>Ga0070667_100005162_pt1 | contig 10922 bp, 6 predicted proteins | sample KBSS33metaG_FD_64659 | JGI IMG/M metagenome (GOLD analysis project Ga0070667, IMG submission 64659) | Switchgrass rhizosphere microbial communities from Kellogg Biological Station, Michigan, USA - KBS S3-3 metaG | ecosystem: Host-associated > Plants > Roots > Rhizosphere > Soil ...
CGCTCTTTGCGCCTGCGCCCGAGCGCGGCATTGCGTTCGACGACGACGGGCAGCCGGCGCAGGACCTGTTGCTCCCGCTGGGCGACGCCGCTCCGCGCTGGCCGCAGATGGTCCGCTTGCTCAAGGGGGCGATGGATCAAAGGGCTGCGCTGGACACCGAAGAGGCACGGCAATACCGGGCCACGGTGGCAGGGCTCGAACCGGGCGAGGTCAAGGCCTTCCATGAAGACATGGGCTTGGCGAGCATCCACGTTCATGGTACCCACGTGGCCGGCATTGCCGTCGATGGCAATCCGTTTGCGCGCGTGTTCACCGCGACGATGCTCATGAGCCACAAGGTGGAGCCGAAGCTCCCGAGCGAGGTGCGGTCGCGGGCGATCGCGGCGTCCTACGCGGCGACGGTTGCGGCACTCCGGCAAGCCGGCGCACGGGTGGTGAACATGAGCTGGCGCATCGGACCCAAGATGCACGAAGACGCGCTGGCCTTCCACAACGTCGGCGGCAGCGCGCAGGAGCGCAGGCAGGAAGCGCTGCGCCTGTTCAAGATCGAAAGCGACGCGCTCGAAGCGGCGCTGGCCCAGGCCCCGGAGATCCTCTTCGTCGCGGGGTCCGGCAATGAAGACAACAGCGCCGATTTTCAGAGCTACATCCCGGCAGGGTTCTCGCTGCCGAACCTCATCACCGTCGGCGCCGTGGACCATGCGGGCGCGGAGACCAGTTTCTCCAGCTTCGGCAACACCGTGGTCGTGCACGCCAATGGTTTCGAAGTGGACAGCTTCCTGCCCGGCGGCGAACGCATGAAATTGAGCGGCACCAGCATGGCGAGCCCACAGGTGGCCAATCTGGCGGCGAAGCTGCTGGCGATGAATCCGCACCTGACCTCGATCGAGGTCAAGGAGCTGATCTTGCGATGTGCCGAACGACTCCCCGGATCGGATGGCCAGCCGGGCCGAGTGAACCTCATCCATCCACGCAAGAGCGCTGCAGCTTCGAGAGCGAATTCAGACATGCGCCCCAACGAAACACCCGCCGAAGAAATGATGCAACAGCGCTATCGGCGTGCAGAAGCGCGCTCACAGCTGGTGGCGAACGACTTGGTATTGAATACCCAGGTCATCCCGTACTGGATCGCTCGCACGGACGCCTTCTGGTACGAGTGGCAGTCGCCAAAGGGGCGTGAATTCAGGCGATGTGATCCTCGCAGAGGTTTCAACCAGCCCGCGTTCGATCACGCGATGCTCGCCAAAGCGCTGCATGCGGCCGCCGCGTGCAAGGCGCTGCCCGACGTTCACGATCTTCTGCTCACGGGCCTGGAACTGTCCGCCGACGGCGGGGAGGTGATGTTCGACGCGTATGGCCGCCGCTGGCGCTACGACACAGCGAACGACGTCTGTTCAGAGATCACTGCCCCATCGAAGCGTCCCGCGCCCGGTGTGCCCTCCCCGGACGGTTCGCGCATCGCTTTCGTGCGTGACCACAACGTCTGGGTGCACAACGTGGCCGATGGTGCGGAGAAGGCATTGACCGCGGGCGGTGAGCCCTTCTTCACCTATGGCCTCGAGCCCGAGACCAGGCGCACGGACATCGGACGGCCCGCCATGCCCGGTTCCCCGCAGATCGTCTGGTCGCCGGACTCGCGCCGCGTGTTGACCGTGCACCTTGACGAGCGCAAGGTGCGCAGTCACACCTTCGTCGAGCACGTGCCGGCGGACGGCTCCGTCCATCCACGCGCGCGTGACACGCGCTGGGCCACGCCCGGCGACGAGCACGTTGCCGCGGCGACCTTCGTCGCGATCGAGGTCGAGTCGGGCAGCATCACGCGAGCGAGATACGCACCGGTTCCCGCCGTGCGCATGCTGGACGCGATGGTGGGCGTCGGACTCGCGTGGTTCAGCGAGGACGGCAGCACGGCCTACTTCGTGGATGTCGAGCGCGCAGAGCAGTCCGCGAACGTCGTGGCCTTCGACACCGCGAGCGGCCGAGCCAGGGTGCTTTTCTCCGAGGAGACCACCGGGCACCTCGAACTGGGCACATCGGTCTATGCGCGCAGCAGCGTGCACGCGCTGCCGAAGCGCAACGAGTTGATCTGGTACTCCGAGCGCACCGGGCAGGCCCATCTGTACCGCTACGACCTCGCCACTGGCGCGCTGAAGAACGCCATCACTGCCGGTGACTTCCGTGTCTGTGATGTGGTGAGAGTCGACGAGGCACGCGGCGAGGTCTGGTTCACCGCGTCGAACTGGCCCGGCATGTCGGACCCGTACTACCGTGTGTTGTGTCGGGCACCGCTAGAAGGCGGGGAGCCGGTGCTGTTGACCCGCGAAGACGCTGACCACGACGTGCTGAGCGAGTCTGACATGGCCGTCATGGTGATGAAGATGGGCGGTGCAAGCTCCGACGAGGTGTTGGGCGTGTCGCCGAGTGGCAGCTTTTTCGTCGAAACCTTCGGTCGCATCGACGAGCCCCCGCAAAGTGTGCTGCGCGATCGCGACGGTCGAACCGTGCTGGAACTCGCGACAGCCGATTTCTCGCGCGTCGATGCATGGCGCTGGCCGGAGCCATTCAGCGTGCTCGCCGCGGATGGGGAGACCGCGCTCCATGGGATCCTGGTGCGACCGTCGGACTTCGATCCTGCACGTCGCTATCCGGTCCTCGACTACATCTACGGCGGCCCCCAGGTCAGCCACGTGCCCAAGGCCGCCCTGCGCTCGATGCTTGAGAAAGGCAACCTGTGCGAGGCGCTGGCACTGGCCGAGCTGGGCTTCATCGTGATGCTGCTCGATGGTCGCGGCACGGCCATGCGCGATCGGTCTTTCCAACAGCATTCGCACGGGGCGGTGCAACGCGCCAGCGACATCGATGACCATGCCACGGCGATTCAGCAGCTGGCCGATCGTCATTCGCACATCGATGCGCAACGTGTGGGCATCACCGGCTTCTCCGGCGGCGGGTTTGCCACCGCCGGCGCGATGCTGCGTCGGCCCGACGTGTTCAAGGTCGGCGTGGCTTCGTCGGGCAACTACGACCAGCGCCTGTTCTGGCACAGCTGGGGTGAGCGATACCACGGGCTGCTTGAGGGCGACAACTACGAGTCGCAGTCCTTGAAGGCGATGGCCGAGAAGGTGCAGGGCAAGCTCATGTTCACCCACGGTCTGCTCGACGCCGGTTGCCCGGTGTCGGCCTTGTTCCAGCTCACCGATGCGCTGGCGGCCGCCAACAAGGACTTCGAGCTGGTGCTCGATGCGCAGCTCGGCCACGAGCGTTCGAGCTATGCGACGCGGCGCGCCTGGGACTTCCTGGTGCGCCACCTGGCCGGCGAGGTGCCGCCCGAGAACATGCGCATCAAGCCGGGCAGCGAGCTGATGAAGGACAAGGCGTTGGCCAGGAGCCGGGCAGCTGCCGGGGCCGAAGATGCCTGAGACATCCATGGTTCGCGTTGCGATGACGACGTCGCTGGGCACGATCGCGCTCGAACTCGAAGCGCTCGCCGCACCCACGACGACGCGCAACTTCCTGCGCTATGTCGACCAGCAGTTGTTGGTCGGAGCGACCTTCTACCGTGCCATGCGACGTGAGCACTGGACGCCGGGGCGCGAGCTCGAGTTGGTGCAAGGCGGCCTCCATGGTGTCGGGCGCGCGGGGCTCGAACCGATCGAGCACGAGTCACCTGCGGTCACCGGCCTGCGTCATCTCCGCGGCGCGATTTCGATGGCGCGCGGCCCAGTCGGGAGCGCCACGTCCGAGTTCTTCATCTGCGTGGAGGACTGCCCAGGCCTCGACCCCACCCTGAACCCTGTGCCACCTGCAGATGGCCTGGGCTATGCCGTGTTCGGTCGCGTGAGCGCCGGCATGGACGTGGTGCGTGCCATTCATCGGCAACCCACCTTCGAGGACGCGGGGGTCGAACTGCTGCGCGGACAAGTGCTGCGGCGGCCGGTGGTCATTGTCAATGTCGGAAGAGTGAATGCATGAACCTCAGTCCCAACAACTCGTCCAGCGATCTTGCCGAACTGGCCGAAGACTATTGGCAGCAGTCGCTCTATGAAGAGCCTGTCGCGGGGCTGGATCATGGGCATCCCGATGCGACGTCGGTCTTCATGCGCGAGGGACTGGACGATTACGAACGCCGAAGCAACACGCGGCACCGGTTGGCGGCGACATTCGGGCGCATCGATGCGTCGAACCTGTCCGGCCAGGACGGCGTGACCCATGCGTTGCTGGGCCGCCAACTGAGCCTCGAATCGCAGCTGGATGCGCTGGAGGCGCATCTGCGGCCGGAGCTCTTTCCATTCGGTCCTGACGGCGTCGCACCCTACGCCGCAAGCCGGACGACGCTCTCCACGGCCAGCGACGCCGAGCAATACATCCAGCGCTTGTCCTCGATCGCCGGTTCATTCACGGCGATTCTCGAGCGGCTCCGCGAGGGCAGGGCGCGTGGACACCGCCTGCCGCAGGTGCTGATCGCGCGCGTACTCGCGAACATCAAAGCGCAGGTGGCGCAGGCGCCGGCCGCGTCGAACTGGATGGCGCCCTTCGCGCGCCTGCCCGCGTCGGTCCCGGGGGGCGAGGCGCTGCGCGCCAAGGCGCTCAACGTGCTCGAAGGCTCGGTGTATCCCGCGTATGCAGAGTTCGAGGCGGGCATTGCGCAGCTCTGTGCCACGTCCAGCCGCGACTCGATCGGTTGCCGCGACACGCCGGATGGCGAGGCCTACTATCGCTGCCTCGTCGAGCGGCACACGTCGGTGGCGCTGTCGCCCGAAGAGATCCACCAGATCGGCCTGGACGAACTCGCGCAGCTGTCCACGCGGATGACCGAGGTCGCGCGCGCGGCGGGCTTTGGCGGTGACGGCACCCAAGCACTGCGCAGGCACCTGCAGACCGAGCCACGTTTCGTGCTCGGCTCGGCCGACGAACTGAGGCAGCGCATCGAGGTGCTGTCCAAGCGCATCGATCGGCTCGTCCCCCAGTATTTCGGCACGGTTCCGCGATCGACTTATGGTGTCGAGTCCATCCCGCTCGAACTGTCGGCCCAGATGCCGCCGGCCTACGCGCAGCCCGCACCCGCCAATCGCACCGCCTCGGGCGTGCACTGGGTCAGCAGCCTGCCCGAACGATGCCCGACTTACCTGCATGTGCCGTTGGCGCTGCACGAAGCCTGGCCTGGCCACCTGATGCACATCGCGTTGCTCGAGGAACAGACCGACCTGCCCAAGTTCCGTCGCTACGGCTTCGGCAACTACACCGCCTACATCGAAGGCTGGGCGCTGTACTGCGAAGGGCTGGGCGAGGAAATGGGCTTGTACGACGACAAGTTCGATCTGGCCGGGCGTCTGATGATGGACGCCTGGCGCTCGGCTCGTCTGGTCATCGACACCGGCATTCACTGGATGGGCTGGTCGCGCGAGCGCGCCATCGACTTCCTGTTGCAGCACAACACCATGACGCCGGAGGCGGCCGCCGCTGAAGTCGACCGGTACATCGGCATGCCGGGGCAGGCGCTGGCCTACAAGCTGGGTGAACTGAGCATCCGTCGTCTGCGTGCGAACGCGGAGTCGGCGCTTGGCGGGTCGTTCGTGTTGCGACACTTCCATGACGTCCTCGTGGCCGCAGGACCGGTGACGCTGCCCGTTCTCGAGACGTTCGTTCGGCAGTGGATCCAGGGCAACGCCGTGCACTCGGCAAAGGACGTGGCATGAGCGACTACGCGGTGGGACGGATCGCCGGGGAGTCCACGCAGGACCGTGTCGACGAATCGACGCATCGCGCGTCCAGTGCGGCGTGGTTCGCGCTGTACGTGCTGCTGGCGGTGCTCATCTTGTGTGCGGTCGATCAAGTGGTGTTGACGATCGGCACGGAACCGATGCGCAAGGCCTTGGGCTTGTCGGATGCGCAGCTCGGCCTGCTGCAGGGCCTCGGCCTGAGCCTCGCAGGGGCGGTAGGAAGCGTGCCACTCGCCTGGCTTGCCGATCGTTACGACCGGCGCTGGGTCCTGGCCGCATGCATCGTGTTTTGGTCGGCCGCGACCGCGGTCCGGGGGCTCGGTCAATCCTTCGAGGTGATCATGGCGTCCACGATCGGCATGTCGCTCGCCGCGGCGAGCTTGATGCCGATCGCGTACGCGATCATCCCAAGCCTGTTTCATGGGCGGCAGCGCGCAACCGCCAATCTCATCTTCTATGCGGGCAGTGCGCTCGGCTCTTCGCTGGCGATGATGCTGGGCGGCGCCGTGTTCGCAGCGATCGACGCCCACGCCGCCGCAATGCCGGCCTTCCTGCACGGCATGGAGTCCTGGCGCACGGCTTCATTTGCGGTGGCGATCGTTGGCCCTCTGTTTGCCGCGCTGGTGATGGCGATACGCGACCGGCAACACTCGAACGCAGCGGATCATCGTGCGGCACTTCAAGCCTCGAAGGGCGAACTGTCCCGTCACCTTCGAGCCCATTGGCGGGCGGTGGTGGGCGTGTTCGGCGCCGCCGCGGCCGGGGGGGCAGCGATGGGCCCGCTGATGGCGTGGTTGCCGATCGCCATGGCCCGGCGGTTCCAGCTGTCGCCGGCCGAGATTGGCGCGCAGCTGGGCGGCATTCTTCTCGTGGCGACCGTCGTGGGCATTGCGACGTCTGGGCTCTTCAACCGCATTTGGGGCCATCGCCTGGGCGAGCTGCTTTCGGTGCGCGCGGCGCCGTATCTCACAGGGTTCAGCGCCATCCCGCTGGCGAGCTTCGCCTTCATAGGGTCGGCTCAGGCGGCCTACGTGGCGATATTCCTGATCATGGTGCCGCTGATCGCCTTCAATGCCGGCATGCCCATCGTGTACCAGGGCATCGCACCCGGCAATGTGCGAGCGCGTCTGATGGCGATGTCTTCTGCCATCGCCATCGTGGCGGTTGCGCTGGGCCCGATTGCGGTGGGCTATCTCTCCGACTACATTGGCAAGAACGAAAACGCCCTTCTGATGGCTTGTGCGGTGATCGGCGTGCCATTGACCTTGCTCAGTGCGACGTTGATGCTGTGGGCTGAGAAGCACGTGAGGGCAACGCTGGCGGCAGTTCGTCGTGAGGACGACGCAGCGCGCGCGGGGACGTGAAAGCATCGTCGCGTGACGCAGCCTGCTGAGCAACCTGGGCCCGATGCACTCTGCCGGGACGCGCACCATCAGTGCGTTCCGTACGCGAGGTCCAACCCTCCGACGAACACCGATCCGGCGACGCACTTCGCAGGCAGGCAGGCGCTCGTGGATCATATTGGCCGGGTCATTGAGCAGTTCCCCGGAACCCGCCTTGAAGTCCGTCAGCGAGATCGACCTGCCGCACGGGAACCTTCGCTTCAACTGGCGCATGCTGCTTGCGAACGGCACGGTGTTCATGGATGGCATTGACGTCGCCGAGCTGGCCCCTGATGACAGGCTGCTGCTCGGCATCGTCGGGAAGTGGTGCGAGGGACGACTTCATCACATGTGTGCCGCGCACGCCGTGCGACGCCAGAGCGCGCGGGTTTGACCCGATGTCGCCAGTCGCCATGGCCACTAAAGTATGCACAAAGTGAAGAGTGTGCATTTATAGGGGAATGCGATGACGACGATGAAGGCTGCCCGCCTGCACAGGGTGGGCGACGCGATGAAGATCGAGCAACTGCCCGTTCCGGAGCCAGGTCAGAACGACGTGCTGGTGCGGGTCCGATCCTGCGGGATCGTGCCCAACCTGGGCAACATTCTCGCGAACTGGACCACCTGGTTCCCTGAGTTGCCGCTGCCTCCGCTGCCCGCAGTGTTCGGGCTCGACCCCGCCGGCGAGATCGTCAAGGTCGGCTCGCACGTGCATGCCTGGGAGCCGGGCGACCGCGTCTATGTCAACCCGGGGCTGTACTGCGGCGGCTGCCGCGCCTGCCGCGCCGGCGACCTGATCAACTGCACGCACTACGCGTTCAGCGGCTACTTCGGCTTCTCGCAGAACTCGCTGAAGCTGTACAAGAACTACCCCGGTGGCGGCCTGTCCGAGTACATGGTGGCACCCCAATACGCGCTTGTGAAGCTGCCGAAGAACGTGAGCTTCGATCAGGCCGCGCGCTTCGGCTACCTGGGCACGATGTACTCGGCCATGCGCAAGGGCGGCATGGGCCCGGGCAAGAGCATGCTGGTCAACGGTATCAGCGGCACGCTGGGCATCGGCGGCGCGCTGTTCGGCCTGGCGATGGGCGTGACCAAGATCCTCGGCACCGGGCGCGACAAGAAGCTGCTCGAGCGCGTCAAGGCACTCGCGCCCGACCGCATCGAGGTGTTCTCGATCACCGACAAGGAGCCGCTGGATGCCTGGGCCAGGAGCAAGACGAATGGCCTCGGCGTCGACGTCTTCATCGATGCGCTGGGGCCGGGCGCTCAGCACGAGACGCTGCAGCAGGGCATGCGTGCACTCAAGCGCGGCGGCAAGGCCTACAACATCGGCGCGATCATGGGCATGGTCGGCATGGACCTGCACACGATGATGGACGAGCAGCAGAGCATCGAAGGCTCGGCCTGGTTTACCGCCGCAGAGGGCCAGGACATGGCCGACATGGCAGAGGCGGGCACGCTCGACCTCTCGGTCTTCGAGCACGTTCGCACACCGCTGGACCAGGTCAACGAGGCGATCTCGGGCATTGCCCAACGCAACGGTGGCTTCAGCAACTTTGTCATCAACCCCTGATCGCGGAGGTTTCTATGCAGGTCAGAAGAGTTGTCGCCGCCGTTGGGCCGGAAGGTCGCTCGGGCGTCGTGAGCGACGGGCCGGCCCCGCGTGCGGCTGAGTACAAGGCGGTGCCGGGTTTCGCCTCGGCGCTCATCTGGTCCACGCCGGCCGATGCGGGGGTCGGGCGTGGTGTGCCGAGGGACGATTCTCTCCACGCGTCGTTCGTCCCTGGCCCGGGCGAGACGCGGCTCATGTTCGTGACCTTCCCGCCCGACGCGGTGATGATGCGTTCCGACTTCGACCCCGCGGCGTTCGGCGCGGAGTTCGCCCGCAACGCACCGGGTTTGGCCGAGCGCTTCGAGATCGAGCACCCCGGCATGCACACGACCGACAGCATCGACTACGACGTCGTGCTCGAAGGCGAGATCGTGCTCGAGCTCGACGACGGCCAGGAGGTCGCGCTGCGCCCGCACGACGTGGCGGTGCAGCACGGGACGCGGCATGCGTGGCGCAACCGCAGCGACAAGCCGGCGAAGATGCTGTTTGTTCTGACCGGAGCGCAACGGCGCTAAGCCTTCCGGGCCTGGTATTCTGTGCATAGAATGTCCCCTGCGCAGGAAAGAATCCCATGTCGGAATACACCCCACCACTCGTCGATCAGGCTTTCCAGCGGTTGCGGCAGGACGTCCTCACGGGCACCTTCGCGGCCGGTACGAAGCTCAAGGTCGAGGAATTGCAAACCGCCTATGGCTATTCGAGCAGCCCCTTGCGAGAGGCGCTCAGCCGTCTTTCGCAAGAAGGCCTGGTTCGAGCCGACGAGCGGCGCGGGTTCCGCGTCGCGCCGCTGTCGCCCGACGATCTGCGCGACATCACGCGCATGCGGCTGATGCTCGATGTGCAGGCCCTGCAAGAGGCCATCGAACACGGCGACGACGCCTGGGAAGCTGCCATCGTTGCGGCCTTCTACCGGCTCGACAAGGTGGAATCCCGCCTGCCTGACGGGCCGGTCATTCTCGACGGTGAATGGGGCGCACTGCACCGCGACTTCCATGCCGCGTTGCTGTCGGCGTGTCCTTCGCAACGGCAGCTGGCGTGGAGCGCCAGCCTGTTCGACCAGGCCGAGCGCTACCGCCGGTTCTCGGCACGCCATCGCAAGTCCGTGCGTCGCAAGTCGAACGAGCACAAGAAGCTGATGGACGCCACGCTTCGGCGTGACGGGGAAACGGCCTGCGTTCTCTTGGCCGACCACATTCGCGGCACGCTGCGCAATGTCGAAGCCGCGTTTGCACTCGCAGGCTGACGCCGGTTCGTTTCTGCAGCGGCAGACGCTCCACCGGCACACGATGGCGTAGCGCCGCCCGCGTGGCGGTCATTCAAGCCAGTGCATCGCGCAGCGCAGCGAGCAACGAGAGGGTGTCGGTCGTTGAGTTGGCCGTGCCGAAGACATAGTGGTCGGGCCGTGCCACCGCAAAGCGGCGGCCGATCCGGGCCAGCCACGGCGTCAGAACCGGCACGTCTTCCACCGCATGATTCAGGTCGGCGGCTCCGTCGCTGTCTGTACCCAGCAGCACCAGCACGCCGCCCAAAGGCACCAGCGCTTCGCGCAGCAAGGTCTGATCGCTTGTCGGCAAGTCGCTGCGGGTGATGACGCGCACGGTGCCGCCTGTCAGGTCGTCGAGGCGCACCAGCTTGTCGTGCGCCTTGATGGCCGGTTGCGGCAGGACGTCGCCTGCGCCAGGCGTCTCTCGTGCGGTCACGCCCGCTTGCAGGCCTGGGATCATGTCTTGGCGGAACTGCGTCCGGACGTCTCCGCCCTGATCGGCCAACAACCAGGCGTCGCGTTCGCGCGCACGCGCGGGGTCGCGCTCGCAGATCACTCGGCCGAGTTCCATCGCGGTGCGGGTCGTCGTGACGACATGTGGGCGGCGTTCCTGCTGGTAGGTGTCGAGCAAGCCCGGTGAAGAGCGCCCGCGCAGAATGCGCTCGAGCTTCCAGGCCAGGTTCAGCGCGTCGCGCAGGCCTTGCACCATGCCTTGCGCCATGAAGGGCGGCGTCATGTGCGCGGCGTCGCCGGCCAGCAGGATGCGGCCGCGCCGCCACTCATTGGCCACCAGGCCGTGAAAGCGGTAGGCCGCCGCGCGCCAGATCTCGCCTTCGCCAGGTGTGATCCAGCGTTCGAGCAGCGGCCAAAGTTGTTCGGGCGGGTAGTCGGCCGCCAGGCTGTCGCCGGGCAGCAGCATGATCTCCCAGCGCCGGTGACGG
>Ga0070667_100005164_pt1 | contig 10919 bp, 17 predicted proteins | sample KBSS33metaG_FD_64659 | JGI IMG/M metagenome (GOLD analysis project Ga0070667, IMG submission 64659) | Switchgrass rhizosphere microbial communities from Kellogg Biological Station, Michigan, USA - KBS S3-3 metaG | ecosystem: Host-associated > Plants > Roots > Rhizosphere > Soil ...
CATCTTGCATCCGTGTGAACCAGATGAAGAGTTCGCCGCCCCGCTTGCGAACGTATCGCCGGGCGAATGCCGAGACGTCAAGGAGCACGCCCGGAGTTTGACGATACAGGCGGATAGGTGGTTGCCCGCCGGACAACAGCGCATCAGGCGTCATTCCGGAGCACTGGCGCAGGGGATCGCTACGTTTTGGTTGGATCGTTCATTGGCCACGGGATGATCCGCCGCGGTACATTCAGTGACCTATGAATGTGCGTGCGTTGCCTAGATGGCTGTGCGCAATTGGCGCCACTGTTGCGATCGCCGCAGTGGGCTTGGCACCTGCACCTGTCACCTGATTGTGCGCGGCACTCTTAAGTACGTTGGTCGGCTGTCGCGCACCGGGAAGTGCTGGTACCGCAGCCTCCTGTGGGACTCGCGCGGTGTGGCGGTCGGAGACGGGGGGTTCAGCGCTTGTCCGCTCGCACAAGCCACAGGGTGAGGACGCGATCACAGCGGGCGTCATTTCGCTCGGGCGTCATTCCCGAACACTCGGGCAGCAGGCAGATCGCTCGTCAGAATGTCTCGGTGCAGATCCTTCGTGACGCTGAGGCGATGGCGACATGGGATGCGGGCGAACTTCGAGCGCTGTTCGATGTTCTGCTCGCTCAGGATCCGTCCCTGACTGTCTCGTGGGACTTGGGTGCGGGTGAGGGTTGGGCTTTCGTTTGGGTTGACGAAGATGTTTGTGCGAAGGTGCGAGCGCCGACGACGGTATCTCGGGCGAAGCGTTTTGCGTTCATCGCGCACGATTCTCCGGCAACCAAGACACTTCTCAGGATCTTCGCCGTCAATGATGTGGGGGTTGTCGAGGTCTCGTCGGACTTCGAGTCTCCGCTGCTTTCAATCGAGGTAGCAGATCTCATTGCCTTTGAGGATGGACCACTACCGCCTACACACGCGTTCAGCCCACGTCGCTTCGCTCCGAATGACCTTGTCTTCGTGACGGAATAGCTCTCGGGGGCCATTCCTGAACACTGGCGCAGGTCAGCGTCGTTACTTCGGTAGGTATTTCCTAGCTCGTTCGAGGTCGCGCTCGTGAACGTAGATCTCGGCCGGGAAGGCAGGGTCGAGGGAGTTGACCACGCCTCCTCCCCAAGGCGACGTGGCGCGGTAGAACGCCTCAATCCCGTCGGTGCGCAGCCGCTCGCAGATCATCTCAGCGAGGGGACCACTCGGCACCGTCGTCAGCTTGACGGGATCGGCCACATGTTCAGTCTGTCACGGCGTTCAGGGTGTATCGCGGAACACTCGCGCAGGCGAGAGGTTGGTGTCTCATTTCACGCTGAAGTTCGGGTTGACCTCATTTCAGAGAGACCGCTAGCGAAGGTGCGGTCACGTGAACTGGCTCGTTCCAGGAGCTGAAGACGACTTGCACCCGAACCGGCGGCGAGTCGCTTGTAGTGATCTGCTCGACCGGGAGATTCGGACGCGCGGATCGGACATACAGCGTCTCGGTAGCTGTCAACGCTCCATGCCGCAGGTGAGTCTGGACGCCAATGACACGCTGACCACGCACAGTCGAAACGCCGACGATCCGAAGCAATCCCGGCATGTTGACCGCGTCAATAGTCGAGCCGAGACGAACGCCGGCTGCGACGGCCGCGAAGCCGGGAGCAGTGTGCTGAAGGAGAATCCATTTGTCCGCCAATGCAGGCGCGCGGGTACCCGTCAACCCCATGAAGTTTTCAAGCGCGAACGCATCGCCGCGAACGTACGCGGTGTTCGACGCGACCAGCACCGTGACGTGACCGACTCGTGTGCCCTCGCGAAAGGTGATCCGTTGGATGCCTCTCTCGACTCCGGCATCTCCGATCGTCCTGATGATTCGCCCATGTCCCGCGTACGTCACGACGTAATGAACAGAACTCTGAGCTCTTGCCGTGACGAACATCGACGAGAGGAGTTGTTGGGCAGGCGTGATGACAGCAGCCACACCGGTTCCTCCGAGGGACAGCGCGATCGTCATCGCACCCACGGCCGCCATCAAGCGCCAACTCATCGCCGCAGGTCTACCAGGCTGGGGCCCAAGCGAATCAGTGCTCGATGATCGCTCTGGCGTCATGCCCGCACGATGGCGCAACCGTCAGTCCCGCGACTTGGGTGTCGGCAACTCGGGATCGGGACTGAGGAGTGACTGCCAGTTGAGCCTGTCAAGACCACGTGCGTGTGCGTCGATGACTCGCCCGGTCGTGAAGACCTTGGTCACGCCGTCGTCGTCCAGGTGCTCATAGGCGATTCGCACGTAACCGTCCGCATCACCCGTGGTGCTAATCCGCACGTTCGTACTCGACGACGGGATGACTCCAATGTCGATTAGTTCCTGGACGAGCGCCTCGTTGCGAATCAAGCCCATCCGGCCAGCGTAGACGTCTCAGGCGTCACTCCTGAACACTGGCGTAGCCGAGTAGGCTCGCCAGATGTCATTCCTCGCGCGGCGCGCGGTGGACTTTCTCGCGACGCTGTGTCTCGTCGTCATCGTGGCATTCGCTGTCGGGATTCTGTTCGTACGGCTCTGGAGCGTGAACGACCCTCACCGGCCGACAGGCAGCATCATGGGTGCGGTCAACCTGTTCTTTCTGGGCGCGGTCGTAGGAGCCGTGATCGCCCTCGTCGGCCGAGTCTTTCTAGGCCGTTACGTCGCTCGCCGCCGGTGACTCCCGCGGTGATGTTGCCGAACACTGGCACAGCCTGCAGTCCTCGATACTGAGCAAGTGGTCAAGGTTCGCCCGATCTCCGTCGAGGAAGCTAAATGGTTCTTGCGCGCCAAGAGAGACGCCGATGTTCCGAGTCTGATCGAAGCGCTCCGGCATCCCGAATTGCGTCCCAGCGCAGTGCGGCGACTAGGCGAACTGCGAGCTCACGCGGCAATCCCGAACATCATCCCGCTTCTCAATGCATCATCCGATGTGCTTCGCAGAACAGCCGCGCGGGCGCTAGGTCGCTTGCAGGCGAAGGAAGCGTTCGAGAAGCTCATCTCGATCGCGGCGAGCGATCCGGATAACGCCGCCCGCGCGTGGGCGCTATACGCAGTCGGCTGTATCGGAGTCGACGATCTCGATAGCCGCATGTTGCAACTGACCGCCGACCCGATCCCGATGGTTCGACAGTCGGCCATAGCTGCGGTAGTCGCGAGTCGCTTGCCTGAGGTGTCCGCGAAAGGAGCACGGCTCAGGAGTGCGCAGCCCTGGCGCGAACGCCGCGCGATTGACCGGGTCGTGGAGAAAATCGCCGAGACGCCGCCGGTTCCGCGTGACTCCAGCTGACGTAGCTCAGGCGTCATTCCGGAACACTCGCGCAGCCCACGATCTACGCTTCGCTGGGTGGACGCGAAGCCGCCGCCGTGGCCCGAATGGAAGAGTCAGCGGACGGAGCCGACGACGGAATACCGCGTCACCTTCTGGGAGCAGCCAGTCATGGAAGATGTGCCTGTTGAACAGATCGGGTGGGGAGAGGTCACGTACGACCTCGAAGGCGTCTCGAGCGTCCACGAGGCGATCGAATGGGCCGAGCGGAAGCTTGAATCCGCTGACGGCCCTTACAGTCGGGGCGGCACTCCGGTCCGCGACCGGGAGTACGTGCTGTTTGCACGAGTGCCGGGGGAGGATCGGTTCATCCAGATCGCAGGGTGGGACCCCACGGTCAATGCACCAACAACTCCGCCCTTCAACCTCCCTCGGCAACGCCCCTCGGCGGACGGCTAGTCGGGCGTCATTCCGGAACACTCGCGCAGCCGACAGTTATGCCAACCGCGGCTTGTCGTGCTCTCTCCTGAGGGCGCGTAGACTCGCGCGGTGTCGAGCGACGTGACGACCCGGATCGCCGTCTCCGATGTGCGGGAGGCGGTCGCGCAGCTGCTCGATGCCGTCGAGGCCCGCTTCGGTCCGACCGTCGAGCTAGGAACGGATCACTATTGGCTGCTTGAACTCGGCGAGATGTTCTCGCTCGACCGCATCCCAACGATCAACGCCGGTCAGCTGAGCGATGACGTGGCGAGCATCAGCGAGTCACTCGCTCGGAGCGACGATGAGACCTTCCTCTGGCACGACCTCCAGCACCTCGCGGGAGTGCTCCTACGCTTCGCCAGTCTCGACCTCCCAGGTGATGAAGCTTCGGGGGTCATTTAGAAACACTGGCGCAGCCGAGGGATGAGTTCATCTGCGAACTAGGCTGCCAGGACGGAGCGTCATACCGATCGTCTTCGTCGACCGGTATTACGACGACGGTCTCGACGAGACGCAGCCATGGCCTCGGAGACAATTGCGAATTCAAGGTCAAGCCGAGTGGGGCGCGACCGCCGACTACGACAACCACGCCGAGGAGCGCTGGTTCGACGAAGTTGACGAAGCGCTTGCGTGGGCAAACGAACGCGCCGCGATGGTGCTAGTCCGTCTCGGCTCTTCCGAGGTGCACCATCTACTCCGCGGGTCGAAGTCCGGCGCATGAGCGTGTGGACGGTACCGGTCGAGCCTTTCCAGGGTGGCCGCCCGAGACATGGCCGGACTACACCGGTCCGATCAGCAGCTAGCTCTACCAGGGGTCATTGCCGAACGCTCGGCCAGGCCGCGGCCCACCCGTCGCAGATCGAAATGACGAGGACGGCAAGCTCCCAGCGAAGCTTTCCGGTAGCAATACTCGTGCAATGCGACGTCACCTTTTGGGCGTTATTGTCATCCTCGCGGGTGCTGTTGTCACGGTCGCTCTTGCCGCCTCGGCGCCAGGTGCCGATGCTGAGACTGGTGTCGAGGTCGTCGTGCGTGTTGTGCCGTGGTCCGGAGGCGCGGCGACGAGTTCGGAGGTCGCGTTCATGCAACGGGTCTTACGGGCCCGGCTTCAGGCATCCGGCTTCGCCGGGTCTGTGGCTGACGGCCCGGCCGCCAGGACGATCGACCTCCGGATCGAGTCACCGCGGGTGACCGCACGAGACATCTCTGTCCTCCTCGACGTTGCGCGGCTCGATTTGTACGACTTACAGCCCGCCCTGGTCCCACCCTCGCGCAGCTCGGCCGGGGACGCGGTTCCGACGAGGAACCTGTGCTCCCTTCTCCCACCCCGCCGCAAGTATGGGGCGCCGGCGGGGTATTACCTTGTTTCGGCGGCCTGCCGGTTGGTTGTCGGGCCAGCCCCGACGCTCCATCGGCAGGGCCGCTATGGGCTTCCCGGTCTTCTCGACCAGTTCGGCGGAAGCGTTCCCTCCGGCGACCGCGTCCTCGCGCTTCCTCCGCAAGCGACGGTCGTCACGTGTTCTGCGGTAACGACTGTTGTTTGCCCCGGCGACAGCAGCGGTGTGCCACCTAGTGGACAGATCGACTACTACCTGTTCAAGCACGGTGCTTACCCCGGAGACCGTTACGGGCCCTACCCGAGCATCGGCGGCGAAGACGTCCAAGCGTCGACGGTCGCGGCTGACGTAGACCCGACGACTGGGCGACCGATCGTGATTTTCGGTTTCGACACCGCGGGGAACGCAACGTTCCGTGAAGTGACCAGAAACGAGGCCCAGCGCGGGAAGAAGCTCGGCGCCGGGTCAGCCTGCGCGGTGCAATGTGCGTTCGCGATCGTGCTCAATAGTGAGCTCCGCAGCTGGCCCACCATCGATCCGACTTTCTACCCGCAAGGAATTGACCCTTCGCACGGCGGTGTCGAGATCACCGGGGTGAAGACCGCCACGGCGGCCCAACACCTTGCCGCACTCATCGTCAGCGGCACCCTCCCGGCCAGGTTGGTAGCCGTCTACGAGCGCAAGCTGCGATAGCAGCGCCGTGAGCCCAACATGGTTACGAACCGTGCGTCGACCCACGGCGGCCTCTTACGGGGATCAGCGTAACAGGCCACATCCCGCCGGGCGTCATTCCTGAACGCTGGCGCACACGGGTGCTAACGACACGGAAAGCCTGATCCGCTGCTCTAGCCGCAGCCAGCCTGCACCGGCGTCGCGAACACGATCACGAGCGCAAGAGCGACCGCAGTTAGCGCCCAGACCCACAGAAATCGTCGGCTCCTGAACACAAGGACGAGAAGGACCGCACTCCCAACCATCGCTGCGATGCCTCCCCAGGTCTGGAGATCCAGCCACACAGGGGTAGCGAGTTCCGGGCACCAGAAGCCGTAATTCCCAGGCTGCATCGCATCCCCAACCCCCGCAACGCCAAGCCCGCACCATGACACCCCCAGTACGCCCAACGCGATGGTCCTGCGACGGGGGGTCATAGGCGAACGGTGGACGACCCACTCTCCGGCCGCCCAGAGCCATCGCGCCACAGGATCCAGTCTAGGTCGCAACTGATGTTGACCTCGACCGGGTGTCATTCCCGCACACTGGCGCAGGCCACGTGCAATACCGTTGGGGTGTGAACCCGTATATCTCGCCCCGCACCGTTCGCCTCGGCTGGAACACGTCGAAAGCTGCCTTGGTGGGCGGTGCGCTCTTGTTCTTTCCGGCACACAGCCGCCTGGTCGGCGCGGCGATGGCGCTCGTCGGGGTCGTGCCGACCGTCTTTGGGATTTTCGTGCTCTTCAACGTTGACGGCGCGGCGGAGTACGTGCCGTATCGCGGCCTTCGAGATGACTGGCCGCTGTATTTCCGGCGTAGTTTGGGCTTCTTCTTCGGTCTGGTCGGGCTGACCAACATGGTGATCGGTCTCATCCTGCTCGCCGGGTGATATTCCCGCACGCTGGCGCAGGCGACCTTCCGATTCGCCCAAGCCGCTCGCGTTCCCGATTCACGCCTTGCTTCGCTTAGCCACGTAGCGCAGAAGAGCCATAGCGAGGATGGCGGCACATGCGGGGACGATGGGGAACCACGGAATCGGCACAAATGCCCCACCGATTGCCCCGGCCATCAAGAGCACGACGACGAGGCCTAGGTATCGCCGCACCTGGTCGCGAGAAAGTGGTGACCTCGTCATCCTCGCGACGCATCTTCGTGAGCGATCCGGCTATTACGGGCGCCGCGTCCTTCCGCCCGAACTTCTGGCCCCGCCCACTGGCGTCATTCCCGAACACTGGCGCAGCGGACGATGCTTCCGCGCGGGAGGTCTAGCCCTAGCCAGTGGCGTGGCTATTACTGTCGCTCCACGTCGTTCCGCCGCGCCCGGTGTTCACCCGGCTTGCCGTGAGGCTAGGCTCCCGTGGATGTGGCGGCTTGACGCCGAGCCCTCGAAGTGGCGCGTCACTCTCCGATCGGGTGATGTCATCGAAGTTTGGGCCGACGGCTTCACCTCGGCAGATCAACCGGGGCGTCACGTCTTCAACGTTCTCGTCGAGGTCGACGAGGAACCCGACCCGTCGATCAACGTCGTCGGCCGGTCGCCGTCGAACCCTCACCGGATGCTGATCGCAGTCGCGAGCTTCCCATCCGAAGCAGTCGTATCCACCCTTAGCGTGGACGACTAGACGGCGAGTTACCGGGCCCCCGCGTCGACCTAGGACGCCTTCCATCCCGTCACGCCGGCGCGCTTCGTAACGACCGGCCTCTTCCCCTGGTCTCCCCGCTCAGGCGTCATCTCGGAACGCTGGCGCAGTCAGCAGACCTCGCGCTCCTTTCTCTCCGTTGTGTTGCGGGCGTTCGGTCAGAATCGGCTAGGTGACGATCTACCCATTGAGGTGGATGACGTGGCTGGCGGCGTTCTTCTGCATCGCGTTCGTCGTCGCAGCGGTCGCTGCTCTGTTCTTCGCGCACCTGAACGTTGTTGAGCGGGTTATCTTCATCGTTGCTGCTTGCGCGATGCCGCTGGTGACTCGCGAAGTGATGGGGGACATCCGCCAACCGAAGCCGGGACTCCGCCTCGACTCCCGCGGCGTCGAAGGGGCATTCGGTCGGATCCGTTGGGAGCACGTACGTCGAATCTCCATCAGCGTGCGGTTTGAGTCTCCAGGCTGGTTCAAGCCATACGTGATTCTCCACCTTTCGCGAGCTGTACAGCTGGCCCGAGCGCCCGGACCGTGGGTTTCGGACTGGTTGTACCGCTCAGGCGTCCACGGGACCGAAATCCGCCTTCAACTATGGGGTCGCAAGTCAACCGTACGACGCGATCTCGCGCGGTTCTATGAAGGGCCCATCGAATAGCTGAGCGTCAGCTCGGGAGTCATTCGTGAACGCTCGCGCATGCAGCAACTGTCGCCCGCGCTATCCGGCAAGCCAGGGTGCGCTCTGCGAAGATCAATCGCAGCGTGCAGAGGATTCCCGCGGTCGCCCCGCCTCGCCCGGTCGTGCTCGCGGCACACGCGCTGGCTGCTGTGTTGCGTCGGCCGATCCGGCTTTGGTGGCCTCCGCGGTTCGTCCGTGCGACTTACCGCAACCGGATCGTCTTCCATCCGCCGAAGCGACAGTCGGACGTTGGCGGGGCTTAGCCTCGGACGTCATTCCCGCACACTGGCGCATACGAGGTTCGTTCGCTAAGCGCCGTGGAGCCGCCGCGTGGCTGCCACGGATTGCTTCCGTCGTCGCCTCTGCCGCCACACTCCGGCCCCGGTCAGAAGCCAGAACGCGAAGCCCACACCGAAGATAACGAACATGAAGCGGATCTGATGCTCGATCGCGAAAGCGAGCAGGGCGGCGACAATCGGCAGCATCATGAGCTCTAACGGCCTCATCGCACGGTGAACGTAGTCGAGCTGCGCGTCCGCACGAAGCAGGAGTTCGACGTCCTCTGGGTCTCGCACCGGTTCACCGCATCGCATCGCGTGTCTGATCGCGTCACGGCGGACGGGGTCGAGTGCGCGGAAGCGGTCACGCCACTCCCGATCACCCTCCGCCATCGCGCGGCGGAACCGCGGAAGCACGACGCGCCACAGCACAAGTGCGCTCACAGCGACGACGACCGGAGTTAGGACGTCCAAAACCACGACAAAGGTTCTACCGGGCTACGCGGTCATGTTCCAACGTCCGCAGGCCCCGTCGGACCCGGGTGACATTCCCGAACACTGGCGCAGCCCACTGGTCAATCCGGGCCAGCCGTGAACGCGCCACTATTGACATCCCGCATGCGAGGGTGAGACCCTCGCACCATCGTCACGTATCTCGTTACCTATGCAGCGGTTCCCTGCAGTATTGCTCTGTTTAGGTGCGGATGCGGCGCGGTGCGTGCCGAGTTCGATCTGACGCGCGGCGCCCCAAGCGGCTGGTCGGCGGACGATGACGGCTCTCATCTCTGCCCACGGTGCTCGGGGCGTAGAACAGGGGCGTCCTGACCGACGACGTCGCGCGCCGCCCACGTGAGAGTGTCTTCTAACTCCGTTCAGGGGTCTTCCGGAACGCTGGCGCAGCCGACAATCGACTACCGTGGGAGCTGTTGCCCGTTGACTTCGAGCAGCCAAGCTGGGAGGCGGACAGATTTCCTGGTCGTCACGTCGTTCCCGTGGGGGCTCAGGCCGGGGCCCTGGAGCTGACCGCCAACGTCTACGAGTTCGACCCTGGAGCCGTTGGGTCGCCAATGCACGCCCACCTTGCAAACGAGGAGCTGCTGTTTGTGTTAGCCGGAACACCCACTCTCCGCGGTCCGGACGGGACGCAGCTCCTATCGGCCGGTGCGTGGTCGCATTCCCTCGGGGCCACGCAGGCGCCCACAGCCTCCTCAACCGCTCCGACGCCCCTATTCGCTACCTCGTAGTGTCCACGAACAACCGCCCCGACCTCGTCGAATACCTCGACACAGGCGCGACGCTTGTCGTCCTCCCGGAGCGGCGCCTGGCTTATCCAAACGGCGTCGAGGCGGACCAAAAGCCCGTCATCGCCGAAGCAATGCGGGCGGCGGCCGACCGAGACGCTTGACCTGGCCCAGAGGCGCGGCTTGACCGCGTGCCGCTAAGAATGTGCAGGTACACCGATGACTTCTGCGCACCCGCGCGGTCGAAGCAGCATGAGCGACACCACCTGCCATATGTCCATTTCGCTCGACGGTTTCGTCGCAGGCCCGGACCAAAGCCTCGAGCAGCCGCTCGGCCGTCGCGGTAGAGAAGTCCATCTCTGGCATATCGAGGAGCCCCTGCACGACGCCGACGCCCGCGCGCGCGACCTGCTGCTGCGTCCACGCGGTGCGTATGTGATGGGGCGCAACATGTTCGGGCCGATTCGCGGCCCTTGGCAGGGCGACTGGCGCGGGTGGTGGGGCGACGAGCCGCCGTACCACGCTCCGGTCTTTGTCCTCACGCATTACGAGCACGAGCCGATCGAGATGCAGGGCGGAACAACGTTCTACTTCGTCACCGACGGCTTCGACGCGGCGTACGCGCGCGCCTCGGAGGCCGCAGGCGATCGCGGAGTCGACATCGCCGGCGGCGCATCGACCGTGCGCCAGGCGCTTGCGGCAGGCGTGATCGACGAACTCGTCCTCGACTTCGCCCCCGTCCTGCTCGGCTCCGGCGAGCGGCTCTTCGATGGCGTCGCCGATCCTGGTCTCGAACCGCTCGAGGTCATCCACTCACCGCTCGCGACGCACGTGCGCTACCGCGTCGGCCGGTGACGGACTCTGGCGTCATTCCGCATCGCTGGCCCAGCCGCCGAAATCTCGAAACGCCTACCGCCCTCGGCGTCATTCCCGAACACTGGCGCAGACCTGGGTACTGCTCCGGGTGCCTAGGAGCTGAAGTATGCGACCGTGCCGCCCTCGGTGATAACCGGCGGGTTGGCCGTCGCGCTGATGTTCTCCTTGACCCATTCCGCGGCGCGCCGCGCGGACTCGTCTGTGCCGGTCTTGTCTTGGCAGACCGTCACAGTGCTACCGCCGTCGCCGCTCCGGAAGGCTGTGTAGCTGACGAAGCCGGGCACGCCTCCGATGAGTTCCTTGATCTCGTCGTTCCTCTGTTCGAGCTGATTGAAGAGTTCCGATGCACCGTCACCGGAATAGCTGCGAACCATTGCGTACACCACTGCCTCCTTGAGA
>Ga0070667_100005167_pt1 | contig 10917 bp, 8 predicted proteins | sample KBSS33metaG_FD_64659 | JGI IMG/M metagenome (GOLD analysis project Ga0070667, IMG submission 64659) | Switchgrass rhizosphere microbial communities from Kellogg Biological Station, Michigan, USA - KBS S3-3 metaG | ecosystem: Host-associated > Plants > Roots > Rhizosphere > Soil ...
TCCTCACGCCAACTCTCAGGAAGGAGCGGGCGGAAGCCAGATAAGCGCTGGACATCGGATGTCCAGCGCTCAGAAGCTCGCCCCGCAAGGAAGGCGGTGTGTATCACATTCTCCAGCCCTAAGGCCAAACCCAATTCCTCGGCGCTGAAGACTCCGAACAGCCGCGGCGGCCGCGGCTGACGCCGGGCCAGCGCCAGGACCTTGCGCCGGCCGTCGTCGGCGCCGTCCGACGCCTCGATCAGCCAAGCCGCCCGGCCCGCCCCGATCGCCTGGCCGACCTTCTCGAATCCGGCGGCCAGCTCGCCCGCGCGGCGGGCCAGTCCGAGCCCCGACAGCAGCCGGGCCTTCAGCAGGCTTTCCACCTGGTCGGCGAGGCCCGCGGGCGCCGACAGCTTCGCCTTGGCCGCCCGGGCGAAGAGGTTGCGCCTGGCCGCGGTCTCTACCGAGACGCGGTCGGCGGCGACCCACAGGCCCCGGCCGGGCAGCTTGCGCGCCAGGTCCGGCGTCACCGTTCCGTCCGGGCCGGGCACGAAACGGATCAGGCCGGCCTCGTCGCGGATCTCTCCGGAGACGATGTCCCGCTTCTCCCGCTTGGCTTCGGCCTGGGCGTCGTTGCGCATCGGTCAGTTGTCGTCCGCCTTGGCGAAGACGTTGTCGAATTCGCCAGCCGGCGCCTCCTCCACCTCCTCGACCTCCGGTTCGGGCTCGGCCTCGATCCAGCCCATGGCGACCCGGGCGCGCATGATCAGCGCTTCGGCGTCGGCGGGGTCGAGACTGAACGCCTCCAGGATGCCCGGTTCGCGCACGCGCTCGCCGTTCTTGCTCTCGAACCAGCCGCGCAGGTCGTCCGGCACCAGACCGGCCAGGTCCTCGACGCTCTTCACGTCGCCTTCGCCCAGGGCGACGGCCATGGGCAGGGTGACGCCCTCGATCTCCAGCACGCCGTCCTCGACGCCCAGCTCGCGGCGCTTGGCGTCGTACTCGGCGGCCTCGCGGTCCAGCCAGTCGCGGGCGCGGGCCTGGATCTCCTCGCCAGTGTCCTCGTCGAAGCCCTCGATGGAGGCGATCTCGGAGGTGTCGACGTAGGCCACGTCCTCGACGGTGGCGAAGCCTTCGGTGACCAGGAGCTGGGCGATGACCTCGTCCACGTCCAGGGCTTCCTGGAACAGGGCTGTGCGCTCGGTGAACTCGCGCTGGCGGCGCTCGCTCTCCTGGCTCTCGGTCATGATGTCGATCTGCCAGCCGGTCAGTTGGCTGGCGAGGCGCACGTTCTGGCCGCGGCGGCCGATGGCCAGCGAAAGCTGCTCGTCGGGGACCACCACCTCGACCCGTTCGTCCTCCTCGTCCATGACGACCTTGGAGACTTCGGCGGGGGCGAGCGCGTTGACGATGAAGGTCGCCTCGTCGCCGCTCCACTGGATGATGTCGATCTTCTCGCCTTGAAGCTCGGCCACCACGGCCTGCACGCGGCTGCCGCGCATGCCGACGCAGGCGCCGACCGGGTCGATGGATGAGTCGTTGGAGATCACCGCCATCTTGGCGCGGCTGCCCGGGTCTCTCGCCACCGCGCGGATCTCGATGACCCCGTCGTAGACCTCCGGCACTTCCTGGGCGAACAGCTTGGCCATGAAGCCCCCGTGGGCGCGGCTCAGCAGGATCTGCGGGCCCTTGGTCTCGCGGCGGACGTCGTAGATGTAGCAGCGGATCCGGTCGCCGATGTTGAAGTTCTCGCGCGGGATCGACTGGTCGCGGCGCATGATGCCCTCGCCGCGGCCCAGATCGACGACCACGTTGCCGTATTCGACGCGCTTGACGACACCGTTGACGATCTCGCCGACGCGGTCCTTGAACTCCTCGAACTGGCGCTCGCGCTCGGCCTCGCGGACCTTTCCGGTCACCACCTGGCGGGCCATCTGGGTCTGCACCCGGCCGAACTCGAAGGGCGGCAGCACCTCCTCGTAGACCTTGCCGACCACGGCGTCCTTGTCGGTGCGCTTGGCGTCGGCCAGGCGGATGATGCCCACCGGCTCGTCGAGCGGGGCCTCCTCGTCGTCGCCGCGGTCGAAGACGGCGTCGTCGGCCACCACGGTGACGTAGCGCTTGACCAGGGTCTCGCCGGTCTTGGGGTCGATCTTGACCCGGATGTCGTGCTCGGCGCCGTAGCGGGCGCGAGCGCCCTTCTGGATCGCCTCTTCGATCGCCTCGATGACGATCTCCTTGTCGATGGCCTTCTCGCGGGCGACGGCCTCGGCGATCTGCAGAAGTTCCAGCCGGTTGGCGGAAATGCCGGTCAGGCTCATGGGATCCTCTATTCGGAAGTCTCGGGGTTGAATTCGGATTGCAGGCGTTGCGCGCGTTGCGCCGCGCCGCGTTTCATCAGGTCGTCCGTCAGCACCAGCTTGGCCTCGACGAGCCAGGCGAACGGCACGAGGGCGGTGTGGTCCTCGCCCTCCAGGTCGATGGCGACGCTGTCGTTCTCGACGCCGGCCAGCACGCCCTTGAAGCGCTTGCGGCCCTCGGCCAGGCGGTCGAGCTCCAGGCGCGCCTCGAAGCCCTCGTACTCGGCGAAGTCCTTCAGGCGGGTCAGCGGGCGGTCGACGCCGGGGGAGGAGACCTCCAGCACATATTCGCCGCTGATCGGGTCGGCGGCGTCCATCACCGCCGAGATCGCCCGCGACAGGCGCGCGCAGTCCTCGACCACCATCTCGCCGTCCGGCGTCTCGGCCATGATCTGCAGGCGGCGCTGGGCCTTGCCGGCCATCAGCCGCAACCGGACGATCTCATAGCCCGCCGCCTCGGCCACGGGGTCGAGCAGTTCCAGCAGCTTCAGGTCCTCGGCGGTCTTTCCGCGCATGCGGCTTGGCCGTCTCCAGAAAAGAAAAAAGCGGCCGGGCCGGAGCCCGCCGCTCGTAGGCGCCTTACAGCGCTAACGGACGATGTTGCGAGCTATATAGGCGGGAAATAAGGGTTTGTCAGCCCCGTTTCCCGCGCAAGAGCCGAGGCGGCGGATCAATCTTCGTCCCGCGACCCAGCGGACTGCCAGCCCCGCCAGCACTCCGCCACGTGCCGGCGCGCGAGCGGCGCATCGCCCCCGGCGATGGCGGCGAGGAGGCCCGCGCGCAGGGCGGCCGGCGCGGCGGCGGCGTCCTGGGCCGCAGGGCCTGCGTGGCGGACCAGGATCCGGAGCAGACAGTCGAGGACGCGGCTCCCCGTGAGCCCGGCCAGCAGACCGCCCTGGGAGCATGGCGGGCCGGGGCCTGCGTCACCGCCGTCGGACGCCGCCTGTGCGCGCTCGAGGCGATTCAGCAGCGCCGCGTCGCCGGCCCTCGCCCGATCGGCGGCGAATTCGGCCGAGAGCATCTCCAGCGACATGGCGATCCGCATGAGATCGGCGCGCCCCTCGGGCGCGGCGGGGGGAAGATAAAAGCCCGCGGCCCGCACCGCCTCGTCCGGCCTCGGGTCCCCGACATGGACGCCGCCGCCGAAGCCGCGTTCCAGGGCGACGATCCCATGCCGCTCCAGCCCGTGCAGCGCCTCTCGCAGGACGCCGCGGCTGACGTCGAGGTCGCGCATCAGATCCTGTTCGCTGCCCAGCCGGTCGCCGGGCGCGGCAGCCGTCTCGACTATGCGCCGGGCGATCGTGCGGGTAAGCGCCTCGGGCTTCTTCATCGCCTTGAGTTCGTCGCGAGAAAACGCCAGGGCGAGCGGGCCGTCGCCGGCCGACGTCCTGTCTCTCGCGATGCGCGCCTGCGCGGCGCGGCGATGCTCGTCCTCGTAGGCGCGCAGCAGTCGATGCTGGGCGCCCAGCGCGCCCGCGAGATCCCCTGCGATGATCGCCTCGATCTGGTCCGCCCCGATCTTCCAGACCTTGGCGATGAGCGGCTCGTAGTCCTGCTGGCTGAACCCGTTCCAGAGGAGCTGGTCGACGCTGCACTCACTGAGCGCGGTGTCGAAGAGGCTGAGCATCGGCAGCCCGGAAATCCGATGGATCTCGGCCTGCGCCAGGCGCCGGCTTCGGACCCGGTCGCGGAGATTGTCCGGGTAGACGCCCATGACCTCGCGCAGGCGACGGGCCTCGCGCATGTCCAGCCGACGCATGGCGCGCTGGCAGGCCAACGCCTCGACCAGAGCTCGGAAATGGTTGACCTCCGACGACGACGCGCCCGAGAACACCAGGTAGTGGCGCACCGTCGAGGCGGCGACCCATCGCCCCGAGGAGGCCACGAACAGGCCGCCGGCCCCGCCGCGACGGCTCTCCACCAGGCCGTCGAACTCGGCCATCGCAGCGCCCTCGCGCATGATCGCGCGGCTCACGCCGAAGCGGCGCGCGAGCTCCTCTTCGGCGCCCAAACGCCGACCCTTGATCCAGCCGTCCTGCAGGATCATCGCCTCAAGGCGCTGCAGGACCTGCGAGCCAAGCTTTTCGCTCCGATCGTCCAAAGCCGGAGAAGTCACGCGTGCGCTGTCCTATCGAATGGTGGTATATTATATGGTCCTACCGCCCTGGGGAAGCTTGATGGGCGCCCTGGGGAGGCTTGACACGCCGTAGAAAATATATAACCCGTCAGAAAATAACGGTCCGGAACGTGCGTTCCACAGCCCGGGACTATGAACAGTGTAATATTCGACGGCGCCAAGGCGGCGCGCGTCTCATCAAAACCAAAGAAGCGCACAAGCGCGAGGGGACAGCATGACGTTCAACGGAACCACGATTGACACCGGCCTGCGCCGCGCGCTGCTCGCCGCGACGGCGCTGACGCTGGGCGCGCTCGCGGCCGGCCCGGTGCTGGCGCAGGACGATGGCGCCGCCATCGAGGAAGTGGTCGTCACGGCGCGGAAGGTCGCGGAAAACCTGCAGGACGTGCCGGTCGCGGTGACCGTGCTGTCCGGCACGCAGCTCGAAGCCAAGAACGCGGTGCGCCTGTCCGACTTCGCCCTGTTCACGCCGGGCTTCAAGGTCATGCCGCCGCCGACCAACATCACCGGCTTCTTCCTGTCCTCCCGCGGGCAGGTGCAGGGCGACACCCTGGCGACGCTCGACCCGTCGGTCGGCACCTATGTCGACGAGCTCAACTGGGCGCGCTCCTACGGCCTGAACGCCAACCTGCTGGACGTGGCCAGCGTGCAGATGGTCAAGGGGCCGCAAGGCACCCTGTTCGGCCGCAACACCACCGGCGGCGCGCTCCTGCTGACCACCAACGACCCGAACCTCGACGGCTTCTCCGGCAAGGCCTCGGCCAGCTACGGACGCTTCAACGAGCGCGAGGGCGAACTGATCGTCAACCTGCCGATCACCGACCGGATCGCGGTGCGCGGCGCCATCCGCAACACGGACCGCGACGGCTGGGCGTACGGCATCCGGCAGATCAACCCGGCGACGGGCCTGCCCTCCAACGCCTTCCTGTCCAACGGCGTCATCCAGAAGCAGGGCAAATACAACGACCGGCATGAACTGACCGGCCGCCTCAAGGGCCTGGTGCAGTTCTCCGATTCCACGGAGCTGCTGCTGTCCGGCGAGTGGTACAACTTCCACGCCACGCCCGGCCGCCAGATGTTCTACAAGGTGGCGCTGAACACCGCCGGCGACGCCGTCGCCACCACGACGCCGCAGGCCCTGTACGCGGCCTATGAGGCCAGCCATCCGAACGCGGTCGGCTATGACGCCCACTCCTGCGATTTCGTCAGCGCCGCGCCGGCCAACTGCGGCGACAACATCGTCGAGAAGCAGAGCAACTACGTCCGCGCCCACACCGAGACCTACACCGCAAAGCTGACCTCGGAGACCCCGCTCGGGCAGTTCAAGCTCATCGGCGGCTACCGCAACGTGTTCCAGTCGAGCTACGTCGACCTGGACGGCACCAGCGCGGTGATCCACTCCTCGCAGCAGGGGGAAGACCTGACCGAGTACTCCGTCGAAGGCCAGCTCGCCGGCAAGGCCCTCTCCGACAAGCTGGACTATGTAGTGGGCGCCACCTGGTTCAAGGAAGACGGCCTCGACACCGGCTATTCCTTCTCCAACATCGGCATCGGCGGCATCTTCGGCAACCGGCCCACCGGCAACCTGCCGCGCAACAAGGCCTTCATCCACAACAAGTCCTGGGGCGCCTACACCCAGGCGACCTACCACCTCACCGACGCGCTCGGCGTCACCGGCGGCGTCCGCTATTCGCACGACGAAAAGGGCATCGACCTACGCGGCTCCTTCGCCGGCCTGAACGGCGCGTCGACCACCTGCGCGATCACCGGCGTCGGTTCGGCCGCCACCCCGGCCAACGACTGCTCCTATGTGCGCAGCGACAAGTTCCACGCCGTGTCCTGGACGATCGGCGCCGACTACAAGGTCACCGACGACATCCTGGTCTACGCCAAGGCCAGCCGCGGCTATCGCGGCGGCGGCCAGAACCTGCGGGCGCTGGCGCTGTCGCAGGCCGTGCCGTTCGGGCCCGAGTACGTCAACGAAGAGGAGGTCGGCTTCAAGGCCGACATGATGGACCGCCGGCTGCGCCTCAACGTGGCGGCGTTCTACGACAAGGTCTCGGACGCCCAGCGCACGGCCATCGTGGCCACCGTCATCAACGGCGTGCCGGTCAACAACACCCTGATCAGCAACGCCGCCAAGGTGAAGAACGTCGGGTTCGAGGCCGAGCTCACGGCCCGGCCGACCCGCGACCTGACGTTCGGCGCCAGCGCCGGCTACGTGGATCCGAAATACGTCCGCTTCATCGACGCCGCCGGCGTCGACGTGCGCAACCAGCGGATCACCCTGGTGCCGAAATGGACCTACGCGCTCTCGGCGCAGTATTCGCACCCGATCAGCGACGCGGTGAGCTTCTCGGCGAACCTCGATTATAGCTGGACGGACGAGTACAACGCCGACCGCTGCGTGCCCACCGGGCCGATCGCCTGCTGGACGCTGACCGCCGTCGACATGAACGGCCTGACCGCCGCACAGATCGGCCAGAACATCGTCGACGCGACGACGATGGATTCGGCGAGCATCCTCAACGCCCGGATGACCTTCGGCTTCCAGGACGACAAGTACCGGCTGGCGATCTGGGGCCGCAACCTCACCGACGACCGCGGCCACACCCAGGCGACCTACCTGCAGGCCAACCCGCGCAACTACGTGGGCGGCGCGGTCCGCGAGCCGCGGACCTACGGCGCGACGGTGTCGGCGACGTTCTGACGGCGCCAAACGACGACGAAGCGGCGGCGCGGACCCTCGGTCCGCGCCGCTGTCGTTTCAGCCCGCCGCGCCGGCGTCCGGGACCGGCGCCGCTGGGCGGCGCTGGGCGAGGGCGGCGGCGGAGCCGAAGCCGATCGGGCCCCGCTGGTCGTAGACGCGGGTCTGGCCCACGGCGACGCCGGCGGTCGACTGGTGGTCGGTGACCTCGAAGCCGATCCAGCCCTGTTCCGGCAGGCGGTGCAGGTAGAGCGTCGCCTCGGTGTTGATGTACTCGACGCCGCGCTCCCCCGAGTGGCTGAAGGGGCTGGTGAAGTCCGTGGCCAGGGCCGCCTGGGCGAACGGGCTGAGCGGAACGCCCGCCACCAGCTCGCGATAGTCCTTCATCCAGGCGCGCTTGCGGCCCACGTGGCCGATCCCGCCGGCCGCGACGCGCAGATGCCACTTCGTGCGGGTTGGGTCGTCGGCGAGCTGGTCGGGCGGCGGCGCGTCCCAGTCCGAGGGCGACCAGACCTTGCCCTGCGGCGCCTCGGTGTGGCGCAGGATCTGGCAAAAGGCGCGGGCCCGCGACCGGCCGCCGCAGAACAGCTCCGCCTCCACCAGCCGCATCCGTCCGCCGCCGCGCAGCAGCCGCGTCTCCACGGTGATGGCGGTGAAGTCGGCGAGGTCGTAAAGCTCCACCGTGAAGCGGGATGGCACCATGCCCGGCTCCAGGTGCGCGCGCTCGATCTCGTGGCCCAGGAGGCCGCAGACGCAGCGGCCCATCAGCGACTGCGCCCGCCACGGGCCGGCGCTGATCGGGTTGGCGTAGTAGGCGCCGCCCTCGGCGCGGAAATAGGCTTCTTCGGTCATGCACGCTCCAGACGCTTCGGCGCCGTAGCTAGCGCAAGCCCGGGCGATGGGGAAAGCCCCGCGGCGGCGCTTGACCGGCCCGCGGTCCGGTCCCCACCCTGGGCGGCATGACGGTGCTCATCAACATCGACGTGCCCGACATGGCCGCCGCCGAGCGGTTCTACGCCGCAGCCTTCGGGCTGACGGTCGGCCGCCGGTTCGACGCGGATTTCGTCGAGCTGCTGGGGTGGCCCGCCCCGACCTACCTCCTGAGGAAGGACGCCGGCTCGGTGGGCGCGGGCGCGGACCTGCGCCGCTACGACCGCCACTGGACGCCGATCCATCCGGACGTCGTCGTCGGGGACCTGGACGCGGCGTTGGCGCGGGCCGTCGCGGCCGGGGCGGTGGTCGAGCATCCGACGCGGGCCGCGCCCTACGGCCGGATCGCCATGCTGGCCGATCCGTTCGGCCACGGCTTCTGCCTGATCGAATTCAACGCTGCAGGCTACGACGCCCTGCTCTGACGCGCGCGCCCGGCGCGGAATGATGGGCGCTGTGGCTTACGGGACCTTCCGCGCGGACGCGACAGGCCCTATGACGCCGCCCTCCCCTGACCTATGCGAAAAGGCCCCGCCTCATGGACCTCTCCAAGATCCCGATCGGCGAGAACCCGCCCTTCGACGTCAACGCCGTGATCGAGATCCCGCAGGGCGGCGAGCCCGTGAAATACGAGATGGACAAGGATTCAGGGGCGCTGTTCGTCGACCGGTTCCTGCACACCGCGATGTTCTATCCCGGCAACTACGGCTTCATCCCGCACACCCTGGCCGACGACGGCGACCCGCTGGACATCCTGGTGGTGGGGCCGACGCCGGTGGTCCCTGGCGCGGTGATCCGCTGCCGACCGATCGGGGCGCTGAAGATGCGCGACGAGGCGGGCGGCGACGAGAAGGTGCTGGCGGTGCCGGTGGACGCGCTGCACCCGTTCTACGTGGGCGTGGAGTCCTGGCGCGGGCTGCCGGCCATCCTGACCGAGCAGATCGCCCACTTCTTCATGCACTACAAGGACCTGGAGAAGGGCAAATCCGTGCAGATGGACGGCTGGGCGGACCCGGAGGAGACCGCCGAACTGATCCGCGCCGCCATCGAGCGCGGCAAGAAGGCGGGCTGACCTCGCCCAGAGGGGACATGCGCTTGTTGCGTGTCCCTCCGGTCAGAGCCTGACGAAATCCAGGAACACCGGCGCGCAGTCGCCGAGGCGCTTTTCCTCGTAGCGGGTGGTGACGTGGTCGGCGGGCGGAAGGCGCCAGTCGTCCGCGCGCTCGGCCGGCCAGGCGAAGGCGCGCGAGGCCAGGATCCGCTCCAGCGCCCAGTCCACGTAGTCGGCCCAGTCGCTGGCGAAGCGCAGGGCCCCGCCGGGACGCAGCAGCCGGGCGAACTCGGCCGTGGTCTCGGGCTGGACCAGCCGGCGCTTGTGGTGGCGCGCCTTGGGCCAGGGGTCGGGGAACAGCACGAAGATCCGCGCCAGGCTGGCGTCCGGCAGGCGCGCCATGAGCGCGCGGGCGTCGCCGTGCTCGATGCGCACGTTGGCCAGGCCCTGTTCGTCGATGTGGCGAAGCGCGCTGGCCACGCCATTGTGAAAGGGCTCGGCGCCCAGGATCAGCACGTCGGGGCGCCGGGCGGCCTGGGCGGCCATGTGCTCGCCGCCGCCGAAGCCGATCTCCAGCCAGGTCTCGGCGGCGTCCGGCTGCAGCGCGCGCGGGTCGAAGGGCGCCTGCGGGCAGCGCAGGCGCGGCAGCAGCGTCTCCATCAGCGCGGCCTGCCGCGGCTTGATCGGCCGCGACTTCAGCCGGCCATAGGATCGCAAGGGGGGATGGTCGGGGGGATCGGTCATTGGTCTCTCCTCCCCTGTCCCGAAGAGGACGGGGGAGGTGGATCGCGCCGAAGAGCGCGAGACGGAGGGGGCGGCGGCGCTACAGGCCGCGCCCCTTCACCCGCCCCTTCCACCACCCGCTCTCCGGCGGGCGGTCCCCTCCCCCGTAAACGGGGCGAGGAAGATGCTACACCAGACCTTTGATCTGGTCGGCCAGGTCGGTCTTTTCCCAGGAGAAGCCGCCTTCGTTGTCGGGCTGGCGGCCGAAGTGGCCGTAAGCCGCGGTCCGGGCGTAGATCGGGCGGTTGAGCTGCAGGTGCTCGCGGATCGCCCGGGGCGTCGCGCCGCCGATCATCTGCGGCAGGGCCAGCTCCAGCTTGGCCGGGTCGATCTCGCCTTCGCCGTGCAGGTCCACGTAGAAGGAGAGCGGCTCGGCCACGCCGATAGCGTAGCTGATCTGGATGGTGCACTTGCGCGCCACGCCCGAGGCCACGACGTTCTTGGCCAGGTAGCGGCAGGCGTAGGCGGCCGAGCGGTCGACCTTGGTGGGGTCCTTGCCCGAGAAGGCGCCGCCGCCGTGCGGGGCCGCGCCGCCGTAGGTGTCGACGATGATCTTGCGGCCGGTGAGGCCCGCGTCGCCGTCCGGCCCGCCGATCAGGAAGCGGCCGGTCGGGTTGATGTGCCACTTGGTCTTCTTGGTCAGCAGGCCCGCCGGGAAGATCGCCTCCACGTAGGGGCGGATCTCGGCGGCCAGGCGCTTGGAGGTGACGCTGTGCAGGCCGATCCGCTTCTTGTGCTGGGTCGAGACGACGATCTGCAGCACCTCGACGGGGCGGCCGTTCTCATAGCGCAGGGTGACCTGGCTCTTGGCGTCGGGCTCGAGCACCGAGCACTCGCCGGAATGGCGCACCTCGGCCAGGCGGCGCAGGATGTTGTGGGAATACTGCAGGGTCGCCGGCATCTGCTCGGGCGTCTCGTCGCAGGCGTAGCCGAACATGATGCCCTGGTCGCCGGCGCCCTCGTCCTTCTT
>Ga0070667_100005168_pt1 | contig 10915 bp, 6 predicted proteins | sample KBSS33metaG_FD_64659 | JGI IMG/M metagenome (GOLD analysis project Ga0070667, IMG submission 64659) | Switchgrass rhizosphere microbial communities from Kellogg Biological Station, Michigan, USA - KBS S3-3 metaG | ecosystem: Host-associated > Plants > Roots > Rhizosphere > Soil ...
TCCCTCGATTGAGCGTGGTGTCACGTAAGTCGGTGACAGCGAATGTCTGGGGCTCGGCTTCCTTCTTGGCCGCGGTCTCGTTCGGGGCGTTAGGGATCGCCACGGCGCGTTTCAGACCAGCGACGCTCGGCACGCCGGCGACCACGTTGCTCGCAACGCCAACCGAATCAGCCGCGCGTGCCGGCACAACGGATGCGACCGGCGCAGCCGAGGCCGCAGATTCCGATCGTCCCGCCACAGCGGTCGAGGACACGGTCCTCTCTTTCGCGGCCGGTATTGGCCCGGCGGCTCGCTGCATTAGTCCGACCGTCCCGATCCCCACGACGATCGCCGCAGCCGCAGCCAACGACGCTCCGTTGAACCACCGGCGCGGCGCCCGCCGTACCACCAGGTCCAACGGCACAATAGCATCCGCCGCGGCGTCAGCTATGGCGTTAGCTCGCGCGGCCTCCGCCTCCGTGCGAAACGGCGCCTGCTTCGGCACGACCTCCCCTGGAACGCCGTCGAGCGCCGTGAGAATACGCGACGAGGCAGCAATCAGTCCGCGCGCCTCCGCCACCGCGTCGGCACACTCCCGACACTCGGCGACGTGTGCTTCGACTTGCTGCGTCTCGTCTCGAGGCAGCTGCCCGTCGAGCCACGCGTGGATCGTTCCCTCGTCAAGATGCTGCATGTCCTCCTCCTGCTGCGTCGCGTCGCCCTTCGGCCTGCATCGCCTCATACGCCTCGGCGAGTCGCCGCCGAGCGCGCGCGAGCGTCGTTCCAATGGAGCCCACCGATAAGCCCAGGGCCTCCGCGATCTCCGTGTAGTCCAAACCTTCCTCGCGCATGAGCAGCGCCAACCTGTCACGCTCCGCGAGTGAATCCACCGCCTTGCGCGCCAGCGCGGCTTCCTGCGCGCGCTCGAGCGTGCCCGGCTCAGGCTGCTCCTCCTCTCGGGCGCGCTCGTCCTCGGCGAGAATCGCGAGGTGTCGCCGCCGCCGCTCGTCCTTGCGCGCCTCATCACGCACGAGGTTCGTCGCGACCGCGAAGAGCCACGAGCGTTCGCTCGAGAGCGAGTCCTGCCGGAGGGCGCGCAGGAAGGTCTCCTGCGCGACCTCTTCGGCCCAGTCTCGGTCGCCGAGACGTCGGGTCAGATACCGCACGAGGGCGACGTTATAGGTGCGAAACAGTCGCTCGACGTCTTCGTCCTTCACGCGCTCACCGATCGTGTCTCTGGCGCCCAGTCGGGTCGACGAGCAGCACGCTCACCAGCCCGACTCGATCGCCGCAATGTCTCGCGGAGCCAACGTTTCGGCGCCCGCCGCGTCGATCGCGATCGCGATCGTGCGCCCCGCGACGACAACGCCCGGGGTTCCGTCCTTGCCCATGAGGGCGAACGGCGCCCGCAGATCATCGACTCGCTCGAGCAGCGCGAAATATGCTGCCGAATACGGCTTCACTCGAACGGTGCGCATGTCCGGCAAGTATCGTGAGTCCGTCCACGTCGTTCCCATGAGGCTGAACGTTCGCGTCCCGACGCGACGCGTCGTCGCGCCGCCGAAATCTGCGCTGACCGAGTCGACCGCCGACAGGGTGGTCGCGGCTCGCTGGGCGGCCGCCGCTTTCGCCATCTCGAACTGCCCTTCTCGTTTCGCTTCGGCCGGAGCCGGAGCAGCGGCTGGCGCGTCACGACGGCCGCCCGCCGACGTCCCGGTCACCACGATCTGATCGAGCTGCGCGCTGGCGTTGCCGAGGCGTCGTGTCGGCGGCTGCATCCCCGGCTCGAGCACGAGGTACGACGATAGCTCGGTCGGGATCCCATAACGAGTCCCCAGATCACGGAGCTCCTGATCGAGCTCGGGCGATGAGCCGTTCCGTCGCCGTTCCGCGGACAACCACCCTGTGCGCTGTGCTGCCCAGAGTCTGGCGACGAAGCTGTTCCGCCGTTCCCGCTCCGGGAACCGAACGCGCTCGGTCCATGTCACCGGCCCATCAGGCGTGCGCCCTTCGACGATGACGCGGCCGTCGCCATCCCCAGTGAAGCGCGCGAACAGAATCAAATCCTGACCGGCGAAGATGTCGGCCGGAAGCGTCGGATGCATCTTCGTCAGCCGGACGCCTTCCGCGCGAACGCGCACATCGGTGACGACCGGAGTCGCTATGCGTGAGGCGACGAGGGTCACCGCGCGCTCGACCGACTCGTCGGGACGCACGAACTGAGCAGTCCCGCGACCGTCCACGGCAAGCTGCTCGACGAGCGCCGCATTGACGTCGCTGCCGACGCCGAAGGTGAACACACGGGCACGACCACGCAGGCGCGACGCAAGCGCCGCGATGCGGTCCGCGTTGCGCTCACCCACCGTCGGCTCACCATCGGTCACGAAGAACACGATCGGCATGCGTGAGTCGTCAGCCGACGTGTCGAGTGCCTCCTCGAGCGCGCCCGAGATGTTGGTCGATCCATCGGGGCGGAGATCGTCGAGGTAGCGGTTCGCCTCATCAATGTTGCGACGCGTCGCCGCCGTGAAGCCGTTCGCGAAGGTTCGCACGTCGGTGGAGAAGTCGATGATCCGGAACCGGTCCTGAGGCCCGAGCGAGGCGAGCAGCTGACGTCCTGCCGCGCGAGCCTGCTCCATCTTCTGGCCGCGCATCGAGCCGGAGACATCGACGACGAACGTGAGGTCGCGCGGTGTGGTCCGAGGAGTTATCGCGGGCGGCGTTATGGTGATGAGCGCAAAGCCATCCTCGGAACCGGGCGCATACGGCAATACCGTTACGGATGCGGCGTTCGTCCGCCGCAGCGGCAGCAGGATCGTCACCTGCGGCGCGTCGCCCGAGGCAGTCACCTCGCGACGGGTGCCGCGATCGTTGACTCGCAGCTCGTTCGTCGGCGAGTAGGGGTTGCCGAATTCATCGCGATTCGTGTAGACGAGCGTGAACAGGTTGCCGGACTCCTGGCTGCCTCGCTGCTGGGCGGCGCCAGAGCTCGCGACGTCATCGTCGATTCGACGCGGCGTGGGTGCGGGCAGCGGAACCGGATGCGGTCGTGGGATGCCAAAGGGCTCGGCACGGGGGCCGGAGCCGCGGAGGTAGTCCACGCGTAGTGCGTTCCCCTCGCGTTCGGCCACGGACTGGAAGCGAACCACGACACGCTTCTCTTCGCCTGGCTGGATCGGGAAGATGCGAGTCCGCAGCATGCCACGGCCCATGTACTCGACCAGGGCGGGATCGCGGTTCCGCCTAACGATGTCCTCGTAGATCCGGCGCGCCTGGTCGGCGGGCATCGTTTCGCCCGAGACGAGCTCGCCGTCGATCTCGAGCTCGAGAGCTTCGAACGCGGCGCCGGCAGGCATCGGGAAGATGTAGTCGGCTTCGCCAATCAGCCCGCCGCGATTTCGGAAGGTTTCGGTGACCTGATACCGGAGCACACGATCCGCCAGCTCCACGCGTACCTGGCTGGATGTGCGCTGAATCACGCCCGGTCCGGGTATCGGGCAGGGCCTGGCCTCCGAGCATGGTCTCGGAATGATGATTCCCTGAGCCACGGCGGCGGTTGAGCCCGAAAAGACAGCTATAACGGCAAGCAAAGCGGCACGCATCGGAGGTTCCTGGTTGGGTCTGATATGGAGACGTCGGAACTCCGGTCGCTTGCACACAGCCGGTATTGGTTACTGGGATTGGTAATTGGTTACTGGGATTGGTAATTGGTTACTGGGACTGGTTATAAGTGATTGCGCCGGAAACGGATCGATGACGCTCTGGGTCAGGTCGCGCAGTATCGTGGCATATGATCAACGATCCCGAATACGAGCGCTGGCTTCGTACCGTACCGGCGGAGATCACCCAGGACACCCTTTGGCGCATGACGGCCTATCGATACGCGCTCTATGCGATGTCGAGAGCGCAAGCGGATGTTCCGTTCTTCGAGCAATGCCGCGCAACCCGACCGCACGTTGACCAACTGCTCCGAGCAGTCGGTGCGATTAGCGCGAACCTCGAGGAAGGTTATGGTCGTTCGGGCGCGGCCGACCGCGCGCATTTCTACGAATACGCGCTCAGCACGGCGCGAGAAGCACGCGGCTGGTACTACAAGTGTGCTTTAGCGCTGCCCGCCGAGACGCTCGCCTCACGGCTGTCTGTGTTCACGCAGATCATCCGGATCCTCACAAAGACTGTACCGGAAGTCCGGGCCTCCAAGACTCGGTGGCGCCCGAGGCGGGAATCGGACGACAAACCACTATCCGAGCCTAACGAGTAGTGTTCCAATAACCAATTGCCAGTTCCAGTAACCAATTACCAGTTCCAGTAACCAATTACCAGTGAAGATCAGCCAAGTCTACTCGGTCACCGACGCGTTTCTGCGCTCCATCTCTTCCGGTAGCCGGGGCCACTCCCCCGCCCGGGCCACGACGCGAACGGAGATGAGCTCCTGGTCGGCCCGGTCGACGGTCCGTTCGAACCGCTCACCCGTCTGGCGCACGGCCCAGCCTAACGAGAAAGCAACCGGAGACCCGCGCGCCGCCGCGCGTTGAAGTCGGCTCGCGATCTGTTCGGTCCGCGCCGAATTGTCGCCTGTCAACACGATCAGAAACTCGTCCCCGCCGAGGCGAATGACGGGCTCCTCGGCTCGCACCTGGCGCATCAGGAAGCGGCTCATCTGCACCAGCACCCGGTCGCCCATCTTGTGGCCGTGGATGTCGTTGTACGCCTTGAAGTAATCGATGTCGATGTAGATACACCCCCAGTGCGACACCTTCTCCTCGCTCATCGAGTCGCCGAGGGCGAGGAGATAACGGCGGTTGTAGCACCCGGTCAGCGCGTCGCGGATGCTCTGCTCGCGGAGCTGGAGCTCCAGTTCCTTGCGGCGCGTGATGTCAATGAGGATGCCGTGGTAATAGACCTCGCCGGTATCCGGGTCGCGGCACACGTACGTCGTGTCGAGCACCGTGCGACGCTGCCCGTCCGGACGCACGATCGTGAGCTCGAAGTCGCGCACGGCTCCATCACGGTCGAGCAAGGCCATCTCCAGCCCACGGCGATTCGGATCGGCGATGAGGTCGCCGGCACGGAAGCGCGCCAGGTCGCCGACCGACGACACACCGAACATGCGTAGGAACGCGGGATTGGCGTCGAGAATGTCGCCGCTCGCGTTCGTGATGTAGATGCCCTCCTCCAGGTTCTGAACGATCAGGAGGAGCGTTTCGTGGTCATCGAGACTTCGGAAGCGCCGCCCGTCCGTGACGGGATCGCGCTCGGGAGTGGTCACGCTGCGGCTGGTGAGAGACTCGCGTAAGCCAGGCGCGGCTCCCATTTCCCCATCATCGCGATGAATGCCGTCGCGACATCCGCATCGAATTCGGTTCCGACGCCGCGCTCGATGTATGCGAGCGTCGCCGCGGGTTCCCACGCGTCGCGATAGGGCCGCTTCGTCCGCAACGCATCGTACACGTCGCAGACGTGTACCAGCGTGCTCGCCTTGTGGCAGTCACAGCGAAAGTGTCGATCGGGATAACCGCCGCCGTTGATCATGATATGGTGCTCGAAGGCCACGAGCGCCGCCACGTCCAGCTTCTGGTCACTCTGGAGAATCAGTCGCGCACCTTCGACGGTATGCGACCGCATCAGCGACCATTCCTCGGGCGTGAGCTTGCCGGGCTTGGTAAGGATGTCCTTGGGAACGCGCACCTTTCCGAGGTCGTGCAACATACCTGCAACCCCGTACGCGCGCACCTCCCTCGGTGACAGTCCCATGAACTCGGCGAGACCCATCGACAACACTGACACGTTGAGTGCGTGCGTCGTCGTGTACTGATCGAACTCCTTCAGCTGCAGGAGCGGCAGAAGCATCTGGCTGTCACCGTGCATCGCGACCGACAACGAGCGCACGATGGACTCCGCCTCGAGGAGCGGAATCTCTTCCCTATCGTTGACTTCGTCGTGCACCCAGCGGATCGCATCCACCTCGGCGTTCAGGTCGAGAAGCGACGGCTGCTCTGCGACGTGGACAGCGGCGTCGGGCACCCGTACGTCGCTCGAACCGCGCACGCCGACGGCACCGAACCGGATTGCGGTTGGCCCGTTGCCTCGCGGAATGTTCGCGGGCGCGTTGGCGGCGGCGATGGCAGTGAACGCCGAAACTCGTGCGAGCACGTCCTCCAGAAAGCCGACGTACGCATCGCGCTCGACCATGTCCCCAAACTCGAGGCGCTGAACCCCAACGTTTGCGAGCTTCAGCGCCCACTCCCAGTCGGTCAAACCTCGGATCGCTTGCTGTCCATAAACGACTTCGCTGCCGAGGAACGAAAAGCTTGGCCTTGGATCGGCCTGCTGCAGCTCGCGAAGAATGTCGAAAGACGCGACGGCTGCGCGCGCGCGCGCCGGATGGCCTTCGGCGTAGAGCGACATGGTCGCCAACGCCTGCGCCATCGAGGTGAGAAAACGGACTGCGATACCGGTACGGTCGCTCATGCGGCTCCAGTTCGAGACGCGGCACTCCTCAGGTCCGAGTCCTTGGACTTCGCGACCAAAGCGAGAACCTCGGCTGCTTCGGGTGCCGAGCTCCAGTGAGCGGCGAGCCCCGCAATCGACGAGAGGAGCTGCGGAGATTTCTCGCGGAGCACCAACGTTCCGAGAAGCCAATGCTTCTTGATCGAGCGCTGAGCGATCCACCGCATCGCCTCGAGGGATCCCGACGCGGCGAGGGCGCGAATGCCACGCGCGCGCAGCTCGGCGCTCAGCGTCGAGTTGTCGATACGACGCATGAGAATCGGAACGGCGTCGGCCGGGCACCGCTTGAGCGCCGCCGCTAACGCGATACCGACGGTCCGTTCGTCCTGGTCGTCGAGCCCGATGACGATGGCGGCATCGCGCATGTCGTCTCGGCGAAGCATGAGCTTCATCGCCTCCCGACGCACGGCCGCATCCGCGCTGGTCAGGTACCGCTCGGGACAGAACCCCTCCGGCCACTCACCGAGCCTATCGATGACGTGGAGGAGTTGCCGCTGCGTCTGAACCGGCGCGTCGGCGAGGCGTTCCGCCACGCGTGGCCGCGAAGCATCGGCGAGTCTCACGAGCATGTCACACGCCCAGCCGTGGAGTCGCTCTTCCTCATCCTCGAGGAGATTGATGATGGGATCGACCGCTACCAGGCGAAGCCGTAAGGCAAGGCGCTCGCCCAGCTTCGTGTTAGGCGTTTCGGCATGCAGCACGTCGACGAGCCGATTCGGCGTCACGATGCGATCGAGCAGCATCTCGCGCGCCGGACTGGCGGGCGCCGCTTCCACCAGATCGAGGACCGGCGTGATGTCCGGGCGCGCGAGCATCTGCACAAACACCTTCTCGACGTTTGGTCCGATGGTCGAGACCTCCAGGGCCAATTGAAGCAGGCGTTCGGGGTCGGCGCCAGCGGCGCCGTCGCCGTCGCTCTGCGCCGTATGTCGTGAGATCGAGTCGAGCGCCGCTGTGTAATCGTCGGGGTTCGGGTCGGCGAGCTCCCAGCTCGAGATCAGGCGTCGCACTTGATCGCGGAGCTCGGCGTCGGACCGCGATTGCAGCACCGATCCGGTTGGCTGTTCGGCGTGTGCCGCAAGCTTGGAAAGCATGCGCACGAGTGACGTCGAGATCGTCTGACCGGAGACATCCGCGGCAGCGCGCACCACATCGACCACGGCGTCGACGGTGAGTCCGTGCGTCGCGTTCAGCGCAAACTGGTATCGCTGCGTCGCGTCGCCACCCATGGACAGAAGCCGCTGCAGCGTTCGAGGCTCCATCTGCCGTACGAGCCGGGACACACGGTCGCGGAGCGGCGACGAGGTACGCTTCTCGTCCGTGCTGAGCTCGTCCGCGATCTGAAGCATGTAGCCGACGACGACCTGATCGTAGGCGGAGTCGTTCTGGTGGGCGTCGATTGCGCGGGCGACGATCTCCGGTTCGGTGGACGACAATTCGGTGGTCGCCTCGCGAGCGAGTGCAGCGCGCGCGAGCCCGATCCAGAGCTGTGCGGCGCGCGTGCGTGCTTCGCGCCCCTCCTCACCTTCCGCCACCGCCTCGTCGACTCCTTCTTCGATGAGCTCGAGCTGATCGAACGTCAACGGAAACAGCCGGACGTTCTGCCAGCGCTGAAGCACCTCGGGGCCCATGAGCCCTAACGGTACTTCCACGCGTCCCACGTCGATCGCAACCGTCGCGAGAACTTCCGCAAGCTCTGCCTTCTCCAGACCACGCGTGAAGCGCATCGCTCCGATCTGGTGTCGATGAAGTCTGACCGCAAAGTCGCGGAGCAGTGGGTGCGCTTCGTCGGTCGCGACGCCCTCGATGATCAGCTGTCGGCGAGCAACACCGATGGAGAGCGCGGGCGCGGTCTCGAGAAACGTCGCGAGCTTTCGCGCGAGGCTATCGACCGCGGCGATGAGAAGCGGATGAGTGCCGGGATAGATTGCGTTCTTGTGCACCGCCACCGCCAACTCGATGAGCAAGTCGGCGCGGTCTTGCGGCAGCGCTGCGTCGGAGGTGCCAGTGGCGATCGAGCTCATTCGTGGATGCGCCCGCACGCCGGCGGGTGCCGATTCCTGGCGCGAGAAGTGCTTTCCCGGGAGAGTGACTAGTGTCAAAAAGACGAGTCGGCGTGACCGAGGTTACGGGCGCTTCCGACGATGTTTTGGGTCGCAACCAAGTGGCGCTACAGCGCGGGGGGCGGAATGACCGATCGAGAACAGGGAGCGAACGACGATCGCTCCGGCCATCAGGGCAAGACAGGAGCTGGTGCGGAGGCGTCGGAGGGCATCCACTCGACGAAGGGGAAGCGGCCAGAGGAGCGCTCCGCCGTGGAACACGCACACGGCGAACCCGGCCGCGGCGAGGGCGCGGGCCTTTCGGGATCCGAGCCACTGAGACATCGTGAGACCGAGCACAAATCCGGCTACGGCGGAGAAAAAGCAGAGCCAAGGACGAGCTCTGACAAACAATAGCCGCGGGCTGGAGTAGCAGCCCGATCTGCGCGAGATAGCTTGGGAGGATGCTCTCGTCCTCCCATCGCGCGGTGCTCGAAGCCGTTGCCCGACGTGTCGTGCCTCATGCGTACGATGGCAGCGGGGCTGATGTGGACGTCGTGGCGCGAATCGAAGCACGACTCGCAAAGGCACCGGCCGAACGCGTGCGCGACCTCCAGATCGCGCTGACCATCCTAGGCAGTCGCGGGGCGGGACTCTTCCTCTCGGGAATGACGGCTCCCTTCCCTCGCCTGTCGGCCGAGCGGCAGGACGCGCTGCTCAGGCGCTGGTCGACCTCACCACTCACCGCGGCGCGCGCGATCTATCAGGGCGTGCGGAGACTCGTGCTCGCCGTCTACTATACGAGCCCCGAGTCGTTCGACGGAATCGGCTATCTCGGGCCTCTCCACCTCCGTGAACCCGCGTTCCCGTGGGAAGGGCCGGCAGCGCACGATGCCGTGCCTAACGCCGACGAACCGGTCGCGCGCGGCCGCGCTGTGTCGAGCGCACCGACTGACAGCGTGCCTCCGGGCTCGTCACCCGGGTCGCGCGCGTCCCGCGCACCGTCCATCGACGCGGCTCGTCCGACCGCCGACGTGATCGTCATAGGGAGTGGCGCCGGCGGAGCGGTTGTCGCGGCACGACTCGCCGAGCGAGGGCGCGAGGTGCTGCTGCTCGAGGAGGGAAGCCTCGTCGGCTCCGACGAGCTGACGGAATGCGAAGGGGACATGACGGCACGCCTCTACGCTGAGAGCGGCATGCGCGCCACCGACGATCTCTCGTTCGTGCTGCTGCAGGGCGCGGCCGTCGGCGGTGGCACGCTCGTGAACTGGATGATCACGTTTCGTGCGCCCGATTTCGTGCTCGATGAGTGGGCCGATCGATTCCGCATCGCGGGCTTCTCGCCAGCCGAGATGGCGCCGGCGTTCGACCGCGTCGAGCGGGAGATTCACGCGATGCCGGTGCCCGACGACGCACACTCGCCGGCCAACCGCATTCTTCTCGACGGCGCACGGCGGCTCGGGTGGCGAGCCGGCACCGGACGCATCAACGCGCGAGGCTGCGTTCGAGCGGGGTTCTGCGGTCAGGGGTGCCGGTACGGCGCAAAGCAGAGTGTCGACCGGGTATACGTTCCCCGCGCGCTCGCGGCAGGCGCTCGGCTTTTCCCCGATTCCCGCGTGGAACGCATCGAGGTGATCGAGCGCGATGGCGGTGCCAGTACCGTCGCGCGTGGCGCGCGCCACACCACGGCACCGCTCAAGCGCGTTCACATCACACTGCTCGATCGCCTAACGCGGAATCCGCGCGGCGCGTTGGTCGCCGAAGCGCCGGTCGTGGTCCTCGCGGCGGGAGCCGTGGGCACGCCGGTGATTCTGCAGCGGTCGGGTCTCGGTGGCGGTGGCGTCGGGCGATTTCTCCGCCTGCATCCCACCACCGCCGTCGCCGGCGAGTGGCACGACGACGTGTATGCCGCCGCGGGCATTCCGCAATCCGCCGTGTGCGACGAGTTCATCCGCCGCGACGACCACGGCTACGGCTTCTGGATCGAATGCGCTCCGAATCATCCCGGGCTCGCCGCCGTCGCCGCCCCCGGCTTCGGCGCCGAGCACCGCGATGTCATGCGGCGGTTCAGGCGGACGACCAACCTGATCTCGCTCGTGCGGGACGGGTCCGATCTCCAGCAATCGAACGGGTCGGTAACGCTGTCGCGGCGCGGGCGGGTGCGCATCGCGTACCGCGTCGGCGCGCGAGACCGATCGAACGTCGTCGCCGGCGTGCAAGCCGCCGCGCGAATTCTGCTCGCGAGCGGCGTCACCGGAGTCCGAACGCTTCACACGTCAGGCGGCGAGCTGCGGGATGAGCGCGACGTGGCGGCGCTGGCCCAACGCGCCTGGGGTCCGCACGATCTCACCATGTTCTCGGCCCACGTGAACGGCACGTGCCGG
>Ga0070667_100005173_pt1 | contig 10903 bp, 12 predicted proteins | sample KBSS33metaG_FD_64659 | JGI IMG/M metagenome (GOLD analysis project Ga0070667, IMG submission 64659) | Switchgrass rhizosphere microbial communities from Kellogg Biological Station, Michigan, USA - KBS S3-3 metaG | ecosystem: Host-associated > Plants > Roots > Rhizosphere > Soil ...
CCATCATGGCTGATGCACAATCGCTCCAGACCGACATCTCCGGCGTCACCGCCAACGGCATGCCCCAACCCTGGCGCGCCGTCCTGGCCCGTCACCCCCGCAACATCGGCGACATCGTCGACGACCCCAACCGCGGACCGTGGAACTCCACCCACAACGGCCAGACCTACCAAGGCACCTTCGACGCCTTCGAACAGCAGGTCACCACCGCCGAGCAGATCGCCTGGGTACACACCTTCAGCGACGGCATCACCCGCGACAGCGGGGATGTCCTCATCGAACTCATGGAGTTCGCCATCCAATGGCGCAAAGCAAACGGACTCCCCACCACCGCGAAATGAGCTGAAAGATGACCACTTTCAGCGACATCGCCGCCAACATCGCGGGCACCTACCACGTCCGCCACGCCGTCCTGACCTTTGCCGGCACCTGGGCCGCCCCCGGCACCGGCTACCCCTCCGACGTCGTTGCCGCCGCCGATCCGGACCTCGTCTTCGAGGTGCCGATCCAGGCCCCGTGGACGTTCGGGCCCATCCCACCGGGCGCGCCCCTGTCCCCCAGCTACGCCGAATCCGTCCGCATCGCCGTCACCAACGCCATCGGCTGGATCACCAACTACCCGAAGCAGACCTTCGCCCTCGGCGGCTACAGCCAGGGCGCCGAGGCCGCGTCACGCGTGTTGGCCGAAATCATGACCGGCACCCTGCAATGGGCCAAACCCAACCTGATCGGCGGCTACACCTTCGGCAACCCCTGGCGAATGCAAGGCCACACCTTCCCCGGCGGCACCGACCCCGGCGGCCGCGGCATCGCCGTCACCAACCTGACCGGCGCACAAATCCCCAAGGACAGCAACGGGATTGATACCTGGTGGGACTTCGCCAACCCCGGCGACCTCTACACCACCACGCCCACCAACCAGGCCGGCGCCGACATCACCGCCGTCTACAAGGCCGCCGTCCAGCTCGGCATCAGCATCAACGCGGCCATCGCACTGATCGCGGGGCTCACCGGCCAGGGCAGCCTGGCCCAGCAGGTGCTGGCGTTAGTCACCGATCCGATCGTGGGCGGCCCCGCCCTCGTCGAGGCCATCGACCGGGCCGTCGCGTTCTACTCGACCAACCCGCCGACCCTGCCCCACATCACCTACGACGTCGTCGACGCGCTCCCCCACCAAAGCTCCGTACAGGTCGCCACAGGCCACCTCAACCAGATCGCTGCGGCCACCGCAGCACGGATGGCGGCGTAGCGCCCTACCAAGGACTCTTCGCGTAATCCTTCAAGAAGCACCCGAACAGATCCTCGCCCAGCTCCCCGCGCACAATCGGGTCATACACGCGCGCAGCACCATCCACCAGGTCCAGCGGTGCGTGGAAGCCTTCCTCGGCCAGCCGCAGCTTGGTGGGATGCGGGCGCTCGTCGGTGATCCAGCCGGTGTCGACGGCAGTCATGAGAATGCCGTCCTGCTCCAGCATCTCCCCCGCACTCGTGCGGGTCAGCATGTTCAGCGCGGCCTTGGCCATGTTGGTGTGTGGATGGCCGGGCCCCTTGTAGCCGCGGTTGAACTGGCCTTCCATCGCTGACACGTTCACCACGTATTTGCGTCGCGCGGGCGAGGCGGCGAGCGACGGCCGCAGCCGGCTCACCAGAATGAACGGCGCCGTCTGGTTGCACAGCTGCACCTCGAGCAGCTCCATCGCGTCGACCTCGTGCACGCGTTGGGTCCAGCTGTTGACCGACGCGGTATCCGGCAGCAACCCACCCGCGTCGATCGCGAGGCCGGCGGCAATCCGCTCCGGCGATGCACTCCGGGCCTGCAACGCAAGCGACGTCAGGGCGTGCGCCGTCGGATGCTCACCCAGGCTCCCGGCCAGGGCATGCGGATGCGCGTCGCTGACGTGGTCGAACGTGATTACCTCCACCAACTCCGGCGGCGGGGTGCGCTCGGCCTCCACCAGCGCGGCGTACGAGCCCGGCGGGCGGCGCACCGTCTGCGCCGCATTGTTGATCAGAATGTCCAGCGGCCCCTGCGCGGCCACCTCGTCGGCCAGCGCGACCACCTGGGCCGGGTCACGCAGGTCGATCCCCACCACCCGCAGCCGGTGCAACCAGTCGGCACTGTCTTCCATCGCGGCGAAGCGCCGCACCGCGTCATTGGGGAACCGGGTGGTGATCGTGGTGTGCGCGCCGTCGCGCAACAACCGCAGCGCTATGTACATGCCGATCTTGGCGCGTCCGCCGGTGAGCAGCGCGGTTCGCCCGGTCAGGTCGGTGCGGGCGTCCCGCTTGGCGCGGTTGAAGGCGGCGCATTCCGGACAAAGCTGGTGGTAGAACGCGTCGACCACGGTGTGGTGCTGCTTGCAGATGTAGCAGGCCCGCGAGCGCAGCAGCGTGCCCGCACTGGCCCCGATCGCGGTGGATACCAGCGGTAGCCCCTGCGTCTCGTCATCGATCCGGCCCGGCGCACCCGTGGCCGTCGCGGCGATGACAGCGCGGTCAGCGGCCGCGACCGCGTCGCGCTTGGCAGCCCGGCGCTCTTTCTTCAGGTCCTTGAACATCTTGGCGGTGGCCTTGCGCACAGCAATGGAGTCGGGGTGCTCGGGCGGCAGCGCGCTCACCTCGGACAGCACCCGCAGGCAGGTGCTGAGCTGGTCAGGATCGATCGCGGTCACTGTGGAAGGCTACGGGGACTGGGCCGCAGCAGGCCAATCAGCGAACCGACTCCGTCGATCCTTCCGCCGATGTCGGTGCCCGCTCGTACGGTGTTCCTCATGAGCGAAGACACGACTACCGACCTTGGCGTGTTGGCGATCGAGGCCCTCGACCTGCTCACCACTGCCGTCCGTGAGGTTCCAGCGGAGCGCTGGGACGATCCGTCGATCCTGCAGGACTGGACGGTGCGCGAACTGGTGGCCCACGCGACCGGCAGCGCCACCAGAATCATCGTGCTCGCCGAAGATGGCGAACTCTGGGACGGACCTTCCGAACCGTCGGACTGGATGTATGACAGCCCGGTGGATCAGCTGAGCGCCTTGGGCATTCGCCTGCGCGACGCGCTGCCCACCGCGGACCTCGATGCCCCACGCAAGTCCCCGCAAGGCGAGGTTCCGCTACGCCGAGCGCTGATGTTCCCGATCGCTGATTTGGCCCTGCACACCTGGGATTTGCGTCAGTCCCTGGGCGAGTCGATCGAGCTGCCCGACGACCTGCTCACCCTGTCCGAAGGGCTGGTCCAGTCGGTGCCGGAACAGATGCTCCGACGGCCCCGCGGTTTCGGGCCGGAGCAACTCGCGCCGGCGGGTGCCTCGCGCACCACCAAGCTGATGGCGTTCCTCGGCAGAGCGGTCAGCCCCTAGATGCGTAAGGCCGCCCCGTCGATGACAGGGGCGGCCTCAGCGGTGACAGAAAGTCTCAGCGGTGGTTGTGCTGGTGGTGGTGATGCACCGGCGAGCCCGGCTGCGGGTTGTTCTGCTGGTGCGGGAACGCGTGGTGGGTGCCGACCGGGGAGCTGGCGGTTGTGACGTCCGCATGTGCGGTGGCGGCGCCGAGGAAGATGACGGCCGGCGCGGCGACGAGGGCGAAACCGGCGGCGAGGCGGTGGGTGAGGTTCATGGCAACTCCTTTGGTGGATAAGGCTTTTCATGTTCTTGTCCGGTGTGATCCGGTGTTGAACTAAGAATGCCGCCGACAGTCGTCGACCTGTATCCACCAACCAGCCCCTGCGCCGATTGAACCTATTGTCCCCCAATCGGGGGAACCGCCGGCGTTAGGCCGGGACCTGGGTGCGCCAATCGTCGTTGACGACCTGCCCGTTGATCACCACGAGCGGCACGCCGGGTTCCGGAAACTCGTGCAGGAGTGCCAGGTTGTTGGCGGCGATGACCTTGGCGTCATGACCGATCGGCAAGCCCAGCCGGATCATGTCTTGCGCCGATTGCGGCGCGCCGACATGACCGGCGAGCTCGGCCAGCTGGTCGTTGCTCAGGTCTGTCGGGCCGCCCTCTTTCGGCTGGTGTTCCTTGGCGAAAATCTGCTGGACGAAGTGCCACGCGACGTCACTCGACTGCGACTCACCGGCCACGACGAACGCCGCGTAGATGGCCCGCTGGTCGTATGTGCCACTGGCTGAATACTTTTCGAGGAAGTTGACGAATCGCAGGTTCACGCGCAAAGCGCCGCTCTCGATGCGCCGCCCGAGTTCGTCACCCTCGGATCGGATGAACTTGCCACTGAAGGGGCACATCGGGTCAACGTAGAGATCGATCCGCCCGAGCGCGTTGGGGTCGCCGATGGAGATGACGTCCCCGGCCGGCGCCACGGCGGCGGCGTGCGCCTGCCCCGCAACCGGACCGCCCATCAGCAACCCGATGAGCAGCCCGACAACGACCCCGAGGACACCACGCCAGTTCACCTTCACTCTTCCATCATGGCGCACCGCCCGAAGCCCATCATCAGCGCAACCGCCGTTGTCGCACAGAGGCGGGCATACCGACCACCGCAGCTCAGCACCTCACGACGATCATCGGACACGCCGGCGTCCGGGCGGGTTCGGTTCCAAATTCCCGCTGTCCGTCTGGACGAGAATTCGTCTGGATATTTTTGCCGACCACCTTTTAGATCATTGCGGCCGCGTCATGCTCACTACATGGTGCAACAGACAAAGACGGCCGACCAAGGCCGAGGTCGTATGTGGATCGCTGTCGGACTTATCCTGGTCGCGCTGAGCCTGATCTTGTTCTTGGTCATTGCGGTCGGCGGCAATCAGAACAAGGCGTCGCCCACGCACCCGACAACGTCGCTCAGCAACCAAGCCGAACGACGTATCACGATCGTGCCGCACGAACCGGGCGCTTCGCGCGCGGCGCCACCGCCTGCTCAGATAACGCTCGACGGGCCTGAGGGGCCCCCAGGTGCGCCGATTACGGTGACGGCGCCGCCACCGCAATCCACTGTGACTCTCACCGTGCAAGCACCCGCACCCACATCCGGCGGACAGCAACCGGTTGCCGCGCCAAGTTCGGCTTCACCGTCAGGCGGAAGCAGTGTGGCGCTCATTACTGCCATTACCGCGCTCGTGGCCGCGGTTGGCGGACTGCTCACCGCGCTGACCGGGGTGATCAAGGCCTGGCGCGCGAAAAGCGCCACCACTGACTAGCCAATTGAGCGAGGCCGCAGACCCAGACCACTACACCCCGAGACGTCCCGACAACCGGTTCAGTCGGTCCAAGCTCACCCCATCCAGCCCGGTGAACTGGACGGTCTTTCCCCGCGACGCGTACTTCAGCCGGATCGCATCCAGGGTCGCCACCGACGAGGCGTCCCACACCGCGGTGCCCGACAGGTCGACCACCACCTCGTCTGGGTCGCCCGCGTAGTCGAACTGATGCACCAGGTCATTGCTGGAGACGAAGAACAAGTCACCGCGCACCTGATAGGTCCCCGGTGCCACCGCCGACACCGACGTGAAGTGCGCGACCCGCCGGGCGAAGGCGACCATCGCGGCCAGCACCCCGAGCGAGACGCCGATGGCCAGATTCCCGGTGGCGACCGTCGCGCAGACGGTGATCACCATGACCAGAGTTTCACTGCGCGGCAACATCTTCAGCGTCCGCGGCGCCACACTGTGCCAGTCGAACGTCGCCACCGACACCACGATCATCACCGCCACCAGCGCGGCCATCGGGATCCGTCCGACCAGGTCACCCAAGGCCAGCACCAGGATCAGCACGAAGACACCGGTCAACAGCGTCGAGAGTCGGGTCCGGGCGCCGGCGATCTTGACGTTCATCATCGTCTGGCCTACCACCGCGCAACCGCCCATGCCGCCGAACGCCGCGGTCACCACATTGGCCACGCCCTGTCCCCAGGCTTCGCGGGTCTTGTTCGACCGGGTGTCGGTGATGTCGTCGACGAGTTTTGCCGTCATCAACGATTCCAGCAGCCCGACCAGCGCCGCGCCCAACGCGTACGGCCCGATGATCTGCAACGTGTGCAGCGCGAACGGCACGTGCGGGATACCGAGAACCGGCAGCGAATCAGGCAGTGCCCCTTGATCTCCCACGTTCGGCACATGCCACCCGAAGGCCACGACCGCCAACGTCAGCACCAGCACGACGACCAGCGGCGCCGGCACGGCGGTGGTGACCTTGGGCAGCAGCACCATCACTGCGATACCGACCGCGGTGAGCGGATACACCAGCCACGGCACGTCGACCAGATGCCGCAGCTGCGCGACGAACACCAGAATCGCCAGCGCATTGACGAACCCGACCATCACGCTGCGCGGGATGAACCGCATGAGCTTGGCCACTCCGATGAATGCCAGCAGCATCTGGATGACCCCGGCCAGCGCGATGGTCGCGACCAGATACCCAACGCCGTGTTCGTGCGCCATGGGCGCCACGACCAGGGCCACCGCCGCGGTGGCGGCCGACACCATGGCCGGCCGTCCCCCGGCGAAGGCGATGGTGATCGCCATGGTCACCGAGGAGAACAGCCCGACGCGGGGATCGACCCCGGCGATGACGGAGAAGGCGATGGCTTCCGGGATCAGCGCCAGCCCGACGACCAATCCGGCCAGTACCTCGGTGCGCAGCACGGCAGGCGACCACAGCGACGGCCGGTCGACGCCGGGTGTGGGCGTGCGGAATCCAGGAACGGCGATACTCATCGAATCTCCTTGGCGGACAGCCAGGTCGGTCAGGCAGCCGGACGATGCCCGAGAAAGTCCAAGATGGCGCGGCGGCGCCGCTGGTAGGACTCCTCGAACTGCGCCTCGGGTGTGCGGGGCTTCTCGATCGTGATGACGTCGGCGACAGTCGCGGGGCGGTGGCTCAGCAGGACGATCCGGTCGGCCAACAGCAGCGCCTCGTCGACATCGTGGGTGACGAACAGCAGCGTCATTCTATGCGTCTGCCATACCGACATCAGCAGCTGCTGCATCTCCAGCCGGGTCTGCGCGTCCAGGGCGCCGAACGGCTCGTCCATGAGCATCACCCGTGGCTTACAGGCCAGGGTGCGGGCGAGCTGCACCCGCTGCCGCATGCCCCCGGAAAGCTGGCTCGGCAGGTGGTCGAGGTAGGCGCCGAGGCCGACCTGTTCCAGCCGGTCGGCGGCCGTCTCCTTGAGTTCCTTGCCCCGTACGCCGCGGAGCTTCAGGGGGAACTGGACGTTCTTGAGTGCCGTGCGCCACGGGAACAGGGCGTCTTCCTGAAACACCATCGCGCACTGGGCCGCATTGCCGGTGACGGCAGCACCGTCCACGGTGGCGGTACCACCCATCGGCTTGAGCAGCCCGGCCAGCGCCCGCAGGATGGTTGACTTGCCGCAGCCGGACGGGCCGAGGAAAACGACCACTTCGCCGGGATCGATGCTCAGGGTGATGTTGGCCGCGACGACCCCGTTGAAGCCCAGCTGCAGCTGCTGCAGGTTGACGGCGCCGGCGCTCATCGGGCGGCCCTGGGCAGCCAGCGGTTGACGCGCCGCCCGACCCGCTCCACCAACCAGGCGGTACCGAGACCGAGGGCGCCGATGGAGATCATGCCGACGACGACGCCCGCGTAATCGAGCAACCCGTAGGCCTGCCAGGTGTAGTAGCCGATGCCGTATTGGCCCGAGATCATCTCGGCGCTCACCACACAGATCCACGCCACGCCCATCGCCACCGAGAGTCCGGCGAAAATGCCCGGCAGCGCACCCGGGATGATCACGTGGAACAGCAACGACATTCGCCCGGCCCCCATGGTCTGGGCGGCTTCCTCCCACACCTTCGGCATCGAGTCCATGGCGTGGATGGTGCTGACCACCACAGGGAAGAACGCGGCGAAGAACGTGATGAAGACGACGCCCTGCTCACTGGACGGGAACAGCAGGATGGTCAACGGTACCAGTGCGATGGCGGGGATCGGCCGGATCAGTTCGATGAACGGCCGCAACGTCATTCGGGCGATCTCCGAGCGCCCGACCAGTACACCCAGACCGATCCCGACCACCGCTGCCAGACCGAAGCCCAACAGGATGCGCTGCAGGCTGGCGAGCAGGTCGTCGTAGTAGCCACCCGAGCTGACCCGCGCCAACAGCGCGTGGAACACGGCCTCAGGCGCCGGCATCCGGTTGAACCGCAGCCACGCGACGACGTTGTGCGCCGTCAAAAGGTGCCACAGCACCAGGAAGGCGGCGATCGGGATCAGCGGCAGCAGCACCGCCGGCAGTCGCCGGACGATGGCGCTGGACCGCAGATCGGCGACCTTGTGCCGCATCGGTTTTCCGGTCCGGTTCGCCGGCGACCACAGGCGAGGTACGGCCAACGTAGGTCGGGTCATGAGCTCGGTCATGCGTGTCCTTTCTCTCCTGATGGTGTGGCTAGCCCGCGGTGCGGGATTGCCCTGTGGCAGCGGCGTAGCCGATGGCGACCGCTTGTGGATGATTGGTCCGGTAAGTGTCGGCACCCGCGTTGGTGGCGAACGGCTTGTACCGCTGGGTGGGCGGCGCGTCCGGATCCTGGAGCCAGACAGCGTGATCGGCGAAGATCCGCAGGCCGGTCAACGTGTCGGGCACGTAGGCGGCCCGCACGTGCGGTGTCGTGGACAGTCGGCGCAGCAGACAGCTCGGGGTGGCGGCCACTTCCGTTGCGGTGCCGGATACCCAGAGCTCGGAGGCCTGCGCCGGATCGTTCACCGGGAGTCCGCATACGTCGTCGAACCCATTGAGCGCCATCGGATTCGCGACACTGGACTGCCGCTGTGCGTAGTCGGGGCCGAACAACTGGCGGAGGTATCCGTCGTTGATGAAACCGGGGACGTCGAAATCCTTTGCCACCGCGCCGCGGCCGACCAGATAGGTCTTGATCGGTTTGAACGCCGCGAGCACCTGGTCCTTGAGCGTCATATCGAAACTGACCAAGCCGTTGGGGCCGTTGTACAGATAGATCACCTCGGGCTCGATCCCGGTCAGCGCGCTGACCCGCAGGGCCGCCTCGAGCGGATGGGCGACGATCTCGTCGGTGGTGCTCTTCATCGCCCGCAGGAATGCTGCCATCACCTCGGGGTGTGCGGACGCGAACTGCCGGCGCGCCACCACGCCGTGAAAGGTGGGCACGTTGTTGTCACCGCCGTCGTAGAGCAGGCGGCCCTGGTTGCGGTAGATCACCAATTGTGGCCAGGGCACGAACTGCGCGAGGGCGTCAACCTGGCCGCCGTCGATGGACGATGCGCCGACCGACGGGTCCTGGTTGACGACGTGTATCGAGTCTTTACTGACACCAACGGTTTTCACCGCGGTGGAGAACATGCCGTCACCGGCGGATCCCAGGCTGGTGGATACCTTCTTGCCGGCGAGGTCGGTCAGGGTCCGAGCCGTCGAGTCCGACCGCACCACGACCTGATTCAGCGAGCCGCGCAGGTTGTAGCCGGTGGTGGCCACCAATTCCGTTGCGGCGTCATCGTATTTACGAGTCTTGGACCCGTTGGTCAGCAGTGGGTAGTCACCCATCGAGCCGATGTCGACGTGAGTGGCGATCATCTGTGCCGTCAGCGGGGCACCGGACGCGAAGTCCTGCCACACCACCCGGTACTTGGTATTGGTGGCCGCACCGAGGGCCTTGAGCTGGTTCTCGAAGTCACCGCGGTCCCGCAGCAACGTTCCGGCGTTGACGGTGTTGATGGTCTTGGATTGGTAGCCGACGTTGACGACGACGCTGGGCTCGGACAGCACGCCGCACCCGGTCAGGAGTGGGGCCCCACCAACCGTGAGCGCGGTCAGCAAGGCAACCGACCGGGCGTGCCGCGAGCCGCCAGTGCGCTTTTCCTTGTCCATGTCAACAAGGGTCGACCGTTTCTGTTACCTCGCTGTCATTTGAGGTTGCGCGGTAGTTACGCCATCTTCGCCGGACGAAATCCCTCGTCAGGTACGGTTTCGCGCCGATTGCGCCGCGGGCTCGACGCGGCGGATGAACACTCTGTTACGCCACCTCCGATGCCCTGGCATGACACGGGTGTATCGGAAACGCTTGTAGCCGTGGACATCTCGAATATGACCTCCGCACGTGCCCAGGTCGAGCCCGACTATCGGTTCACCCTGGCCAATGAACGAACTTTCCTGGCGTGGCAACGCACCTCGCTCGGACTGATGGCCGCCGCGGTCGCGGTCGTGCAGTTCATGCCGGAGCTGGCCATCCCCGGCCTGCGCCACGTGTTGGGGGTCGCTGTGGCCGGCATGGCGGTACTGACCGCGATGGCGGGACTACGCCGGTGGAGCCAGGTGGATCGCGCCATTCGTAACGACGAGCCGCTCCCCCAGGCCTCGGCGCCCACGTACCTGACCACTGGGCTGGCAATCATCGGCATCATCACGGTGGCACTGGCGATCACGGCCACGGTCCGATGACGCGCCAAGCGCTGGCTCAAGATCGCGGCCTGCAGGCCGAACGTACGGCCCTGGCGTGGAACCGCACCGGGTTGGCGATCGCCACCTCGGGAGTCCTCGTGTTACTTCGCAACGCCGACACCTTCAACCGCGGACTCGACGTCCCGCGCGTCGCGATCGTGATCGCGGTAGCGGCGCTCGCCGCTGCGGTGTGGGGGTTCGGTGCCCACCGGCGCCGGCAATTGGCTCAGGGACGCTATTGGTCGATGCACTACCTGCCCGTTGTGGGTCTTGCCGTTGTCGCCGAGGGCGTGCTGATCCTGACCTACCTGATGGTGATCGGTTAGCCGATCACACGTCCAGGAAGCGAATGTCCCTGGCGTTGCGGACGATAAAGCCCCGCCGCGCTTCGACGTCCTCGCCCATCAGGATCGAGAACAGTTCGTCAGCTGCCGCGGCGTCGTCGAGGGTGACCTGGCGCAGCACCCGGACCGACGGATCCATGGTGGTCTCCCACAGTTCCTTGGCGTCCATCTCACCC
>Ga0070667_100005174_pt1 | contig 10903 bp, 8 predicted proteins | sample KBSS33metaG_FD_64659 | JGI IMG/M metagenome (GOLD analysis project Ga0070667, IMG submission 64659) | Switchgrass rhizosphere microbial communities from Kellogg Biological Station, Michigan, USA - KBS S3-3 metaG | ecosystem: Host-associated > Plants > Roots > Rhizosphere > Soil ...
AGCAACCCTCCATTATCTTTGATACTTACAACTACCTGCATGTGCTGATGGACCCAACACCCGCTATCAATGGCGCGGATTATGGCGTGGGCCTGGTCTCCGATATTGAATATTATCTTCCTACACCATTGATACAGGCATTGCAGGGCACTAAACCCGATACCATTACTACTATGGCGCTGAAAGGAAGGTATAACGGGGCAGATATTCTTTTTACCAAGGCCAGTGCTGCAGAAGCAACATCCTATAACAATGGCGACTTAAAAAAACTGCGTGTTGCAGTAAACAATTATTCAAACCTGAACCTACACAGGTTGTACATTGATTTTGGCGACGGGATAAAAGTGTTGGTGACAATTGACCTCGCAAACAGGACCGTTAGTTTCTTCTGGATAAAAAACGGTACTGCTTTCAGTTTTACTTCTACTTTTTATTTTACCCTCGACGGCCTGCAACTCGGAACCCCGTTCAATTACAATGGTACCACTATCATAACAAAAATTATTTGGGATAATATAAAGCTAACCGGCACCGGCACTGGAACACCTGTTCCGGTACAGGTAGCGGCAGCTGATGTTTATCCATTGCACGTTCTTATTGGAACTACCATCACGGGTATTAACTTACCGGCCGTAACCAGTTTCCCCGGTTGGTCAGATGATTTTAAAGCAAGAAGGGCCAGCGTAGCAGCGGCACTGCTTGCCGGTCCTTACGGACTAACATTGGATCAAATGGATTTTTCAACATTTACTCCAAGTAAAGACACCCTCAATGTGGTCGTTTTTCAGGGCCCTAACGGATATCTCGCGCAGTTTTATTATACTTATACAAAAACGCCCGCCGGTGTTTTTAAATTTACAATGGTTGCAACAGACGGTAATGCAAGCCTGATTGTGGGCGATATGGCGCCTTTACTGGGCCAGCGCATTAACGTAGACAATTTTACAGTTGATTATTATAATGACCCGGTAGAAGGACAACTGGTTAGGTTTACCAGTGTACAGCATCCTGACTTTGCTTTTACGGGGCGACCGCGATAAGAAAATTTTTTAAACAATTGGACCGGCTGTTGTCAATGGCCGGTTTTTTATTGCGCAAATATCGCCGCCATTAGAATTCTTTTGAAGGGATAGAAGATAGGGGAACCCGTAAATATTGCTTCGAGTTGTTTTTTATAGGCAGCCGCAAAACCGGTTTGTAAACCGGCTGGCAATCTTTCCAGGTACCGGATCAGGGCGGTTCCGCTCATCCAGTTGTACAGGGCCGTGGCATTTTCCAATACATGCGGGTATACCTTTTCAAATACAGTCATATTACTTCCCCCATGGTCGAACAATATTTGTGCATAGGCTTCGATCGATAAAGTAGAAACGGTGCGCGTCCATCCCCCCAGGGCTGTTTTGTAAGGTTCGGTGAGTGCCACCGTATCCAACAGGCGATGTGTAATATGTTCATGGTTGGAAGGAAGCTGGATAGCCAGCTGGCCGCCTGTATTTACAATGGATACAATGGCCGGTAACAGCGTTTCATGGTTATCGATCCATTGAATGGCGGCATTGGAAAAAACCAGATCCCATTTTTTACCCGAGGCAATGATTGTTTCAATACTGCTGTGTTCAAAGGTCAACTGTTGGTTTGAAAAGGCTGCCGCTTCCCGTAACATTTCTGCCGAAGCATCAAGGCCCAACACCGATGAGGCTGGCAAATGATCGGTGAGCCTGCGGGTTAATTCGCCCGTGCCGCAGCCGAGATCAATCACCGAAAGACCAGGTTTAACGGTTACCAGGTTCAGCAGATCATCAAAGGGGGCGTATCGTTCTTTTTTAAATTGGTTGTACACGTTGGGATTCCATGCCATAGCTAAACATTAAAAGCTGCATTACTTAAAAATGATGAACTGTCAATCTTTTGGTTTTGAGCCACGCAGAAAAGCTTCTATCGCCGCATATTTTTTCTTTGTGTCTATATGATTCGTTTCCGTTTGCATGTGCATCGCCCATTCCAGTGGGGTGCCCTCATATATTTTGTCTTTTGCGGTGAGATCGGCGCCTGCTTGTACCAGTGTTTTAACAGCTTCCAATGAACCCGAAAACACTGCCTGGTGCAAAGCGGTAGCATGCGCATGAAAACCGCTGCCGGCAATGGGGTAGGCATTCAGATCCGCACCCGATTCAATAAGTACCCCGATCAGATCGGCGCTTCCAAAAAAAGAAGCTACTACCAACGCGCATCCAAGTTCGGCTTTGTCTGCATCCGGCAGCAGTTGTTTTACCGCGGCTTCCATGCCAAGACCTACCGCTGTTGGCAGTGTTAAATTACCACCCCTGGTCAATAGATGTTCGGCCGCCGCCATGTTGCCGTGTGCCAGTGCCCCCAATCCTGTACCCGGCTGCGCACCTGCATCCAGCAGCAGGTCCATTAGTTCAATTTGCATTCCTGATTCACGGGGTATGCGGCCCGTGGCTACCAGCCCGAGTGTATAGTCGATTTGAGATTGAAAAGAATCTACCGCATATTGCTTGGCGGTGGCAATCAGCAAACGCGTGATGGCAACAATGTTTGCCGGTAGCTTTTCGTGGCGGATGGGGTTATCGGCTACAAACCACAGCAGGTAAGGCCGGGCAAAATATCCTTTTGTTGGTTGGGGCAATCGTTCTTCAACCAGTGCCGGCTTACTATTCAGTAATTGCTGTAGTCGGGCTGTATTGCCTGCATCTATTGCTTCCACTGCTTCGCGAAAAATTGGATCGGCGATATCGGCATTTTTCATGCGAATGGTTTAAAAAATTGGTGTGTAAAATTAGCATTTCAGCTAATCTTTTGCGAAAGCTATTCGGGTGTACGAATAAAATTATTTACTTCAATATCCCTTTGATCTCATTCAATTTAAACAAAGCTTCTACGGGTGTAAGACGATTGATATCGATGCTCTCCAGCATTTTTCTGATCTCATCGAATGTTTCTGAATGGGCATCGAAAATAGAAAGCTGCAATTTCTGCGCGGGCATATTTTTGATCTGCTGCGCGGCATGTCCATCGGCATGGGCTTCTTCCAGGTGTTTGAGCATTTCATTGGCGCGCTGTATCAAAGAAGCGGGCATACCCGCCATGCGGGCTACGTGAATACCGAAGCTATGCGTGCTGCCGCCGGGCGCCAGTTTGCGTAGAAATATAATCTTGTTGCCGGCCTCCTTATTGGTAATATGGTAATTTTTTATCCGCGGCATCCGGTTTTCCAGTTCGTTCAATTCATGGTAATGCGTAGCAAACAATGTTTTGGGTTGATGCGGGCTCTGGTGCAGGTATTCAGCAATGCTCCAGGCAATGGAAATACCATCATAGGTAGAAGTGCCGCGGCCAATTTCATCGAGTATAATCAAACTGCGGGAAGTGATATTATTAATGATGCTGGCCGTCTCATTCATCTCTACCATAAAAGTAGATTCGCCGCCGCTTAAATTATCAGAGGCGCCTACGCGGGTGAAAATTTTATCGGTTAATGCAATACGGGCGCTGTCGGCCGGTACAAAACTGCCCATGTGCGCCATCAATGTAACCAGGGCGGCCTGACGCAACAACGCACTCTTACCGCTCATATTGGGACCGGTGAGGATGATGATCTGCTGCGATGCGGGATCCAGGAAAATATCATTGGCTATATAAGGTTCGCCGGCAGGTAATTGTCGCTCAATAACAGGATGGCGGCCCTGCCTGATATCAGTTTCATTGCCCTCGTGCAGTTCCGGCTTTTTATAATTGTAGTGAAGCGCATTGGATGCAAAGCAAATAATGCAGTCTATTACCGCCAGCACATTGCCGTTTACCTGCATGGGTGCAATATAATCCTGCAGCTCCAGCAATAATTTTTCATAGAGATCGAGTTCAATCGCCAAGATCTTTTCTTCTGCACCTGTAATTTTTTCTTCGTATTCTTTCAGCTCCGGTGTAATATATCTTTCTGCGTTGGTGAGCGTTTGTTTGCGCATCCAGCTGGCCGGCACTTTTTGTTTGTGCGAATTGGTGACTTCCAGGTAATACCCAAATACATTGTTGAAACCGATTTTTAAAGAAGAAATGCCCGTTGATTCAGCTTCTTTCAGTTGCAATTCTACCAGGTATTCCTTGCCACCACTGGCAATTCTTCTCAAGGTATCCAGCTCCGCATGAATGCCTTCTTTTATTACGCCGCCACGGGCAACGGTGGCTGGTGGGTTTTCATTTATTTCACGGGTTATTTTTTCAACAATATAGTGGCAGGGGTTGATGGAATCTGCCAACCGTTTCAGATAGTCATTGGGTGCTGTTTGGGCCAGTTGTTTAACAGCATCTGCATGTTGTAAGCCACGGGCTACCTGCATAATTTCGCGCGGGTTGATTTTCTTCAGGGGTATTTTGCTTACCAGCCGTTCTATATCGCCGCTTTGTTTAATATGCTGGGTAATTTTGGCACGAATGTCCACTTCTTTTATAAACCAGGCCACCAAATCCAACCGCTCATTTATTTTTCGTATGTCCTTTAACGGTAGTACAATCCAGCGCCGCAGCATGCGCGCACCCATGGGCGATACTGTGTTGTCGAGTACCTTGTGCAGGTTATTCCCATCGCTGTTGCTGTTGCCCACCAGTTCCAGGTTGCGGATGGTAAAACGGTCCATCCATAAATAATCTTCACGGTCAATGCGCTGTAAAGAAGTAATGTGTTGCAGGTTGGGATGCTCGGTATCTTTCAGGTAATGCAGGATTACGCCTGCCGAAACGATTCCTGCGGCCATGGCTTCCACTCCAAAACCTTTTAATGAATGGGTCTGGAAATGTTTCAAGAGGCTTTCGCTGGCATAAGCCTCATCAAAGATCCAGCTTTCCAGGGTATAGGTATAGAATTTATTGCCATACAGTTCTTTAAAATGTTTCTGAAAACTGCGTTGGAAAATAACTTCAGCCGGTTTAAATGTCTGCAATAGTTTGTCTATATATTCCTGGTTGCCTTCTGCAATAAAAAATTCGCCGGTAGAAATATCCAGGAAAGCAATGCCCTGGATATTCTCCGTAAAATGGATAGCCGCCAAAAAATTATTGGTATTGTGTTCAAGCAGTTTGTCGTTGGTAGCCACACCGGGTGTCACCAGTTCTGTAACGCCTCTTTTTACAATGCCCTTTGTTAGTTTGGGATCTTCCAGTTGATCACAAATGGCTACGCGATAACCGGCTTTTACCAGTTTATGCAGGTAGGTATCCAGCGCATGGTACGGAAAACCTGCCAGCTCGGAGGAAGCAGCAGCGCCATTGTTTCTTTTGGTAAGCGTGATGCCCAATACCTGTGAGGCAATGATGGCATCTTCGCCAAAAGTTTCATAAAAATCGCCCACCCGGAATAACAAGATGGCATCGGGATATTTTTGCTTAATAGCCCGGTGTTGCTGCATTAACGGTGTATCGGCGCTTTCTTTTGCCATGGGCAGCAAATATAAATGCTTTTAATATCGTTGCAGGAGGCTGAAAACCGATGTGGAGAATTTGAGTGTTGCCGTAGAAGGTACAGGGTGTAAGGTGTAAGGTGTAAGGTGTAGGTCAGGTATAAGCCCTTTGCCATATACCTTTTGACTATATTTTTCCCAATCCATGCACAAATCCTTTTCTTTGCAGCACGCAAACAAAGCAGGCTATGTACGATGTTCTGAACAAATATCTTTTCCAGCACAAAAGCATCAGCATTCCGGGGCTGGGCTCGCTGGTAGCAGAGAGCATACCAGCGGTGTCTGATTTTGCCAATAAACAGTTATTGCCTGTACAGATCAAATTCAGGTTCGATAAATATTTTGATGTTCCGGACCGGAGTTTTTTTGCTTACCTGGCGCAAAAAAAAGGCATACCGGATTTTGAAGCTATCCGCTGGTACAATGAGTTCGCGGCCGATCTGCGCAATAAAATACGGATAGACGAGGAAGCAACCTGGCAGGGAGTGGGTGTATTTAAAAAAGATTTTGGCGGCGAGACAGTCTTCGAAGCTTATCCGCCACCCTATGAATTGTATGCCCCGGTAAAAGCGGAACGCATTATCAGGGCAGATGCCAAACACAACATACTGGTGGGCGACAAAGAGAAGACCAACTATGAAATGACGGAATTACTGAGCGATGATACTTATGTAGAAAAAGAATCCTGGTGGATATACGCGCTGATACTGGCTGCCATTGGCCTGAGTATATTGTTTTTTCATTTTTACAGCAATAATATGAAATGGACCAGCGGCAACCGGCAGCATGTTGAAGCAGCCCGGCAGGTAAATCATTTCCATCGCCTGTAATGATATCGGTTTCGATGCGGCAAACGCGACAACATTTTTACGATAGAAATTTAATATAAATCCGAAACGTCTTCATGGGGATTATTGCACTCAGGGCCTGTCCAATCTGCGGGTCAGCATCAATTGATAAAAAACTGGCAGCAGAAGATTATACCGTTTCACACCAGTCGTTTGAAATATGGCAATGTGCGGCCTGTACCCTGCGCTTCACCCAAAACATTCCCGACCTCTTGTCCGTGGGTAGTTTTTACCAGTCGGATACCTATATTTCTCACACCGATACCAGCGAGGGCTTTATCAATAAGCTGTATCATACCGTGCGTAAAAGAACCCTGCAGCGAAAATTGCGGCTCGTTGAAAAAGCAACGGGCACTCAAAAAGGAAAATTGCTGGACATTGGCGCCGGAACAGGTGCTTTTGTAAATACCGCGCAGTTAAAGGGGTGGACGGTAACCGGCCTTGAACCCGATGCCGGCACCAGGCAACGTGCCAGCAGCTTGCATGGAATTGCACTGCAAACGGCCGATACCCTGTTTCAGTTGCCGGCAGAAAGTTTTGACGCCGTTACCCTATGGCATGTACTTGAACACGTGCACGAATTGCACGCTTATATTGACCAGGTAAAAAAACTGCTGAAAAAAAATGGGCGGATCCTGGTTGCGGTACCCAACTACACCTCTTACGATGCGGGTGTGTACAAGCAATATTGGGCCGCCTATGATGTGCCGCGGCACCTGTACCATTTTTCACCGGCTGCCATTGAAAAACTGCTGCAGATGCACGGCCTGCAATTGCTGCAGATAAAACCGATGTGGTACGATAGTTTTTATATTTCCATGTTGAGTGAACAGTATAAAAACGGCAAAGGCAATCTTATCAAAGCGGTATGGACGGGCTTATGCTCAAATATAACGGCATTGTTTAACCGCAGCCGCTGCAGCTCCGTGATCTATATCATCGGGAAATAATTATTTTAAATTATATATTTTGAATTTTAAATTATCCGCCCCTGGGCATTTAAAATATATAATTCAAAATTCAAAATAATCAGTTGAACCTTATCTCATAAATACTGGGCCATAGTTTACCGGTTACATACAGGCTATTGGTTTCCGGATGGTAGGCAATACCGTTTAACACTTCCGCACCGCTGTATTTCTTTTTGGCTTCTGCTGCAAGATTAGTGAGATCCAATTTGCCCACTACTTTTCCGTTGGCCGGATCTATTTTTAAAATATAGTTGGTAGTATATTGGTTGGCATAGATGAAGCCATTGATATATTCCAGTTCATTTACATTTGGAACCGGGCCGTTGTTATCTGTTACACCCACGATACTCTGCGCTTTGAGGTTTGTGCCGATAGTGGCCGGATCAATAAACTGCAGGTTGCTGCTGCCATCGCTCATAATCAGGTGGGTGCTGTCGTGGGTGAGCGCCCAGCCTTCACCTGGGTAACTAAATTCCTGCAGCTTTTTGAATGTTTTGGCATCATAGATATAGCCCACATGATTTTGCCAGGTAAGCTGGTAAATCTTTCCGTTCATGAACGTAATGCCTTCACCAAAAAAAACGTTATTGTCAAGGGTAACTTTCCTGTCTACCTTTCCTGTTTTCAGGTCAGCAACGCCGAAGGCGGAGGGGTAGGGTGGTTTCTGACCTTCGGCATCGGCAGACCCTGCACCGGAACTTTCATAGAGCGTACCATCGTGAAACTCCAGTCCTTCCGTATAAAAACCGGTATCATGCGGGTAAGTGTTTATCACGGAAAAGCCAATAAGCGGGGGGGCGGGCTCAACTGCATTGCCGCCAGTATCGGGCGTGTTGCTGTTACAGGCCATAAGGGTAAACAGCATAGCAACAGGTACCAGTAGTTTCTTCATATCTTGGGTTGATGTGCAAATGTACAGTTGGGGAACCGGAGATAAGAAAACGAATTCTTAAAAATAAGCCATGCTTGCTTTGAAATCTACCGGAAAAGTATTTATTTCACATTGCTTATCACTGAGACCTCCCGTTTCTGCCCCCATGCTTCTTGCAGCCCTGGAAGTTTTCGTGCCAGCCATGCTATCCTGATTTATTGTTCCTGTTCAGCGTAATACAGAAACAAACTCCACTATCCTTTCAGCATTCATCCACTGCCTTCTTTAAAAGCCGTATGCTTTTGCTAAACCCTTGTGTACAAAAAACGATTGATGAAGAAATTTTTACCCTGCCTTTTCTTATTGCTATGCTGTACCGGGCTATTAGCCCAGAAAGATTGCCGGCAGGATGATTACCAGCATTCCATTATCAAACTGTATCCATTGTTGCCGCTTCAATACCGGCAAATAGAATCGTTTTCCTCATTGCGCAGCAGCGGGTTTGCCGGTACAAAATCAGATACGGTTAGTGTGCCTGCAGCGCCGCCACCCATCATTGTGCCTGAGCAAATAACCATACCCGTGGTAGTGCATATACTCTGGAACAGCAGCGCACAGAATATTTCAAACGCCCAGGTGCTTTCGCAGATAGCTGTTCTAAACCAGGATTTCAATGCGCTTAATGCAGATCGCAGCAAAATTCCTTCTTATTTCAGCAGCCTTGGCGCAGATTGCGGTATCCGTTTTGCGTTGGCCAGGATGGATCCACAGGGTAATGCTACCAGCGGCATTGTACGAAAACAAACCAATCGTTCGGTATTTGGTTTTGATGATAAAGTAAAAAGCGCCACAACGGGTGGTGATGATGCTTGGGACGCGGAAAACTATTTGAATATATGGGTTTGTAATCTTGAAACAGGTATCTCAGGGTATGCCAGCACACCCGGCGGGCTCAAAGAAAAAGACGGCGTTGTAATTAATACTGCTGTATTCGGCACCCTTAATATTAATGGACCTTTTAATAAAGGCAGGACCGCCGTACACGAAATTGGTCATTGGCTGAATCTTCGTCATATCTGGGGCGATGCCAGCTGCGGTGATGATAAGGTAGACGATACGCCCACCCAGCTCGGCGCTAATCGCGGCTGCAACAGCGGCGAAAAGTTTAGTTGTGGTACTACTGCCCACGGCGATATGTATATGAACTATATGGATTTTACGGATGACGCCTGTATGTATATGTTTACTAAAGGGCAGCGGCAAAGAATGCGTGTGCTGTTTGAGCCCGGTGGTCCGCGCCATTCGCTGCTGTCATCGAAAGGCCTGGAAGGTAGTGGCCTGCAGCCCGATTCATTACCAGATATTGAAAAAGCAAATGCCGGCTTTTTACTGTATCCCGTACCTGCCAGCAGATTCATTACCCTGCAGTTGCAAGAGAATTGCTTTAGCATTGGCAAAAAAATATTTATTTATAACCAGGTAGGACAAATCATAAAAACAATCAGCTGTACGGGAAAGCTGCAGCAACTGGATATTAGTTCGTTTTACCCCGGACTGTATTTTGTAAAACTGGAAGGTGCAGCAATAACCAACGCAAAGAAATTCATAAAGCAATAAAGAGGAACCAATACTAAACTGTAATCGGGAAGCTGGTCGGTCTTCCCTTTTTTATTTATACAACATTTGCCTGGCCACAATATCTCCTACTACCGGCGACAGCGCCACGCCCATACCGCTCATGCGTACGGCGCAGTAGATGTTTTTTTCTATTCTTTTGATGACAGGGAATTTGCCACTGCCCATACCCATGATGCCGCTCCAGCGATGTTCGATGCTGTATTTTTGCTTCGGTAAGACAACAGTTGAAAGAAACCGTTCCAGTTCGGCCTGGATGGTGCTGGTAGTAGCAAACTCGTTTGAGTTCTCTGCCGCTATGGCCGCATTGCGTGCTCCCCCCAGCAATACCCGGTTGCCCGTAAGATTGCGGAAATAGTAAAAGCCTTCATCAAAATGAAAAGCGCCGCGGAAAGGCAATTTTTTGATAGGCGATGTTACCAGTATCTGGCCGCGTACGGGAATAACATCAATTTCGGGCAGCAACTCAGCCGCAAAGCCATTGGTGCAAATAAGCAATTGATCGGCAGAAAGACTCACCGGCAGGTTTGTCTGCAGTATTATTTTACCATTGGTTTTTTGAAAGCTCTTTATCTCGGTTTGTGTAAATACCTGTACGCCCATTCCCTGTACTTTTTTCAGGAGCGCCTGCAACAGTTTACCCGAATGCAGCTGGGCTTCGGTCTTGCTTTCAATTAAATGACTGGTTTGTTTAAAGCCAAAATCTTTTATTTTTTTATCCGCTATCCGGAATGTTTTTTCATTTTTAATTGCTTTTCGAAGGGTGATATTGAGCCAGCCCAAATCATTCTTCAATTGCTTCAGCTTGCCATACTGTTTGTCTGTGATTAATTCATAACCACCATAGCGTTCATAATCTATTTCTTTTTTCCCGAATACTTTCTGGATCCGGCTGAGGCCCTCATAACGCATGGCTACAATCTCCAGCATTCTTTGCTCACCGGCTTCACGGGCATGCGCCAATAGCTCTGTGGCGCTGCCGATACATGCAAAACCAGCATTGCGGGTGCTGGCGCCGGTGGGTATTGCACCGCGATCTACGATGAGAATATTTGCTTGGGGAATATTTTTTTTCATGTAGTAGGCGCTCCATAAGCCTACCAG
>Ga0070667_100005178_pt1 | contig 10899 bp, 3 predicted proteins | sample KBSS33metaG_FD_64659 | JGI IMG/M metagenome (GOLD analysis project Ga0070667, IMG submission 64659) | Switchgrass rhizosphere microbial communities from Kellogg Biological Station, Michigan, USA - KBS S3-3 metaG | ecosystem: Host-associated > Plants > Roots > Rhizosphere > Soil ...
CTGCTGCCGCTGCGCGAGGCCGGCGAGATCTTCGCGCTCGTGCCGATCATGCCGGTGCCGTTCAGTCAGCGCTGGTTTCTCGGCGTCGCGAACCTGCGCGGTCACCTGCACGGCGTCGTCGACCTCGCCGAGTTTCTCGGCATCAAGACCCACGACGCCGGGCGCGAGCAATCGCGGTTGGTCGGTTTCAACCACGCGCTGGACATCAACTGCGTGCTGATGGTCGACCGCCTGTCGGGGCTGCGCAGCGACGACGAGCTGACCCCCGAGCCGGACGGTGACGACGCTGCCGCCGTCGCGCCGCGGCCCGGGTTCGCCGGCGCGCGCCTGCGCGACGCCGCGGGCCGGCCGTGGCAGGAGTTGAAACTGTCCGAACTCGCGAACGACGAGACGTTTTTGAGGATCGCGGGTTGAGCGCCGACGGCGCCGCCCACCCGCAGACCAGACCGCACGAGGGCCATATGAGCTTCCTGAACAAGATCAAGGGTCGGGGTCAGAGGGACGACGCCGTGGTGTCCGATGCGCCCCTGCCCAGTGGCCACGCGGCCGCGGTCGCGACCGACGTGACCGGCGCCGCCTACGACGCGCCGACGCAGCAGCAAGGTCAGGACTTCGACACCTCGATCATCTCGGAGGCTGCGCCGTCCGAGATCGCCGACTTCTCCGAGACCCGCCTGCAGGGCGACGACCTCGCCGCCGCCGGTACCGGGTTGCCGCTGATCGGCCACCGGCCGGTCGCGCAGCAGCAGCGCATCCTCTTCATCCTGGTGGGCATCGGCGTGTTCGGCCTGATCCTGATGACGGCTCTGTCGCTGCTGTCGGCGAACCGCGGCGCGGCCCAGGTCGGTGCCAGTGGCCAGGCGCTGATGCAGTCGCAGCGGCTCGCGAAGTCGGTGTCGCAGGCCCTGATCGGCAGCGCCGCCGCATTCCCGGAAGTGAAGGACAGCGCCGACGTGCTGGTCAAGAACGTGCGCGGGCTGCGCGTCGGCGACGCCGACATACCGGCCGCGCCGTCGGGCGCGCAAGGCGCGATCGAGCCGATGCTGCCGCTGATCGACCGGGCCGAGAAGAGCGCGAAGACGGTGCTCGACCAGCAGCAGGTGCTGACGCAAGTGGGCCAGGCGCTGCGCGCGATCAACAAGCAATCGTCCGACCTGCTCGAGAGCGCCGAGACCGTGTCGTCGCTGAAGCTGCAGCAGGACGCTTCGCCGGCCGAACTCGCGGCGGTCGGCCAGCTGGTGATGCTGACGCAGCGCATCGGCAAGTCGGCGAACGAATTCCTGACGATGGAGGGTGTCAGCCCCGAGGCCGTGTTCCTGCTCGGCAAGGACCTGAACACCTTCCGCGAACTCGGCCAGGGCTTGCTCGACGGCAGCCCCGAATTGCACCTGCCTGCGACCAAGGACGCGCAGACCAAGGAGCGCCTGGTCGCGCTCATGAAGCAGTACGAGCAGACCCGCACCCAGGCCAGCGCGATCCTGGGCAACCTGCAGGGGCTGGTGTCGGCGCGCGAGGCGCAGGCCAGCATCGTGGCCGACAGCGAACCGCTGCGTCAGGGCCTCGAGCTGGTGCAGACGCGGCTCGGCCGCGAGACCGGTTTCAGCGCGACCAGCCTGGTGCTGCTGCTGCTGTCGGCGGTCGTGCTGCTGCTCGGCGGCGCCGGGCTGCTGCGCCTGTACGTGCGCGGCCAGACCGAGCGCGCCGCGGCTTCGGAAGGCCAGCGCGTCGCCGCCGAACGCGAGCAGCAGGAGGCCAAGCGCGTCAACGACGCGAACCAGGCCGCGATTCTGCGGCTGATGAACGAACTGCAGGCGGTGGCTGAAGGCGACCTGACACAGCAGGCGACCGTCACCGAGGACATCACCGGCGCGATCGCCGATTCGGTGAACTACACGGTCGAAGAGCTGCGCACGCTGGTGTCGCAGGTGCAGGGCACGGTGGGCCGCGTGACCGACACGACGCAGCAGGTGGAAGCCACGTCGACCGAACTGCTCGCCGCGTCGTCGGAACAGCTGCGCGAGATCCGCGACACCGGCGAGTCGGTGCTGCAGATGGCGGGCCGCATCAACGACGTGTCGGGCCACGCGCAGGAGACCGCCGCGGTGGCGCGCCAGTCGCTCGTCGCGGCCGAGTCGGGCCTGCGCGCGGTGCAGAACACGATCGGCGGCATGAACTCGATCCGCGACCAGATCCAGGAGACGTCCAAGCGCATCAAGCGCCTGGGCGAATCGTCGCAGGAGATCGGCGAGATCACCGAACTGATCTCGGACATCACCGAGCAGACCAATGTGCTGGCGCTGAACGCGGCGATCCAGGCGGCGTCGGCCGGCGAGGCCGGGCGCGGCTTCTCGGTGGTGGCCGAAGAAGTGCAGCGCCTGGCCGAACGCTCGGGCGACGCGACGCGCCAGATCGCGGCGCTGGTCAAGACGATTCAGACCGACACGCAGGACGCGGTCGGCGCGATGGAACGCAGCACGCAGGGCGTGGTGGAAGGAACGCGGCTGTCTGACGCGGCCGGTACGGCACTCGGCGAGATCGACCGCGTGTCGCGCCAGCTGGCCGAGCTGATCGAACAGATCTCGAACCAGGCCCTGAGCGAAGCGCAATCCGCCAACGTCGTGGCCGCGAACATCCAGCACATCTTCGCGGTCACTGAGCAGACCGGCGAGGGCACGCGTTCGACCGCGCAGATGGTGCGCGAGCTGTCGCGCACGGCCGAAGAGCTGAAGCACTCGGTCGCGCGGTTCAAGATCGGGTGAGTCGTGGCCAACCCTTCTGATGCCAACACCATGAGCCCGGCAACCGATGAGGGCGGCGACGACCTCAGCGCGCTGGCCTGGGTGCACGAGGAACTGCGGCGCTCGCTCGAGGCCGCGCACAAGGCGCTGCGCCGCTTCGTCAAGGAGACCGAGGCCCTGGTCGACGCCGACCTCGATGCCGTCGACCCGGCCGTGCTGCGCGGTGCGCGCACCCAGATCCACCACGGCGTGGGCGCGCTCGAGCTGGTCGGCCAGCCTGCCGCGGCGATGATGCTGCGCGCCAGCGAGGCGCTGGTGCAGCGCTTCGTCACGAAACCGCACAAGCTGAGCTCGACGATCGTCGACGACATCGAGCGCGCGTCGTTCGCGCTGCTCGACTACCTGGGCCGGCTGCTGGCCGGCAAGCAGGTCTCGACCTTGTCGCTGTTCCCGCAATACCGCGCGGTGCAGGAGGCCGCCGGCGCCGACCGCGTGCACCCGGCCGATCTGTGGGCGGTCGACTGGCAGTGGCGCGAGCTGCCGGCCGATCCGTCGGCCCACCCGCTGGCGCACGACGCGGCGACCCAGGCGGCGATCGAGGCGCAGCTGCTGCCGCTGATGCGCGTGGCCGCACCGGTGCAGAGTGCCGGCCGCATGAGCGACATCTGCGCTGGCCTCGGCGCCGGCGCCACGCAGCCCCAGATCGCGAGCCTGTGGAAGCTCGCCGCGGCGGTGTTCGAGGCGCAGGCGCACGGCCTGCTCGGCTTCGACGTGTTCAGCAAGCGCGTCGCCTCGCGGCTGCTGGCGCAGTACCGGATCATTGCGCGCGGCGAGTCCGATGTCTCGGAGCGCCTCGCGCAGGACCTGCTCTTCTTCTGCGCGCAAAGCGCGTCGCCGGGCGACGGCCGTCATTCGCCGCGCCTGGCCGCGGTGCGGCTGGCCTACGGCCTCGTCCACCACTTTCCGACCGACTACTCGCTCAGCGTGCTCGGCCGCTTCGACCCGTCGATGATCGCGCAGGCGCGCAAGCGCGTGATCGCGGCGAAGGACGCCTGGTCGGCCGTCGCCGGCGGCGAACTGCACCGCATGACCGGGCTGTCGGAGCAGTTCGCGCTGGTGGGCGAATCGCTGAAGCGCTTGTTCCCGCTCGGCGACATCTTCGCCGCCGAGCTGCAGCAGTCGATCGCGCAGACCCAGCAAGGCGGTGCCGCGCCGCCGCCGCAGCTGGCGATGGAAGTGGCCACCAGCCTGCTCTACATCGAGGCGGCGCTCGACGACATCGACTTCGATCACCCCGAACAGGCCGCGCGCGTGCAACGCCTGGCGGACCGCCTCGCAGCCGTGCGCCAGGGCCATGCGCCCGACCCGCTCGAAGGCTGGATGGAGGATCTGTACCGGCGCGTCTCCGACCGCCAGACCATGGGCAGCGTCGTGCAGGAGTTGCGCGCGAGCCTGTCGGAGGCTGAGAAGCTGATCGACCAGTATTTCCGCAAGCCCGAGGATCGCAAGGTGCTGATCCCAGTGCCGAACCAGCTCGCGGCGATGCGTGGCGTGCTGTCGGTGCTGGGCATGGACCATGCCTCGGCGGCGCTGCTGCGCATGCGCGACGAGGTGGATGCGCTGATCGTGAGCGACGAGGCCGCGCCGGCCGGCCTGTTCGAGCGGCTGGCGGGCAACCTGGGCGCGCTGGGCTTCCTGATCGACATGCTCAGCGTGCAGCCACAGCTGGCGAAATCGCTGTTCCACTACGACGCCGGGGCCGGCACGCTGAGTCCGGTGATGGGCCGCGCCGAAGGGCATGCCGCGGCGGGCGCGCCGGCGGCCGCGCCAGCGCCGGTCGAGCAGCGCCTGATCGAACAGGCGCAGATGCTCGCGTTCAGTTCGGTGCGCGACGACGTCTCGCGTGCCGACGTCGCGCGCGACCTGGAGCGGCTGTCGCACGAGGCCCAGGCCGCCGATCAACCGGCGCTGGCCGCGACGGTTCTGAAGGCGCAGCAGGCGCTGGAGCTGGCGGGCGACTCGGCCGGCGAGGCGCTGGTTCGCGGCGAGCTGTCCGAGGCGCTGGTCGACTTCGTCGCGACCGCCTCCGACCCGGTCGGCATCGACACCGAGGTGCCGCGCGCCCAGGTCAGCACACCGATGACGCTGGACTTCGCGCCGTCGACGGGCAGCGCCCAGCTCGCGCAGGACGACGAGATGCGCGGCATCTTCCTCGAAGAGGCGCGCGAGGTGCTGGGCCACGCCCGTGAGGCGCTCGCCGGCCTTGCCGCGGCGCCCGACGATCTGGGTCGGCTGACGACCCTGCGCCGCGCTTTCCACACGCTCAAGGGCAGCTCGCGCATGGTCGGGCTGAAGGACTTCGGCGAGGCCGCGTGGGCATGCGAACAGCTCTACAACACGCACCTGGCCGAGCAATCCGCGGCGCCGCGGGCGCTGCTCGACTTCACCGGTTGGAGCCTCGCCTACCTCGCCGGCTGGGTCGACGACATCACCGACAAGCGCGATGGCGCACACGACGCCGCGACCGTGATCGACGCCGCGAATCGGGCCGGCACTGCGGCGCCGGATGCGCCGCTGGAATCGATGTCCATGCATTCGGCGCCGGGCCTGCCGACCGACCTGCCGGGCGCTGGCGATCTCGATCTCGGCATCGCCGAGCTGCTGCCGGTGCCCGAGACCCGTCTGGTGCCGACGCCCGCCGATGGCGACGTGCCGATGCCGGCGTTCGAACTCGATCTCGCCGGCCTCGACGGCGTCGCGGCCGACAGCCGGGCGGCGCCGCTGGCCTCGCCGGTCGATCCGTTCGCGTCGTTGCCGACCGAACCGATGCCGCTGCCCAGGACGACCCAGCCGTCGTCAGAAGCACCGCCGTCGGGCTTCATCGACCTCGACCTCGATTTCGAGCTGCCCGGGGCGCAGGCCGCGACGGCGCCGTTGATCGAGCCCATGACCGCCTCGGGCGTGGACTTCACGCTCGACCTCGAACCGGTCTCGCAGCATGGCGGTTTCGACGACGAGCACGTCAAGGTCGTCGGCCCGTTGCGCATCGGCATTCCGCTGTTCAACATCTACCTCAACGAGGCCGACGAGCTGTCGCGGCGCCTGACCACCGAGGTCGCCGAGTGGGCGATGGAGTTGCACCGCCCGATCGGCGAGACGCCAATTGCACTCGCGCACTCGCTCGCGGGCAGTTCGGCCACCGTCGGCTTCGCCGACCTGTCGCACCTGGCGCGCTTGCTCGAGCACGCCCAGGCACACTCGCTCGCGATCGGCCATGGCACGCCGGAAGAAGCACGCCTGTTCGTCGATGCGGCCGAGGAGATCCGCCGTCTGCTGCACCAGTTCGCGGCCGGCTTCCTGAAGGAGCCGTCGCCCGAGCTGCTCGCGCGGCTCGCCGAGCACGAGCTCAGTTCGGGGCGCCGCCTCGAAGCCGCGGCGGCAGCCGACGAGCTGGCGCCGGCCTCGGAACTTGGCGCGCTGACGCCGTCCGAGCCGTCTGTCGAATCACCTGCGCCCGAGCCGACCGAAACGTCGGCGCAGACCGCCGAGCCGGCCGGGCACGACGTGGGCCGGGCTTGGGCCACCGATTCCGCCTTCGGCCGGATCGACACGCGCTTCGACCCGCTGGGCATCACCGAACTGAAGCCATTCGGTGAGGTGCCGGTCGAGGCGCCGCGCGCCGCGGCGACGCACGAATTGCTCGACAACGACGACGTGATCGATGCCGTCGACGCGATCGATGCCGAGCTGTTCCCGATCTTCGCCGAAGAGGCCGAGGAACTGCTGCCGCAACTCGCCAGTCGGCTGCGCGACTGGGCCCGCAAGCCGGGCGACGCCGCGCACCCAGCGGCCTGCATGCGCACCCTGCACACGCTCAAGGGCGGCGCACGCCTGGCCGGCGCGATGCGCCTGGGCGAGATGGCGCACCGGCTCGAGACCCGTGTCGAGAGGCTGCTCGCACAGCCGCCGGTCGAACTGGCCGATGTCGAGACGCTGCAGGCCTACGGCGACACGCTGGCGCAGACCTTCGACGCGCTGCGCGCCGGCGATGTGCCGGACGACAGCGTCGACGGTGCGGTCGCCGCTCAGCCCGCTGCGCTGCCGGCCGCGCCCGAACTCGAGGTGCTGCTCGAGGTCGCACCGCCGCCGTCGATGGAGTCCGGTTGGCAGTCGCTGCCGGCACCGCTGGTGGACTCGAAATACGCGCCGCTCGAACCCGAGCCGATCGAGCCCGCGTTCGACGAGCCGGTGGCAACCGCACCCGACCTCGGCGCGCCACTGGCGTTCGATGCGTACGAGCCCGCGCCGATCGCGAGCGAACCTGAACCCGAACGCATCGAGCCGGCCGTTTCCGAGCCGCCACCGCCGCTGGCCGAGATCGACTGGTCGCGCTTCCCGCTGGCCGGGCCGGCGCAGCCGAAGACACCCGAGCGCGCGCAGGGCACGCAATCGTCGGTGCGGGTGCGCGCGCCGCTGCTCGACCGGCTCGTGAACCAGGCCGGCGAGGTCAGCATCGCGCGCTCGCGCATCGAGACCGGTGTCGGGCAGATCAAGACCTCGCTGGCCGACCTGACCGAGAACCTCGAGCGGCTGCGCGCGCAGCTGCGCGACATCGAGTTCCACGGCGAGGTCCAGATGACCTCGCGGCTCGAGGCCGCGAAGGCCGCGTCGCAGTCGTTCGACCCGCTCGAGTTCGACCGCTTCACGCGCTTCCAGGAACTGACGCGGATGATGGCCGAGTCGGTCAACGACGTCGCCACGGTGCAGCGCACGCTGCAGCGCTCGCTCGAAGTGACCGAAGACGAACTCGTGGCCCAGGCGCGCATGACGCGCGAGCTGCAGGACGACCTGCTGCGCACGCGCATGGTCGAGTTCGAGGGCCTGTCGGACCGCCTGTACCGCGTCGTGCGTCAGGCCGCGAAGGAGACCGGCAAGTCGGTCCGACTGGACATCGTCGGCGGTTCGATCGAAGTCGACCGCGGCGTGCTCGATCGCATGACCGGCGCCTTCGAGCACCTGCTGCGCAACTGTGTCAGCCACGGCATCGAGATGCCCGACGCGCGCGTACAGGCCGGCAAGGATGCGACCGGCTCGATCGTCGTCGCGCTCTCGCACGAGGGCAACGAGGTCGGCGTCGAGTTCCGCGACGATGGCGCCGGGCTGAACCTGCCGCGCATCCGCGAAAAGGGGCTGGCGCTCGGCCTGCTCGACCCGAACGCACAGGCGACCGACGCCGAGCTTGCGAACCTGATCTTCGCGCCCGGCTTCTCGACCGCCGACACCGTGACCGAGCTCGCCGGCCGCGGCGTCGGCATGGACGTGGTGCGGGCCGAAGTCAACGCGATGGGCGGCCGCGTCGAGACCGCCACCGCGGCCGGCCAGGGCACCTCGTTCAAGATGATCCTGCCGCTGACGACGGCGGTGACGCAGGTCGTGATGCTGCGCTGCGGCGACACCAACGTGGCGGTGCCGTCAACGCTGGTCGAGGTGGTGCGCCGCGCGACGCCGGCCGAGATCGATGCCGCCTATGCGAGCGGCTCGTTCACGGTGGGCGACCGGCCGCTTCAGTTCTTCTGGCTCGGCGCGCTGCTGCAGATCAGCGCCCGTCCGGCCGACAGCGCCGCGAGAACCCGCGCGGTCGTCGTGATCCGCAGCGCCCAGCAGCGCATCGCGCTGCACGTCGACGACGTGCTCGGCAACCAGGAAGTCGTGGTCAAGAACCTCGGGCCGCAGCTGTCGCGCCTGCCGGGTCTGGCGGGCATCACGCTGCTGGCCTCGGGCGCGGTTGCGCTGATTTACAACCCGGTCGCGCTGGCCACGCTGTACGGCGAGGCCGCACGCGAGGCGACGCACGCGGCGCTGATGGCGCCGGCGGGGCAGGGCGCGGTGCCGGTCGCGGCCGAACCCGAGGCGCCGCTCGCGCCGTTGGTGATGGTCGTCGACGATTCGCTGACGGTGCGTCGCGTGACGCAGCGCCTGCTGCTGCGCGAAGGCTACCGCGTCGTGCTCGCGAAGGACGGCCTGGACGCTCTCGAGCGCCTGGCCGAGGGCGTGCCGGCGATCGTCCTGTCCGACATCGAGATGCCGCGCATGGACGGCTTCGACCTGGTGCGCAACATGCGTGCCGACGCGCGGCTGCGCGAGCTGCCGGTGATCATGATCACCTCGCGCATCGCGCAGAAGCACCGCGACTACGCGGCCGAACTCGGCGTCGACCACTACCTCGGCAAACCGTATTCCGAGGAAGACCTGCTGGCGCTGATCGCGCGCTACACGCGCAACCGCGTCGCGGCCTGACCGGGGACGGGCCATGAGCCCTCTAGAGAAATTCCTGCTGTTCGTCGCCGCGCCGGCGGTATTCGTCTTCGCGCTGATCGAGGCGGTCGTGCTGGCGCGGCGCGGGTGCTACGACTGGCGGGCATTCGGCGTCTCGGCGTTCGATCTGGTCGCGCGCATCGCGGGGGGCATTTTGCTGCCGCTGTCGATCGCGGCGCCGCTGGTGGGCTGGGCCGTCCGGCATCGGCTGACGACGATCCCGCTCGACCACTGGAGCGCGATCGCGCTGCTCTTCGTCGGCCAGGAGTTCTGCTACTACTGGTACCACCGCGCCGCGCACCGCGTGCGCTGGTTCTGGGGCAACCACGCGGTGCACCACTCGCCGAATGAACTGAACCTGTCGGCGGCCTTTCGGATCGGCGCCTTCGGCAAGCTGACCGGCACGACGCTGTTCTTCGTCCCGCTGGTCTGGCTCGGCTTCGACGTGCGCACGGTGTTCGCGGTGCTGACGCTGAACCTGCTGTACCAGTTCTGGATCCATGCGACCTGGATCCCGAAGCTCGGCTGGCTCGAGTTCGTGCTCAACACGCCGTCGGCGCACCGCGTGCATCACGCGGCGAACCCCGAGTACCTCGACGCCAACTACGGCGGCGTGCTGATCGTGTTCGACCGCCTGTTCGGCACCTACGTCGCGGAGCGCGAAGACCTGCCGTGCCGCTACGGCCTCGTCCACCCGATGATGACGAACAACCCGCTGCGGGTCGAGTTCGCCGAATGGATCAGCCTGGCGCGCGACCTGGCGCGTGCGCGCAGCCTGCGCGCGCTGCTCGGCCACCTGTTCATGCCACCGGGCTGGGCGCCGGACGGCGACGGCCATACGACCGAAGACCTGCGGGCACGCCTGGCGCGTGCCGGCGAATCGGTCGATCAGACCGCGCCCTTGACGACGCTGAAGCGCGCCAGCGTGCGCTGACGCGCTTCGGCGTGGTCGACGATGGGCTGAGGGTAGTCGCGACCAAGTGTGATGCCCGCTGCCAGCAGGTCGACCGGCTTCGCGAGCCAGGGCGCGTGGATCAGTTGGTCGGGCAAACGCGCGAGCTGCGGAAGGTAGCGGCGAATGAATTTGCCGCCTGGGTCGAACTTCTCGCTCTGCGTGACCGGGTTGAAGATGCGAAACCAAGGTTGCGCGTCGCAGCCGGTCGATGCGGCCCATTGCCAGCCGCCGTTGTTGGCGGCCAGGTCGAAGTCGTTCAGCTGCGTGGCGAAGTAGGCTTCGCCGCGGCGCCAGTCGAGTCCCAGGTCTTTCGTCAGGAAGCTCGCCACGACCATGCGCAGCCGGTTGTGCATGTAGCCCGTGTGGTTGATCTGCGCCATCGCCGCGTCGACCAGCGGGTAGCCGGTGCGGCCCTCGCACCATGCGGCGAACAGGGCATCGGCGTGGGCGCCTTCTTCCCAGCGAATCCTGTCGCAGTCGGGCTTGAAACTCGCGCCGACGACCCGCGGGTGGTGGTGCAGGACCTGTTGGTAGAAGTCGCGCCAGATCAGCTCGGACAACCACGTCGCCGCGCCGGTCGTCTCGCCGCGCTCGATGCGCGCGCAGGCTGCGGCCGCCAGTTCGCGGATCGACACGGTGCCGAAGCGCAGGTGCACCGAGAGGTAGCTCGGCCCCTTGATCGCGGGGAAGTCGCGTGCCCTGCCGTAGTGCGGCATGCGCGGCAGGAAATCGGCGAGCAGGGCGCGCGCGCCGCTGCTGCCGATCGGAATGCCGAGTTCGCTCAGGTTCGTGCGCTCGAAGCCCAGTGCCTGCAGCGACGGCAGCGCGGCGCCCACTTCCGCGGGCGGCGCGGCGAGCGCGCCGGCATGGCGCTCGACCGGATAGGCCCGC
>Ga0070667_100005180_pt1 | contig 10897 bp, 8 predicted proteins | sample KBSS33metaG_FD_64659 | JGI IMG/M metagenome (GOLD analysis project Ga0070667, IMG submission 64659) | Switchgrass rhizosphere microbial communities from Kellogg Biological Station, Michigan, USA - KBS S3-3 metaG | ecosystem: Host-associated > Plants > Roots > Rhizosphere > Soil ...
GCCGTCGGGGTGTCGCCCGAACAGGCGGCGCCGGGACTTCGCAGCGCGACGGTGCCCGGCCGGCTAGAGCCGATCGACCGCGGCCAGGACTTTCTCGCATTGGTCGACTACGCGCACAAGCCAGGCGCGTTGCGGGCGGTGCTGGAGACGTTGCGCGCGCAGAGCGACGGCAGGCTCGCGGTCGTGTTCGGCGCGGGCGGCAACCGAGACCCGGGTAAGCGCGAGCCGATGGGTCGCGTGGCCACCGAACTGGCCGATCTGGTGGTCGTCACCGACGACAATCCCCGCGACGAGGAGCCTGCCGCCATCAGGGCCGCGATCATGGCGGGGGCGCAGGGCGGGCAGGCGCAGGTCGTCGAGATCGGCGACCGCCGCGAGGCGATCGACCACGCGGTGGCCTGGGCGAAACCGGGCGACGTGGTGCTGATCGCGGGCAAGGGCCATGAGACGGGCCAGACCAGCCACGGCCAGACCAGGCCGTTCGACGATCGCGAGGAGCTCGCCGGCTCCATTGCTGCGCAGAGGCGCTGCACATGATCGATCTGACGATCGCCCAGATAGCCGACATCGTCGGCGGCCGGCTCGCCGACATCTCGCAGGAGGACGCCGCGGCGACGCGTGTCACCGGCACTGTCGAATTCGATTCGCGCGCAGTCACTCCCGGCGGGCTGTTCCTTGCGCTGCCGGGAGCACGCTCCGACGGCCACGACTTTGCAGCAGCCGCGGTCGGTGCGGGCGCCGTCGCGGTGTTGGCGGCGCGGCCGGTGGGGGTGCCCGCGATCGTCGTGGAACCGGCGGCCGCCAAGGACGCAGGCGCCAGTGTGCTCGAATTCGATACGGACGGCTCTGGCGCGGCGGTGCTCGCGGCACTGGCGCGGCTGGCGGCCGCGGTCGCCGGGGAACTCGTCGAGGGCGGGCTGACCATCGTCGGGGTCACCGGCTCGTCGGGTAAGACCTCGACCAAGGATCTGCTCGCCGCCGTGCTCGCCCCGCTCGGCGAGGTGGTCGCACCACCCGGCTCGTTCAACAACGAGCTCGGCCACCCGTGGACGGTGCTGCGCGCCACCGAGTCCACCGATTACCTCGTGCTCGAGATGTCGGCGCGCCATCCCGGCAACATCGCCGCGCTGGCGGAAATCGCGCCACCGTCGATTGCAGTCGTGCTCAATGTCGGCACCGCGCACCTCGGCGAATTCGGCTCACGCGAGGCCATTGCAGCCACCAAAGCCGAACTGCCGCAAGCTGTTCCGGCATCCGGCGTGGTGATCCTGAACGCCGATGACGCCGCGGTGGCCGCGATGGCGGAGAAGACCTCCGCGCGGGTGGTGCGGGTGAGCCGCAACGCCGGTGCCGACGTGTGGGCCGACGACGTCGCCCTGGATGGGCTGGCCAGGCCGCGGTTCACGCTGCACACCGCGGACGCACAGATAGCTGTGGCGCTGGCGGTACACGGCGACCATCAGGTGTCCAACGCGCTGTGCGCGGCCGCCGTCGCGCTGGAGTGCGGGGCCGGCCTCGAGCAGGTGGCAGGCGCGCTCGCAGCCGCGGGGCCGGTGTCCAAACACCGCATGCAGGTCGCGACCCGCGACGACGGCGTCACCGTCATCAACGACGCCTACAACGCGAACCCGGACTCCATGGCCGCCGGGCTGAAGGCGCTGGCCGCCATCGCCAACGAGGGCGGCGAAAAACGGCGCAGCTGGGCCGTGCTCGGCGAGATGGCCGAACTCGGAGACGACGCGATATCCGAGCATGACCGCATCGGCCGGTTGGCGGTGCGATTAGATGTGTCTCGACTCATCGTCGTCGGAACCGGGAGGTCTATGAGCGCCATGCACCACGGGGCGGTGATGGAGGGATCGTGGGGAGCTGAATCCACCATGGTCGCTGATGCCGACGCCGCGCTGGCATTGCTTCGGGCCGAGCTGCAGGCAACAGATGTGGTGCTGGTGAAAGCCTCGAACGCGGCGGGGCTCGGCGCCCTCGCCGAATCACTGGTCGCCGGGGATTCCCAAGGATCCTGCCGATGAGGCAGATCCTCATCGCCGTCGGCATCGCGCTGACGGTCTCGATCCTCCTGACGCCGGTGCTGATCCGGCTGTTCACCAGGCAGGGCTTCGGCCACGAGATCCGCGAGGACGGCCCGCCCAGCCACCACAAGAAGCGCGGTACGCCCTCGATGGGTGGCGTCGCGATCGTCGCGGGCATCTGGGCGGGCTACCTGGGCACGCAGTTGATCGGCATCGTGATGGACGGCAGGGGGCCGTCGGCGTCGGGCTGGCTGGTGCTGGGCCTGGCCACCGCGCTGGGCACCGTCGGTTTCGTCGACGACCTGATCAAGATCCGTCGTGCGCGCAACCTCGGCCTGAACAAGACCGCCAAGACCGTCGGCATCCTGGCCGCCGCCGTCCTGTTCGGAATCCTGGCGCTGCAGTTCCGCAACGCGGACGGGCTGACGCCGGGCAGCGCCGAACTGTCGTACGTGCGCGAGATCGCCACGGTCACCCTCGCACCGGCGATCTTCGTGCTGTTCTGCATCGTGATCGTCAGCGCGTGGTCGAACGCGGTGAACTTCACCGACGGCCTCGACGGGCTGGCGGCAGGCGCGATGGCGATGGTGTGCGCGGCCTACGTGCTGATCACGTTCTGGCAGTTCCGCAACGCGTGCGCCACCAGCCCCGGCCTCGGCTGCTACAACGTGCGCGATCCGCTCGACCTGGCGATCATCGCGGCCGCCACCGCCGGCGCCTGCATCGGCTTTCTGTGGTGGAACGCCGCGCCCGCCAAGATCTTCATGGGGGACACCGGCTCACTGGCGCTGGGCGGCATCATCGCCGGGCTTTCGGTGGCCAGCCGCACCGAGATGCTGGCCGTCGTCCTCGGTGCGCTGTTCGTCGCCGAGGTGACCTCGGTCGTGGTGCAGATCATGGCGTTTCGCACGACCGGGCGCCGGGTGTTCCGGATGGCGCCGTTTCATCACCACTTCGAACTCGTCGGCTGGGCGGAAACCACGGTCATCATCCGGTTCTGGCTTCTCACGGCGATCGCCTGCGGGCTTGGTGTTGCGCTCTTCTACAGCGAGTGGCTGACCACCGTCGGGGCCTGACATGGACCTGTCAGGAGCCAACGTTCTGGTCGCCGGTGCCCGCGTCACCGGCCGCGCGATCCTCGCCGCGCTGACGCCCCTCGGTGTTCGGGCGACGCTGACCGACGACAGCCCGTCGATGCTGACGGAGTTCGCCCAGAAGGGCGTCGAGGTCATCGACGCCGCCAACGCCGCCGAGCGGATCGCCGACTACGACCTCGTCGTCACCAGTCCCGGCCTGCCGCCCACCGCGCCGGTGCTGGCCGCTGCCGTCTCGGCCGGCGTGCCGATCTGGGGTGACGTCGAATTGGCTTGGCGGCTGGATGTTTCCGGCCATTACGGGCCGCCGAGGCGCTGGCTCGTGGTGACCGGCACCAACGGCAAGACCACCACGACGTCGATGCTGCACGCGATGCTCGTGGCGGGCGGTCGCCAAGCGCTGCTGTGCGGCAACATCGGCGACCCGGTGCTCGATGTGCTCGATCAGCCCGCCGAGCTGATGGCCGTCGAACTGTCGAGCTTCCAGCTGCACTGGGCGCCGTCGCTGCGGCCGGAAGCCGGTGTGGTGCTCAACGTGGCCGAGGACCATCTCGACTGGCACGGGTCGATGGACGCCTATGCGCGCGACAAGGCGCGTGTGCTGGACGGCCGCGTCGCCGTCGTCGGGCTCGACGACCCGGTCGCGGCCGGTCTGCTGCCGGGTGCCGCGGCAGCCGTACGCGTCGGCTTCCGGCTCGGTGAGCCCGGGCCGGGGGAACTCGGGGTGCGCGACGGGGTGCTCAGCGACAACGCGTTCGGCTCGAATGTGCCGCTCGCCGACGCCGCGGCTATTCCGGTGGCCGGCCCGGTTGGCGTTCTCGACGCGCTTGCTGCCGCGGCGCTGGCTCGAGCCGTCGACGTGCCGCCGGAGGCCATCGCCGATGCGCTGGCCGGCTTTCGGGTCGGCAGGCACCGCGCCGAGGTGGTCGGCGAGGTGGACGGCGTCACGTACGTCGACGACTCCAAGGCCACCAATCCCCATGCCGCGCAGGCGTCGATCGCCGCGTATCCGCGGGTGGTCTGGATTGCCGGCGGTCTGCTCAAGGGCGCTTCGGTCGACGAACTGGTCGCCGGCGCGGCGAATCGCCTGGTCGGCGCGGTGCTGATCGGCCGGGACCGGAGCCTGATCCGGGACGCGTTATCGCGACACGCCCCGGATGTCCCCGTCGTCGAGCCTGTGACGGGGGAGGATTCTGGGGTGCATGGGACAAATGTGACTCGGCTGATGGCCGCGGTCGTCGACGCGGCCCGCGGGTTGGCGAGCGCAGGCGACACCGTGTTACTGGCTCCGGCCGGTGCGTCCTTCGACCAGTTCAGCGGCTACGGGCAGCGCGGCGACGCGTTCGCTGCCGCCGTGTCCCGGCTGTCTCAGCTGTCCCGGTAGGCCGCCATGAGCAACATCCTGACCCGGTTGCGGCACCGGCGGACCAAGCCGAACACCGAACCGCCCGCCGAAGCGACGACCGCAGAGGCCCGCGGCCCGCGCACCAGGTTCGGTGCCTGGCTGGGCCGTCCGATGACGTCCTTTCACCTCATCATCGCCGTCACCGCGCTGCTGATCACGCTGGGCCTGACCATGGTGCTGTCGGCGTCGGGTGTGCACAGCTACGACGAGGACGGGTCGCCGTGGGCGATCTTCGGCAGACAGGTGCTGTGGACCTGCATCGGGTTGTTCGCGTTCTACGTCGCGATGCGGATGCCCGTGCAGTTGATGCGCAGCATGGCTTTCAGCGCGTTCGCGCTCACGATCGTGATGTTGGTCCTTGTGCTGATCCCGGGAATCGGCCACGAAGCCAACGGTTCTCGCGGTTGGTTCGTGATCGCCGGCTTCTCCATGCAGCCCTCCGAACTGGCGAAGATCGCGTTCGCGATCTGGGGTGCGCACCTGCTCGCGGCGCGGCGCCTGGAACACGCGTCGTTGCGCGAGATGCTGATCCCACTCGTGCCCGCCGCCGTCATCGCGCTGGCGTTGATCGTCGCCCAGCCCGACCTCGGGCAGACGGTGTCGCTGGGCATCATCCTGCTCGGCCTGCTGTGGTACGCGGGCCTGCCGCTGCGGGTGTTCCTGTCCTCGCTGATCGCGGTCATGGTCTCGGCCGCCGTGCTCGCGGTCTCCGAGGGCTACCGATCCGACCGGGTGCAGTCCTGGCTGAACCCCGGCGCGGACACCCAGGGCTCGGGCTATCAGGCCCGCCAGGCGAAGTTTGCGCTGGCCAACGGCGGTGTCTTCGGCGACGGGCTGGGCCAGGGCACCGCCAAGTGGAACTATCTGCCCAACGCCCACAACGACTTCATCTTTGCGATCATCGGCGAGGAACTCGGGTTCGTCGGGGCCGTCGGACTGCTGTGCTTGTTCGGGCTGTTCGCCTACACCGGCATGCGGATCGCGCGCCGCTCGGCCGACCCGTTCCTGCGGCTGCTGACCGCGACCACGACGCTGTGGGTGTTGGGTCAGGTGTTCATCAACGTCGGCTACGTCGTCGGCCTGCTGCCGGTGACCGGCCTGCAGCTGCCCCTCATTTCTGCGGGCGGAACATCAACGGCGACAACACTTTTGATCATCGGCATCATGGCAAACGCGGCTCGCCACGAACCCGAGGCGGTGGCCGCCCTGCGGGCGGGGCGCGATGACAGGGTCAACCGGCTGTTGCGGCTGCCGCTGCCGGAGCCGTATGTGCCCAGCCGCACCGAGGCGCTGCGTGACCGGTTGCGAACGCGGCCAGGCGCTGAGCCGGCCAAGTCGCGCAGGCAGGAACCGCCGCGCAAGCCGAAGGCCGTCGCGGACAAGAAGCGCAAACCCCATCCGGCCGACCGGCAGGTGCGACGCTCAGGGCATCATGGAGGCGCCCAGCAACAGCGCCGGGCTCGGACATTGGAAGGTCAGCGTTACGGGTGAATGGCTCGGAACCCCGAGGGGGCGAGCGTTGCGACCGGGGGGTATCCGTGGTCCTGGCCGGTGGTGGCACCGCGGGGCATGTCGAACCCGCGATGGCCGTGGCCGACGCACTGACCGCTCTTGACCCTGGTGTGCGGATCACCGCGCTTGGCACCCAGCGGGGGCTGGAAACGCGGCTGGTGCCCGAGCGCGGCTACCACCTCGAGCTGATCACGCCCGTGCCGCTGCCGCGCAAGCCGTCGGGTGACCTGGTCCGGCTGCCGATGCGGGTGCGGCGCGCGGTCAGGCAGGCCCGCGCGGTGCTCGACAACGTGGACGCCGATGTGGTGATCGGGTTCGGCGGGTACGTCGCACTGCCGGCGTACCTGGCTGCCCGCGGCGGAGCCCTCCGGAGGCGACGTGTTCCCGTCGTCGTGCACGAGGCCAACGCGACCGCGGGCTGGGCGAACCGCGTCGGCGCGCGGTCGGCGCAACGCGTGCTGTCGGCGGTGCCCGACCCCGGGCTGCGCCGCGTCGAGGTCGTCGGGGTGCCGGTGCGGGCCGCGATCACCTCGCTGGACCGGATGGCGTTGCGCGCGGAGGCGCGAGCGCACTTCGGCTTCGCCGACGACGCGAAGGTGCTGCTGGTGTTCGGCGGTTCGCAGGGCGCGCAGCGGATCAATCAGGCGGTCGCCGGCGCAGCCAAAGATCTTGCCGTGGCGGGTATCTCGGTGCTGCACGCCCACGGGCCGAAGAACACCCTCGACCTACGCGAGCCCGCCGACGGCGACCCGCCCTACGTCGCGGTGCCGTATCTGGACCGGATGGACCTGGCATACGCCGCCGCCGACCTGGCTGTTTGCCGGTCGGGCGCGATGACGGTCGCCGAGGTGACGGATGTCGGCCTGCCCGCGGTTTACGTTCCGCTTCCGATCGGCAACGGCGAGCAACGACTCAACGCGCTGCCGGTCGTCAACGCAGGCGGCGGTGTCATCGTCGACGACGCCGACCTGACCCCGTCGTTCGTCGCCGACACCGTCCCGGCGCTGCTCAACGAGCCCGGCAGGCTGCAGTCTATGACGGCCGCCGCCGCGCTCGCGGGCCACCGGGACGCCGCACAGCGCGTCGCGGAGATCGCACTGGAAGTCGCACGTGGCGCCCGAAAGCGGTTGCGGTGAACGCGAATTCGCTCCCCGACGAACTGCAGCGGGTGCACATGGTCGGTATCGGGGGAGCGGGCATGTCGGGCATCGCCCGGATCCTGCTCGACCGCGGCGGCCAGGTCTCGGGTTCTGACGCCAAGGAATCACGCGGTGTGGTGGCGCTGCGGGCCCGCGGCGCCGCCATCCGCATCGGGCACGACGAGTCGTCACTGGATCTGTTGCCGGGCGGCCCGACCGCGGTGGTCACCACGCACGCCGCTATTCCGAAGACCAACCCTGAACTCGTCGAGGCGCGTCGCCGCGGTATCCCGGTGATCCTGCGACCTGTTGTGCTGGCCAAGTTGATGGCCGGACACAAAACGCTGATGGTCACCGGAACGGCCGGAAAGACGACGACGACCTCGATGCTCATTGTGGCGTTGCAGCACAGCGGATTTGATCCGTCATTCGCAGTGGGTGGCGACCTCGGCGAGGCAGGCACGAATGCGCACCACGGTAGTGGCGGGTACTTCGTCGCCGAGGCCGACGAGAGCGACGGATCGCTGGTGCAGTACGAGCCCGATATCGCGGTGGTTACCAACATCGAGGCCGACCATCTCGATTTCTTCGGCACCGAGCAGGCCTATGTCGACGTGTTCGACGCATTCATGGAGCGCATCAAACCCGGTGGTGCGCTGGTGGTCTGCGTCGACGATCCCGGCGCCGCGGCACTCGCCGAACGCACTGCGGCCCTCGGGATCCGGGTGCTGCGCTACGGCAGTGGTGACCAGCCTGACCTGGCGGGCGCATTGCTGGACTGGCAGCAGCAGGGCACGAATGCGGTGGCTACGGTGCAGTTGGCCGAAGAGAGCAGCCCGCGCACCATGCGGTTGGCGGTGCCCGGTCGACACATGGCGCTCAACGCGCTGGCCGCGCTGCTGGCGGCGATCGAGGCCGGCGCTTCACCGGATGTCGTGCTCGATGGACTGGCGGACTTCGAGGGTGTGCGCCGCAGGTTCGAATTGGTCGGTACGACGGACGGGGTCAGGGTTTTCGATGATTACGCCCATCACCCGACGAAGGTCGCCGCCGCTCTGACGGTCGTGTGCGCGTTGGCCAGAGAATCGCAGGGTCGGTCCATCGTCGTGTTCCAACCCCATTTGTATTCGCGGACAGCGACTTTCGCACGAGAATTCGGTCAGGCGCTCAGTAAAGCCGACGAAGTCTTCGTGCTCGACGTCTACGCCGCGCGCGAGCAGCCGATGGCGGGTGTGAGCGGGGCGATGGTCGCCGACCACGTCACGGTTCCGGTCACCTATGTGCCCAACTTCTCCGCGGTGGCCGATCGCGTGGCCGAGGCCGCAGGCCCCGGCGACGTCGTGGTGACCATGGGTGCGGGCGACGTGACGATGCTCGGCCCGGAAATCCTTGCCGCACTTCGGGTCAAGGCCAATCGCAACGCTCCTGGCGGCTCGGGTAAGGCGTTCCGATGACCGAGCCGACCGAGCCGACCGACGGCGAAGACGCGGCCGAAACCCCGCACGAGGCCACAGCGGAGACTCCGCCCCCGGCGGCGGCAGCCGATTTCGAGGGCCCGCGACGGCGTGCGCGCCGCGAACGCGAAGAACGCCGCGCCGCCCAGGCCAGGGCGATGGCGATCGAGACCGCCCGCCGCGAGGCCAAGCGCAAGGTCATGGGCGCGCCCCAAGAAGACGCGAAAAGGCTTGGCCGCCGGACGGTTCGGGGCCTGAAGGTGCTGATGTGGTCGGCACTGGTGAGCGTGGTGCTCGTCGGCCTTGGTCTGCTGCTGTACTTCACGCCGATCATGGCAGCGCGCAATATCGTCGTGGTCGGGTTAGGCGCGGTGACGCAGGACGAGGTGACGGCCGCGGCCGCTGTTGCGCCGGGAACACCGCTGCTGCAGGTCGATACCGACGCCGTCGCCGAGCGTGTGGCGGCGATCCGACGGGTCGCCAGCGCGAGGGTGCAGCGTCAGTACCCCTCGACACTGCGCGTCACCGTCATCGAACGGCTGCCCGTTGTGGTCAAGGACTATCCGGACGGCCCGCACCTGTTCGACAAGGACGGCGTCGATTTCGCGACCGCTCCGCCGCCTGCGGGGGTTCCGTATCTGGACGCCGAAAACCCAGGGCCCAGCGACCCGCCGACCAGGGCCGCGCTGCAGGTGATGACCGCGCTGCGACCCGAGGTCGCCGGACAGGTCGGCCGAATCGCCGCGCCTTCTGTCGCCGCCATCACGTTGACCCTCAATGACGGCCGCACAGTGGTCTGGGGCACCACCGACCGCACCGAGGAAAAGGCGCTCAAGCTGGCCGCGCTGCTCACCCAGCCGGGGCAGACCTATGACGTCTCGAGCCCGGACCTGCCGACGGTCAAATAGCCACTACTGCTTGGCCGGTGGGGTGCAGTCCAACCACTTGCCATCCATCCGGACCAGCGTTGCCGGGGTGGTCTTCGTGTCGGGGGGTTGCGTGCCAAGCCGTTGTGTCAGCAGCACATCTGCCGTCGCGTTGTCGCCGTTTATCACGATGTTGTCCACCTTGACGAGGTTGATCGACGTGCTCTGCTTCACGACGTCGAGCATCGCGGTCTTGTAAGCAGGCTCGTCCTGGTTGATCACCGCGTTCGACACCGCCAGCAGGGAATCGTTGGACGCACCTGCGAATTGCGTGCCGAGTTTCTCGGCAAACGCCTGCGGCCCCAACGACGCCGCGGCCGCCGCCGGGAACATCGACATCGGCGGGATCGCGGCGTCGGTCGACATTGCCTGCTCCCGGAACTGTGGACAGGTCAGCTCGCCGACCTTGGCGAAGTTCCAGTCGGAGAACGCCGCGCCCTCCTGGGTGAGCACGTCGCGGATCTGGTCCTCGTCGGAGGCCGTGGGCGTCGGCGCCACCGCGGATGTCGGCGCTGCGCTCGACGTCGACGCTGCGCTTGGCGCGCTCTTGTCGCCACAGCCCGCGGCGACCAGTGCGATTGCGACCATTGCCACGCCGGCGATGCGGATGTTCATGGGCCCCCCTTGACATTCAGCTATCTCGGTACATCACAGCGATGTGCGTCATTGGTTGTCAAGGCAAACTGCGATATTGACGCAATGTGAGTCACCGGCAGTGCGGCTGTCCGCTGCGCCGACCGGCCCGCGGGCGGGAAGGTGGCTCGAGGTTGCGCGGAAATTCTCGGCGCGCCGTTCGGCGCGCCTGCATCAATACCCTGCGACCTCGCCCTACCGTTCTGGTTGCGCGAAACAACTTGACATAACTATAACCCTCTGGTTGAGGTTGAGAGTTAGCCAAGGGCTTCGCGCACAGAATCGCAACCAGGGAGGAAAGGCGACGCTGATGAGCGCTTGCGCGAAGAAGGTGCAGCGATGACCCCCCCGCACAACTACCTAGCCGTGATCAAGGTGGTCGGCATCGGCGGTGGCGGCGTCAACGCCGTCAACCGAATGATCGAGCAGGGCCTCAAGGGCGTCGAGTTCATCGCCATCAACACCGACGCGCAAGCGCTGTTGATGAGCGACGCCGACGTCAAGCTCGACGTCGGTCGCGACTCCACCCGTGGACTCGGCGCGGGCGCCGACCCCGAGGTCGGACGCAAGGCCGCGGAGGACGCCAAGGACGACATCGAGGAACTGCTGCGTGGCGCCGACATGGTGTTCGTCACCGCGGGCGAGGGCGGCGGCACCGGCACCGGCGGTGCACCGGTCGTGGCGACCATCGCTCGCAAGCTCGG
>Ga0070667_100005185_pt1 | contig 10890 bp, 12 predicted proteins | sample KBSS33metaG_FD_64659 | JGI IMG/M metagenome (GOLD analysis project Ga0070667, IMG submission 64659) | Switchgrass rhizosphere microbial communities from Kellogg Biological Station, Michigan, USA - KBS S3-3 metaG | ecosystem: Host-associated > Plants > Roots > Rhizosphere > Soil ...
TCATTTTGATTTGGATGCGCTGATCCTTCCAACCCAGTTCCTGCGAAACATAAGCTGCGGCGCCTGCGATATTAGCGGTCATATCGCCCCAGCTAAACCCCCATTCGGCAGAAAAGCCATCCTGGATCTCAATGATGCTTTGGTAGGCGATGGCGCTCAATCCGCCATAGACAACACTTCTTTTCCTGGATATGCCAGACCAGGACCAGAGTTCTGCGGATGCCCGACCGAGGTTATAGGCTGTCCATACATGCCCCATTTTGTCCATCTGTTCCCATTCGCTGTTGTCGTTAAAAAAATGAAAAGAAGAACGCGGGTAATTGCTGTACCATGTTTTATCCAGCGCAATATAAGAACCGGTCCAGAACGCTGCGTGCAAACCGGCAACCAGCCAGGGACGGGTTTTATGAGTGTTGCCGGACGGAGAATGGTAAGGTTTGTATACCGAAGCATCAACTTTTTTCATAGCAGCTGCTCCCGGGTAAGGCTCGTAGAATGCAGCATCCTGTGCAAGCGTACTCAGACCAGCCATCATTAACAGGCATGATATATGTATTTTTCTCAGCAAATCAGTCAAAATTTTTTTACATAAAATACCGGATAACAACTGTTGAACAAAAATACGGGTAAGACCGGTTAATAGTTTGTCAATCACCAGAAATCAATAACTTAGACCCGCAATTATTCATTTAAAAATAGTTCAGTATGAACGCTGTGATTCAGGACAAAGTAAACACATGGTTAGCAGGAAATTTTGACCAGGCCACCAAAGACGAGATAATACGTTTGCAGAAAGAAAGCCCCAAAGAACTGGAAGAATCGTTTTACCGCAACCTTGAATTTGGCACCGGCGGATTGCGTGGTATCATGGGTGTGGGTACCAATCGCATGAACAAATATACCGTGGGTATGTCTACCCAGGGTTTTGCGAATTATATGAAAGCACAGCTAAAAGGCGAAATAAAGGTTGCTATTGCGCACGACAGCCGTAACAACAGCCGGTTTTTTGCCGAAACAGTGGCAAATGTATTTGCGGCCAATGGCATCAAGGTTTTTTTGTTTGAAAGTCTTCGGCCCACGCCGGAGCTGAGCTTTACCATACGCCATCTCGGTTTAAACGGCGGTGTGGTGTGTACTGCCTCTCATAACCCCAAAGAATACAATGGATACAAGGCTTATTGGAACGATGGCGGTCAACTGGTGCCACCGCACGACAAAGATGTTATTAAAGAAGTTGATAAGATTGCCTCGGTGGATGAAGTAAAGTGGAACGGGGGGGAAGCCAATATTAAGCTGATTGGTGCCGATATAGACAACGCTTATATGGAAATGGTGAAAAGCCTGAGCGTTTACCCGGAAGTGATAGCAAAGCAAAGCGATCTGAAAATTGTGTATACGCCCATTCATGGTACAGGCATTAAACTGGTACCGGAAGTATTAAAGCGTTTCGGATTTACAAATGTTCATATTGTTGAAGAACAGGCTGTGCCGGATGGTAATTTCCCAACGGTGGTGTATCCCAACCCGGAAGAAAGCGAAGCCATGAGCATTGGGTTAAAAAAAGCCAAAGAACTGGACGCCGATATTTTACTGGGGACGGATCCGGATGCCGATCGGGTGGGTATCGCTATTAAAGACAATAAAGGCAAATGGCTGCTGGTAAATGGTAACCAAACTGCCGTACTGGCCTGTAATTATATGATTGAAGCGCGCAAGGCCAAGGGCATTGCAAAGCCCAATGATATGGTGATTAAAACCATTGTAACGACCGAACTGATTGATAAAATAGCCAAAGCAAACGGTATTGCCTGTTACAATGTACTCACCGGGTTTAAATGGATAGCCGAACTGATCAAGGAAAAAGAAGGCAAAGAAGAATATATTGTTGGCGGTGAAGAAAGCTATGGACTAATGATTGGTTCCAAAATACGCGATAAAGATGCGGTAAGTGCTGTTGCCTTACTATGCGAAATGGCAGCTTATGAAAAGAACAAGGGCAAAACCCTGTATGATAAGCTGGTTGATTTGTACGTGCAATATGGTTTTTATAAAGAATCGTTGATCTCCATTACCAAGAAAGGCATGGACGGACAAAAACAGATTGCCGATATGATGGAAGGCTATCGCAGCAACCCTCCTGTAAGCATCAATGGAGTGGGTGTTGTGGAGTTGCTGGATTATGAACTGAAAAAAGGCACCCGCCTGCAGACCAAAGAAAGCTGGGATATTGAATTGCCCAAATCAAATGTTTTGCAGTTTATACTGGCCGATGGAACTAAGATTTCGGCCCGGCCCAGCGGTACGGAACCGAAAATAAAATTCTACTTCAGTGTACACACCAAATTGGCCAGTGCGGCAGATTTTGACGAAGTAAATGCTGAGCTGGATAAAAAGGTGCAGGGGATTATTGCGGATATGAAGCTGAAATAATCCGGCGTGAATTTCCGGTGCGTGGGACACGCACCAGGGAGACAACCTTTTTGATTTACATTAAATAGCCGCAGATTCGCAGATTATAATAGCAAATCTGCAGCTGATTTTTTATTCGAATCTGAAGTTAATAATCGTTTAGCCTGTTTTTAGACAGGTCGGTTTTACTTTTGGGACAGCTTTTTTTTAAGTCGTGCCACCGTTGGGCCAACCTCCAATTTTTAATGCTTTTGTAGAAAAAGCTATACATCCAACCGCATTGGTTCTACAGTAGTTATTTGCCTGGTCATGTTTTTTTGTTTTTTTTTGGCGCTACCATAATTTTCAGCACATTCCGGCTGTTCTGGCGCGGAGGCACATCTTTATCAACCCTATTAACATGGAATGGAATAATTCTTGTTTTTCTGCCTGGTGCTGGCAACACTGTTTCTTAAGCCGGCGATGAAATCAGTCATAAAATTATTAACTATGATACCTAAAGATGTTGTAGTTCATGTAAACAGGCAATATTGCTTTCCGGCAGGCAAAGTATTTGATGCATGGACCGTACCTGGCCTGGTGGAACAGTGGTTGTTTTGGGATAAAGACAATTCCATAACCGACGTGCACATTGATGCAAGAGTAGGCGGCAGGTTTTCTGTGCTGGAACAAAGTAATGAAGTAATCATTGAGCATTTTGGAAAGTATGTTGAGATAGAAAAGCCTGTCCATCTTGGCTTCTCGCTGGAATCACCCCAGCATTTTACGGGTGTAACCTATGTTTCGGTTTTTATTCGCCCAAAAACTTATGGCTCGGAATTGAGCCTTACACAGACGGGCGTTTCACCGGAAAAAACGGAAGCCCGCTGGTATCGGATGCTGCAGCAACTTGAAAATGTATTGAATGAAAAACCCGTGGAGCAACATACAGAACGGCCAATTGAACCTGTTGCGCATTGAGTGTGGCAGGAATTAATTTTTAATCATATAATAATTGATATGAAAACAAATATAAGCGGCAAACAACAGCCATCGCATCCGCAAACAAGCCCGCGCAAGCGCCCCGAAAACAAGGATGATCTTGACAGCAGGGAAGGAGAAGAACAATTGTATAAAGGTGATGATACCACGCATAATAAAAAGGATAAACATCACGATCCGAAGACTAAAAATAAGTAGGTATTGATTAGCCATTCATTCGCGGCAATCATGATTCCTGCAATCGTATGAATGGCTTTTTACCAACCTGTATGGTAGCGTTTTTTGGAATAATACCGGGATGGAAATAGATGATTAATAATAAGACCAGCGGAATGCTTGCGTAAATCAGTGTGTCTACCCACAAACCCTGGAAGCTTGCTACCCTAGCGCCCGACGGACGATCGCTATAATAAAGAACGGGAACCTGTTCGCCGGGCTTTAGCACTACACCCTCTGCAGCATTGAAAAAAACGGTGTCCCTGCCTGTACTGGTAAATTTTATGACGGGGTATTCGCTGGAGAACTGACCATTTAATGTTTTACCCATGAAACACATAGTGCCGGTTGCCCGTTCTGCCCGGATAATCCAGATTAACTTATAGCCAATAAATGGTAGTACAAAAACTGAGCTCAGCAATATGATGAACGAGGTTTTGCTGAATTGCATACACGAATGTATTTATTAATCTCCTTCTTTTTTGAGACCCTTAAATAGCGCAAACAAGGCCATTGCATGACCATGTCCCAGTTCAAAATCCTCTTTCAGCCATTTTACAATATCACCTGCTTTTACGCCTTCTGCAAGAAATCCTTTTTTCACAAAGCCCTTTTTCTCCGCCAATTTTTTAAATTCTGCAGGACCTTTACCTGTCTTTGTTTTAATTGTATCAAGGTATGCCTGGAATGACATTTTGTTTTTATTGATATGCTTTGAGTGCAATACTTTTATACCGGTCTGAGCTTCCGTGCCGTCGGTATGTAAGTAAGCCAACCGTCGTCTCCAAAGATTACGGTTGGCTTTAACAGAATCTTACTCTATCACTTCCTCGCTGATCTTGCCGGTTATTTTGTTTTTCAGGATGATCTTTTTTGCACCGTAATGCGTCATTTCTTCTTTTACCAGGTAATGGTCTTTATCATATTCTACCAGGTGACTGTCTTTGCCAACACCGGTTCTGCCGCGCCAGATATCCAATTGCACCGGCTCCCATAGTTTTGTTTTGGCCGATTTATAGGCAGCATCCAGGATTGCATTTACCACGTAACCATCGTAAAATGTTTCTTTGGGTGCTTTCTTATTTTCTATGGCGTTGAACATATCGGTGAACATGTGATTATAACCTAAATCGTTTAATTCATCACCTACCGGAAACAGCCAACCGGTATTGCTCTCGGCTTTTTCTGCCACATAATCTGCGCCTTTGCCGGTGGTAAACATTTCCAGCCCGGTACGTAAAAAATTGTTCATCCAGATAGTGCCTTCAGTGCCCATTACTTCGTCGCGCAAATCAAGTCCACCGCGGAAGGTCCAGCTTACTTCAAACTGCCCGATGGCACCATTTTCATATTTAACGAGCCCGATGGCATGGTCTTCCGCGTCAATGGGTTTTACCTGTGTGTCGGCCCAGCACATGACCTCAACCGGTTTGATGTCTTTACCAATAAAGCTGCGGGTGATCTCCACGCAATGACAACCGAGATCCAATATACAACCACCACCTGCCTGTTCAATATCCCAGAACCAATCACTGTGCGGGCCAGGATGGGTTTCCCTTGATTTGGCCCAGAGTATCCTGCCAATTGCGCCATTCTTTACGCTTTCCATTGATTTTAAGAACTTGGGTGTATACACCAGGTCTTCCAGGTAGCCGTTGAAGATGCCGGCGGCTTCTACAGCTTCCAGCATTCGTTTGGCTTCTATTGCATTGCGGCCAAGGGGCTTGGTGGTAATCACCGCTTTCTTATGTTTGCAACAAAGCAATACTGCCGCCTCGTGCAGGTTATTGGGCAAAGAAATACAAACTACATCCACCTCGGGATGGGCGATGGATTCTTCCATTGCAGTAGTCCAATGGCTACACTTATAATCAGCTGCAAATTTCTTGGCACTTTCTTCGCGGCGGCTGTAAATACTTACAATTTTGTCTTTGCTTCTCTGACCCTGTAAAGATTCAGCATAAAAACGGCCGATAAATCCCGAGCCCAGCATGGCGATACGTTGCATAAAAAAAGTTAGATACCCTGCCCCTGAAGGGGAGCGGATAAGTTAAAAAATAGATTGGTATAATTTACTATGTGTTGAATCGGATTCCTGCGGTACAAGAGTGCGACGCAACGATGTTGAAAAATGTAGTTGGCCTGGTACATACAACCTATGCATGTTTTATTTCTTTTTTCTCTCTGAAAAAAACAATAAAATATATCAATACAGCTGCAGCAATAATGGCAGGTACAAACCAAATCGATTTCCAGTCATGCCCCTCTGCCAGTTTGTATCTATCTGCTATAAAACCGGAAAACAGGGTGCCGATAAACATGCCGAGCCCATAGGTAGCAAAGGTAAACAGGCCCTGCGCGGCATTTTTAATTTTTTCGCCGGCTTTCTTTTCGGTGTACATATAACCGGTTACAAAAAAGAAATCATAGCAGACGCCGTGCAATATGATGCCTGCATACAACATCCAGAGATGGCTGCCATTATCGCCATAAGCAAAAAACAAATAGCGCAGTATCCATGCACTCATGCCCAGCAGTAACATTTTTTTTACGCCGATGCGGTAAAATAAAAAGGGGATTGCTAAAATAAATAAGCCTTCTGAAAACTGGCCGAGGGTCATCTTGGTAGCCGCATTTTTTACCTGCAATTCGTTCAGGAAATTATTAGCGAAACCATAGTAAAAGGAAAGGGGAATACAGACCAGTATAGCTGCGATAAAGAAAACCAGGTAGGGCCGGTCTTTAAATAAAACAAATGCTTCTGTTCCCAGCGCTTTGGAGGCGGTATCTCCTGTATTGGCTTTGGGCGGCGTATTGGGTAAAACAAAACTGAGCAAACCCAATAACGCAGAAGCGCCGGCGGCAATTAAAAAAGTGCCGGATGTTTTTTCGATTTTCATGGTGCCGATTAATATCCCTGCCACGATCCAGCCAATGGTGCCAAAGACCCTGATCCACGGAAACTGTTTGCCGGGATCGCTCATCTGTGAAAACGCTACGCTGTTAGACAGTGCAATAGTGGGCATATACAACAATGAATAAAACAGGATGATCCAGTAGAACGCATTGTTATCGGAAATTTGGGTGGCGAAGAACAGCAGCAATGCGCCCAGCAAATGCAGTACACCCATGATTTTCTGCGCAGCAAAATAGCGGTCGGCAACCAGCCCCACGAAAAAGGGAGAGATCATAGTAGCGATGGCGAGCGCACTATAGGCAGCGCCGATCTGCAGACCGGAAGAATGCAGGTGTTCACTCATGTAGGTGCTCATGGTCACATACCAGGCGCCCCAGATAAAATATTCCAGCAACATCATCAGCGCCAGTAAAACACCTGTTTTTGGATTCATATCTTTATTTATTTTTTGAAGATAGGGATAACAGGGAAAATACTAAAGAAAAAGATGGCAATACAAATAAAGTCCGTTCTCCAGCAGGGAATGAATTGGCTATACATTCAATAATTTACAAATGATCAATGACCAACAAACAATGATGAATGCTCAAGGGGGTGCAGCCATGATTTACATTGAGCGTTGTTCGTTGAATACTGAATATTTTTTCAATTATCTTGCAAGCTGCTATGAGAGTATATGAAGACAGTTACCGGCACAAGGGTCTGAGAAAAAAATTGATTGAGACCATCAAAGAGAAAGGTATTACCGACCAACGGGTATTGGATGCTATGATGGCTATTCCAAGGCATTTTTTCCTGGATTCTGCATTTGACGAAGTAGCTTATGAAGATCGGGCATTTCCCATTGCCGTAGAACAAACGATTTCCCAACCATACACGGTGGCATATCAAACCCAGTTGCTGGAGGTAAAACCACATGAGAAAATACTGGAGATCGGCACCGGAAGTGCCTACCAATGCAGCGTGCTGGCCGAAATGGGCGCCAAGGTTTTCACCATTGAGCGGCAGAAAACCTTGTTCGACAACAATAAGAAGTTTGCCTTCATAAAAAAATACAGCAATATCAAATTTTTTTATGGTGATGGGTTTGAAGGCCTGCCTACCTACGCGCCGTTTGACAAGGTATTGATCACTGCTGCCGCGCCTGTTATTCCACCAAAACTGGTAGCGCAGCTAAAAACAGGTGGTAGGATGGTGCTGCCCTTGGGCGATTCGAAGGATGGTTCGCAAAAAATGATGCGACTTACCAAGCAGGCTGATGGCAGTACCATTGAAGAAAGCTTTGCCAATTTTTCTTTTGTGCCGATGGTAGAAGGAAAGAAGAGATAAACATCAAATAAGAATTAGTAATTGATACAAATACTGGAAATTGATTTAAGTAGCTATAATGGCCGGTTTGTAATTGTCAATTCCCATGCCATTCGTACAGTCTGTTTTCACCCGGATAATATTTAAACCCCGTTTACATGATTGAAAAATTCAGCTTCATTGCCCCTTTATTTTGTTTTTTAACCCTGTTCAGCGCTGCCCAAAAAAATCTTAAAGAAGCCATTGTTGTATTTGATAATGCGGATACCGCCAGGGGATATATTGATTATAAAGAATGGTTTACCAACCCGACCTCAGTTTTATTCACAACAGATAAGAATAAACCTGTTGCCCGGTATAATGCAAAAGGATTGAATTACTTTGAAGTTATTGGAATAGCCGCCTATCAGCGGCACACAGTCAGAACAAGCCTTTCCAGCGATGCTTCGTCCAACGCATATGGAAAAGACACATCCGGCGAAACGCGTACTGTCTTTTTGAAAATTGTTGAGAGAGGCGATCCCCTCAGCTTATTTTCTTATACAGACGATTTAAAACAGCGGTTGTATGTGCTGGAAAAAAACCAGGCCACACCACAGGAGCTACTCAATAGCGTATATATGCTCGATGGACAGCTAAAAGAAGAAAAGCAATATCGATCTGATTTGGCCGCTTTTGCAACCAGATATACAGCCGGGGATAACCAAATTGTTTCGCAGATTAACGGTACCGGATACTATACTGATGATATTGCCGGTATCTGCAGGCAAATTAACGGCGGCACTAAACGGGTTGTGAAACACGTCAATGCTGCACCGCGCAGCAAGTCTGCATTCAGGGTTTTTGTTGGTGGAGGTATTAGCCTAGGGGCACTCAAGATGGATGGCAATGACCGTTTTGCAGGTAAAAATTCACATCCGTTTTATTACCCGCTGGCAGATATTGGTGCAGATCTGCCACTCAATCCAGCCGTTGGCAAATTTATTTTTCGTATGCAACTTCATCTCACCTGGTATAAAACAGACGCTTATATCTTCCAGGATTACGGTCAATATACAGAGGAGTATTTCTTTACGTTCAAACAGCAAAACATCCAGGTAGCGCCACAATTACTCTACAATATTTACAATAAAAAGGAGTTGAAATGGTTTGCCGGTGCGGGTGCAGCGCTTAATTTTTCAAGTTATCCTACTAATAAGCTGTACTTTATACGGAAGAGCTCTACTGATGCGGATGCAACGGACAATAACTATGTGAAATATTTAAAAAATGCCTGGTTGAATTTTTGTCTCAGCACCGGGATAAGTGTAAGCAGGTTAGAACTGGCGATGGTGTATTATCCGTCGGCATCTATTACTCAATCTATGGGTTCGGGGATAGACAATTCTTCTCTGCAATTGAGACTTAATTTCTATATTAAAAAGTAAGGCTGCAAACAGCCTGGTTGCGCTTGCTGGCAGAAGGTTTTACGAATTGTTATCGTTGATCTGGGTCCTGGTTCGCAAGAATACACTCATACAGTGCAGAACATTGATTCTGGTTAACGACCAGCTAACAGCTAATGGCTCATAATTAGCAGCTTTTTAGTATTTCATAAAACCTGTACACGTCTTTAAACGAATTATACAAAGGCGCAGGTGCCACGCGGATAACGCCCGGCTCACGGTAGTCTACTATTACGGCATTATCCGTAAGCTTTTGATGAATGGCCTTTGCATTGCGCGGGAAATATAAACTCAGTTGTGCACCGCGCTGTTGTGGGTCGGCGGGCGTAATGATCTCAAATTTTATATTGGAAAGCTGTTGCAATAAAAACTCAAGGTAACCGGTCAGCAATATGCTTTTTCTGCGTATGTTTTTGATGCCGGCCTTTTCAAATAATTCCAGCGAAGCTTTTAACGCCACCATATTCAATACCTGCGCTGTGCTGAGCTGCCATCCACCCGCGCCTGCTTTGGGTTTAAAGCCTTTTTCCATCTTAAAACGCGTTTTCTCGGCATTGCCCCACCATCCACCCAAACGGCCATAATTTTTGTCGTTGGCATATTTCGCATGTATATACACACCGCTTACTGCTCCCGGGCCGGCATTCAGATATTTATACGAACACCAGACTGCAAAATCCACGTTCCAGTTGTGCAGTTCCATGGGCACATTGCCCGCAACATGCGCCAGATCGTACCCCGCTACGGCGCCGGCGGCATGGGTAGCCGCGGTGATTGTTTTTATATCGTACAACTGCCCGGTATAATAATTTATGCCTCCGAGTAACAACAGGGCAAGTCCTTCCTTATTCGTATCAATTGCCTGCAGTATATCGTCTGTCCGCAATGTTTTTTCTCCTTTACGCGGAAATAATTCAACAATGGCTTCATTGGGATCAAAGCCATGAAATTTCACCTGCGTTTCTACTGCATATTGGTCGCTCGGGAAAGCACCGGCTTCCATAATGATTTTGAATCGATCGTTTTTGGGTTTGTAAAAAGAAAGCAGCAACAGGTGCAGGTTAACCGTAAGCGCATTCATGACAGTCAGCTCTTCCTGGCGACAACCCATTATCTTTGAAAGCGGTTGCTTAAAATTATCGTGGTAATATAGCCAGGGATTTTTTGCAGCAAAATATCCTGCAACTGCCAGGTTCTTCCAGTCTTTTAGTTCCTGTTTAACAGCTTTGGCAACAGGTCTGGGTTGCAATCCCAACGAATTGCCGCAAAAGTAAATGGCTTTTTTGCCTGAGCGTTCAGGAAAATGGAAATGCTTCCTGAATTTTTTCAGCGGATCTTTCCTATCGAGCTGCTCAGCGAATGATGCGGATGCCCTGAATTTCATAGGTGCTTTGTTAATGAAGGCCTTGCTTTTTTAATGGTAAATGCAGTTCAGCCATCATGCAACGAGCGCTGCCCCCGCCATTGGTTTCGATGGTAGTAAGGGGCGAATGAATAATTTTATTATAGCTACCCAGTTCTGCCACCTGCTCTTTTGACAAAGCGGCGAATGCCTGTGATGACATGACCAGCAACGGTTCGGCCTGATCGTTTTGCACCTGCAGCATATTACCG
>Ga0070667_100005192_pt1 | contig 10883 bp, 11 predicted proteins | sample KBSS33metaG_FD_64659 | JGI IMG/M metagenome (GOLD analysis project Ga0070667, IMG submission 64659) | Switchgrass rhizosphere microbial communities from Kellogg Biological Station, Michigan, USA - KBS S3-3 metaG | ecosystem: Host-associated > Plants > Roots > Rhizosphere > Soil ...
ATCGAGGCGGACTTGCATCTTTTTGCGACATCGGATTTGTAGAAGCACCAGAGAACGTTATGCCACGTAACCAATTAAGCCCGAGGGTATTGTCCGTTTCGTCTCGCCGTTGTCAACGCTCTTCAAAGCGCCACCCTGAAAAACACGCCTGTCTCCGAGATAAATCTGGGGATTTTGAAGAATGATTAAAATTCGCGGAAAAAGCTTGACTTCGCGACCGAAAATCAGGCCTACTGCCCGGCATATGAAATATCCAACTCTGCAGAAGGTCACTCTGACGGCTATGGCTTTGGTTGCTTCACTCGCGCTTTGTTCGCGGGCCAGCGCTCAGGCACTTTCGTCAGCACGACACACTAACGGCTCCGCAAAATCGGTTAATCCAATTCACCGACTGCTTTTCCCTGCGTCTACCTATCAGATAGATGACGGATCGGCAGAAGACGCGATCGGATTGACGGCTGGTGGCGACACCATTTGCCTGAACGAATTTGCAGTCATTCCCGGCTCCGAAAACATCAGCTCCGTTTCGATTGCGTGGGGCACACCAGCCTTTTTTGACCCCAGTTTGGATGGTCTGCCTTACACAGTAGCGCTTTGGAGTGATCCGAATGGCGATGGTGATCCCGGCGACGCCGTGTTGCTCACAACCGCCAGCGGCGTGGTTTCTCAGCAAGGGACCGATACCTTCATCCAAACAAACATCAACGCCTCGATCTCGACGCAGAATTTCTTCGTCGGTTTCCTGATCACCCAGGGCGCTGGTCAATTCCCGGCTGCGTTTGACGAATCAAATCCGATCTTCAACCGCAGTTACATCGCGGGCGGCGCGAACGGCAATATCAATAACCTGAATGACAACGATCTCCCGGTAGCTCCGATCGAAATCTACGGGTTGTTCGGCAACTGGCTGATCCGTGCTGACGCGGGCGGCGGTGGAGGCATCACTCTCAGCGCCACAGTCCGTCGGTCCAATGGCAACCGGTTCGTGGTTCTGAATTGGAGCCCAGCTGACGGCGGCAGTGTTAACGTGGTTCGGAATGGTTCTGTGATCGGCTCGACGGCCGATGATGGAAGCTTCCAACAGAACATCCATCAACACACCGGAATAGACACCTACCAGGTCTGCACGACAGACACGAACACCTGTTCGAACGTAGTCACGGTTAAAACCCGATAAGGCTTAACGACGCTTGCCGCTGGGAGTCGTCCTAATCGACTCCCGGACGGCTCGCGGAGAAAGTCGCAGAGCAAGGGCACCCGGCGAACCGCTGGGTGCCCTTTGCGTTTTTCGTGCCAGGACGGAGCGAGTCGAGTTGTTCTCAACCACCCAGCGCTCATCGAGTCAGGAAAGCAGCTAGATGCTTCTCAGCTTTTATGTTGACAAGACTCAACCCGGGGGAGCAACAATGCTTGTAACCACTTCAAATGAAAGCAATCGCGTTCGAGAGTTATTCCTGGCAGGGAGGTTAAGTGAAAACCGAAGTCGCGATTGTTGGTGGCGGTCCCGGCGGAAGTGCCGCCGCCATGTTCCTCTCTCAAATCACTGCCCTAGAAAAGGCCGAACTGGACTGCCAAGAAATGCCGGCGGAGGGGATCGAACCCACACACCCTTGCGAGTACCAGATTTTGAGTCTGGCGCGTCTGCCAGTTCCGCCACGCCGGCTTTGCAGTGAAGATATGGCTTAGCAGGGTAAAGGGCAGCCGCAAACGAAAAGTGTGCGCGCGAGTCCAGCGGGCACCTCGCGCCCGCCGCGGCCCTAACTCCCGTTGAGCTCCAGCAGATTGCGCTCGCGCAACCAGGCCATCGCGCGCGGAATCATGCTGTGTCCGTAATGTGCTTGCGGCACTGAAACCAGTTCCGAGCCCGGCCAGGCGTCGCGTAGCGCGACGAGATCGTTCATTGGCACGATGCGATCGAAGGTGCCGCCGATGATCACCGTCCGTTTCGCTCCATCACCAGCCGGCGGCGCGCGCAATGGGGAGGAAAGATGCGCATGCCGATCAACCAGCGTTCTTTCCAGTCCCGCGCGGGCGAGCTGCGTTCGAATCGTCCAGCTCGTGGGCCCTTCGTAAAGCGCGCCGCCAATATTCACAAGCGGCGCTAGGAGCGCGACAAAACGTAAATCCGCCTCGAGAGAGGCTACCAATGCCGCGACCCAGCCGCCGTAGCTCGTTCCGAGCAGACCAAATTCGCGACTACCTTGGAGACGCAGGTAAGCAAGCAGCTGCCGAATATCGACAACAGCCTGGCGGACTGTATCACCCGTCAAAACCAGGTCGGACGTGCAGCAGAGCTCGCCGTACAAGTATCCAGGCGGCCGACGCGAATAATGAAATGGCAAATGCACAAACGCTGCATTCCAACCGAGCGCATTGAACCGCTTCGCCCAAAAACGGTAGCCCGTATCGGAGACTGACATGAGGGAGTGCAAAAAAATTACGGTGGGCGCTTCCCGGCGAGCAGGGAAGAGTGTCGCCCGAACACGTCCATTCGCCGGAAAGCTCGTCCCCGACTTGGCCGGACTGCGCCAGCTGATCGTGTCCGGGGTTTCCTGGCGAAAATCTTCCATCGGTTCGGGGGCAAAATGCTCGGCGCGGGTCTGGCGTTCGCAGGCTGCTACATAATTCTCCGCCGCGTCGCGCGTTGAGACTCGTTGCGCGTGACGCCGATGCATCACGGCCAAAGAGGCGCAAAGCAGCAGATCAACCGCATGACCCAAACCACGATGCAGCAAGGTTATCATCCTTGATTCGTTAGGCGAGAGATTGCGCCTCCCTGCGGCGTTGCGGGGTCATTGGCAGGTCGTCCGAGCGAAGGTTGAAGTGCGCGATCGTCGCGGAGCCGATCTCGCGCAACGCTTCGGCGAGGCTGGTATTGGCACGATCGCCATGCGTTCCGGCGACCGAGAACGGTTCGCCAATCGTCACCCAGACGGGAGTGCGCGGCGGCCCGGGTCGCCAGGTTCGTGATGCGTAAAGACGGTCGGTGCCAAAGATCACGCAGGGAATGATGGGAACATCCGCAAGTCGCGCGAGCGCGGTGGCGCCGCTTTTTGGTGTGACCCCACCGAGAATGGAAGTTTCGCCCGCGCGAATGCCGCCGTCGGGAAATACTCCCACGAAGCGCCCGGCCCGCAGTCGCTCTACGCCAACACGCAAGGCGCGACGATCCGGCCGCTTGCGGTTGACCGGGAAAGTGTTGACGGCTCGAAGCCACGCCGCTTCGAACGGGTTCTCGTAAAATTCTTCCGTGGTCATCCAGTCGATGACGCGGCGGAAGGAAAAGGACAGAAAAAATGGATCGAAATGCGAGATGTGATTCGCGACGACAACCGCTCCGCCCGGAGGTTCCACCGCTCCCGGCCGGCGCCAAATCTTCAAGCGCACGAACGGGGCGGAAACAGAGCGGGTGGCAACTCTGGAAAGGAGATAACCCCAATTTCTCACCCGGAAGCAAATGCCGTGAGCTAATATCCCGGAAGCTGACCGAACGGTTCCAAGCCCTTCGGCGGACCAAGAACTTCGCGCAGAATGATGGCCTGGCGAATCTGCTCCCGGGAACGCAGAATCGGGCCTAACGAACTCCCTGGAAAAGCGCGCGCCAGCTTCGGTTTTGCGATCGGACGTTTGGAAGATGAGGGCAGACTCACCTCTGCCGGAGGCGGAGAAGGCAAAGCCGCCACCGGCGCTGGAGGCATCTCCACAAAGACGGGTTCGGGCACCACAGGCGGAGGCAGAACTTCCTCGGGCGTAGTGACAAGCGGCGGTAAGGGCTGCGCCCAGCTGCGCTTGATTTTTTTTGGCGGCGGGCCGCCGGCAACCGGACGTGGCGTAATCGTACGAGGTCGGACTAGCGGCGGGGGTGGCGAACCGGTCGGCACCCCGAGTGCCTCGAGAAAACGCCTCACTCTCTCTTCCTCGCTTTCCGGCGGCGCGCGCTGGATCGGCTTGTTAGGCGAGGGAGGACTCGGCTTCTTGGCGTCCCCCGAACCCTGGCTCAGCCACTTAAAAATAACCGCGATACCGGCGAGAACGAGAAAGATGACGGTGTCGTTCATCAGCAAAAGTGACAGCGAGTTCGTTAGGCGCCTTCCGTTGGCGGCTTCTCAGTCGCGCCGATGGCTTCGCGCATGGTCGTGTCGGCCTGCACGTTTTTCATTCGCACGTAATCCATGATCCCAAGATTGCCGGAGCGAAAAGCATCCGCCATTGCCTGTGGAACAAGCGCTTCGGCCTCGACAACTTTGGCGCGCATCTCTTGCGTCTTGGCGCGCATTTCCTGCTCCACAGCAACGGCGGCGGCACGCCGAACTTCCGCTTTTGCTTGCGCGACTCGCTTATCGGCATCGGCCTGCTCGGCTTGCAACTTCGCTCCAATGTTATCGCCAATATCGACGTCCGCGATGTCGATCGAGAGAATTTCAAAGGCAGTGTTGCTGTCGAGCGCCTTGCCCAGCACCGTTTTTGAGATGCGATCGGGATTTTCCAGCACGTCTTTGTAAGTGTCGGCGGTCCCGATCGAGCTGACGATACCTTCGCCGACTCGGGCGATGATTGTCTCTTCGGTCGCACCGCCGACAAAACGATCGAGATGCGATCGGACGGTTACACGAGCTCGGACTTTTACCCCAATACCATCTTTCGCCACCCCATCGATGCTGGTTCGGCCTAAAGCGGCATTTGGGCAATCAATCACCTTTGGGTTAATGCTCGTGCGGACGGCTTCGAGGACAGTCTTGCCCGTGCCTTTCGTGGCGAGATCGATTGCGCACGCCCGATTAAAGTCGAGCGTGATGCCGGCTTTATCGGCCGCGATCAAGGCGAGGATGACGTGGTTGACATCGCCGCCAGCGAGATAGTGCGCTTCGAGCGGATCACTTGGAATGTCGATGCCGGCTTTCACGGCAGTGATTCGGTTATCAACAATCAGGCCGACCGGAACTTTGCGGAGACTCATTCCAATCATTTTTCCCATTCCGACCGGCGCGTTTGCGATCCAGGCGCGAAGCCAAAGGCCAAAAAACCTGGAGATGATGATCGCGAAGACCAGGACGACGAACCCAAGGATCAGCGCGCCGAGAAAATAGAAGTTCTGCATACGGCAGAGGTTACGGGCGGGGATGGAAAGCGGAAAGCGAAAACAATGCGCGCTGCAAAATGGAAAAGGGGCGCCGCTTTTTTAGGGGAGCGCGGGAATGTTGCCGGACAGTTTTTTCGCGCGGCTGTCACAAGACCTCAAACGCGCGTTGCGGCTATCCGCGCAGCAAGCCGCCGGCAACATGCCGGCTCGTGCGGGCAGAATGCTCGCGCTCCCCAGAAGAAAACCGCTGATCGCGCTGGTAAGCCGGAAGTTTAACGATGCGATAAACGTGCGTTGCGGCTATGCGACGATATCATTACGCCGACGATGAAATATTTTTCCCTGCTCGATCTTTCTCCCATCATCGAAGGGGGCGACGCAGCCCTTGCCTTCCGCAACACGCTCGATCTGGCCCGGCACGCTGAGGAATGGGGGTATCATCGTTACTGGCTGGCGGAACATCACAATCTTCCGGGAATCGCCAGCGCCGCGACCGCACTCGTCATCGGTCATGTCGCGGGCGGCACGAAGCGCATTCGCGTCGGCGCGGGTGGGATCATGTTGCCTAACCATGCCCCGCTCGTCATCGCGGAACAGTTTGGAACTTTGGACGCACTCTATCCCGGCCGGATTGATCTCGGATTGGGCCGCGCTCCGGGGAGCGATCAACTGACCGCGCGCGCGTTGCGCCGCAATTTGGGAAGCAGCGGCGACACTTTCCCTCAGGATGTGCTCGAGCTGCAATCCTATCTTGCGCCGGCGGAGCCCGAGCAAGCTTTGCAAGCGGTTCCGGGAGCGGGCGCAAATGTGCCGCTTTATTTGCTAGGCTCGAGTGATTTCAGTGCGAGGCTGGCAGCAGAGTTGGGTCTGCCGTTTGCCTTCGCTTCGCATTTTGCTCCGGAATATCTGGACGTAGCGCTCGAACTTTATCGGCGACATTTCAAAGCTTCCGCCGCGCTGGCGCAGCCACACGCCATGATTGGCGTCGCTATTTGCGCCGCGGAAACAGACAGGGAAGCGGAACGTCTTTTTACTTCGAGCCAACTGCAGTTTCTCAAAATGGTGCGCGGTCGGCCGGGAAAACTCCCGCCGCCGGTCGAAAGTATGGAAGGACGCTGGAGTGCAGGTGAAAGAGCCGCAGTGATGGAGCGAACGCGCGTCGCTGCAGTCGGCGCATCCACAACGGTGCGAGAGCGATTGGAAAAGCTGCTGGAGAGAACTGCGGCCGACGAGATTATCGCGACCGCCCAAATCTACGATCACGCAGCTCGTTTGCGCTCGTTCGAGATCGCGGCGGAAATCCTTCGGACATTCGTTAGGCGAGCGAACGTTACGGACCGTAGCCCGGCGGCGGTGGAACGATAATTGTGTCGCCGGTAGCCTCGACGAGAATCCAATTCCCCTCGCGGGTGGTGCCGACGTACTCCGCGGGCGCAGATCCAACCCGCAACTTGGGCAGCGGTTGAGCACGTTTAACGGTACGCGCGCTGCGCGAGCGATCCTTCGTTAGGCGAGTCTTCGAACTGGCGCGCAACGATTTCGTCCGGGTTGACGCCAACGTTTTGCGTGGAGTTGCGGTCGGCAGGGCGTTCGCCTCTGACACGACCGTCGTTTCGGCAAGCTGCTCGCTCTTTGGAACCTCTACTGCCGAATGCGGTTCGTTCCTCTGCGTCGCGGGCGGCCCGATCGCCACACCAGAAGCCATTTCGTTCGGCGAAGATTCTTCGTCCGGCGCACCCTCGGAACGGTACGCCACCTGCGGCTCATCTTTTCTGGCGGGTCCCTGAGCCGGAGGCGGCGGCTCAGAAGCGGCAGGAGCGCTCTCGGCTTCGGCCAACCCGTCCCGGAGAGCTGGCTCGGATTGCGGTGCGCTCGTCGCTGCAGGGGTCGTTGCGGGGAGCGGAGAGATCGAAACCAATTCGCCGCGTGAACCCAACGGAGCAGCTGCGACAGCAGCCGGGGGCGAGCCTGCCTGCGACGCGACAGTTTCCTTGTTTGATTCTTTTTCCGCCAATGTCGGTGCGCCAGACACATTGGATTCGTTCGGCAAATCGGACTCGTTAGGGGTATCCTTCGAAACCTGGTTTGTAGTTGCAGTGATCTGCGCCGATGGACGGCTGATCAATGACTGGGTCAAAAACATGATCGCCAACATCGCGACGAGCATCACCGCGAGGGCACCGGCCAGTCGTTTGCCCGGCATTGGTGTCCTCGGAGCGACAACGCGCGGCTGGGTCACCAGCGGAATTCCGATTCGACGCTCCATTTTGGACCGTCGTTCAACGCGCGCGAGGCAGGTTTGAAGATAACTGGCCAGGGCAACGGGGTCCTGCGGCCTCTCGTGCGGTTCAGGCCGCACCATCCGCTCAAGTAAATGTCTGACGATCTTCGGAACGCCACGTAGCCTGGAAGTCGCCACGCGCAATCCGTCAGGATCACCGGACGCTGGCGGCAGCCCGGTCAGAAGAAACCACATCGTCGCGCCGAGCGAATAGATTTCCGAGCGGACATCGACTTTGCTCTCCCCCATTTGCTCCGGCGCGGCGAAACGTCCCGCGCTTTCGGCTCGTGCGTCCACCGGTTGCGCTAAGACCGGCAGCGGCCCGTGCCAGTTCAGGATCTTGATCGGGGGCCAGTCCCCTTCTCCGGTTTGTCCCGCGACAAAGAGAATGTTGTCCGGATTGAGTGCCGGATGATAGAGCCGCTGAAACACGGTCGCGTTCATCGCGTCGGCGACCTGCGACGCCACCCGCAAGACCGCCGCGACGGTCAGTGGCCCGCGCGACTCGACCCAAGCCGACGCGGTGTGCCCCTCCCAATATTCGCTGACGTAAATCAATTCCTCTTTCTCCCGGCCAAAGTCATAAAGGCGCGGGATGTTGATATGGTTAACCTCTTCCAACGCGATCGCTTCCGTCTCCAGTTTTTCGAGCAAGAGCGTTTCGCTCGGAGCGGGCGAGACGATGGTGAGTGCAATTTCACGACCCGTGTCGATCTCGTGGCCGCGAAAAGTCCGCGCGGCTGGGGCACGATGCATTTCAACGGGCGAACCGTTGCGGCCGACAGAAAGACGATAACGATTGAGAAAGATTCTGTTTTCCATGAGCTGAGGTGCCTCCAAACCACGGAAAGTGGGGAGCATGAAGCCACCTGCTTAGACTTCGTTTCTCGGATTTCATTCACGTGTCCCTCGGAAAAAGAATAGCGCGCCCCCGGCGCACGCAATTATCTCGCCCGGACGTTTTTTACTCGGCCGGATGAAGGAAATAACCGCCGGCGTTCTTGTCGCTTTCCAGTTTGAGCAGGCGACGTTTCTGCGCCTCGAGGAGCAGATCGCTGAAAGTGCGAAAACCATACGCCCGCTCATCAAAGCCGGGATGTTGTCGCTTGATCGTCTGCTTCACCCGCGAACCGTGCACAGCGTATTCTTCGCCTCGCTCGGCTCGCAAAGCGTCGAGCGTGTTGCTCAGGAGCTCGAGTGCTTCGTCGATGGGCGGACCCTGGTTCTTTGCCCTGACGACTTTCGGCTCCGCCGCCGCCGGCGCGCCGCGACGTTTCCGAGCCGCTTCGCTGCGAACCAGGTCGTCGTAATAAATGAACTCGTCGCAATTGGTGATGAAAAGGTCGGAGGTGGACTGTTTTACCCCAACCCCGATCACTGTCTTGTCATTCTCGCGTAGCTTGCTCACCAGCGGCGAGAAATCCGAGTCGCCGCTGATGATGACGAAACTGTCGACGTGACTTTTCGTGTAACAAAGATCGAGCGCGTCGACGACCATCCGGATGTCGGCGGAATTCTTGCCCGACTGTCTGACGTGCGGGATCTCGATTAACTCGAAAGCGGCTTCGTGTAATCCGCGCTTGAAAGTCTTGTAACGCTCGAAATCGCAATAAGCCTTCTTGACGACGATATGACCCTTGAGGAGAAGGCGCTCGATGACTTTGCGAATGTCGAAGGCCGGGAATTGCGCGTCGTGCGCGCCCAGAGCGATGTTTTCCAAATCGAGAAAGACAGCCATGGTGGCCTCGGCATCCTGCGCGCTCATTACTTGGGAGATGTAAGGGAGATCGCACTCGCGAAACAGGAAAAAGTTTTTAGAATTAGGAAGAACGATTTCACCATGCTGCGATCGACGAACCTGCTTTTGCTCCTGGCCGCCTTGTTGGCGATGTCTTCCTGCAACCGGCAGCTTTCGGAACGAGAAGACCGGGCGTTACGCGCCAAACGTGAGGCGGCTGCTCCCGAATCGACCCGACAACAGTTGACATATCTCGATCGGATTCGCCAGCGCGATCCGTTCAACTCGTCCATCGAACGCACGCTTTTGACCGAGCAGAGTGAACTTGGCTTGGTTTTGTCGACGAGCGTCACTGCGGACAAAGTGCCCTCCTTCATGAGTGAAGTGATGAAAGAGATGGCGCAGAAATTTCCTAAGCAAGACGTCACTCTGACTGTTTTCGCGTCATCAAACCCACCCCGCAAAATCGGAACGGCGCATCTCAACGGTCAAACCGAGGAGAGCACCTACACTCCACAGTAGCTGCGTCGTGGTGTAGAAGCTTCGGTGTGCGGAGCCCGGAAGGACGCGCTCATTGCTGGCTTCGTTAACCAGGCGGAATCTTCTTCTCGTCTCCCGGCTTCTGAAATCTCTCTGCGCGAGATAACCGATTAGTCTTCGGTTGCTCCCCTTACCTTTACCAGAAATGAATGGATGTTGTAGCTGACGGAGTCTTGATACCACCCGCAGATCAGACCGTGATTATTAATTCCGGTGAAAAAAGTGACTGCGGCTCCGGGATAAGCAAAGGTAGCGGAATGATTTAAGGATTTGAAGAAGACACCTTGGATACCCCCCGATTGATCGGCAACAGCGCCAACCATGCGACCTCGGTCGTCAATTCCGGAGAGCCAAGTGTACGTTGCTCCGAGGGCGCTAATCGGATAGACCAGCGTGCCATCAGGTTGGCGCACAAAGCCTGCGCCGAAACCCGTCCCGGTCTGGTATCTGCCCACGCACTGATTCAAGTTATTGATTGCGAAGGCTTCGACAAAGTCCGCATCCGCCACGGGGAAAGAGGTCACCACGCCGTCGATACTCACGAAGGCTGTCCGATCATCTGTAACGGCGTCGGCGCTATCGCCGCAAAAGTTTCCTTCGTCATTCAAACCGTTGACGTATGTCCAAGCCGATCCAGGGATATCGAAACTGGTGTAGACCCCGCCTTGCCAAAGGAAACCATGGTAATGGGAACCGTTGGCGTAAGTTCCACAGTAATCGGCCAAATTGTTAATACCCGATATAGCGGTGCCGTTCCCTGCGAGAAAGGGTACCTGGATAGGGGGGCTGAAATGTCCGTCGCGAAAACGTACAAAGCCTCGCGTTTCATTGAGATCATCGACGGTAAAAACTCTACCCACCACCTGATCCAGATCATTCAAGCCATAGGCTTGGGTTGACGAGACGTCTGGATAATCAAAGCTGGCGACAATCTCGAAGGTGACCGGCGGGGCAGCGCCTGCCCTCGAGAACGAAAGCAAAACCAGAACCGCAACAAGACAGAGGGGGGAGTACCTTTTGACCATGTTCGCAGCCTAGGAACAGCGCCCTGGTCGGGTCAAGCTTTTAAATCTTCGGCGAGCGGAAAAACCCTCCTCGGCTGACTGGAGGTGGCTAATCATTCCGTGCCCCAAATCATGGCGACCGATGTCGTTAGGCTACCGCCCATATTGAACGTGAGGAATTTCTTCGCGCCCGGGATCTGGTGCGCGTTCGCCTGGTTGGTCAGCTGCTGGTAAGCGTCG
>Ga0070667_100005195_pt1 | contig 10881 bp, 9 predicted proteins | sample KBSS33metaG_FD_64659 | JGI IMG/M metagenome (GOLD analysis project Ga0070667, IMG submission 64659) | Switchgrass rhizosphere microbial communities from Kellogg Biological Station, Michigan, USA - KBS S3-3 metaG | ecosystem: Host-associated > Plants > Roots > Rhizosphere > Soil ...
CCGATCGCCAGCAGCGGCACGCGGCCAGCGGCGGGTGCCCGGTAGCGCTCGATCAGCGCCTCGCGCTCCGCCTCGGGCAGCGAGGTGAGCAGCTGCGTCTCGCCGTCGCGCAACTCGTAGGAGCCCGGCGGCCGCGCCCACGGATAGCCGACCGCGCGCGCCAGCTCAGCGGCCTCGAACTCGCGGGGCGGTACGGCGCGGGCGATTTCCTCGACCATCTGGCGGAACTCGGCGTCGTCGAGCGCCAGCCGCGCCAGCAGCTCGGGCTCCTCGATCGGCGGCCAGCCCTGCATCGGCTCAGGCTAATTGAGCATCACGTGGCGAGGACCGAGTGACGGATCCCTCCAACCGCCATCGCAAGGATGGAGCCGACCGCCACACCAAGGTCCTCCCACCCCTCGCCGCCATCCTCGCTGACGAGGAGACGGCCATCGGCGGTTCCTACGATCAGCTGAGCGTCGGTCGCGGCGAGCGCGTAGGGCATCGAGTCGGTCGGGAGGGGAAGCGCTTCCCAGGCACCGTTCCAGCGATAGAGCCGACCCTTCGCGCTCTGGCCGCTGTGCGCGGCACCGGGGCCGCTGGCCGCCGAGACGTACCAGCGCTCGGGATCGTTTGGATCGACGGCGAGCGCCCAGCAGTAGCGAAGCTCGCGTCCGGCGTCCGCCGCCTCCCACGTGCGGCCGCCATCGCGGCTCCATGCCGCGCCGTCACCCGCCGCCTGGTAGGCCCATTCCGGCACCCTCGGGTGCCAGGCGAGGCTGTGGGTGTCACGCTTCGCGCCGGCGCGGTGGTCGGAGAAGCTGGCGCCGCCGTCGTCGCTCAGCATCAGGCCTCCCAGCTCGATCCCGACCAGCAGCCGCTCGGACCGGTGGGGGTCGGGCGCTATCCAGCGCACGTGGTGGGTCCAGGGCCGCGGCGGAAAGCTCCAGCTCTCGCGTGAGGGGATGTTTTGCAGCGCCTCCAGCTCGCGCCACGGCCCGCCGTCGCGGGCAATGAAGAGGTGACTGGGCTCGCTGCCCGCGAAGAGCGCGCCGTCGGCGCTGCCGATCGCCACCGAGAAGACGTCGGGCTCGGGCAGCCGGCTCCGCTCCCAGTTCGCGCCGCCGTCGACGCTTGCCATCACGCCGGCACCGCGGGTGCCGACCAGCACCCGCGAGCCGTCCACCGCCACGCACTGCACCCCGGCGCCCTCGAGCACCGTCTCTGCAGGCCAGCTGCCGCCGTCCTGCCGCATCCGCACCAGGCGGTCCTCGCGAGTGCAGATGAAGATCGTCATCGCGCCTCTTTAGTCCGGCAGTTCGGAAGGGACGATTGCCAGCCTCAGCTCGCGGCCGCCGCGGTCAATCCGCAGCTCCAGCTCGTGGCCGATTCGCTCCCCGGTCATCAGCCGCTGCAGCTCGCCGACGTCGTCGATCGCCTCGCCGTCGACGGCGAGGATCAGATCGCCGGGTCGAAGGTCCGCGGTGGCCGCCGGGCTGCCGGCGACGACCTCGACCACCTCGACGCCCGTCTCCCGCCGCAGCCGCGCCGCGAGCCGGGGCGGCAAGGGCCGCGGCCCGCCAGCGACGCCGATGTAGGCGCGCCGGACGCGGCCGCCGGCGATCAGTTCGGAGACGATCCGCCGGGTCGTCGCGTTGATCGGCACGGCCAGCCCGAGGCCGACGCCGGCGACCGCAGTGTTGATGCCGACCGTCCGTGCGAGGCCGTCGGCGAGGGCGCCGCCCGAGTTGCCGGGATTGAGCGCCGCGTCGGTCTGGATCACGTTCTCGACCAGCCGGCTCGCCGAGCCCGACCTGGTCGGCAGCGAGCGTCCCAGTGCCGAGACGACGCCGGCGGTGACGGAGCCGCTCAAGCCGTGCGGGCTGCCGATCGCGACGACCAGCTGCCCGACCCGCAGCGACTCGGCGTCGCCGAGAGTCGCGGGGACGAGGTCGCCGCCGGCAGCGCGCAGCACCGCCAAGTCGGACAGCGGGTCGGCGCCGACCAGCTCGACCGCGAGCTCACGACCGTCGGGGAAGGCGACGGTGCCGCCATCATCGGCCCTGGCGACGACGTGGGCAGCGCTCAGTACGAACCCGTCGGGGCTGATCGAGACGGCAGAACCCGTCCCGGCCGGCCGGCGGCCACCCCGGACGCGTCGCCGCACCGTCAGGTGTCCGACCGACGGGCCGAGAGCTTCCGCGACACCTGCGACGGTGCGCGAGTAGGCGTCGAGCGCCTCCGCGTCCGGCAACTCCTCGCGGCCGCTGCCAGACGACGGGGCTCGTCCGGAATTTGAGTCGATCAGACGCAGATTCGCCACTCCGGCGAAGGTAGCAAGCGGCCTTCGCGAGCCAGCGCAGCTGGACGCGCTAACCTACAACCCTATGGTTGTAGGTGCGAAAGCCGCGGAGGAGCGCCAGACCGACCTCCTCTTCAAGGCCCTCGGCGACCCCACCCGCCGCGACATCCTCGGCCGGGCGCACGAGGGCGAGCTCTCGGTCTCGGCCCTGGCCCGCCTCTACCCGGTCAGCCTCCCGGCGGTGCAGAAGCACGTCGCGACGCTCGAGCGGGCGGGGCTGGTGACGAAGCAGCGGCGCGGCCGCGAGACCGTCGTCCACGCCGAGACCGAGGCGTTGCAACGCGCCCACGCCGCCCTCGACCAACTCGAGTCAGCCTGGCGCGGCCGCATCGAACGCATCGACCAGATCCTCGACCCACCCGAGAACGGAGACCCGAAATGCCAGTGACCGACGTGCAGAAGGACCTCGACTCCCTGACGATGACGATCACCGCCGAGTTCGACGCCCCCGCCGAACGCCTCTGGCAGATCTGGGCCGACCCGCGCCAGCTCGAGCGCTGGTGGGGACCGCCGAGCTACCCGGCCACCTTCACCGACCACGACCTCACCCCCGGCGGCCGCGCCGCCTACTTCATGACCGGCCCCGAGGGCGACCAGCACCACGGCTGGTGGAAGGTCGAAGAGGTAGAGCCGCCCACCCGCCTGCGCTTCGAAGACGGCTTCGCCGACTCCGACGGCAACCCCAACCCGGACCTGCCGACCTCAGTCGCCACCGTCACCCTCACCGAGTCCGACGGCCGCACGACGATGGCGATCGAGTCCCGCTTCGCGAGCCGCGACCACATGGAGCAGACGATCGAGATGGGCGGCGAACAGGGAATCCGCGAAGCGCTGGGCCAGATCGACGCGCTGCTGGCGAGCTAGGGCGTCGCCGGCAAATTCGTGAACGCCTGATAGCTACGGCACGGCTCCCCCCGCAGGCCCGGGCAGGGGGGCAGCCCGGTCGGGACGCTGACGCCAGGGACGACCGGCAGCAGCAGGTTCGAGGGGGTGCCGGCGCCGTAGGCGATCGCGACCTGGGTGGTGCCGGTTTCCGGCTCGGCGTGGTCGAAGGCCCAGATCGGCTGGGTGCCATTCGGGGCGGCGATCGTCACCCGGATCCGCGAGCCGGCCCGGTAGGCGTGGCCCTGGTAGTAGAGCGGGATCGTCACCGGGACGAACTGGTTCGGCGGCAGCGGTTCGAGGTCGGATTCGCGCAGGCTCAGCACCGGTTCGAGCGGCGTGCTCTTGGCGGCGTCGAGCTTGCGCTCGTTGCCCCGCACCCAGCCGTTCTGGACGAAGGTCTCCTTGCCGTCGGGCCTAACCTCGCTGATCGTCGCCTGCAGGTCGACGTTGGGGGCGGCGGAGCGGACCCAGAGGTTGACGGCGCCGGCGCCGATCACGATGGTGTTGGCGCTGAGCGGCGCGGTCAGGTAGGAGACCGCCTTGCCGGGCGGGCTCTGTTCCCAGTGGTATTCGGGCAGCGCCGTCCAGAGGCCGCCTTCGCCCGAGGCGGTGTTGCCGCTGAAGTCGGTCTTCGGCAGCGCGTGGGGGTCGGCGGCGAATTCGTCGGCGGCCTGGGTTGCCGGCGCGCTGGCGCCGAGGCCGCCACCGGGGCCGAGGTACCAGGCTTTGGCCTGGGTGCCGGGGACCGGCAGCGCGTCGAACGACTTCTCGAAGCCCGGGTAGGGGCGGCCGGCCCCGAGCAGGCCGCCGGCGCCGCTGTCGAAGAGGACCCGGACCGGCTTCTGCTGTTCGAAGGCGGCCTTGGCGAGGCTGTAGGTCGGCAGCAGCTGGATCGGGTCGACGGGCAGGGTCATCAGCGGGATCCCCATCGCTTCCTGGAAGACCAGCGGCGCCGCGGCATGGAGCGCTGCCCCGACCAGGATCGGTGGTCGTTTCGCCACGAAGATCTGCAGGAAGTCGAGCCAGCGGTTGAAGGTCTCCGGGTCGAGCGAGTCGATGTGGGTGCCGTTGGTGAAGGTGAACCACTTGCGGCTGGTGCCGGTGAAGCGCGAGGCGAGGGTCGGGCAGTGGCCGCCGGTCTGCTCGTCGGTCCACTGGCAGGCGATGAAGGTCGGCACTTTGATCTTGTCGACGAAGGTGGCCGGCGCCAGCGGGTCGGCGACTTTGGGGACGTAGTGGTCGTTTTCTTCGACCTTTTTCAGCAGGTCGACCGCCTCGGGATGCAGCGTCTGGTTTTCGGCGCAGGTCTGGTCGCCTTCCTGGATCCGCTGGTAGGCCCAGGCCTGACCGCTTTCCGGACCTGCCGCTTCGGCGTCGTGGACCCGCTCTTTCGCCCATTCGAGCGCGAATCCGGTGTTGAGGATGCCGCCCGGATAGAGCGTCGTCTGGGTGTTGTCGATCACCGAGAGCGGCGAGATCGCGGCCAGGCTCGGCGGCTGGGTGGCGGCGGTGAAGAGCTGGCTGATGCCGCCGTAGGAGATCCCCATCATCCCGACCTGGTGGTTCAGCGCCCAGGGCTGTTTGGCGATCGTCTCGATCACGTCGTAGCCGTCGAGTCCCTGGAGCGGCTCGAAGAAGTCGAAGGCGCCGCCCGAGCAGCCGGTGCCGCGCATGTTGACGTCGACCACGGTGAAGCCCATCAGGTTGGCGATCAGCGAGATCCCGCTTTCGGGCCCGGCCGGGTTGGCGTAGCCGTAGCCCGAGTACTCGATCAGCGTCGGGGTCGGGCCGGTCGGGAGGTGTGGCAGTTCGACCCCGGGCAGGACATGGGTGACGTCCTGCGGGGGATGGACGTCGATCGCGAGCTTGGTGCCGTCGCGGGTGGTCAGGTAGCCATAGCCGTGGTCGGGGATCGACTGGTTGTAGATCGACGGGTCGGGTGGCGCCGACTGGGTGGTCAGCACCTGCAGCGGCGGCGATTCCGGACCGTTGCCGGTGAGGCCGACTTTGTAGCCGCCGCCGGGCGCGACTTCGCGGAAGACGACGCCGCCGAGTTCGCCGGCGTTCTGCGTCGCGACTTCCTGGCTGCCGCTGTCGTAGAGCGTCACCTGGGCGCCGGGGGTGAAGCCGGTCGCATAGACCTGTTCGACGCTGCCGTGCGCCTGAACTTCGGCGGCGGCGGCGCGGTTCGGGGGCAGCAGGATGATGACGAGCAGCGCGCAGGCGACTGCCGCAAGCGCCGTCCCGCGCCGGCCTCCCAACCAGTCGAAGATCCCTTCCCTACCCAAGATTGGGTATTAGTACCACACCGCACGGAATTGCGACACCGATTTCTGTAAGAAGGCGCCTGTGCCGCTCTCGCGCCCCGTCTGCAGGCACAGCATTCCGGCCTGCAACCGGGCAAGTTTCAGGCGGAATGCTGCTGGCAGGCCTGAGGAGAGAGTGCTCGTTCGGCGCTGGCCACCAAACGCATCCGACGTTTGGAGTCCGAACGTTATACGACTCCAAAGGCATTTTGCAATTCGGCCTCCGAACAATTTTTCGACTTAATCCGCATTTCGCCATAAAGTGCACGCGTGTCCGCGCCGCAACCTGGTTCACAGAGCGAACTCCGCGCTGCGAACCGGCTGCGGCTGATCGAGCTCCTCCGATCGCGCGGCCCGATGAGCCAGGCCGAGCTTGCCCGGGCCAGTGGCCTCTCCCCCGCCACCGTCTCCAGCATCACCCACGAACTGCGCGACGAGGAATGGGTGATCGACGAAGACCTCGAGGGCGCCCGCGGCCGCGCCCTGGCCCTCAGCCGTGACGCCGGGCTCGCCGTTGGCATCGCCTTCGGCCACTCCCACGTGCGGGTGGCGATCGCCGATCTCGCCCACACGATCCTCGCCGAGACCGAGGACCGCCTCGACACCGACCACGGCAGCGCCGACGAAGGCATCGCCCTCGCTGCCTCCCTCTTCCGCGGCCTGGTCGAGGAGAACGGCATCGACACCCAGCAGGTCACGGGCGTCGGCATGGGCCTCCCCGGCCCGCTCCGCCGCGACACCGGCCAGGTCGGCGACTCGGCGATCCTGCCCGGCTGGATCGCTTCCCACCCGGCCGAGCTGATGCAGGCCGCGCTCGGCCTCGACGTCAGCGTCGAGAACGACGCCAACCTCGCCGCCCTCGCCGAGATCGTCTGGGGCGCCGGCCGCGGCTGCTCCGACCTCCTCTACGTGAAAATCTCGACCGGCGTCGGCGGCGGCCTGATCCTCAACGGCCGCCTCTACCACGGCCACGCCGGCACCGCCGGCGAGATCGGCCACACGATCATCGACGAGGCCGGCCCCGTCTGCCGCTGCGGCAGCCGCGGCTGCCTCGAGACCTTCGCCGGCGCCGAGGCCGTGCTCGAGCCGCTCCGCCGTCGCCACGGCCCGGACCTGACGATCCGCCAGGTGGTCGCCATGGCCGAGGACGGCGACGCCGGCTGCCGCCGCGTGATCGCCGACGCCGGCCACGCCGTCGGCCGCGCCGTCGCCGATGCCTGCAACATCCTCGCCCCCGAGCAGGTCGTGATCGGCGGCGACCTCGCCCGCTCCGGCGACCTCCTCCTCGACCCGATCCGTGCCGCCACCGCCCGCTCCACGATCGGGGCGATGCGCGAGATCCCGGTCACCACCGGCACCCTCGGCGAGCGCGCCGACGTCCTCGGCGCCGTCGCCCTCGTCCTCCGTGACTCCGAGCGCTTCGTCGCTCAGCCGGGCTGAGCCTGGTCCTCGTCCCCGTCCCCGATCATGCCCGTGCTTTCGCCAAGCGTAATTGCCCGCCGGCCAAGGTCATTGACTGTGTAGAAGTGCTGCGTCGAGCCCCGCGACGGCCGTGTCTCAACGAGATCGATCGCGCCGTAGAAGTTCAACGCTCGGGTGTGTAGGCGATCAGGGACAGTTCCTCAAAGAGCGATCCGACGATCGACCTCGTCGGTGAATGCACCGTAGTAGTGGACTGCCGTTCGTACTTGGGACTGGGTGAGATCAAGCAGCGCGGCAGTGGCGGAGATCGCCTCGTCCCCGCGCGCCCTGCAGCTCTCGAGGGTGGCGATTAGCTCCCAAAAGTCTGGGCCGCCGACCAAAGCGGCACGGCGGCCGGTGGGGCCGTCCCGGAAGACGATGCCGGGGTGTTCCTCCATGTCGTGACTACCCGGTGGTCACCGCCACCGCCTGCAGGTTGAGGAACGCCCGCATCCCGAATTCGCCGCCGAGCTCGCGACCGACGCCCGAGCGCTTGACCCCGCCGAAGGGGATGCGGGGGTCCGAGGCGGTCATCGAGTTGACGAAGACCATCCCGGCCTCGATCTCGGCGCTCAAGGCCTCGGCGCGCTCTGTGTCGGTGGTCCAGAGGCTGCAGCCGAGGCCGAACTGCGAGTCGTTGGCGAGTTCGATCGCGGCGGCCTCGTCGGCGACGCGGGCGAGCGCGGCGACCGGGCCGAAGGTCTCCTCGCTGAGGACCGGGGCCTCGGAGGAGGCGTCGGCGCTGAGCACGGTCGGCTCATACCAGGCGCCTGCCTCCTCGGGGGCCCGGGCGCCGGTGAGGACGCGGGCGCCGGCGCGGAGCGAGGCGTCGACCATCTCCGCCAACTCGTCGCGCAGGTCGGTGCGGGCCATCGGGCCGAGCTGGGTGGCGCTGTCGAGCGGCGAGCCGCGGCGCAGCGCCGCGGCCGCCGCCGCGAAGCGCGATTCGAACTCCTCGGCGACTGAGGCGACGACGATGAAGCGCTTCGAGGCGATGCAGCTCTGGCCCGCGTTCTGGAAGCGGGCGGTGACTCCCACTTCGACCGCCTTGTCGAGGTCGGCGTCGGCGAGGACGATGAAGGGGTCCGAGCCGCCGAGCTCGAGCACGACCGGCTTCAACGCCCGGCCGGCGGCCTCGCCGACGGCGACGCCGGCGGCGTCGGAGCCGGTCAGGGTGGCGCCGGCGATCCGCGGGTCGGCGATCAGGGCGCTGGTCTTTCGGCCCGGGACGATGATCGTGCGGAAGAGGCCCTCGGGGGCGCCGGCGCGGGCGAAGACGCGCTCGAGCGCCAGGCCGCAGCCGGTCACGTTGGAGGCGTGCTTTAGGAGGAAGCAGTTGCCGGCACTGATGATCGGCGCCGCCGCCCGCATCGCCTGCCAGAGCGGGTAGTTCCAGGGCATGATCGCCAGCACCACGCCGAGCGGGCGCTTGTGGACCGTTACGCGGCGGCCCTCGCCGACGTCGATCGGTTCGGCGGCGAGGAACTCCTCGCCATGCTCGGCGTAGTGCTCGGCCGCCCAGGCGCACTTCTCGACTTCGGCCTCGGCTTCGGTGATCGGCTTGCCCATCTCGCGGCTGACGATCTGGGCCAGCTCTGAGGCGGCGGCGCGGAGCTCGCGGGCGACGCCGCTCATCACTTCGGAGCGCTGGCTCCACTCGCTCCTGCGCCACTGGTCGAAGCAGGCGTGGGCGCCGGCCAGCGCCTCGTCGATCTGCGCCTCGGTGAAGAGCTCGTAGCGCTCCACCACCTCGCCGTTGGCCGGATCGATCGACTCGACGACTGCCGTTCCCGCGCTTGAGCTCATCCACTCCTCCTCTGTCTTCTGCTTGATCGCACGTGGGACCTAGTTTGACGAGGCGGGAGCGCGGCCGTCGCGGTTGCGGCTAGCCGCTGCTTCGATCCCCGTCCAGGACCTATTCTGAGCGGCACAAATGGAGGAATCGGGATTGAGGCCGGGAGCGCCGCGGTGGGGAGCTGAGACCGCCGCCCTCGTCCGCGCCGAGCTGGTCGGCCGCGAGCGCGAGATCGAGCTGATCCTGGCCGCGGTCAGCGCCGGCCGCGACCTGCTGCTGGAGGGGCCGCCGGGGACCTCGAAGACTACGCTGCTCAAGGCGATCACCGCCGCCTGGGGCATCCCGCTGATCTTCGCCGAGGGCAACGCCGAGCTGACCCCCGGCCGGCTGCTGGGCCACCACGACCCGGCGCGGGTGCTACAGGAGGGCTACTCGGAGGACACCTTCGAGCCGGGACCGCTGGTCGAGGCGATGCGCTCGGGCGGCTTCCTCTACTTCGAGGAGTTCAACCGCGCCCCGGAGGACACCCTCAACACCCTGCTGACCGCGATCGCCGACCGGCAGGTGACGATCCCGCGGGTCGGCACGGTCGAGGCGCTGCCGAGCTTCCGCCTGATCGGCTCGATGAACCCCTACGACAACGTCGGCACGACCCGCCTCTCTGTCTCGATCAAGGACCGGCTCAACCGGCTGGTGATCGGCTACCAGGACGCCGAGGCGGAGCGGGAGATCGTCCGCCGGCAATATGGCGACTGGCTGCTGACGCCGCTGGGCGAGCGGCTGATCGCCGACGCCGTCGCGGTGACCCGGATGACCCGCGAGCACGACGCCGTCACCCAGGGCTCAAGCGTGCGCGGCGCGATCGACCTGGCGCTGATGGCGGCCGAGCTCTGTGACGTGCGGGCGGTCGGCGCCGAGGACGAGGCCGCCTACGCGGAAGCGGCTTGGGAGACGATGCTGCTCGCGCTCTCCGGCCGCATCTCGCTCGACCATGCCGCCGAGCGGACCGAGGCCGAGGTCCTGCGCGATATCTGGGAGCGCCACTTCCTCCTCGCCGAGCGGATCGCCGAGCCCGGACCGCACGCGCTCGAGCTCGACGACCCCGAGGCGCTGCAGCGCAAGGAGGCCTCCGCGGACCGCGGACGGAGGCCGTTCAAGGTGAAGCCGAAGCAGCTCGACCGCGATCCCGAACTCACCGTCGGCCCCGGGGGCAACGGGGTGGCGACCGCGGCCGAGCGCGATCCCGGCCGCCGACCCGACCGCCGCGGCGGCTCGACCTCGTTCAGCGACGAGGCCGGTCAGCTCGACGACGAAGAGGGTGAAACGGCGAGCAACAGCCGGCGGGCCCGGACCCGGGCGCGGGAGATCGCCGCCCGGCTCGCGGTGCGGGACCCGGCGCCGCACCGGCCACGCCGCGGCGGCGAGGAGATCCTCTCCCGTCCCTACAGCGGAAACGGCGGCGAGGTCGACCTCGACCACACCCTCGACGCGCTGGCCGAACGCCGGGCGCTGGCGCCCGAGGAGGTGATCGTGCGCGAGCGGCAGCGGACGAGGCGCCAGGTCGTGCTCGCGGTCGACGTCTCGGGCTCGATGCGCGGCGAGCGGCTGCTGACCGCGGCAGCGACCGTCGGCGCCCTTGCCGGCGGCCTGCATCGCGACGACCTGGCGGTGGTCGCGTTCTGGTCGGACGCCACGGTCCTGATGCGGCTCGGCGAGCGGGCACCGCTCGACCGCCTGGTCGACGCGATCGTCGGCCTCGACGCCGCCGGCCTCACCAACGTTGCCTTCCCGCTCGAGTTCGCGGCGACCGAGCTCGGGCCGCCGCGCGGCGCCGAGCAGCGGGTGCTGCTGCTCTCCGACTGCGTCCACAACGCCGGACCCGACCCTCGCGGCGCGGCGGCGCGGCTTCCCCGCCTCGATGTCCTCTTCGACGTCACCGGGGAGCGCGACTCCGAACTGGCCGGTCAGATCGCGCGGGCGGGCCGCGGAATGGTGCTGCCGATCCGCCACCATCGCGATGTCGCCCCAGCCTTGAGCCGAGCGTTGGCGCAGAGCTGAGCGCCGGATCCTCGACCTGCCTACGGCTAGCAGCG
>Ga0070667_100005197_pt1 | contig 10879 bp, 9 predicted proteins | sample KBSS33metaG_FD_64659 | JGI IMG/M metagenome (GOLD analysis project Ga0070667, IMG submission 64659) | Switchgrass rhizosphere microbial communities from Kellogg Biological Station, Michigan, USA - KBS S3-3 metaG | ecosystem: Host-associated > Plants > Roots > Rhizosphere > Soil ...
GCGATGCGCGAGGTGCTGCGCCATCCCGACCTCGACGCCGCGTTCAAGGAGCTCGTCCTGACGCTGCCGAGCGAGGCGTACGTCGCCGAGCAGCTCGACGCGGTCGATCCGCAGCGCATCCACGCCGCGCGGGAAGCGATGAAGCTCGCGCTTGCACGTGCGCTGCGCGCCGACTGGGAGTGGGCGTTCGAAACGCATCAGGTCAATGGTGGCTACTCGCCGGACCCGGTGTCCTCGGGACGGCGCGCGCTCTCCAACATGAGCCTTTCGATGCTCTGCATCGACGCGGTCGATCGCGGCGATCCGGTCTGGCCGGGCCGCGCCTACCAGCGCTTCAAGGACGCATCGAACATGACCGTGCGCCAGGGCGCGCTCACCGCCCTGCTCTTTTCCGAATCCGAGCTCGCTGACTCGGCGCTCGAGCGCTTCCTGACGATGTTCGAGTCCGACCCGCTCGTCGTCGACAAGTGGTTCTCGCTGCAGGCGATGGCGCCCGAGCACGGCGGCAAGGTGTTCGAGCGCGTGCAGTCGCTGCTCGGCCACCGCGACTTCAGCATCGCCAACCCGAACCGCGCGCGGAGCCTGATCGGCGCCTTCTGCATGGGCAACCCGGGAGGCTTTCACCGCAGCGACGCCGCCGGCTACGCGTTCTGGGCCGACCAGGTCCTCGAGCTCGACGCGTTCAACCCGCAGCTCGCGTCGCGGATCGCGCGCGCGCTCGACCGCTGGACGCAGCTCGCCGAGCCGTACCGCAGCGCCGCGCGCGCCGCGATCGCGCGCGTCGCCGCGTCGGTGAAGCTTTCGACCGACACCACCGAGATCGTCTCGCGCGCGCTCGCCGCGGGGTGAGGAGCACCATGGCAACGACAGGCAGCAGCAAGAGAAAGAACGCGTTCTACGCGCAGTCGGGCGGCGTCACCGCGGTCATCAACGCGTCGGCGTGCGGCGTCATCGAGGCGGCGCGCGCGCGCGACGATGCGATCGGCACCGTCTACGCCGGCCGGAACGGCATCATCGGCGCGCTCACCGAGGAGCTGATCGACACCTCGGCCGAATCGGCCGAGGCGATCCGGGCGCTGCGCTCGACGCCGTCGGGCGCCTTCGGCTCGTGCCGCTACAAGTTGAAGTCGCTCGACAAGAACCGGCGCGAATACGAGCGGCTGATCGAGGTCTTCCGCGCCCACGACATCGCCTGGTTCTTCTACAACGGCGGCGGCGACTCGGCCGACACGTGCTTCAAGGTCAGCCAGCTCTCGCAGTCGCTCGGCTACCCGCTGCAGGCGATCCACGTCCCGAAGACGGTCGACAACGATCTGCCGGTCACCGACTGCTGCCCCGGCTTCGGCTCGGTCGCGAAGTACGTCGCGGTCTCCGCGCTCGAGGCGTCGTTCGACGTCCGCTCGATGGCCAAGACGTCGACCAAGGTGTTCATCCTCGAGGTCATGGGGCGGCACGCCGGCTGGATCGCGGCCGCCGGCGGGCTGATCGAGGACCACGGCATCCCGGTCGCGATCCTCTTTCCCGAGATCGAATTCGACGAGGCGAAGTTCATCGCCAGGGTCGACGCGCTGGTGAAGAAGCACGGCTACTGCACGGTCGTCGTCTCCGAAGGTGCGCACCGTCCCGACGGCACCTTTCTCGCCGAGCAGGGAACCAAGGACGCGTTCGGCCATGCCCAGCTCGGCGGCGCGGCGCCGGTCGTCGCAGCGATGATCAAGAAGGCGCTCGGCCTCAAGTTCCACTGGGCGGTCGCCGACTACCTGCAGCGCTCCGCCCGCCACATCGCGAGCGCGACCGACGTCCGCCAGGCGTACGAGCTCGGCCAGCGCGCCGTCGAGCTCGCGCTCGAGGGCAGGAACGCGGTGATGCCGACGATCGAGCGCACGTCCGACGAGCCGTACGCGTACCGGATCGGCGTCGCCGACCTCGCCGACGTCGCCAACGTCGAGAAGTTCATGCCGCGCGACTTCATCAGCGAGGATGGCTTCTCGATCACCGACAAGTGCCGCCGCTACCTGCGGCCGCTGATCGCCGGCGAGGATTACCCCGAGTACCGCGGAGGATTGCCGGTGTACGCGACGCTGAAGAACGTCGCCGTGCCGACGAAGCTGCCGGCGTTCGCGCTGCAGTGAAGCCGCTCGGCTAGAATGCGCGGCTCGCCAGCCGGTCCTCGCGCCGGCGACGCGACGCCGGCGTAGCTCAGTTGGTAGAGCAGCGCATTCGTAATGCGAAGGTCGGGAGTTCGACTCTTCTCGCCGGCACCAGGGATTCGCGCAAAGGCCGGCAGGGATGCCGGCCTTTTCACTTTCACGGTCGGGCGATCACGCGTTCGAGCGGCCGGCAGCGCAAGCGCAGACACCGCCCGCTTCGCGGCAGCGGCAAGCACTGCCACACGCGCAGGCGGGCGCCTTCGCGGGTTGCGCCGCGGCGCCCTGGCAGCCGCAGGTGCAGCCGCTGCCCGGACAGGTGGTGCAGCCGCAGCGGGTCGTATCGATGGAGTTCATGGCATTCCTTTCAGATGGCGTCGAACCCGGCGGGTTCGTGAGAAACGATTCTCCGGAGGCGACGCGCCGCGGGCTTGAACGAAACGGCTAACGTTGCGTCGCGAGCGTCCGGCGGCCGAATCGCGACAGGCGACGGTCTCGTCGAGGGACGGCGCGCACCCGCGCCGGCGATCGCTATCGCTGCTTGGTCGCCTTCTTGCGCGCCGGCGGACGCTTGCGCGCTGCGGCGACGGCAGGCTTCGTCCGGCCACGTCCCGACGTCAGCTCGCGCCGCACCGACGTCAGCTCACGCCGCGCCGATCCGGCGCTGCGCGTCCGCGGTGTCTCCGGCTGCACGGCGTCGCCGGGCTGCGCGATCTCGATGAAGATCTTCTCGCGCGCCGCGGCACGCTGGATCTTCGCGAACAGCGCTTCGAACGCGGCGCGGCTCGCCCCGATGAAGTCGGCGCTCTTCGTCCTGCCGACGAGCAGGCAGCCTTCGGTGTCGGCGTCGGTGTTGCCGGCGTGGATGCGCACGCCGTCGAAGTTCGGCACGTGGAGCAAGAGCGGCAGCGGTCGCTGGAAGCGCTGCGAGAAGTTGACGACGACCTCGTAGACGCCGGCCGGGATCGCGGTCACGCCCTTGATCTTGACCGGGCGAACGGCATCCTCGAGCGTGTAGCACTCGAACGCGCCGTCGACGTGCAGCTCGCCGATCGTGCTCCTCGCCGTCAGCTCCTTGCGCAGCACCTTCAGGTCCATCGTCGCACCTCCGCGGGCGATTCTGGCGGATCAGCGCCACGGCCCGGTCTCCGGGATCGAGCCGAAGACGAACAGGTACGAGACGATCACCTGCAGCGTCGCGTCGACGAGCGCGACGATGTAGAAGCCGCGCAGCTGGTTTCGCTGCAGGCGGATCGCCGAGCGCAGCGTTCCTACGCGGTGCGCGGCGGACGATCTCCGATCCCGGGCGCGACGCTTCTCTCGAGCTCGCGCTCGGCGCGCAGGCTTTCGAGGTCGCGCGAGATCGTCACCACGGCGAGCGTGCGGCCGCCCTTGACGTAGCGAGCCGCGCAATCGCGCGCCGCGGTCGAGCCGTCGATCTCGATCCGGTCCCACGCTTCGGCATGGCCGACGTACTGGATCGCGACGTCGTAGTGCTGGCTCCAGAAGAACGGCGTCACGTCGAACCGCTGGCGGCGGCCGAGGATGTTGAGCGCGGCGACCTGGCCCTGCCGCTCGGCGAGCGTCCAGTGCTCGACGCGGATGCGCTCGCCCGAGTGGACGTCGGGCCAGCGCGCGATGTCGCCGGCAGCGAAGATGCCGGGCGCGCTCGTCTGCAGGTACCCATCGACGCTGACGCCGCGATCGATCGCGAGCCCGGCCTGCTCGGCCAGCGCCACCGTCGGGCGCACGCCGACGCCCGAGACGATCAGATCGGCAGCGATCGTGCTGCCGTCGGTCAACGTCGCGTTCGCGCCGTCGAGCTTCGCGACGGTCGCGCCGAGATGGAACTCGACGCCGTGCCCGACGTGCAGGTCGTGGACGAAGCGGCCGAGCGCCTCGCCGAGGACGCGCTCCATCGGCACTTTCTCGGGCGCGACGACGTGCACCTCGAGGCCGCGGCTGCGCAGCGACGCCGCGACCTCGAGGCCGATGAAGCTCGCTCCGATCACCAGCGCCGACCGTGCCGACGCGGCGCGCGCCGCGATCGCGCGGCCGTCCGCGAACGTCCGCAGCGTCTGCACCTGGCCGGGCGCTGCGCCGGGCACGGCGAGCTGGACCGGGTCGGCGCCGGTGGCGAGCAGCAACGCGTCGAACCGCCGCGTCGCGCCGCCTTCGAGGCGAACCTCGCGCCGTGCCACGTCGATCGCCGCGACCCGCGTGTTCAGGAGCAGTTCGATGTTGCGCTCGGCGTACCAGTCGTCGCCGCGCAGCGGCATCCAGTCCGCAGGCGCCGTGCCCGCGAGGAAGTCCTTCGACAGGTTCGGGCGATCGACCGGCGCGTCCACGTCGGCGCTGAGCAACGCCAGGCGGCCGGCGTAGCCCTCGCGGCGCAGCATGTCGGCGGCAGCCAGGCCGGCGGCACCACCGCCGACGATGACGACGTCGGCCGGCGGCGGATCCCGCCGCGATCGCGGCGGGGCGACGATGCGCTCGCGCACGAACGCCTGCCCGCCGGCACGGTCGACGCGCCAGCACGGCAGCGGATCGAGCGCCGGTGCGCACAGCGCCTCGCCGCTGCGGACGTCGAACTGCGCGTGGTGCATCGGGCAGTGCAACACGTTGCCGTCGAGCAGGCCATCGCGGAGCTCGGCGTGGTAGTGCGTGCACTGCGCGCCGATCGCGTACAGCGCATCGCCCTGGCGCAGCAGGATCGCGTCTTCGCCGTCGACCTGGCCGCGCAGCATCGCGCCGTCGGCGAGGGCCGCGAGCGCAACGCCGGCCTTCAGATCGGGAAAGGAAGAATCGGTCATGGCGAGCGGTGGTTGGTGACGATGCGCGCCGCGGAAGACGCCTGAAGCCCCCCACGGCATCCGGGTTGAGAATATCGGATGCGATTGCCCCTGTCCGCGTTCCCGCCGCCCGCATGAAAGTCCTCGTCGGCACTGCCTCCTGGAGCGACAAGTCGCTCGTCGCCTCGAAGAAGTTCTATCCGAAGGAGGCGAGCACGCCGGAGACGCGGCTGCGCTTCTACGCGACCAGGTTCCCGCTCGTCGAGATCGACACCTCGTACTACGCGATCCCGCTCGCGCAGACGGCGCAGGCGTGGGCCGACCGCACGCCGGCGCACTTCGCGTTCAACATGAAGGCGTTTCGCCTCTTCACCGGCCACGCGACGTCGCCGCGCGTCCTGCCGCCGGACCTGCGCGCCGAGCTGCCGGACGTGAAGAAGGCGAACTTCTACTTTCGCGACGTCCCGCCCGCGCTGCGGCGCGCGCTCTGGGACCGCTTCAAGGAAGCGCTCGAGCCGCTGCGCGCCTCCGGCAAGCTCGGCATGGTGCACTTCCAGTTCGCGCCCTGGCTGCTGCGCAACAAGAGCGGGCTGGCGCACGTCGAGCTGTGCGTCGAGGCGATGCAGGGCTACACCGTGAGCGTCGAGTTCCGCAACAAGACCTGGTTCGACGACGCGCATCTCGGCCAGACGCTCGCGTTCGAGCGCGCGCTCAACGTCGTCCACACGGTCGTCGACGGCCCGCAGGGCTTCCACAACACGGTGCCGCCGGTGTGGGAGTCGACGCACATGAACTACTCGCTGGTGCGCCTGCACGGCCGCAACCACGAGACGTGGAACATCAAGGGCGCGACGGTCGCCTCCGAGCGCTTCGACTACGACTATCCCGACGCCGAGCTCGACGACATCGCGGCGCGCGTCGAGCGGCTCGCCCCCGAGACGTTCACGACCCACGTCGTCATGAACAACAACAATGAGGACCAGGGGCAGCGCAACGCGGCGACGCTGACGCGCATCCTCGAGGCGCGCCGTCGCGCCCGCGTGCCCAGGCTGGTGACGGCGACGCCGGAGGCGCTCGCGCCGAGCGCGCTGCCGACCGACTCGCTGATCGAGGGCTCGGCGTGGGTGACCGAGGAGGCTTCAACCTCGTGACGCGGCGTGGCCGCTGGCGCGGGCGAGGACGGCGCCGGCATCGTCGCTCGAGCCGCCGCGCCAGGCGACGATTTGGTCGGGCCGGATGAGCGCGAGCGGCGCCTCGTAGAGCGCGGCGAGCGCAACGTCGGCGTGGCGGACGACGCCGAGATCGACGCCGAGGCGCGCCGCCGCGTTCTCGAACGGCGCGGTCGACGGCGGCGTCCGCCCGAGCGCGAGCAACGTCCACTCGCGATGAAACGAATCGAAGAGCGACCGGCCGTCGTCGAGCCAGGCGTGCGGCGGTCGCCCGCCCGGCACTGCGCTCGGCACGTAGCGGTTCGCCTCGTCCGGAGGCGGCGCGATGCCGTCGGCGACGACGATCGGCGAGCCGTCGTAGCGGCCGCCGAGCGTGATGCCCGGGATGTCGAACTCGCGCTTCGCGTGCTCGAGCAGGTAGGCCGACGCCGCCGCGCGCGCGGCACGACCATCGTCGTCGTCGCGCTCGAGCGCCGGCGATGCGCGGAAGCGCCCGATCGAGTCGGCGAAGCGGCGCGCGTGCGCCGTGTTGCGCTCGGCGAGCGGCTGCCGTTCGGCCTCGTAGCTCGCGAGCAGCGGCTCCGCCCCGGTCCCGGCGACGACCGCGGCGAGCTTCCAGGCGAGGTTGATCGCGTCCTCGACCGCGGTGTTGTAGCCGAGACCTCCGGTCGGCGTGAACAGATGCGCCGCATCGCCGGCGAGAAAGACGTTGCCGGCGCGAAAGCGCCGCGCGACGAGCGAGTGTCCGGCGAGCCAGGTGCCGAGCGACAGCACCTCGATCGGCAGCTCGACGCCGACCGCCTGCGCGAAGACGCGCCGGGCGTCGTCGGCGCTCCACTCGCGGCCGGCCTCGGCGTCGCCGAGCGCGGCGTGGAACGCGAACTCGTCGCGCCCGTCGACCGCGCACATGAACGTCCGCCGTTCGGCGTTGACGGTGACGTGCATCCAGGCGCGCGGATGCGGCATCGTGGCGCCGAGCGTCGGTGCACGCAGGTAGACCGCGAGCATGCGGCCGCCCATGAAGTCGCGGCGGACGCCGGTCTCGCCTTCCCACGCGATGCCGAGGCGATGGCGGACGAAGCTGCGCGCGCCGTCGGCGCCGACGAGAAAGCGCGAGCGCACCGTCTCGGGCGCGCCGCCGGCGGCCGGCCGCACAGCCGCCTCGACGTGGTCGCCGCGGTCGACGAAGTCGTCGAGCAGCCAGCCGTGGCGGATCGTGTTGCTCGGCAATGCCTGCGCGTGCCTGAGCAAGGTCTGCTCGACGAACTTCTGCGCGACGCGGTGCGGCAGCTCGGCGACTGCCCACGAGCCGGTCCGCGCGCGGATGTCGCGCACCGCTTCGGCGGCGGTCGGCAGGCGCAGCCGCGCCAGCTCGTGGCGCGCGAAGCGCGTGAAGTAGGCGATGTCGGTCGGGTGGTCGGCGGGCAGCCCCTGCGCGCGGATCTCGTGCGCGAAGCCGAGCCGGCGAAAGTGCTCCATCGTCCGCGCCTGCGTCGCGTTCGCCTGCGGGTTGAACGCCGTGCCCGGCTTGGGATCGACGAGGAGGACGCGGACGCCGCGGCGGCCGAGCTCGATCGCGAGCGTCAGCCCGCACGGGCCGCCGCCGGCGATGACGACGTCGATCATCGCGGCGCCCGGCCCTGCCGCGCGGCGTCGCGGCGCCGGCAAACGGCGCGCCCTCGAAGCCTAGTGTTTGTTCGCAGCGTCGTGCGCGGCCTTCGCCGCCGCCTGCGCCGACTTCAGCTCGGCCTTGGCCTCGCGCACGCAGGCGCTGCGCTCCGCCGACGGCCGCGACTTGCACGCCGCCTTCGCTTCGCGGTAGTGCGCCTGTGCCTTCTGCGTCGCATCGCGGAATTCGGCGTCCGCGGGACTGCCGCCGACGCGCACCGTCGTCGCCGGCTTGCTCGGGTCGGCCGGCGGCTTGGCGTCGGCGGCCACCGCCGGCACCGCGGCGAGCACGGCCGCCGCGAGCACGACGGCGCGGCTCGCGTCGGCGCACCGGATCGCGAGCGACGGACGGACCAGACGGCGCAGCATGGGATCTCCTCGCGTTCGGCGTGCCGTTGCTCGACGGCGCGCCCGTCGGCTCGGGAGGTGTCTCGGTGCGAGCCAGTGTAGGCGACGTCGCGACGCGCGGCCGCGATCGCCGCCGCGGTCAGCTGCGGCGGCGCGCGATGAAGCCGATCGCGCCGATCCCGCTCAGGAAGAGTGCGAACGTCGTCGGCTCCGGGACGGGCGTCGCCGTCACCGTCGCGGTCATCGTGCCGTAGACGGTGCCGCCCGTGCTCGACAGCTTCGGCAGCGCGTCGATCTTGATCGTCACCAGGCCGAGGCTGTCGAAATCGAACGTGACAGGCTTCGGCTTGGCGAAAGTCAGGAAATCCTGCGGCCCGGCCGAGTGCCACACGTACGGCAGGTCGAACGCTTGCGTGACGCCGTTGACGGTGAGGTCGATCCAGGCGTCGAACGAAGGCTTCAGCTTGCAGGTCGTGCAGTTCGGGCCGACCTCGAAGCTGTACGAGCCGAGCGTCACGGCAACGGGTGTCGGCGACGCTGCAACGGTGAGGTTCGCGCCGATGAAGCTGAAGGTGTCGTACGGCGTCGCGAAGTCGGCGCCGATGCCCGTCTGCACGTACGAACCGACGTGGATGTCGACGGCGTGCGCCGAACCGGCGGCGGCGGCCAATGCGGCGGCGGCGCATCGCAGGATCGATCGAATCGACATCTCGCTTCCTTCGTTCAAGTGCGCGACGCGCACATCCGTTGTCGATTGTCCCGGGCGTCGAACGTGGCTTCGTCACCGCTCGCCGCCGCGGACGCGACCGCGTGGTGTCGATCACGGCAGCAATCGGCGGCAGCGCCGACGCTGTCGCGCGCGGCCGTCGCTCGCGTGACAAAAGTCGACGGCACGCCCCCGGACCGGCGGCTTCACCCCGTTCGCCGGTGCCCGCCGTTCAACGGTCGTCGTCACTGCCGGTCGGAGACCCGCCATGCCCACGCGCCGCACCCTGCTCACCTTCCTCGCCGCCGCCGCGGCCGCCGCCTGCACGTCGCCGCCGGCGGCGGCGGTCGGCTCGCTCGTCGACGTGCAGATCGTCGACCGCGCGCGCGGCGAGACGCTGACGACGTGGCGTCACCGCGGCAGCACCTGGGTCGCCGGCCGGCCCGGCGACCGCTACGCAGTCCGCCTCACCAACCGCAGCGCCGGACGCGTCCTCGTCGTCCTCTCGGTCGACGGCGTGAACGCCGTGAGCGGCGAAAACGCCGCAGTCGGCCAGACGGGCTACGTCCTCGCGCCGTACCAGACCGCCGACATCACCGGCTGGCGGAAGAGCTACGCGGAAGCGGCGGCGTTCTACTTCACCGCGCTGCCCGACTCGTACGCTGCCCGCACGGGACGGCCCGACAACGTCGGCGTGATCGGCGCAGCGGTGTTCCGCGAGCGCGTTCCCGAGCCGCCGCTCGGCGGCTGGTTCACGCCGGCGCCGCCGCTCGCCAAGGAAGGCGCGGCGTCGGGCCGCATGGAAGCGGAGCGGCAGGCTCCGTCGGCGGCGGCGGCGAACGACGCCGTCGCGGCGGAGAAGTCGCAGTCGGCGCGCCGTGCAGAGCCCGAGATGGCGCAGCGCGACGACCGCAAGCTCGGCACCGGCCACGGCGAGCGCGAATATTCGCCGACGACCGAGACGCGCTTCGAGCGCGCGTCGTCGTCGCCGGCGGAGATCGTGCAGGTGCGCTACGACAGCGTGCAGAACCTGATCGCCGCCGGCGTCATCCAGCGGCCGCGGCCGATTCCGCGACAGCCCGACGCGTTTCCGTCGTTCGTTCCCGATCCGGTCTGACGCGCGGCGCTCGACCGCCGCGAGCGGGTCGCGCGCGCGTCAGGGCGCGCCGAAGCCCTCGGCAGCGAGCAGCGACTGGCCGCGCTCGCCGAGCAGGAAGTCGACGAATTGCTGCGCCGACGCGTCCGAGCCGGCGAGCACCGTCACGCCGTACTGCGCGTCGACCTGGAACGCGGCCGGGACGTCGACGACGCGAAGTCTCGGGTTGTCGCGCAGCGCCTGCGCGGCGTTCGTGCGGTAGCTGAGAACGATGTCGGCCTGTCCGCCGCCGAGGATCGCGGCGTAGGCGGACTTGCTGAGCGAATCGGCCGGCGGCGCGGTCGGCCCGCCGACGAGCTGCAGCGCCTTCGCTTCGAGCCACGCGCGAGCGCCGGCGATGCCGCTGCGCTCGACGCGATCGAACAGCTCCCACGCGTAGTCGCCCGACGGGTCGGCCCGCGGGGTCGAGGTGCCGAGCTTGATCGCCGGGTCGAGCATGCGCTCGACGAGCGCCGCGGTCGTGACGTCGACGCCCGGCCGCACCAGCGCGCACAGGTGGTTGCGCGCAAACAGTCGCACCGGGCCGGCCCGGCCGGCGCGCGCCAGCGCCTCGGGATGCTCCATGTTCGCCGCCGCGAAGACGCCGCCGCGCGGCCACGTCAGCAGCCGGTCCTTGAGCAGACCCGACGGGCCGAAGTCGAGCCGCACCGCATGGCCAGGATGCGCGGCGACGAACGCGCCGCCGATCGCGTTGAATGCCGATCGAAGGCTCCCCGCCGCGTGCAGCGCGAGTGTCTTGCCGTCGCGCGTCGTTCGTGTCGCCACGATGCCGTCGACGGTCATCGCGCCGGCTGGCGAAGCGATGACGGGTCCGCGCTCGATCTTCACTGCTTCGCGTCCGGAAAGAACAGCTGCTGACCGCCGACCTTGTAGCTCGCGATCGTCTGTTGCCC
>Ga0070667_100005198_pt1 | contig 10879 bp, 11 predicted proteins | sample KBSS33metaG_FD_64659 | JGI IMG/M metagenome (GOLD analysis project Ga0070667, IMG submission 64659) | Switchgrass rhizosphere microbial communities from Kellogg Biological Station, Michigan, USA - KBS S3-3 metaG | ecosystem: Host-associated > Plants > Roots > Rhizosphere > Soil ...
ACGCCGGATTGGGCAGCGGGTTGAAGCCCATCATCGGCACCCGGCTCATCGATTCGACGCCAGCGCAGATATACGCCTCGCCCGCGCCGATCGCGATCTGCCCCATGGCGATGTGGATCGCGCTCATCGACGAACCGCAGAAGCGGTTGACGGTCATCCCGCCCACCGACAGCGGCAGGTCAGCCAAGAGCCCGATCAGGCGCGCCACGTTCAGGCCCTGCTCGCCTTCGGGGAAGGCGCAGCCGACGATCACGTCCTCGATCTTCGCGGCATCGACGCCGGTCTTGCCGATCAGCCCGCGAATCACCTGCGCGGCCAGATCGTCAGGCCGCACGCGCGCCAGGGCGCCTTTGTTGGCGAGGTGGAAGGGCGAGCGGGCAAATCCCGCAATCACGACGCTTTGCATGCAATCTCTCCATGGGCCGAAAGCCAGCGCGAGGAACGCGCCGGCAACTCGATCGTCCGCTCCTGCGAGCGTCTTACCCTAAAGGTGCAATTCTTTCCCTATACGTCAAGTGATTTCTGGGTTAGGGAGAGTCTGTCCCGGCCGGGATCAAAGATGGACCGTTTGCAACGCGGGGCACTTGATCCGGGACAATTACTGCGGCGGGAGAGAGGAAAAGGTCGCCAATGACACTATGGAAATGCACGGTCACGGCGTTGGTTGCCGTCACCATGGGCGGAGCACCGGCTTATGCCGCCGGACCCGACTCGGTGCTCGGAACCTGGCGCACGCCATCGCGCCACGGCGTCGTCGAGATCGCACGCTGCGGGGCTTCGATCTGCGGTCGCCTGGTCACCTCGGACAACATCAAGCGCGATCCCGAGTTCAAGGACGTCAACAACAAGGACGCCGCCAAGCGCGGGCGCACGCTCAAGGGCATGCAGCTTCTGGGCGGCTTCACGCGCGAAGCCGACAAGTGGTCGGGCGGCTCGATCTACAACCCCGAGGACGGCGGCACCTACAAGGCGACGATCACGCCCGCGGGCGCCGACACCCTCAAGCTCAAGGGCTGCATCGTCTGGCCGCTCTGCAAGACGCAGACGTGGACCCGGATCAAGTGACCGGACGCCTGGTCATGCCGACATCAATGCAAGGACTTAGGGAGAGTACCCCCATGAATACCGTTTTCGCCCGCGCCGCTCTCGCCAGCGCGGCATCGCTCGGCGCGCTCGCCGTCGCCGGATCGGCCCACGCCCAGGCCTTCTACCTGCAGGAACAGTCCGTGCGCGGACAGGGCCGCGCGTTCTCGGGCGAGGCTGCCGACACCGGCGTCGATTCGCTGTGGTGGAACCCCGCCTCGATCGCCGGCATCGAGGGCGGCGAAGCTTCGGTGCGGGCCAGCTACATCCGCCCCCGCGGCAAGGTGGTCGACAACGGCACCGTGATCGTTCGTCCAGCGCAAGCCCCGGCCCTGGTCGGCGGCAATCCTGTCGCGAAGAACCCGATCGACAACGGCCTGCTGCCCTCGGGCGCGGTCGCTTACGGCTTCGGCCGCGTCGCGGTGGGTCTGGCGGTGACTGCCCCGTATTCGTTCACCACCGACTACGACGCCGACAGCTGGGCCCGCTACAGCGCCGACAAGACCAAGCTGCGCACCTACGACATCCAGCCGAGCATCGCGATCGAACTGGCCGAGGGCCTCTACATCGGCGGTGCTGCCAACATCGAGCGGGTCGACGCCACGCTGGGCAACTACCTGCCCAATCTCTCGCCGCTGCTGGCGGACGGGCACCAGACGCTCAAGGGCAAGGGCTGGGACGTGGGCTGGTCGGCCGGCGTGCAGTTCCACGAAGGCCCGGTCTCGCTCGGCCTCGCCTACAAGTCGGCGATCAAGCACAAGCTCGACGGCTCGGTGACGATCGAAGGGCTGGTCGGCCCGCTGGCGGCACAGAACCGCACGATCGATACGACCGCCGAGTTCAGCACGCCGTGGATGCTGATCGCCAGCGCCCGTGCCCGCGTCAGCCCGAAGCTGACTCTCAACGCGCAGGCGGTGCGGATGGGCTGGCAGAACTTCGACACGATCGATCTGGGCGCCCCGCTCAACACGTCGATCCCGGAGAACTACCGCAACAGCTGGACCTGGGCGCTGGGTGCCGACTACGAAGTCACGCCGCAGTGGACCGTGCGCGCCGGCGTGCAGCGCGGCATCACCCCGACCCAGGACGGTGAGCGCGACGCGCGCGTGCCCGACAGCACGCGCTGGAACTACTCGGCCGGCACCAGCTTTGCGCTGGGCGAGCGGTTCACGATCGATGCGGCAGCCAGCTACATCGACTTCAAGAACGCCTCCATCGACCGCGTGACCGCGGCCTATGCGGGCACCCCCGTCCAGACCCCTATCCTCGTCAATGGCGAGCTACGTGGCGCTTCGGCGCTCGTGTTCTCGCTGGGCGCCCGGGTGGGCTTCTGATGGGGTCCGCGGCGACGATCGGCGGCGGCAGCAGCGATGCTGGCCGCCTGGCACCTCCCTCCTCCCAGGCGGCGCCCTCTTCCTTACCCGAAGAGATGCCGCCGATCGCGCCGCGGCTTCTGACCGACCTGCTCGACCATGCCGTGGCGTTCCACGCCGAGTGGCCGGCTGTCGATTTCATGGGCCGCAAGTGGTCCTACGGAGAAATCGGCGCGCAAGTGCGCCGCGCCGCGCGCGGGCTGCAGGATCTCGGCGTGGTCAAGGGCACGCGGGTGGGCCTGTGCCTGCCCAATACGCCCTATTACGTCGTATGCTACTTCGCGATCCTGCGCATCGGTGCGGTGGTGGTGAACTTCAACCCGCTCTACACCGAGCGCGAGATGGCGCACCTGGTCGAGGATTCCGGGTGCGAAGTGATGATCGCTTCGGACCTCGCGCTGTCGCTCCCCAAGATCGAACCGCTGGTCGGCCAGGGCCATCTCAAGCGCGTCGTCGTGTGTCCCTTCGCCGACGTGCTGCCGGCATTCAAGCGCCGCGCTTTCCTACTGTTCAAGCGCAGCGACGTGACGCACGAGCCGCACGACCTGCGGTTCCTGCGTTTCGCCGATCTCATCGCGCGCGACGCCGATCCCGATCCGGTCGAGCGCTCGCCGCACGACCTGGCGGTGCTGCAGTACACCGGCGGCACCACCGGCGTGCCCAAAGGCGCTATGCTCAGCCACGCCAACCTCGCAGCGAACTCCGCGCAGATGATCGCGCACGTCGGCCACATGCCGGATCAGCAGGAGCGGACGTTGGGCGTCCTGCCGCTGTTCCACGTCTTCGCGCTCACCACCGTCCTCAACTACTCGGTCGATACCGCGGCCGAGATGATCCTGCTGCCGCGCTTCGAGATGAAGTCGTTTCTCGCCACCTCGCGCCGCACCCGCCCGACGCAGTTCTTCGGCGTGCCCACGCTGTATACCGCGCTCAATGCGCAGACGCTGCACGGCGAGTTCGACAGTGTGCGCGTGTGCATCTCTGGGGGCGCCCCGCTGCCGCTGGAAGTGCGCAAGGAGTTCGAGCGCAAGACCGGCGTGCGCGTGGTGGAGGGTTACGGCCTGTCCGAGGCCAGCCCGATCATCGCCTGCAACCCCCTCGAGGGCGTGGTCAAGGACAACTCCTGCGGCCCCGCCTTCCCCGGCACCGCTCTGGAGATCCGCGATCCCGACGCGCTCCACCGTGTCTGCACCACCGGCGAGAAGGGCGAGGTCTGCGCACGCGGCCCGCAAGTGATGAAGGGCTACTGGAACCGGCCCGAGGAATCCGACAAGACCTTCATCTACGGCGCCCTGCGCACCGGCGACATCGGCTACCTCGACGAAGACGGCTACCTGTTCCTGGTCGATCGCATCAAGGACATGATCCTGTGCGGCGGCTACAACGTCTATCCGCGCGTGATCGAGGAAGCGCTGTACGAGCACCCGATGGTGGTCGAGGCGGCGGTAATCGGCGTGCCCGATCCTTACCGCGGCCAGAGCCCGAAGGCCTTCGTGGTCCTGCACCCTGGCGATATCCTCGACGACGCGAGCCTGCTTGCGTTTCTGGGCGAACGGCTGAACAAGATCGAGATGCCCTCCGCCATCGAATTCCGCGCCAGCCTGCCCAAGACGATGGTCGGCAAGCTGTCCAAGAAGGAGCTGGTGGCCGAGGAGGAGGCACGGCGGGTCGCCTCGTCCGGGTCCCAAGCTTGAACCGCGTCGATGCCCCCGCACGCGGGGACGCCAGCACCGAGGGACCGGACCTGCTCGGCATCCAGGACGCCGCCAGGCAGCTGGGCGTCACCATGCGCACCTTGCGCTTCTACGAGGACAAGGGCCTGATCGCACCGCAGCGCGCGGGCACCGTGCGCATCTATTCGCGGCGCGAGATGGGGCGCATGCAGCTGATTCTGCGCGGCAAGCGGCTGGGCTTCTCGATCCGCGAGATCCAGGAATTTCTGGACCTCTACGATGTCGACCCCGAGCATCAGGAGCAGGTGCGCAAGCTCAAGGCCAAAGTGAACGATCGCATCGCCGACTTGCGCAAGCAGAAGCGCGCGATCGAGCAGACGATGGAGGAACTGTTGCTGATCGAGCGCCAGGCCAGTGAATGGCTCGCGAGCTCCCATCACGCCGGGAGCGAGCGGCGCGGTGACTGATCCCCGGTCCGCCGTCCAGCGCCTGGCGGGACTGCTCTTGCCCGAGCAGCTCGATGTCGACCTGTTCCGCGGTGCCGCCACGCCCGAAGGACCCGGGCGCGTGTTCGGCGGCCAAGTGGTGGCACAAGCCCTCGCGGCAGCGGCGCACAGCGTCGAGGACCGGCATGAGCGCCCGGCGCACTCGCTCCACGCCTATTTCCTGCGCGCCGGCGATCCCGCCCGCCCGATCCTCTATCGCGTACTGCGAGACTTCGACGGCGGCAGCTTCGCCAATCGCCGCGTCGTGGCGATGCAGGCGGGCCGGCCGATCCTCAATCTCGCGGCCTCGTTCCACCGGCGCGAGAAGGGCTTCGGGCATGCGGCCGCCCTCCCCGACGTGCCGCCGCCCGAGCGTTGCCCCGACCTCGCGACGGCGCTGGCGGCGATGGGCCAGCCGATGCCTTCCCCCATGCGCGAGCTGCTCGCCGCTTTCGAGATGCGGCCGGTTCCGCCTGGCGATGCCGATGCGGCGATGCCAGTGCAGTACCTGTGGTTCCGCCTCGCCGCGCCGCTGGTCGGGGACTCCACGTTGCAGCGGATTGTCCTGGCCTATGCCAGCGACTTCGCGCTGCTGACGACGTCGGTGCTACCGCATCCCACGACGTACTTTTCGCCCAAGCTGCAGTCGGCCAGCCTCGACCACGCACTGTGGTTTCACGCCGACCCGCCCGTGGACGACTGGTTGCTTTACGCGATGGACAGCCCCTGGGCTGGTGACGCCCGCGGTTTCACGCGCGGCAGCCTGTTCACGCAGGACGGGCGACTGATCGCCAGCGTCGCGCAGGAAGGCCTCATCAGGCCCAAGGGCTAGACGAATTCCTTCGGCATCGCGGATGGGCTAGTCCTTCGGCGCCACCGTCTCGCCTCTTTCCGGATACTGCTCGGGCGAGACGGTGCTCTGATTCTTCACCGCCTGCCGGTTTTCCTTCTGCAAGGCCGGGTTCTCCTCTTTGTCGAGGCTGGTGCCGCGCTCTTTGGCGCCGCCATCGCCTGTCGGCTTGTCGTCTGCCATCGCTCAATCCTCCGTCGGGGCTTCGGGCTGCTGGCCCTCGGCCGGCGGCGGGTCCCGGTCGTCGTTGGTCCAGCGACCGTCAGGCGTGCTCGCGACACCAGTGACGTTGCGCGAATCCTCGGGCTCGAACTCACCGCGCGGGCGCGGGGGGTTCTCCTTGTCGCGCCAGGACACGTCCTTGCTGCCTTTCACGCCGGTTACGTGCCGCGAATCGAGCGGTTCGTACTCTCCGCCGGCGCGGCCACCGGTGTGGTTGTCCGGCTGCTTGGTAAGGTCTTCGGTCATGATCTGCTCCTTCTGCGCCATTCAACGCGCGAGTAGGCCGTTCCGGTTCCATCGCCCACGCCCCGGCTGGACAGGACGCCCGCGTCGCGCGAGGAAGCTCGCGCCGCTACGAGGAAATCCGAGATGACGCAGCCTGCCACCCGCACCGAGACCGACAGCATCGGCGCCATCGAGGTGCCGGCGGCCGCCTACTGGGGCGCGCAGACGCAGCGCAGCATCGAGAACTTCCCCTTCGGCACGAGCGAGCGCATGCCGCTGCCGATCGTCCATGCATTGGCGCTGGTGAAGCTGGCGGCGGCGCGGGTGAACCGGCGCCACGGCCTCGACGGCAAGCTCGCCGATGCGATCGAGGCGGCCGCCGCCGAAGTCGCCGAGGGCAAGCTGGACGACCAGTTCCCGCTGGTCATCTGGCAGACCGGCAGCGGCACCCAGACCAATATGAACCTCAACGAAGTCATCGCCGGGCGCGCCAACGAGATCGTTTCGGGTACGCGCGGCGGGAAGAACCCGGTCCACCCCAACGATCACGTCAACCGCGGCCAGTCCTCGAACGACAGCTTCCCGACCGCGCTCCACGTCGCCGCCGCGCGCCTGGCGACCGACCGGCTGTTCCCCGCTCTCGACCGCCTGCACGACGCCCTCGATGCCAAGGCCGCCGCCTGGGCGGACATCGTCAAGATCGGCCGCACCCACTTGCAGGACGCGACGCCGGTGACGCTGGGGCAGGAGTTCTCCGGCTACGTCCATCAGCTCTACCGTGCCCGCAAGCGGATCGAGCCGGCGGTGCTGCACGGAATGACCGCGCTGGCGCAGGGCGGCACCGCGGTGGGCACCGGGCTCAACGCGCCCGAAGCCTTCGACCAGGACGTAGCGGCGGAACTGGCGGACCTCACCGGCCTGCCGTTCCGCCCGGCGGAGAACAAGTTCGAGGCGCTGGCCTCCAACGATCCGCTGGTGCACCTGTCCTCGACCCTGGCGACGCTGGCCGTGGCGCTGACCAAGATCGCCAACGACATCCGCTGGCTCGGCTCGGGCCCGCGCTCGGGGCTGGGCGAACTGGAGCTGCCGGCGAACGAGCCGGGCAGCTCGATCATGCCGGGCAAGGTCAATCCGACCCAGTGCGAGATGCTGACGATGGTCTCCGCCCAGGTCATCGGCAACCATCAGGCCGCGACTGTCGGCGGCCTGCAGGGCGCGTTCGAGCTCAACGTGTTCAAGCCGCTGATCGGGGCCGCCGTGATCCGCTCGATCGAGCTGCTGGCAACCGGCATGGACAGCTTCGCCGAGCGCTGCGTCGACGGCCTGGAACCCAACCGCACGCGCATCGCCGAACTGGTGGAGCGCTCGCTCATGCTGGTGACCGCGCTGGCGCCCGAGATTGGCTACGACAACGCCGCCAAGATCGCCAAGCACGCCCACGAGAAACACCTCTCGCTGCGGGAGTCGGCGCTGGAACTTGGCCTGGTCGACAGCGCGACGTTCGACCGCCTGGTGCGCCCCGAGACGATGGTGTGAGGTGCCGGTGGTCGTGAAGGTCAGCGCCTGGCCAGCCTGATCCCGCTGAATGCCCAGCGCGCGGCGGGGGGGAAGAAGTTGCGGTAAGTCGGCCGCGCGTGCCCGGGCGGGGTGGCCAGGCAACCGCCGCGCAGCACGAACTGATTGACCATGAACTTGCCGTTGTACTCGCCCACGGCGTCCTCGCTCGGGTAGAAGCCCGGGTAGGCGCTGTAGGGCGAGGCGGTCCATTGCCACGCGGCATCGTCCTGCTGGCGCAGCGTTGCGTGGGCCGCGGCGATTTCCCACTCCGCCTCAAGCGGCAGCCGCGCACCGCTCCAGCGAGCGAAGGCGTCGGCCTCGTAGTAACTCATGTGCAGCACCGGCTCGGCGGGATCGAGCGGCGCCAGGCCGCCAAGCGAGAAGCGGCTCCAGCCGGCCCCGTCGGCTTGCCAGTAGAGCGGCGCCGTCCAGCCCTCGGCCTCGCATGCGGCCCAGCCGTCCGACAGCCACAGCTCCGGCCGCCGGTAGCCCCCATCCTCGACGAAGCGCAGGTATTCGGCGTTGGTGACGAGGCGGTCGGCAAGCGCGAACGGCTCCAGCCATACGCGATGGCGCGGGGCCTCGTTGTCGAACGCGAAGCCCGCTCCTTCGTGGCCGATCGCGTGGAGACCGCCGGGGATCTCGATCCACCCGGCCGCTTCAGTGGCGACGGCAGGCTTGTACCCGGCACCATAGGCGGGCCGCAGCGGGTTGCGCGAGAAAGCGTGCTGGATGTCCATCAGGATCAGCTCCTGATGCTGCTGCTCGTGCTGCAGACCCAGTTCGAGGATGTCGGCCCAGCGCTCGACCGGATGCTGCGCGGCAAGACGCGCCATGCCCCGGTCGACGTGCGCGCGATAGGCCAGCACATGCTCCAGCGCCGGTCGCGACAGCAAGCCGCGCTCAGCCCGCACGTGCCGCTCGCCGATGCTCACGTAGTAGGAGTTGAACAGCACCGCGAACGCCGGATCGAAGGCCTGGTAGCCTTCCAGCAGCGGGGCAAGCAGGAACGTCTCGAAGAACCATGCGGTATGCGCGAGGTGCCACTTGGCAGGGCTGGCGTCGGGCATCGACTGCACCTGGCAGTCCTCCGCCGAGAGCGGCGCGACCAGCGCCAGGGTATGGGCGCGGACCTCGCGATAGCGGTCGAGCGGTTCGGCGCTGGCGAGCGCGGCCTTGCCTGCGCTCACGGCTGCAGGGCAGCGCCGGCCGCGCTCCACAGGTGAATCGCAAAGCGGTTGTCGGCATCGGTCCAGACCGAGACCGGCTCCCAGCCAGCAGCGCGCGCCAGCAGCCGCGCTTCTGCCGGCGTGTACTTGTGGCTGTTCTCGGTGTGGATGGTCTCGCCGGCGGCCATGGTGAACGGCCGGCCCAACACTTCGAAGTGCACGTCGCGCGTGGCTTTCAAATGCATTTCCATGCGGCCGCAGTCCTCGTTCCACGGGGCGCTGTGCACGAAGGCATCAATGGGGATCGTGCCGCCCAGCTCCCGGTTGATGCGGGTCAGGATATTGAGGTTGAACGCCGCCGTCACCCCCGCCGCATCGTCATAGGCGGCTTCGAGAACGGTGCGCTCCTTGCGGGTGTCGAGCCCGATCACCAGCGTCGCTTCGTCGCCCAGCATGCGGCGGAACGAGCGCAGCAGATCGACCGCGCCGCGCGGATCGAGATTGCCGAGCGTCGAGCCGGGGAAGAAGCCGATGCACGGTACGCCCAGCACCGGCAGTGCCAGCGGCTTGGTGAAGTCGCCGACCACGGGCTCGATGCGCAGGCCCGGCATGGCGGCGGCGAGCACGTCCATGCTCTCGTTCAGGAAGTCGCCCGAAATGTCGATCGGCACGTAGAGCGGCGCCTGCGCCGCGCGCAGCAGCAGCGGTGTCTTGCTCGCCGAACCGGCGCCGAACTCGACCACCGGGCGACCGAGGCCGGCACCCGCGGCGATCTCGCCGGCATGGCGATCCAGCAGCTGCGTCTCGGTTCGCGTCAGATAGTATTCGGGAAGGACTGTGATCTGCTCGAACAGCGCCGATCCGTGCGCATCATAGAAGAAGCGCGCCGCCAGGGTCCGCTGGGGCTGGGACAACCCTTCCAGAACGGTCCGGCCGAAATCGTCGAGCGTGTCCGCTAGCACTTCGGGCATCCGTCTTTGCGCCTTTCGTCGTCGATCAGGCAGCCCCTGAGGCCAGTCCGTCCGCAACCGGCAGGGCTGCGAATTGTTCCATTCGCGGAGAGAACGCTTGCACAAGGACAAGGCGATGACAACGACGGACCAAGGCGTCGGGGCAATGGCCCCGATGCACGACCAGGCCGGCGAAGGGGCCGCGCTGCTGATCGTCGATGTTATCAACGATTTCGACTTCGAGGGCGCAGAGCGGCTGTTGCCGCATGCCAAGGCGGCGGCCGAGCGCATCCTGGCGCTGCGCGAGCAGGCCGATGCGCAAGGCGTGGCGGTGGTCTATGTCAACGACAACTTCGGCCAGTGGCACTCGGAGAAGTCGGCGCTGGTCGAACACGTCGGCGAGCGGCTGGTGCATCCCGACATTGCGCCGCGGCAGGACGATTACTTCGTCATCAAGCCCCAGCTCTCCGGATTCTATGCAACCAACCTGCAAGTGCTGCTGCCCAAGCTGGCAGTGAAGCGGCTGGTGATCACCGGGCTCGTCACCGACATCTGCGTGCTGTTCACCGCCGCCGATGCCTCGATGCGTGACTACCGGCTGTGGGTGCCGAGCGACGCTACCGCTGCGGAGCGCGGGCACCGGCACGAGGCGGCGCTGGAGCTGATGCGCAACCATCTCGGCGCCGAAACCCGATCGACGCAGAAGCTGAGCTTGAGGGACTGGACCGCCTCTCTGGATGACGAATGAAGCGGTTAAGTCCGACTGAAGCCGGCCGAACTGTCGCCAATTGTCGCAAGGGGAACGGCGGCAAGCTCTGCACGTTGGAACGGCGGACCAACGCTCGGCCTTTCGGCGGGGCGCAAGTCGCTCCATAAGCAGCAAAGATGAAGGAGGCGCCCATGCAGCGCTCCTGGCCGGCTCGCCTCGTATCGCTCGTCATGTTCGTCATCGGTGCCGTGCTCGTCGCGGGGGGTCTATGGCTCGCGACGTTGGGCGGCTCGCTCTATTATCTCATCGCCGGTGCCGCGATCGTGGTTTCGGCCGTGCTGCTGTGGCGCGGGCGAACGGCGGGCGTGTGGCTCTACGTCGCGACGTTCGTGCTAAGCGTGATCTGGGGCTTGGCCGAGGCACGCGGCAATCCCTGGGCGATGGTGCCGTTCCTGATCGCGCCGCTGGTCCTGCTCACCGCCGTCCTGCTCGTCGCACCGACCCTGAGGGCTTCGCCGCAACGCAGGTCATGGCGCTGGAGTGCGAGTTTCGCAGGGATCGGCGGCGGCGTCGTGCTCGCCGT
>Ga0070667_100005199_pt1 | contig 10878 bp, 10 predicted proteins | sample KBSS33metaG_FD_64659 | JGI IMG/M metagenome (GOLD analysis project Ga0070667, IMG submission 64659) | Switchgrass rhizosphere microbial communities from Kellogg Biological Station, Michigan, USA - KBS S3-3 metaG | ecosystem: Host-associated > Plants > Roots > Rhizosphere > Soil ...
GAGGCGGCAGACTATCTTGCCACCCACGGCGAACGGGAGGCCGCACTCGACATTCTTCGCCACGCGCTGACTCTCGACGGGCCGACGGCGCCGACGCAGCATGCCTATTCACGGCATTGCCGGGAAGCGGGGAGCATGGACGAGGCGGCTCGCTGGCTGAGAGGCGCTATGCTCCGTGGCCGGGCCACCGCAACCATGGCGCTCGAGTTGTGCGAGATCGAAACGCGCATGATCGACGGCAATCCCGACCCGCTGGCGGAGCTCGCGATAGAATTGCGCTGGACAGATCCACCCGGCCTCAAGAGGGTGGCAGGTCTCCTCGTCCAATCTCCGCGCCCGGAGCTCGCAGCGGTTCCGCTGATGATGTTGCACCAAAGGCAAGAGGACGATCCGGCGACACGCGTCTCGCTGGCCGAACTCATGCGCCGGCATACGCCCTTTTCCGGCTTGCCCGCATCGGTTCGACGGCGCCTCGACCTCGATGATCCCGCCAATATCGTCAATACGCACGCCGCATCCGCCCACGACAAACTCGCGGCGACGATCCCTCCGGGCTTCGTCGACACGCTGCGCGAGCGCGAAGCGGACGATCGGTGGATCCCGCTCGATCGCCTGTGGCGATATCTGAGGGCACGGATTGAAGCCGGCGACCCATTCTCCCTGATCCGCGGCAGTGACGGAGAAGGCAGGTTCGCGGCAGCCATGAACCCTGAACTGTTCCCGGATATGGCGGCAGCCGACCTCGCGGCGATGCTGCAGCAGATATGGTCCTGCTGGTTCGGGCAGGACATCCGCGCCGTCGAGCAGGTGCGGCTTGAGGGGCTCGTCGACCAGGTGGAGGATGCCTATCGCGCCGCGGATATGCTGGGCCTGACGTCGGGGGCGGTGTTCGACACCGACAGGCGGCATTGGGCCTACCGTGCGGCTCTGGAGATATGGGCAGGCAAGATCGCAAGTCCGGGGATGAAGATGCTCACGGAGGCGGCCAATTTGCTCTTCGTCAATGATCGCGACCCGTTCTTTCGGGAATTGCTTTCGGGCCAGCCGTTCATCGGCGTCATTTCGCCGCACCGCGGCATGGCCGATCGCCTGGCAAGGCACATCGGCATTCCTGCTTGGGCCGAATATCTCATCCCCGGCGAGTCCCGCCTGGACCGGGCCGAGGAACGTGCCAATCGCGGCGAACATTTCCCCCGGGTGTTCGATCGGTTGATGGCGGAGATCGAGGTACCTCATCGCGGCGCCTGCTTCCTGGTTGCGGGCGGGATACTGGGCAAGGTCTATTGCGCGCGCATCAGGCGATTGGGCGGCATCGCGCTCGACATCGGCGCGATCGCCGATGCCTGGATGGGCCTCAACACCCGAGGAAGGGGCTTCGAACGGTTCGTGCAGAACCCGTTGCCAGCATAGCCCCCTGTGCCGCCGCTGCTCAGGCGCCGCACCAGGACACACCGCATGTCAGGTTCCGGGTTCCGGTGACAGGCTTCCGGTGACAGTGCATTTAACTACCCCGGCGAAGAGGACGAGGACCGGGTGACGCGCCTGCGCAAGGCGGAACGGATGGGCCGGCCGGTCGGCGATGCCGCCTTTCTCGATCGGCTCGAAGGCGCGCGGCGGGCCGGTCGCTCAGGCAGGCGCGGGCCGAAACCAAGATGACTACACTGTCACCGGAACCCAATGACTACAGCGTCATGTCGTCACTATGCGTCATTGACTTATACGCCATTGGCATATATATGATGGGAATGACCGGCTTGCAGACCGTGGTGGAGTTGCCCGAGTTCCTGCGGCGGGCCAAGGCCATCATGTCCGACGAGGAACGCGCCGCGCTGGTGGACACTATCGCCGCCAACCCGGAAGCGGGCATTTCGCTGGGCGGCGGCCTGCGCAAGATCCGCATCGCCCGCGAGGGCGGCGGCAAGAGCGGCGGCTACCGGACCATCTATGTGTTCGGCGGCGTGCATGTCCCGGTCTTTCTGGTGACGCTGTTCGCCAAGAACGAGAAGGACAATCTGAGCAAAGCGGAGCAGGCCGACCTCATCGCAATGAGCAGGGCCCTGCTCGCACATTATGGAGACCGGCAATGAGCGCTTTTGAGAGCATCAAGCAGGGGCTGACCGAGGCCCTGGCCTTCGCGGAGGGTAAGGAGACGGGTGCCGTCGTCCATCGTGTCGCGGTGCCTGCCGTCGATGTCGCGGCCATCCGGGCCAGCACCGGTCTGTCGCAGGGCGCGTTCGCGCGCAGCATCGGTGTCGCCAAGGGCACGCTGCTCAACTGGGAGCAGGGCCGCCGGCGGCCGACCGGTCCAGCCCAGGTGCTGCTCGCGATGATAGCCAAGAAGCCCTCGCTGGTGAGCGAACTGTTGCGCTAGCTGTCTTCGTCGGCCTCGGCATCTAGGGTGGTTCCAGTGACAGTGCATTTAAGGTTCCGGACAGGTTCCGGTGACAGTGCATTTAACTACCCCGGCGAAGAGAACGAGGACCGGGTGACGCGCCTGCGCAAGGCGGAACGGATCGGCCGGCCGGTCGCTCAGGCCCGGCCGGCCCGGGCCGAAACCAAGATGACTGCACTGTCACCGGAACCTTTGGAAGGTAGAAAGCACCATGAAATGGATATCCGCTTGTCTAATGGCCGTTGGCGGTGTCTTGATTTTGTCAGGAAGACAAAGTGGTCATATCTTGTCAGTTTCTGGTGCGGTGTTGCTGTTGGGTGTCGAGGTGTGGAATAGAATAAAGAAATCGGAGTTCCGGTGACGGGTTCCGGTGACAGTGCATTTAACTACCGACAGAAATAATCGCGCAATCTATATCCAAAATGGTTCAATCTCATCCATTTAGCAATCTTTGCCCCTCTTGACCGTGCGGCGTTGGATCGGACAACTCATGCGGCGGCGGGCCGCATTTTGGACGGGGGAAATCATGAAACAGTTTATGGGAGTGTTGGCCTGTGTGACCTTGTTGGCCGGTTGTGCTTCGACACAAACGGTCTTGAGCGAGCCGGTGACGGAGACTTTTCACTCGCCGGACTCGATGACCAAGGTTGCTTTCTGCCTCGCAAACAAAAATAATACGGCGGCGCTCGATCAGGAAGACGGATCGAAGGTCGTGCTGATCAAGAACGGCTATGGCGGGGTGTCTCTGGCCTTCTCGGTTTATCCGGAAGGATCGGGAAGTCGCATCGACTATCGCAGGAAATTCGGCACGGTGGGTGGCATCTGGAAGCAATGTGTCAACGCGCCTGCCGGCCGGTAGCGTCGTCAATTCCGCACCATCGCGAGGTTCCGGTGACAGTGCATTTAACTAGCCCGGTGAAGAGCGCGAGGACCGGGTGAAGCGCCTGCGCAAGGCGGAACGGATCGGCCGGCCGGTCGGCGATGCCGCCTTTCTCGATTGACTCGAAAGCGCGGTCGGCCGGTCGCTCAGGCCCGGCAGGCCCAGGCCGAAACCAAGATAAATACACTGTCACCGGAATACCGAACCAAGATAAATACGCTGTCACCGGAATACTGTCACCGGAACCCGCCGGAACCCAAAATGGACCTCGCTTCCAGAATGTAATTGCCTGCGCCAAAAGTGTGGTTAGAAATGTCTCGTAGCTATCTGGCCATGGGGGCGTATTTGATCCATGAAACAAAGGTTGGGTCAGTGTCGCCGCTAGCTAATGTGGGTCCCGTGGGCGCGAAGGCTGCTCACGTGCAAAACGCTATCGCCGTCTCCCCGATGGAGCAGCTGATCTTTTTGACGCTGTCGGCGGACACCGAGCTCACGGTTACGCCGAGTGGTGAAATGTCACCCAAGCCGGTGCGAGAGAGCGGCGATTTCACAGTTAGCGCAGTTTGTGGTGCATCGTCGCGGCCGCCGACTCCGGTGACATTCAGCGATTACGCGCAGTGAGGTTATGGGGCGCATCCGCATGGGTGCGTTTAGCTACCTATTACGCAACACAGATCTTCAAAGGCAGGATAGTTCGCGGCATCACAATGGTTGCCGCGCCTAAGAGGGGGCTGGCATGGCCACGATGACGGATATTGCTGAACGCACGGATTCCGCTCATCTCACGGGGCATCTCCCCTATCTTGATGGGTGGCGCGGAATTGCTATCGCCCTGGTCCTCGCCGGGCATTTCATGCCGAGCTTCGGTCTCAATCCTGCGCCGCTGGGCGTTAATTTCTTTTTCGTACTCAGTGGGAGACTGATGGCCGAAATCCTTTTCGTCAGAGCCTCCCGATTTGACATGTTCTATCAGCGCCGATTTTCGCGCATCTACCCCGCGCTCGTGGCGCTGGCATTCGCCCTTTTAGCGCTGACACCCTTCTTGCCAAAACTGCGCGTGGGTTGGACCGAAGTACTGATGGCGCTCACCTTCACGTTCAACTATTTCGGCGTGATAACGGGAGAGAAGATGTCGGCCCTAGGACATGTATGGTCTTTATGCGTCGAAGAACATGCTTACATCATACTCACGCTAATTGCATTCTCGCATCGCCGTTGGAACACGAACGTGCCGCTGGTGTTGGCGGTTATAACCGTTGCCAGTATGATCAATCTGGCGCTTCGATCATACTTGGCTACCGATCCCTCGGGCAATATCGGCTTTTATACTGACACGCGGATAGGTTCTATCTTTGCCTCTGTTGCGCTTTATCTGTGGATGCGGCCAAAGCTGTATAAAATTGAATCTGTTTGGTTGGCAGCGCTGCCGATTGTGGCAGGCCTGCTAGGCGTCGCGCTAAGCACGTTTGCAGCCCCCGGATGGGTACGATCCACTATCGCTCCTGTCTTTCTGGCGATTTCGGTGTGTTCGATCGATGTAGCCTATCCATTTGTCATCAAGATGCTTTCGCTTCGGTTCATTACGATAATCGGTGTCTGGTCATATTCCTTATATCTGTGGCAACAGCCGCTTATGGCTTTCCGGCCATCGCACCAGACATATGATTTCAATTTGATGGCCATGGCCTTCATTCCCGCATTGATCAGCTTTTATTTAATTGAGAAACCTGCAAGAAATGCGATAAATCATGCATTTGCCTTCCGAAGGCGTTTGGCCACCGCGTGATATGCCGCCAGACCGGGTGATTTAAGAGCCAATGTTTAATCTTTGGGGTTCCGGTGAAAGTGCATTTAACTACCCCGGCGAAGAGGACGAGGACCGGGTGACGCGCCTGCGCAAGGCGGAACGGATCGGCCGGCCGGTCGCTCAGGTCCGGTAGGCCCGGGCCGAAACCAAGAGGACTACACTGTCACCGGAACCTATCACCGGAACCTATCTTGCTTTCGCAGGCAGCGATCAAATATCTACCTCACAAAGTAATCGACGATGATTGCTACCAAGATAGCCACGACAGAAAAAATCTTGACCCTCTGCCAGGTCTTATAACCTGGCACATCAGATGCTTCTCCATCGCTGTCGCCATTATGATGGCCCACAAGTGCCCTCCTGCACCTTTTTCATCGCGCTATCGGCGCCCATTGCAAGACCTGGGGTTCCGGTGACAGTGCATTTAACTAGCCCGGCGAAGAGGACGAGGACCGGGTGGCGCGCCTGCGCAAGGCGGAACGGATCGGCCGGCCGGTCGCTCAGGCCCGGCAGGCCCGGGCCGAAACCAAAATGACTGCACTGTCACCGGAACGTCACACACCGGAACGTCACATTTCGTTTTCGGGATCCCAGTCTCGAATGCTTCGCGCGATGGGCATTCCGAGGCTCTGCCCGTCCAACCACTCAACATTACGTCCGTCCATATTTCGCGCGGCTAAGAGATTTGCGTGTGCGCCCATCATGGCGAGCAAGAGCGCCTGCACTTCGTCAACACCGCCAGCCCTGTGCACCTTGGTGCCCTCGGGCCAGTCAATCTCATAACGGCAGAAGAAGCTTCCACCATCCTCTTCAGGTCTCTCGAAACGGCACTCGGCATCGTGTCCATCAACTTTGAACGTGCGCCGCAAAATCACCTGATCAACCACTCGCAGCTCCCCTCGCCGAGATCGTAGCGTCCTTTCCTGGGGCTGCAATTAGGGAGACCGCCAGCCGACGCTTTCCCGGCCGACGGGCGTGGCCGGGGTTCCGGTGACAGTGCATTTAACTACCCCGGCGAAGAGGACGAGGACCGGGTGACGCGCCTGCGCAAGGCGGAACGGATCGGCCGGCCGGTCGCTCAGGTCCGGCAAGCCCGGGCCGAAACCAAGATGACTACACTGTCACCGGAACTTACCAGCACACGGCGATCATCGACGCGCGGCACGCCTCGTGGCTTGTTGGGTAGCAGCGGCTTGATCACGCGCCACTCGAAGTCGGTCAGATCATATCGGCTCATGGCCGATGCTGAATCACCTTCGAGGCACGTTGAAAAGCCTCACTGCTCGAAGATCGCCATGCCGACAAAAATCAGCATGGTCGCCAACCAAGTGCCGAACGCCGCCAGCGCATATCCGCGAGCGCTGCCTCCAAACTGCCGGCGGCCGTAAGCAAAGCCAAAAATGGCCGCCCACATAAGCGCTGCACTGACCGCGATCCCACCCCACGTCATGCGCAACGCATAGCGTGCGGCACACCGCTCCCGCCACCTTTTATGAGTTCACGACCTAACGCAGAGTTTGTTCGATCAACCAAAGGTGCAGAACGTAAACAGCAACAAATATACCGCCAATGAAAAGCACGGCAGGCAGCAGCATGCCCTCTTGCCCAGGACGCGGCGTCAGTACCGATGCGCCTATGGCAATCAATGCTAGGGTGCAGATCGCAAGACCGGGTACAAAACTCAGAACGAAAACCCGAGGCCCTGACCGAACGACCGTTTTGGAAAGCGGCTGTGATCTGGAAATCAGCCACTGAAGGGGCAAGATATCTTCATGCTGGAACCGAGCATTAGCCCGGACAGACAGTCCCACCATGAGCAATCCGAAAATCGCACAAACAATTATGACGATCACGGTCATGAACTGTTCCTCCTCAGCCCAGCGTAGCACCTTCACCGACGTCTGCAACGTGGACTGATCTCCACTTTACCTTCTGGCCTGCCACCCCAGACCGGACGCTTACTGATATCCGCCCGTCCGAACGCCCGAAACCCGCCGTTCACGCACGATGGTTCTTGATTTGTTCCTATTTCCGTGCTACGCATTCCGGCCCCTCGAAAGGCCCCCGCCCCGATGCCCGAAATCCGCAAGCCGGACACCCCCGCCCGCGAGGCCGCCCGCGAGCTCGCCCGCGAGGCAGCCCCTAGGACCGCCCGCCATCGCCCGCCCGATCCCATCGCCGATATGAGCGAGACGCTGGCGGCCCAGGCGCGCACCCTCGATGCGATGTTCAACGAGCTGGCCGTCTACGGCGCGCAGCATTTCGCCGAATGGCCCAGCTCGTCGGCCGCCTATATGCGGCTCGCGCTCAGGGCGCAGTCGAACTACCGTGCGTCGGTCGAGGCGATCGCGCGGGCGGACCGGGCGATGCGCGAGGCGCGCGCTGGCGACGACGCGTGAGCGCCGCGCCCCAGCCGGTTTCGCTGGCGCAGGCGCCCCGCTGCGGCGCGCGGACGCGGGGCGGGGCGGCGTGCCGGTCGCCGGCGGTCGGCGGGGGCAGCGGGCGCTGCCGAATGCACGGCGGCAAGGGCAGCGGCGCGCCACGCGGCAATCGCAACGCCTTCAAACATGGAGTGCGCTCGGCGCGGTTCCGGGCGCTGGCGCGCTATGTCCGCGCCTCGTCCCGGCTGCTGAAGGATGCCGCGGTTCTCGCGACGCTGCGCGCGCTGCCGCCCGCCGCGCTGGCGGCCCCGGCCGGCGCGACATGCGAAAATCGTGCGATCAACCCCATGCAACGGGACAATGTCCGCCCGCGCGCGCCCCTGCCCGGCGCGGAGATGCGTCGCCCGGTGGAGTCCCGCCTTCAGCCCCTGGCCGAAGTCCGTCCCGGGCAGCGGCCTTGCGGGCCATCGGAAAGCGGGAACGACCAGCCGGGAAAGGCGAACGAATATAATAGCTTGAAGGAAAGGAAGAAGGGCGTTGGGCCTACAGCTGCCGTTCAGCTTGCCCCCGTTAGGGAACTTTCGCAGGCGCCGGCGGTCTTGAACCGCAGGCGAAACGACACGCGACGGAGCAGCATGATCGACAGACGGCAAGGCATTGCGCTGCTGGGCGCGCTGGTGGCGTTCGGCGGCAACGCGCTCGCCGCGCCGCGCCGCGCACCGCCCGGCCAGCCGTTCAGCTGGGACTGGCTGCGCGGGCGCGCGGCGGCGCTGGCGCATGGGCGTCCCCGGCCGCTCCCGCATCCCGACCCGCGCGCGCAGGCGATCGATTATGACGCCGCGAACCGGATCGTCTTCCGGCCGGATCGGACGATCTTCGGCGATGGCTATGGCGTGCAGCTCTTTCCGTTGCTCAAGACCGCGCCGATTCCCGTACGCGTCTGGATCGTCGAGGGCGGCCGGGCGCGCGAGATCGAGCATAGCGAGGACATGTTCGAGGTGACCCCCGGGGCCGGGCCGAGCCCTCATCCGGTGCCGGGCATCGCGGGCTTCCGCGTGATGAACAAGGGCGGGGTGGGCGACTGGCTCGCCTTTCTCGGCGCGTCCTATTTCCGCACGGCGGGGGCGTTCGACCAATATGGCCTGTCGGCGCGCGGCCTCGCGATCGATACCGGCCTTGACGGCCGCGAGGAGTTTCCGTTGTTCACGAGCTTCTGGCTCGAACGCACCGGCGAAGGCCTGACGGTCTATGCGCTGCTCGAGGGGCCGAGCGTGGTCGGCGCCTATCGGTTCGTCAACCGCAGCCGGCGCGAGGGTATCGTTCAAGACGTCTCGATGGCGCTATGGCTGCGCAAGGATGTCGAGCGGCTCGGCATCGCGCCGCTGACCAGCATGTTCTGGTATGATGAGGGCAATCCGCAGGCGCGGATCGACTGGCGGCCCGAGATCCACGATTCAGACGGCCTGCTGATCCACAACAGCGCGGGGGAGCGGATCTGGCGCCCGCTCGGCAATCCACCACGCCCGACCGTCAACAGCTTCGCCGATCCAAAGGGGACGGGCGCGTTCGGCCTGCTCCAGCGCGATCGGACGTTCGATCATTATCAGGACGACGGCGTGTTCTACGAAAAGCGCCCGAGCCTGTGGGTCGAGCCCAAGGGTGACTGGGGGCCAGGTGCGGTGATGCTCTACGAAATTCCGACCCGGCGCGAATATGAGGACAATATCGTCGCCTTCTGGACGCCGGCGCGGCCGGCCCGGGCCGGGAGCAGCTTCGCTTTCGACTATCGGCTGCGCTGGATCGGCGGCGAGCCAGCGCCATCGCCGCTCGCCCGCGTGATCGATCGATGGACCGGAACCGCCGGGCGCCCCGGAACCGACCCGATTCCCAATGCGCGCCGGCTTGTCGTCGATTTCCAGGGCCCGGCCCTCCAAGGGCTCGGGCGGGGTTCGGGCGTCACCGCGGCGGTCACGCTTGATCGCGGAAAACTCCTCTCGGTGGACTGCTATCCGGTGGTGGGGCAGGCGGCCCGGTGGCGTTTGATCGTCGACTCGACCCGGTCGGCCCAGCCGGCGAATCTGCGCGCGACGCTCGAACGCGGCGGCGCGGCGCTGAGCGAAACGCTGATCCATCAGTTCAATTGAGAATGATTGTGCGCTGCATCAGGAACCTGTCACTGATCCGTAGGTTGGGGCAGTTGGACGCAAAGGCGCAAAAAACGGGGCTGTTTCTGTCATGAATGGCGATCGTCAGTTGCGGGAAGCGGATTTGAACCAAGTAAGCGATATCATCAGGCAAGGCGCTGCGCCGCTGTCCGGCCCGGCGGTGGAAGGCGATTTGCCGGCGGAAGCGCCGCTGGCGATGCCGGTCCAGGATCTCACGCTCAAGCCCGAGGCGGCCCGGTCGGCGTCGCTCGGCTATGTCGGTCCTCTGTTTCAACGCCGGTTGTTCCTGATTGTCGGCAGCTTCCTATTTGGCCTGCTGGCCGCGCAGGAGATGTTCACCCCGCTCCGGTCGGACGGGATCGATTGGATCGATGCGGGCTTCTTCCTGCTGTTTTTCGGTCTGTTCGCCTGGATCGCCTTCGGCTTTCTCAATGCCGTGGCCGGGCTGTTCGTGCTGCTGGGGCGGGGCGCCATCCAGCCGCAGCCGCAGCCGCATCGGTTGCCGCTGCCGGCCACCCGCACCGCGGTGCTGATGCCGATCTACAATGAGGATGTCGGCGCGGTCTTCCGGCGCTTGGCCTCGATGACCCAATCGATCGACCGCATCGGCGCGGCCGAGAAGTTCGATTTCTTCATTCTCAGCGATTCGAACGAGCGTGCCCATGCCCGCGAATATCTCGCCTTCCGACGCCTCCGCGAGAAGAGCCGCGTCCAGGTTTATTACCGGCGGCGCGAACGCAATATCGCGCGCAAGCCAGGCAATATCGCCGAATGGGTGAGCCGCTTCGGGGGCGCTTATGACAATATGCTGGTGCTCGATGCGGACAGCCTGATGAGCGGCGCCGCGATGGTGCAGCTGGCGACCGCGATCGAGGCTCGCCCCAATATCGGCTTGCTCCAGACGGTGCCGCAGCTGATCAACGGCCAGACGATGTTCGCCCGCTGGCACCAGTTCGCCTCGTCGGTCTATGGGCCGGTCGCCTCGGCGGGGCTGCGCTGGTGGTCGGGGACCGAGGCCACCTTCTGGGGGCATAACGCGATCATCCGGGTCAAGGCGTTCGCCGAGAGCTGCGGCCTGCCCGAACTGCCCGAAGGCAGCTTGCTCGGCGGCCACATCATGAGCCACGACATGGTCGAGGCGGCGCTGCTGCGCCGGCGCGGCTGGGCGGTGCATATGGTGACCCTGTCGGATGGATCGTTCGAGGAATTTCCGCCGACGATGATCGACCATTCGGTACGCGACCGGCGCTGGT
>Ga0070667_100005200_pt1 | contig 10877 bp, 9 predicted proteins | sample KBSS33metaG_FD_64659 | JGI IMG/M metagenome (GOLD analysis project Ga0070667, IMG submission 64659) | Switchgrass rhizosphere microbial communities from Kellogg Biological Station, Michigan, USA - KBS S3-3 metaG | ecosystem: Host-associated > Plants > Roots > Rhizosphere > Soil ...
GTTGATGTCTATGGGGGCGGCATGATCTTCTTCCATGTCGGCCGCCGTGAGATCGGCCACCTCCACGGAGACCGGCTGGCGGATCTCCCGCTGCCGGTGTGCGAATTCGCGAGCAACTGGTTGCAGCGGGCAAGGCCTCGTTGCACTACTTGCATCCCAAGACGGGCTGGATCACCTACTACATTAAAGGGGAACAGGACGTCGACGCCGTAGTTGACTTGTTCAGGCTGAACTATGAGCGTCCGTGGCTGCGGCAGGACAGGCCGTGACCCGAAGTGGCACGAGCTTCAACTTTCGCTCCCGAAAATAGTTCGTCCTACTCGCACATTGGACACACCGCCTGCGAGCGCTGCGGCTACGGCGCGAAGCTTAGGCTTCATCCCGCCCGTGATAAAGGGAGCATCGAGCAAAGAGACTTGAGGGGGAACGCGCTCGATGACTTCGCGATTGGCGTCCAGCACGCCTTCGACGTCTGTGAGAAACACGAGCTGCTCGGCTTGCAAAGCCAGAGCGACTCCTGCCGCCGTCTCGTCTCCATTGACGTTAAGCAGTCCGGCCTCTCCGACCGCAAGTGTTGGGATGACCGGAACTTTGCCACTGGCGATGATTGGCTCGAGCACGCTCCGATCCGCGCTTACGCGCGTTCCCACGAACCCCCAGGGCCCTTCCTTTTTCTCCGCTTTAACTGCGCCAAACATGCCGATCGCCGGAATACCTGCCCGTTGAAGCGCGTACACGAGTGCGGTGTGCACCTCTCCCAATAACGCAGCAGCAACGGCACCAAGCGCCTTTTCGTCCGTTACGCGCAGCCCATCGATGAACTCGGACTTCACGTTCATCTTCTCCAGCATTCGCGTAATCTGCACACCGCCGCCATGCACGACAATCAATCGGTCGTATTTCTGTGAAGTGATTCTTGCCACAGCCGCTTCGGGTTGTTCAAGAAGCGCGCCGCCAACTTTGACAACTGTGACGTTGCTCATCGCGCGAGTCCCGTTTCCACGGGAAGCCCAAGCATGAGGTTGAGATTCTCGATGGCCTGCCCCGCTGCACCCTTGACGAGATTGTCGATTGCGGAAACGATCACGGTAGTGTTTCCTGAGGTTGCTACCCCGAGGTGGCAACCGTTGGTATTAACCACACCGTGGAGGTCCGGAAGATTTCCTTCCGGAAATAGTTTTACGAATTTGGAGTCGGTGTACTTGTCGCCAAGCACGGCACGAACGGAATAGCCGGCGGCGGGCTGGAACACGATCGTGCTCAGGATTCCTCGCGTAATCGGGATCAAATGAGGGGTAAAGACAAACTTTTCGATTGAGGCGCCGGGCAGGCAGGCGAGCATCTCGGGTGTGTGACGGTGTTTCAACACGCCATAGGCGCGAAGATTCTCGTTCACTTCGCAAAAGTGTGTTTCCTGCTTCGGGTGCCGACCTGCTCCGGATACGCCCGACTTCCCGTCTACGACAACCAGGGTGTCCTTGCCGATGGCGCCGGCCGCGTAAAGAGGAGCAAGCGGGACGATGGCCGAGGTTGCATAACAGCCGGGGTTCGCAACCAGTTTTGCCCCTTTTACCTCTTCTCCGAAGATTTCCGTCAAGCCGTAAACCGCCTTCTGAAGCAGAGCGGGCGAGGTGTGCTCGAATCCATACCATTTTGGGTAAAGCGCGGGATCTTTCATGCGGAACGCGCCGCTCATATCGATCACACGCAACCCGGCATCGAGCAGTTCCGGAACAATGCGCAGGGAGACATCATGTTCGGTCGCCGTCATCACCACATCTGGCCCTGCGCGCTTTACGGCGTCCAGGGAATAGGCTTCTATTCCGGATCCATCGCTCTTGGAGGCAAAGCGTCCTGTGACTCGAACAGAAGGGTGATTTCTGAGGATTCGATCGGCCTCGCGCCCCGAATACCCGGTGACTCCGACAATCGCGAGCGAATAAATATTCATCGTAATGAATATTTATACAGGTGGGACGCGCAGGGGTCAAGACCGGAGATGGAGCCGTGGTCTCGCCAATCCCAATGCTATACTTGAAAGTTGAAGGTTTCTAACGTGTCGATCCATTCCCGTGACTCCATTGCACAGGAGGTCCGCCGCCTCCAATCCTCCGGTAAGAAAGTCGTTTTCACCAACGGCTGTTTTGATGTTCTCCATCCGGGACACCTTGATCTGCTGGCGCGCTCGCGCTCTCTCGGAGACGCCCTGGTTGTAGCGATCAACAGCGATAGCTCCGTCCGGCGTCTGAAAGGGCCAAAGCGGCCTGTCTTTCCGGAGAGCGAGCGGGGCGAAATACTCTCAGCGTTGCGTATGGTGGACTATGTTTGCACCTTCGATGAAGACACGCCCCTGGAAGCCATTGTTGCAATCCGGCCCGACATTCTCGTCAAGGGTGCGGACTGGGTCGACAACATCGTCGGCAGCAAAGAAGTCGAAGGATGGGGAGGAAAGGTCGTCGCACTCCCTTTAGTGGAAGGTCAATCCACGACGGGTATCATCGAGCGCGTCCTGCATCGTGGAAGTTCAGTCTAAGCCCGCCGAAAAGCGAATTTCCGAAGCGCTTTCCCGAATCTCGAGCGCAGCGGACTTTCGTCGTATCGCCTCAGAAGCTTTGCGGGGTGAAAGCGAGGTTGTTGTTTCCGGCCTCGCGGGCAGCGCGAGGGCGCTCTTTATTGCTGGTCTCTGGCAAGTCCTGCGTCGACCACTAATCGTCGTTACACCTCACGACAAGAACGTCTCGCAACTGGCTTCGGACATTGAATATTTCCATCGTGTCTTGAATCCGTCTTCCGGCGGGCAGGTTTGCGCCTTTCCAGCTTTGGAGACCGATCCCTATTCCGGATTGATGCCGCACGCCGGAGCTCTGCAGACGAGGGCGACCACACTGTGGTGTCTGCGTCAGAAACGGGCCGACATTGTCGTGACCTCAATTCGCGCGGCGGCGACATGGCTGACTGCGCCACCGACGTTTGACACGTACAGCCTTCACGTTTCAAAGGGCGATGATGTGTCCCAGGAGCTCTTTGTCGAACATCTCACCACTGCCGGCTACCTGAGACAGGAGCCCGTGGCGGGGCCCGGTGAGTTCTCCGTTCGGGGCGGAATCGTCGATGTGTTTTCTCCCCTGATGCGTGCTCCGGTGCGCATGGAGTTCTTCGGCGACACCGTAGATTCGATTCGAGAGTTTGATCTTGACGATCAACGCTCGCGGGGTCCCGTTCAGCACATCGACATCCTTCCGATGCAGGATGTTCTTGTCAGCCGCGAAATGATCCGGCAGTGGGCGACGAAAGCTATCGATCACTGGCAGGATGATGCATTTCGAAAGGAGCTCAGTGAGAAGCGCATCTTTGCCGAGGGTGGAGAGTTCTTTCCGGGTCTCACATTTCTTCTGCCGCTCGCCTTTCCTCTGGAGTCCACGATTTTCAACTACGCCGAAGGAGCGGTAGCTGTTCTCGATGAAATCGAAATACTTACGGAAGACCATAGAAAGTTTCTGGAAACCCTTCAGCATCGTTACGAACAAACCGTGGCTGCCGGAGGCCTGGCTTTACCTCCGGCCAGCCTTTTTTGTTCGCCTGAAGACCTTGCCCGTCCCAGGCTTCAGACCCCGAGCCTGTATCTGGAGGAGTTGGGCTCTGCTGAATTCGAAAATCCGGTGGCTTTCCCCGTTCGTTCCCATCCGAGCGCGCGGTGGCATGGAAGAATCAAGGAGCTCGCCGAAGAGGTTCGCACCAATTTCGCCGGCGGCACGCAGGTCGTGCTTCTCGGAAGCACGCTGGGTATGGCCGAACGGTTACGGGATTTTCTGCATGAGTACGACATCCCTTTTCGTCTGGAATTTGGGGAACAGCCACTAAAGGTCGTTGATGATCCTGTCGCTCCGCTGGTGGGAATAGGCCGGCTCTCGGCGGGCTTCAGTCTGCCGGATGCGGCACTCTTGCTCTACGCAGAGAGTGACGTGTTTGACGAAGTCGAACACGCTCAGCCCACCCATCGTCGCCGGCAGAAACTCTCGGCATTTATTTCCGATCTTCAGGATCTGAAGCCGGGGGACTACGTTGTTCATGTGGACCACGGTATCGGCACTTACAACGGCATCACCCTGGTTCACGACAGGGAATGCATGGTGCTACTTTATCACGGAGGAGATCGCGTCTTCGTTCCCCTTGAACGGCTCGATCTGATCCAGAAGTATTCCTCCACCGAGGGGGCAAAGCCACAACTCGACAAGCTTGGTGGAACGTCCTGGGTACAACGGAAGGCCAGAGTCAAACGCGCCATTCGCGATATGGCGCAGGAGCTGTTGCAGCTATATGCCGAGAGGAAACTCGCTCAGGGCTACGCTTTCTCCGCGGATAGCGAGTGGCAGAAGGAGTTCGAAGAGGCTTTTCCGTATGACGAAACCCCGGATCAGCTTTCTGCAATCGCCGACATCAAGAGGGATATGGAGAACTCCATCCCGATGGATCGTCTTGTCTGCGGTGACGTCGGCTACGGCAAGACCGAGGTCGCGATGCGCGCTGCTTTCAAGGCTGTTGGTGACGGCAAGCAAGTAGCGGTTCTCGCTCCGACCACGGTGCTTTGTTATCAGCATTTTGAAACTTTCAAAGAACGGTTCTCGGCATTTCCCGTGAAGATCGCGATGCTAAGTCGATTCGTTCCCGCAAAGGAGCAGAAGACAATCGTGGCGGAGGCGGAAGCCGGCCGGGTCGATATCATCATCGGCACCCATCGGATCCTTTCCAAGGATGTGAAGTTTCAGGATCTCGGGCTGATGATCGTTGACGAAGAGCAGCGCTTCGGTGTCGCGCATAAAGAACGATTGAAGCGGATCCGAACGGAGGTCGACGTTGTGACTATGACGGCAACACCCATTCCCCGCACCCTCAACATGTCGCTTAGTGGCCTCCGGGATATGTCCGTTATTGAAACTCCGCCGCGGGATCGCCTTGCAATTCAGACGAATGTGGTGAAGTTCCGGACATCTGTGATCGAAAATGCCATTAATTTCGAACTCGATCGGGGTGGCCAGGTTTACATGGTGCACAACCGCGTCGAGTCGATCTATTCCCTGGCGGACATGGTACGGCGGCTGTGTCCCAGGGCCAGAGTCGGGGTCGGTCACGCGCAAATGTCGGAGAAGGAACTCGAAACGGTGATGACGCGCTTTATGCATCACGAGTTCGATGTCCTGGTAGCGACGACAATTATCGAAAACGGGCTCGACATACCCCTCGCCAACACCCTGATCGTCAATCGCGCCGATCGCTTCGGGTTGTCGCAGCTCTACCAGCTTCGGGGCCGCGTTGGCCGATCGAACCGCCGCGCTTACGCCTATCTCCTCATCCCCTCCGACGAGTCGCTAACCCCAATTGCCCGCCGTCGGCTGGCAGCCATCCGCGAGTTTAGCGATCTCGGGGCAGGGTTCCGTATCGCCGCGCTGGACCTGGAGTTACGCGGAGCAGGCAACCTTCTTGGAGGGCAGCAGCACGGCCACATCGAGGCTATTGGATTCGACCTCTATTGCCAATTGTTGGAACGAACCGTCGAAGAGTTGCGGACGGGCCAGGAGCTGCCCGAAGCGGAAACCGCGATCAACCTAAAGCTCGACCTCAAAATTCCTGCGAACTTTATCGATGACGAACTGCAGCGGTTGCGCGTCTACAAACAGATTGCGACCGCAAGGTCGGAGGAAGAAATCGATAGCCTGTACCGCGAGCTGGAAGACCGGCTCGGTGCTCTGCCAATGCAAATCCGGAATTTACTGGAATACGCCCGGCTTCGGGTGCTGGGTCGCGCACGAGGTGTCGTGTCTATAGATCGGACATTACAGGGGATAGACGTCCGCTTTCACGAATCTGCGCGCATTGAGCCCGAGCGGATCGTGGATCTCGTCGGCACCGGCGAACGGATTGTGTTTGTACCGCCCACAACGCTCCGCATTCGCACTACAAGCTCGCGCTCCGACTTGTTTTCCAGCATCGGGGATTTGTTGCGAGAGATTACGTAGGCCTTTTAAGATGGCCGAAGGAGTTTTCGTATGAAGAAAGCATTGTTCATCCTTGGGATGACCATAGCCATTGCCCTTCCCACGGCAGCGCAACAGAAAATCGAGCAGATTGTGGCGCGCGTCAATGGAGACATCATTCTTAAGTCGGAAATGGATCACGAGCTCGACGTCCGTCGCTTCGAGATGATGAAACAGCCCGGCATGGATCCGACCAAGCTCGAGCAAGAGATGGCGGACGAATCGAAGGTCATTTTGCGCGATCTTATCGATCGTGCGCTTCTTCTCCAGATCGCCAAGGAAGCAGGCCTCAACGCGGATACCGATGTGGAAAAGACGATGGAGGACCTGCGCGTCCAACAAAAATTCGAGACCCGCGAGGAGCTGGAAAAGGCCATCATCAAGGACTACGGCGACCTCGACGAATTCAAGAACGACATACGTACGAAATTCCTGACTCAGCAGGTAATCGAGCACGAAGTTTACGGACGCATGATTGTCACAAACGAAGAGATGCGCAAATACTACGAGGAACACAAAAGTGACTTCGACCGACCCGCCGGCATAAGGATTGCGGAGATTACGGTGCTGGTTGATCGCCGGCTTCCCGACCAGGTGGCAGTTCAGCGAAAGAAGATCGAAGATGCTCTTGCAGCCGTGAAGAAGGGTGACGACTTTGGGGATGTCGCAGAGAAGTACTCGGAAGTAACGACCGCGGAGCGCGGCGGCGATATGGGATTTGTCAGCGGCGACTTGAAGGAAAATCTGAACGAAGACATCGCGAAGGCATTAGAAGGGGTTGATAAGGGCCAGGTCACAAATATTGTGGAGTTTAACGACGCCTTCACCTTCTTCAAAGTTACCGACAAGCATTCCGGTGGAATTCTTAGTTTCGATCTCGCACAAAGAGAAATCCAGTACCAGCTGCTGAGCAAGGCCGCTCCCGACAAAGTTCGGGCGTTTCTTACGGAGCTTCGAGAGAACGCCTTTGTAGAGGTCAAGGCTGGATTCCAGGACTCGGGTGCCGCCCATCCCAAGGGCTGACATCGTTTCGCAAATTTCCTGATTTTCAAAAACTGGACCTGATGCGTCTCGATCTGTTTCTAAAGTGGAGCCGGATTATTCCGCGCCGTACTTTGGCCAAGGAGATGTGCGACGCAGGCCGCGTGGCCGTCAACGGAACCGAAGCGCGCGCAGCACGGGAAGTTCGCGTCGGCGATACCGTCGAAGTTCAGCTGCTCCGCCGGCGCCTGAAGTTCCGTGTCCGTTCCATTCCGGCGCACGCCCCGGGCAAGGAGGGCGGGCGCGAAATGTTGGAGCTGCTTGAAGAGCGAAGAAACAATTCAGACCCGGAATAACTCTCTCACGCTCACACCGCTCGAGCTCGATGTGATGAAGGCTATCTGGCGGCATAACCCGACAACCGTCAAAGATGTCCAGGCTGCTATCCACGATGATCGCCCCCTCGCCTACACTACGGTGATGACCGTCATGCACCGGCTCTACCTCAAAGGTTTTCTTGCGCGGTCGCTCAAGTCCAAAGCCCACTACTACGAGCCAAGAGTCGACTTCGCCGATGTTCGGGAAGCTGCTGTTTCCGGCGTCATCCGGCACTTTTTCCGGGGATCTCGGGATGAGTTTCTGCAGTTCCTCGAGGGCGGTGTCGGCCCGTCACCGGAAGTTGTTGCTCCAGCTGCTTTGGACGAAACGCTGCTCTGAGAAATATGCTAGTCTCACCTGCTCATGCACGACCAACACGCAAACCCTAAGACCGATATTCAAATTGCACAGGAAGCAACGATTCGTCCCATTCTGGACATCGCGCGAACCAGACTCGGGATCGATCCGAAAGACCTGCTGTTGTATGGGCATTACAAAGCCAAGATCTCGCTCGATTATCTGCGGACGCTGGAGAGCAGGCCGAACGCCAAGCTGATTCTCGTTACTGCAATCACCCCGACGCCGGCCGGAGAAGGAAAGACCACAACCACAGTCGGTCTTGGAGACGCGCTCAACAAGCTCGGTCGTAAAGCCATCATTTGCCTTCGCGAACCCAGCCTGGGGCCGTGTTTCGGCGTCAAGGGTGGCGCGGCCGGCGGAGGGTACGCGCAAGTCGTTCCGATGGAGGACATTAACCTCCACTTTACGGGGGACTTCCACGCCATCGGCGTCGCGAACAATCTTCTCGCCGCGATGGTGGACAACCACATCTATTCCGGGAACAGCTTGGGGTTGGATGTTCGCCGCATTCTTTGGCGGCGCTCGATGGACATGAATGATCGAGCATTGCGGGAAATGGTGGTCGCCCTTGGGGAAGTCGGCAATGGCTTTCCGCGGCAGGATGGGTTTGATATCACGGCTGCATCAGAAGTGATGGCTGTGTTCTGCCTCGCGAGTGACCTGGCCGACTTGAAACGGCGCCTCGGCAATATGGTCGTGGGCCAGACGAGGGAAAAGAAATACGTCCGCGCCGAAGAATTGCATGCTGCGGGCGCCATGAGCGCGCTCTTGAAAGACGCGTTTGCGCCGAACCTGGTTCAGACGATCGAAGGAAATCCGGCTCTGGTCCACGGAGGTCCCTTTGCGAACATCGCCCACGGGTGCAACTCCGTCGTTGCGACGAAGGCCGGTCTTAAACTCGCCGATTACGTCGTGACAGAGGCGGGCTTTGGCGCTGATCTGGGCGCAGAAAAATTCTTTGATATCAAGTGCCGCAAGGCTGGATTGAAGCCCGATTGTGCGGTTGTCGTCGCAACCATTCGCGCGCTGAAGATGCACGGCGGGGTGGCGAAAGCCGATCTCGGCAAAGAGAATCTTGCCGCCGTTGAGAAAGGCTTCGCGAATCTCGGGCGTCACATCGAAAACGTTCGGAAGTATGGTCTTCCAGTGCTGGTTTGCATCAATCGGTTCAGCGCAGATACTTCTGCAGAAATGGCCGTGCTGAAGGCGCTCTGTGCGAAGCTTGAAGCGGAGTGCGTTGTTTCCGATCACTGGGCGCGTGGTGGGGAAGGCGCCGCGGACCTTGGCAGCGCCGTTCTTAAGACGATTGAGACTAAGCCCTCAAACTTCAGACCTCTGTATCCCGATGACATGCCCCTCTGGAAGAAGGCGCAGACGATTGTCCGTGAATTGTACGGAGGTGAAGACGTCATCGGCGATCAGAAGGTTCGGGACCGATTCAAGGAACTGCAGGATCAGGGGTATGGTCATCTTCCTGTTTGTATCGCGAAAACGCAGTACAGCTTTTCAACGGATCCCGATTTGAAAGGCGCACCAAAGGATCATGTGGTTCCGATTCGCGAGGTCCGCCTTTCAGCAGGCGCGGAATTTGTCGTCGCTATTTGCGGGAACATCATGACCATGCCTGGGTTGCCGAAGATTCCAGCCGCCAACAACATCGACGTTACTCCCGAAGGCCGGATCACCGGGTTGTTCTAATGGCACGTAACTAGTTCTATGGATGTTGTGGCGTGGCGCAAGCAAACGCGTACACGTCTTATCGAAGAGCGAGGCCGCATCCCGGAAGATGAGCATCGGCGCATCAGCCTCGCTGTCGAGACGTCTCTCAACGAAATCCTTGATCCTCTACCTCCTCAGGTCCTGAGCGCCTACTGGCCTTATAAAGGCGAGATCGATTTGCGTCCAACAATGGAACGCCTTCAGGCGAAGGGCTGGACGACCGCTCTGCCTCACGTTATCGGCCCGCGCAAGCCGCTCGAATTCCATAAATGGATTGCTGGCGCGGAACTGGATTCTGGCGTATATGGAATCCCGGTGCCGCGGACGCGCGAGCTTGTACGCCCCGATGTCATCGTCATGCCGCTGGTTGCGTTTGATTCCGAGAACTACCGGCTTGGTTATGGGGCAGGCTATTTCGACATCACTCTTGTCCGCCTTCAACCCCGTCCGCGGTCCATTGGCGTGGGCTTTGAGTTCACTCGACTGGATACAATTCATCCTCTGCCGACAGACATTCCGGTGGACTTTGTCATCACGGAAGCCGGCATTCAGAAGAGAGTGCCGTCGGAGTAGACTAAACCAATGCGCTATTTCTGTGGCGAGTGCCCGAACGCGCCGATAGCCGCCGGTTGTTACTTTTTGAAGAACAAGTCGTAGAGCTCATTGCGGGAGATACCAAGAGTTTTGAGGACTTGCTCGCGAGTCAGGGGTAGTTTGACGGCTTCCTGCTCCTCTGAGGTCTTACCGCTGACGACAATCACGAACTCACCGATTGCCTTTACCTTGCTCCGAATCTGCGACAACCTGCCAAACAGGAACTCCTCGTGAACCTTCGTTAACTCGCGCGCGACACAGACTTCACGATCCCCGAGAATCTCCTGGAGGTCAGTCAACGTCTCCTCAACTCGGTGAGGAGCCTCGTAAAAGATCAGGGTGCAGGACACGGACCGCAAGCGTTCCATCTTTTCGCGCCGCGCCGCCTTTTTCGGCGGGAGAAAGCCTGCGAAGAAGAACTCGTCTGAAGGCAGACCAGAGGCTGCAAGCGCCGTAACTGCAGCATTCGGTCCGGGGATCGAGAGGACAGTCAGTCCATGCTCGCGGCAGTAACGAACAAGGCGGTAGCCTGGATCCGAAATGCCCGGAGTGCCTGCGTCGGACACCAGCGCGATCGTGCTCCCGTTGCGAATTTTTTCGCCTAGCTCCCCTGCCTTCTTCTCTTCGTTGAAATCGTGATAGCTGACGAGAGGCTGCTGAATTCCAAAATGGTTCATGAGCTTCAGGGTGTGGCGGGTATCTTCGCACGCGATGAGATTCGCGGTGCGTAGCGCTTCCAGGGCGCGGGGGCTGATGTCGGACAGATTCCCGATCGGCGTGGCTACGATGACTAGCGCGCCCATGCAGTCGAGG
>Ga0070667_100005202_pt1 | contig 10876 bp, 8 predicted proteins | sample KBSS33metaG_FD_64659 | JGI IMG/M metagenome (GOLD analysis project Ga0070667, IMG submission 64659) | Switchgrass rhizosphere microbial communities from Kellogg Biological Station, Michigan, USA - KBS S3-3 metaG | ecosystem: Host-associated > Plants > Roots > Rhizosphere > Soil ...
GCGACTGGTACGACACTTTCCTCTTACCTAACGGGGACCTATGGTGTGTCGCCGGAGATGTCGCAGGACACGGTCTCAACGCCGCGGTCGTCATGGGAAGAATAAGAAGCGCACTACGCGCATACGCCCTGTCCACTGAATCAATCGTGCAGGCGCTGGAGCTAACCGACCGCAAAGTACAACACTTCGAGATCGACAAAATGGCGACCGTCGTCTGCGCGACCGCTAGACCGCCTTACGACGTCTTCGAAGTCTGCACTGTCGGGCACCCGCCACCGGCGTTAGCTGTGCCAGGTAAACCGACCGAATTCCTGCAACTGCCAGTGGGGCCACCATTGGGCACGATGCCTGACGTCAAGCGCATATCAGTCGAAGTACATTTCCCGCCGGGCGCCAGCATGTTGCTCTACACCGATGGTCTCATCGAGAGGCGGTACGAGTCGATCGAGGACGGGTTCGCTCGCTTACGGGCTGCAGTCAACCCCATGCCTGCAGAAGACCTGTGCAGATCGGTTCTGCATCGCATGATCGGCAACACTGTCGTCGGCGACGACGTCGCCGTCCTCGCCGTCCACTCCACCACCTGACCGCCCACCTCGCCGCGAGCTCACACTAAATGAGGTTCAGAATTAGGTTCAGGGCCATTAGTAGCGGAGGCGTTGAGCTGACTGCGTAGCTTGCGCCAGTCGGGCAAGAACGAATCCATCAACACCTTGAACTTCGGTCCGTGTCCTCGTTCCAACAGGTGCGTCAGCTCGTGCACCACCACATATTCCAACAACGCAAGGTCTTTCTTCGCCAACTCTAAGTTGAAGGTCAACCGTGCTGTGGTGCAGTTGCATGAACCCCACCGGCTCTTCATCTTGCGAATCCCCCATTGCGCGGCAGACGCGCCGACGACAGGCTCCCACTGCTGGATCAACTTCGAAATCGCGACGTTGAGCTGCGCGCGATACCAGCGATCCAGCACCTCGCCACGATAGGCAAGATCAGCTTCGGCGGGCACATGCAGACGTAGCTCGTTCTCCACGACCTCCACACGAGAACGTCCAGAATGTTCAATAAGAACAAGGGTATATGCCACGCCGGCAACGAGATGCTGCTCCCCAGTCACCAGCTGCTGAGCAGCCTGTACCGGAGCTTGCGCCATGCGATCGCGATGTTTCGCGATCCAATCCAGGCGTTCTACAACGGCTGCATGAACCTCGGCGTCACCTACTCGACGGGGCACTGAGACACGCACTCGGCCATCCGGCGGATAGATAGCGATGCGCAGGTACTTGACGTCCTTGCGGATCACCTCGACGTCGATATCACTGACCGATAACCGCGATTGCGTCGGCTTACGTCTGGTTCTCATCGTTGTTCATAAGGTCGTCATTCGCTGGTGCACGAGTGAGGGCGACAGCAAGGCCTGCCGCCGCAAGGTCACCGATCGTCATTAATACACGGCTGATCAAGGCCAAAGCCAAAGCATCGCCACGCTGCATCACGCTAGACAGCGCGAACGCGAGCGCGATCTCCCGGGCGCCGAGGCCGCCCGGTGCAAGCACGATGACGAAGCCCACCGCCCACGCCAACGCGAACGCCCCCGTGGACCACGCCAGCAGGTTCGTTGCGTGCGGCACAAGGTCACCGGCAATGAGCCATGTCTGCACCCCGAGCAATAGCCAGAGCAGGATTGCCCACCCCAGGGCCCGCACGAGACGCCCGGTAGAGACGACCACCTCCTCGGGTGCACCACCTCGCGCGCGCAGCCGCATCGCCACCACGAGCAGTCGCCGCAGCACCGGCGGCAAGAGTGCAACGACACAAGCCACAGCGACCAGTCCAAGCCACCAGTACTGCGCAAGCGCGTCGCGCCGTAGGAAGAGCAGCACAGTCGAGGCGACGAATACCGCACTGGCAAGCCCGACCAGCATCGCGAGAACCGAGCCAATAGCGCTACGAACACGGGAGATTCCGTGTGCGCGCCCCATCGCCGCCTGCGCTAAGACCGGCCACACCGAGCCGGGGACGTACTTGCCAAGCTGAGAGAGGAAGTAGACCCTGCTGGCCGCCCCGATCGGCAAGGTCTGCGCGACCGCGGCGATCGATTCACGCCACGACAACATGTTGACTACCAAGCCAGCCGCGACCGCGACGGACGCGAAGACCAAGGTAACGCCGGAGATGTGCTGGAGTGCAGCGACAAAGCTGTGCCACTCACGCGACAACGCATAGCCCAGGAAGGCAATCGTCAACGCGACGAATCCCCAACGGAGGACGACTTTCAACGCTGCTCGGTTCACGGAGCGGCCAGGCCTGATTGCGCACCGAGGCCAAGCCGTGCACGCAGCGTCGTTCCCAAGTTCGTCCGGGAGTATTCCTCGCGGCAGGTTGCGCCGAATTGCTCACCTAACACCGACAGTTTCTCCCTATCGGCCATAAGTTCATTGAGACGCTGCACCCAAGTCTCTGCGACGCCGCTGGGCAACAGAAAGCCTGTGCCACTGTCGATGACGGCGTCACGCAGCCCTTCCAGGTCGGCCGCAACCACCGGCGTAAACCGCATCGCCGCTTCGACAGTGACCAGACCGAAGCCTTCCATGTCACCGTGCACGTGGATGTTCGGCTGCACCATCAGGTCCGCTCCGGCCATGAGCTCATCACGTTCGTGATCGCTTACCTGCCCGAGCATGCGCACGCGGTCCGCTGCGCCACTCGCGGCAATGGCCTCTTCGACCGCCGGCCGATCTTCTCCGTCACCGGCGATCAACAGAATCGTCTGCGGATTGAGCTGCGGCAGGACCTCACTGACGAACCACGCCACACCTTTGCGACGTACCAGCCGACCAAACGCGAGGAGCACGACGGCCTGCCCCGGTATAGCGAGACGATTTCGCAGGGAGTCTCGTGCCTGTACCGCATCGTTAGGCGCGATTGGCGGAATCTCTACGCCGAGTCGCACAACATGCACCCGTTCGGAGCGGACACCAAAGCCGATCGTCGAGTCACGGGTGGCGTGCGAGATCGCCAATACCCGCGACGCGCGGCGCAGCGGCGGGTGCACGATCGCACGGTAGATCTTGTTGTCCCAGACGACATCCTTGCCCATCACCATCGTCGCCGACCGGACCCGCATCAACCACAGCACCGGATACAGCAGGGCGTAGACCAATGCGTCGCCGGCGATGACGAGATCAACGTGTCTGCGTAATACAAGCCAGATTGTGCGCAGATACATCACCGGAATCCACAACGGCAGCCGCCGATTCGGACCACCGTAGGCGACGAGGCGATCCGTCGTCGTGGAGTCGTGACTCAAGGTCAGCCACACGTCGTGCGCGAGTGTCTCCATGCCGCCCACCGATGGTGGGAACTTCCGAGTCACAAATAAGACCGACTGGCGACGGGCGGAAGGGGACATATGAATGTTTCGATCGGCTAACTCTGTAGGAACGCGAAAGAGTCGACCTGCTGCGATACGGCGGCCCGAAGGGCGACGACATCCGGACCGGCCTTGAGAACCTCCCGCGAAACACTGGGCAAAACATGTGGCAGGACGTCGGCGAACAGTCGCTTGACGTCGTCGTCGTTGCCGCCCTGTGCCCCGATACCGGGCACTAACAGCGGACCGTGCAGCGCAGCGAAGTCCACTTCGACATCGCCGATCGTCGCACCGACCACCACACCGAACGAACCCCATTCGTCGTCGCTGTTGCGCTGCGCAACCTCGTCGATAACGGTCTGCGCAACGAGGCGACCGTCACCAACACGTGCATGTTGAAACTGTGGGCCCTCCGGGTTCGAGGTCAACGCCAAGACGAACAGACCAGCACCATTGGCATTTGCCACATCGAACGCAGGGTCCAGCGACCCCACCCCCAGATAGGGGCTGACAGTGATCGCGTCTACGGCCATCGGCGCCGACGACGACAAGTACGCCTCGGCGTAGGCGGCCATCGTCGAACCGATATCACCGCGTTTGACGTCCAGTAGCACCAGCACACCGGCGGCACGCAGATCGACAATCGCCTTTTCCAATACGGCAATGCCCACCGAACCAAAGCGTTCGAAGAAGGCCGACTGCGGCTTCACCACCCCGGCGGTACCGGCGAAGGCCTCCACGCACGCGTCGGTGAATCGCCGCAGGCCATCCACGTCGTCGCTAAGCCCCCATGCTTGCAGCAACGCCGCATGCGGGTCGATCCCCACGCAGACCGAACCCCGCGCCTTGGTGGCGGCAGCGAGACGATGCCCGAACGGCTCCATGCTCAGTCTGTCCCTATCGCGGACTGTGATGCGGCGGCGAAACGATCCGCATCCGAGACGCGGGCGACTCGCTGCTCTTTAGACAGATGCGCATACCCGACGGCATCGGCCACTGAATCGAAGCCACGCTCATCCAAGGCTTGCTCCAGCTCCGCCAACACACGCATCGGCGCATTCGGATCGCCGAAGACCGCGGTACCAACCGAGACCGCCGAGGCGCCGGCGAGGATGAACTCCAACGCGTCCAGTCCAGTACGAATGCCGCCTATACCGAGGATCGGCAAGTGTGGAACCACTTTGTGTACCTGCCAGACGCAGCGCACGGCCACCGGACGGATCGCGGGGCCGGAGAGTCCACCGGTCACGCCGCCCAGCACAGGGGCGAGGGTGTCGGTGTCGATCACCATGCCCAGCAAGGTATTGATCAGCGACAAGCCGTCGGCGCCCGCATCAGCACAGGCACGCGCGATCAGGGTGATGTCGGTGACGTCGGGGCTGAGTTTGGCGAAGATCGGTGTCCGCGGATCCGCTGCGCGGCGTACCGCGCTGATCACCCTCGAGGAGGCGCTGGCGTCACAGGCGAAGACCTGGCCGCGGTTCTCGACGTTCGGGCAGGAGATGTTCACTTCGATCATCGCTACCGCTGGTTGCCCACTGAGCCGCCGCGTCAGCTCGACGAACTCGTCACTGGTACCGCCCGCGATCGACACCACAGCACGGGCGCCATTGTCGGAAAGCCACTGCAAATCATTGGCAATAAACGCATCGATTCCCGGGCCCTGCAAACCGATCGAATTGACCATGCCGCTAGGCGTCTCCGCCATCCGCGGCGTTGGCCGGCCTGAGCGCGGACGCAGCATGATCGACTTCGTCACGACCGCGCCAAGCTCCGCGACGTCGAAGAACTGACCAAGCTCACGCCCTGCAGCGGCACAGCCTGAGGCCGTAAAGACAGGATTCGGAAACGAAACGCCCCGCAGCCGTGTCGTCATGTCTGCCATTGCTGAACCCCCATGTCAATGTCCGATCATCGCGTCGGCGCCGACGATGTCTGCCGGTAGACGGCCAATGTCATCCCAGCGCACGCGATCAGCAAGGAAAATAGGACCTTCTACGCACGAACGCACCAGTCGGCTCTTGCCGTCGTCGCCACGCACCGGCAGTACACAGGTCATGCAGACTCCGATACCGCAGGCCATCGACTCTTCTACCGCAACTTGCGCCGGAATAGCGTGGCGGCGGGCAGTCTCACCGACCGCCTTCAGCATCCCCATCGGTCCGCAGGCGTAGACCACCTCGGCCTTGACCCGGGTGATCGCCTCATCGAGAACGTCAGTGACCCGGCCTTTGGTGCCGGCGCTGCCATCGTCAGTGGTGACGCTGACTTTGCCCGCGGTGCGTTTGGCGACCAGCTCACCGTAGAGGCGTCCCGCGGAAGCGGCGCCGAGCACAAACTCCACGTCGCTGCCTCGGGCGATCAGCTGCTGTGCAAGGGGAATCAGCGGTGCCGTTCCATAGCCGCCACCGACCAAGACGGCTGGCACGGGCGCGTTCGGCAGTGGGAACGGGGTGCCCAACGGCCCGACGATATCGAGTACATCTCCCGGCTTACGCTGCACCAGCCACTGCGTCCCAGGCCCGTGGGCGGCCACAACGAACTGAACAGTTCCAGCAAAGTCGTCCGTCGGAGTGGCTCCCAGCAAGGCGAAGCTACGACGTAGCAACATCGAGGTATTCGGACCGCCGACGGCGACGGCGACAAAGTGCCCAGGCTTGAAACCAGCTGCGATCTGCGGCGCGATCACGGTGAACTGGAAGTAGTCCCCCGCCTTTGCCACCGCGAAGATCTCGGCCTGTTCTTGCACCGGTCCCCCTGATCGTGCGCTACTCACGTCCGTCCTCCCGCCAATCGGCGAGCTGGGCGTGGAACTGCTGCAGCGACCGAACACCGATGTCTCCGCGCACCAGTTCCTCGATGCCCTGCACCGCGGCGGCCGCAGCCTGCACAGTCGTCAGGCACGGAATGCCCGCGGTGACGGCAGCAGTGCGGATCTCATAGCCGTCCAGACGTGGCCCAGAGTTGCCGACCGAGCCACGCGGTGTGTTGAGCACCAGATCCACTTCGCCTGCCAGGATCCGGGACACCACGTTCTCGCCACCTTCGGAGAACTTGCCGATCACCTCGGCCTCTACGCCGTTGCGGCGCAGTACCTGCGCGGTACCGCTGGTCGCGAGGATATGGAAGCCAAGGTCGGCGAGGCGTTTTACCGGGAAAATCACGGCACGTTTGTCGCGGTTGGCGATGGAGACGAAGACCGTCCCACGAGTAGGCAACGAACCGTAGGCCGCAGCCTGGCTCTTAGCGAAGGCGGTACCGAAGTAGGCGTCGAAACCCATCACCTCACCGGTGGACTTCATCTCTGGGCCAAGGATCGAATCGACCATGTCGCCGGCAGGAGTGCGGAACCGCTGGAATGGCAGCACCGCCTCCTTCACTGCGATCGGCGCATCAGCAGGCAAGTCAGCCCCGTCGCGCGTCGCGGGAAGCATGCCTTCCTTGCGTAGCTCCGCGATGGTCGCGCCGACCGCAATCCGCGCCGCCGCTTTGGCCAACGGGATCGATGTCGCCTTAGAAACAAAGGGAACTGTGCGGCTGGCACGCGGATTAGCTTCAAGGACGTAGAGGACGTCACCGGCGAGCGCGTACTGCACATTGAGCAGGCCACGCACTCCGATCCCCTTCGCGAGTGCAAGCGTCGAGGCGCGTACAGCATCGATCTCGGCCGAGCCAAGGGTGATCGGCGGCAGCGCGCACGCCGAATCCCCTGAATGAATACCGGCTTCCTCGATGTGCTCCATCACGCCACCGAGGTACAGGTCTTCGCCGTCGAAGAGCGCATCGACGTCGATCTCCACCGCATCGTCGAGGAAACGATCCACCAATACCGGGTGATCGTCGGTGATCTCAGTGGCCCGGCTGATATAGGACGACAGGCTCGCCTCGTCGTAGACGATCTCCATACCCCGTCCACCAAGCACATAGGACGGACGAACGAGGACCGGATAGCCAATCCCGTCAGCAACCGACTTGGCCTCTTCGAAGGAGGTGGCCGTGCCGTGCTTAGGCGACGGAAGACCCGCCGCAGTAAGCACCTTGCCGAATTCGCCACGGTGTTCGGCGAGATCGATCGCCTCCGGCTGAGTACCCAGCACCGTCACGCCTGCGTCCTTAAGACGCTGCGCCAGCCCAAGCGGCGTCTGTCCACCAAAGGTGCAGATCACCCCGGCGACCGTGCCCGAAGCCTCTTCAGCGTGAACGACTTCGAGGACATCTTCGAAGGTCAACGGCTCGAAATACAGACGATCCGCAGTGTCGTAGTCAGTAGAGACCGTCTCCGGGTTGCAGTTCACCATGACGGTCTCGTAGCCCGCCTCACGCAGGCTCATCACAGCGTGCACGCAGGAGTAGTCGAACTCGATGCCCTGACCAATGCGGTTCGGGCCACTGCCGAGAATCAGCACCTTCGGGCGTTCGGTCTGCGCCGCGACCTCGGTCTCTTCGTCGTAGCAGGAGTAGTGGTACGGCGTCGCGGCCGCAAACTCCGCCGCGCAGGTGTCCACCGTCTTGTAGACCGGCCGAATCTCCCACCGGTGCCGCAGCGCACGCACTTCATCTTCGTGGCCAAACTCGGGGCGCAGCACCGAAAGCTGACGGTCCGACAGACCGTTGCGTTTGGCCTTGCGTAGCAGCGCCTGCGTCAGCTCTGGCGCGGCAACGATCTCCGCACGCAACTCGACCACTCCAGCGATTTGATCCACAAACCACGGGTCAATCCCCGACATCGTCGCCACGTCGTCCACGCTCCAACCGCGACGCAGTGCCTGCTCCACTCGGTACAGACGACCGTCGGCAGGGGTGGTCACCGCTGCGCGCAGCTCGTCGTCGGAGAGCTCCGGGTCCGGACGTGTCCAGAAGCCCGCGTCCTTCGTCTCCGCCGAACGCAGCGCCTTGCCCAACGCCTCAGCGAAGTTACGACCGATCGACATCGCCTCGCCGACGCTCTTCATGTGCGTAGTCAGGACGGGGTCGGCGCCAGGGAACTTCTCGAACGCGAAACGCGGCACCTTGACGACGATGTAGTCCAGCGCCGGCTCGAAACAGGCCGGGGTCTTCTCGGTGATGTCGTTGTCGATCTCATCAAGAGTGTACCCGACAGCGAGCTTGGCAGCGATCTTCGCGATCGGGAATCCCGTTGCTTTCGAGGCCAATGCCGAGGAGCGCGAGACACGCGGGTTCATCTCGATGACGATCATCCGACCGGTCTGCGGGTCGATCGCGAACTGGATGTTGCAGCCCCCGGTATCCACCCCGACCTCGCGCAGTACGTCGATTCCTACGTCACGCATCCGCTGGTATTCACGGTCGGTAAGCGTCATCGCCGGCGCGACGGTGATCGAGTCGCCGGTGTGCACACCCATCGGGTCGATGTTCTCGATCGAGCAGACCACGACGACGTTGTCGTTGCGGTCACGCATGAGTTCGAGTTCGTACTCTTTCCAACCGAAGACGCTCTCCTCGACCAGCACCTCATGCACCGGGCTGGCATCCAGGCCGCGCTGCACCATGACGCGAACTTCCTCCGCCGTGCTGGCAAGGCCAGAGCCGAGCCCACCCATGGTGAAGCTCGGGCGGATGACGACCTTATTGCCGACCGTCGCCGCAAACTCCACGGCCTCGGCCAACGTGTGACATACCACCGAGGAAGGAACATCGGCGCCTACCGCACGGACAATGTCCTTAAAACGTTGGCGATCCTCGCCGCGTTGGATCGCCTCGATGTCGGCACCGATCAGCTCCACGCCGTACTTGGCGAGCACACCGTTCTCGTGCAAGCTCACGGCGAGGTTCAATGCCGTCTGCCCGCCGAGGGTTGCGAGGATGGCGTCGGGGCCTTCGGTGGCGATGACCTTCTCTACGAACTCCGGCGTCAACGGCTCGATGTAGGTAGCGTCGGCGAACTCAGGGTCAGTCATGATGGTCGCCGGGTTGGAGTTCACCAGGCTGACGCGGAAGCCTTCTTCACGCAGGACGCGGCACGCTTGGGTACCGGAGTAGTCGAACTCGCAAGCCTGGCCAATGACGATTGGCCCGGAGCCAATCACGAGAATGTGCTGAATATCAGTACGTTTGGGCATTAACGGCCGCCTTCCAGGAGCTGCGCGAAGCGGTCGAAGAGGTAGGCGGCATCATGTGGGCCTGCCGCCGCCTCCGGGTGGTACTGAACGCTGAATGCTTTGAGATCTTTGGCCATTAGCCCTTCGACGACCTGGTCGTTGAGGCAGACGTGGCTGACCTCAACCGAGCCGAACTCCGTCGCTGTCGCCTTGTCCAACGGCGCATCCACCGCGAAACCGTGGTTGTGCGCCGTGATCTCTACCTTGCCGGTAAGGCGATCTTGCACCGGCTGGTTAATGCCCCGATGCCCGTAACCCAGCTTGTAGGTCCCGAACCCGAAGGCACGTCCCAGGATCTGATTGCCGAAGCAGATACCGAAGATCGGCATCTGCGCATGCAGTAACGCCTGCACGGTGGCCACGGCGGCGTCCGCAGTGCCCGGATCCCCCGGGCCGTTGGAGAGGAACACCGCGTCCGCGCCGACGGCCTGCACCTCGGCTGCGGTGGCCGTGCAAGGCAGCACGTGCGTAGTGATGCCACGTTCGGCCAAGCGGTGCGGCGTCATCGCTTTGATGCCGTAGTCCAGCGCGGCGACGGTAAAGCGATGCTCACCGATCGCTTCGACGACATATGGCTCCGGGGTAGTGACTTCCGCGCTCAGGTCGGCGCCAAGCATCAGCGGGCTGCTCCGTACAGCGTTGAGCAACTCCTCGCTGGTGCTTGTGGTCGAGATGCCACAGCGCATCGCACCACGTTCACGCAGGTGCCGCGTCAATGCCCGGGTGTCGATACCGCTGATGCCGACAATGCCGTCGCTGGCAAGCTGCTCATCCAACGAACGCTTAGCCCGCCACGACGAGTAGCGCCGAGCAGGGTCACGCACGACGTAGCCACGCACCCAGATCTTGCGTGATTCGTCGTCCTCGTCGTTCATGCCGGTGTTACCGATATGCGGCGCGGTCTGGACGACCACCTGGCCGAAGTAGGAGGGGTCGGTGAGCGTCTCCTGATACCCCGTCATCGCAGTGTTGAAGACTGCTTCACCGAAGACCTCGCCGCTCGCGCCGAAGGACTCACCATGAAAGGTGCGGCCGTCTTCAAGGACCAGAATCGCGCTCGTGCTCACGCTGCTACCCGTTCGTTGATGGTGCGTACCCACAACGGGTACTCGCTCTTGTCGTCGGCCCGAAAGCCACTGTCAATCTCGGAGTCACCGAGCTGCCAGGTCAGTACCAGCAGGCCGCCCTCGCCCATGACCTTGCCTGCCAGAGCTGGCTCCAGCCGCGCCCCAGTCAGCTGCGCAACCGGGAGAAAGATCGGCTCTACCGCCTCACGCTCGATCATGACGCCGGAGAGATACAGCGTTGCCGTTGCGCTCGCACGCTGCCCCAGACCATGAACCACAACCCGATCCTGCCACTGCCGGGCAAATGTGCTGCCGACGTA
>Ga0070667_100005206_pt1 | contig 10870 bp, 8 predicted proteins | sample KBSS33metaG_FD_64659 | JGI IMG/M metagenome (GOLD analysis project Ga0070667, IMG submission 64659) | Switchgrass rhizosphere microbial communities from Kellogg Biological Station, Michigan, USA - KBS S3-3 metaG | ecosystem: Host-associated > Plants > Roots > Rhizosphere > Soil ...
CACCGCGACCCTGGGGCATGACAGCGTTGGCTGCAGCCTCACCGTCAAACGCGTCTACGCCTACGGGCTTACCTCGACACATGTCTACCACTTCGCGATTCCAGGTGTGAGTAACTACAGCCTCTGCCCCGACATGGGAGTGGCCGTCCCCACTGGCACCCCATGGACGGTCGATGACATTGTCGTCACCTGGTTCAGCCGCCCACCCGGCCCAGCGGCCGCGGCGTATGTTCTGCGGAACCTCGCCACCGTCATCGCCGCCACTGGCGAGAACTACCCCAGCTTTATCGGCAGCGGAGTCGACTTCAACGGCGATGGACTCCCTGACTTCTGGGAGCGCTCTGATCAGGGCGAAGGCTTCCGCACCTACCTACGCAGCGGCAGTAGTTTCGTTGCGGGTCCGGCCACGTTCGCCGATGACAGTGCTGCGCATGAACCGTTGTTCGGTCAGCTCGACGGTCACCCTGGTGCAGATGTTCTCTCGTCCTACATGCACGTCGGTGGTCAGCCGGGTGTGCTCGGTTCGGGTGTTGTCGGCGTCGTTGTCACTTTCGGTGCCTCCGGCACGCGCAAGGTGCTCGTGAGCGACAGCTCCTTCCACACGACCTACGCGGCGTCTTTCGTCGATCACAACGGTGACGGAGTGCTCGACGTCAAGGTCGTCACCAATCCAAGTGATCCGTCACCGATCACTAGCTACTACGTCAACGACGGTGCGGGCAACTTCACACTCGCGCCATAGACAGCGGGACACGATGCCTGTTGCATCAACTACATAGCTAACGGCAACGGGGCCGATACCTGAATTAGGGGGGTATCGGCCCCGTTATACCTACAGATCGGGGGATCTATGAGCAACGGCGTAAGAGCAAGACGCCTCGCAACCGTTGCTTTAGTGGTTGGGCACAGGCGCCGGACACCTTGCCCGGGCGCCTGGTAACCGTTCGGACAGAAGCGATGGATCGATCATCCAGCGAAGACCGACCCATCGCTGCCAGTAAAAGTAAAAGTAAACACAAGACAAGTAGATCGGGGGATCTCATGAGGAAAAGAATGAGGGTGCTGGTGGTGACAGCTACTGCCTTGGTAGTTGCCACCGCCGGAATGTCGGTAGCTAACGCCGACACTGTCGAAAATCATCGCAATGGACCCATCGTTGGCAACTTCACGCTGGACAAGCTTCCAGATACGGCCACGCTTGGGCACGATCCGTTGGGCTGCACGATCAAGGTCGATCGGGTCTACAACTACGGTCTTAAATCGACGAAGTATTACCGCTATGACATTCCAGGTCTGACCAATCCGAAGCTGTGTCCAGACATGGGCGTCGCTGTGCCGACGGGCAAGCCGTGGATGATCGACGATCTCGTCGTGACGTGGTTCATCAACTACCAGAGCGGTTCTAAGCCCGCGGCCTATGTGCTGCGGAACTTCACGATTGTGTCGTCCTTTGCTGCTGAGGATTACCCGAGTTACATCGGCACTGGGGTGGACTTCAACGGTGATGGGTTGGCGGACATCTGGGAACGCACCGACGAAGGCGAAGGTTTCCGTACATACCTACGTTCAGGCGACACGTTTGTGCCTGGCCCAGCGGCGCTGCATGATTCATTCCTGCATGAGGTGTTCTTCGGTCAACTGGACGGCCAGCCAGGCACCGACATCGTCTCCGCTTTCCAGTCCAGCTACTACAACAACCTGCTGAGCAATCCCGACGGGGCGCCGATCTTCGGCCCGGGACCTACTGGCGTCATGGCTATTTCAGGAGCGACTGGCAAGTTGACGCTTCTGGAGCCGTACTCCTATACCGATAACGGTGCCGGTCTTGGTCACCAGTTCGACATCTATCACCCAGTTCCCACGTTGGTCGATATCAACGGCGATGGCATCCTCGATGTTCGCGTGACAGGCTCGGGCCCGTACGACGGAACGAGCGCGCCGTCGGTGACACATGATTTCCTCAATGACGGCACAGGCAACTTTACGTTGGTGCCGTAAGGCTAGCTCGTTAGTAAAAGTAAGAGGGTCCGCACCGAATTCGGTGCGGACCCTCTTACTTTGTAAGGCTATTGTCTGGCCAGTTACTCCGCTGGGGGCGTGGCCACTGCGGCAACCGGTGCAGCCAAGGACTGCTGCAGGATCTGCGCCACGTCGAGAACTTGAACGTCCTCGCGTGTGGTGCCTTCGGCTTGCTTGGCGACAACCGCGTCGTTGAGCATGACCATGCAGAACGGGCAGGCCGTCGAGATCAGGTCTGGGTCAAGGCCGAGGGCCTCTTCGGTACGTTCGACGTTGATCCGCTTGCCGATCGTCTCTTCCATCCAGAAGCGGGCACCGCCGGCGCCACAGCAGAAGCCGCGGTCCTTGCAACGGTGCATCTCTTCGGACTTCAGCGACGGGATAGAGCCAAGGACGTCACGCGGTGGCGTGTAGACCTTGTTGTGCCGGCCGAGGTAGCACGGGTCGTGATAGGTGACCTTCTTGTCCACCGGCTCGACCGGTGTCAAGCGACCCTCTTCAACAAGCTTCGCCAGCAACTGCGTGTGGTGAACGACCTCGTAGTGCCCGCCGATCTGGGGGTACTCGTTGGCGATTGTGTTGAAGCAGTGCGGACAGGTCGCGACGATCTTCAGCGGCTCGGCGCGGGTGATCGAGTTCAGCACCTCGACGTTCTGCATGCCGAGTTGCTGGAACAAAAATTCGTTACCCAGACGACGGGCCGAGTCACCGGTGCAGGTTTCTTCCTTGCCGAGCACCGCGAACTCGACTCCGGCGACGTGGAGAAGCTCGGCGAAGGCTCTGGTGACCTTCTTCGAGCGGTCTTCCAGCGAACCGGCGCAGCCGACCCAGAACAGGTACTCGATTTCAGGGCCGAGCTTCTCACCGGGGCTGGCGCGCTTGACCTCGAAGTCGAGTTCCTTGATCCAGTCTTCGCGCATCTTCGGTGCGAGACCCCACGGGTTGCCCTTGCTCTCCAGCTTGCGGAGCATGACGCCGGCCTCAGAGGGGAACGCCGACTCGACGAGCACCTGGTAACGGCGCATGTCCACGATGTGGTCAACGTGTTCGATGTCTACTGGGCACTGTTCTACGCAGGCACCGCAGGTCGTGCATGACCACAGCACGTCCGGGTCGATGACGCCGAAGCTCTCGGCATCGCCGACGAGCGGACGAGCGAACTGCTGGTCGTTCGTCCCACGCACACGCTCGAAGCCGGACTCCGGCACGCCGTGGCCGTAACCATGTTCGAGATCGCCGAACTCGACAGCACCTTCTGCAGGTACTGCTTTGCCGCCGAGTAGGTAGGGAGCCTTGGCGAAGAGGTGGTCACGCAGGTCCATGATGAGCAGCTTCGGCGACAGCGGCTTGCCGGTGTTCCAGGCTGGGCACTGTGACTGACAACGACCGCACTCGGTACACGTGGCGAAGTCGAGGTAACCCTTCCAGGTGAAGTCCTCGATCTTGCCCTTGCCGAAGACGGTGTCCTCATCGAGGGAGTCCGGGTCGGCGAAGTCGAGCGGGATGCCGTCGGCGTCGGTGACCGGAAGCAGCGGACCGAGGCCCTTCGGCAGGCGCTTGAAGTAGACGTTGATCGGTGCCGTCGCGATGTGCAGGTGCTTGGAGTAGGTAACGATGATGAGGAACGTCAGGACGACCGCGACCTGGGCCAGCAAGAAGAAGGTGGCGAGGCCCTTGTTGTAGTCGCCTTCGCCGAAGGCCTCAGCGCACAGGTACGACGCGAACGTCCACTTCGACTTGCCGAACGGGAATTCGTCGGCATTCATTTGGGCGCCACGCAGGGCAATGAGGGTCAGGATGACCATCGTGATCATGCCGAGGATGACCCATGCCGGGCCGGTGTGCGAGCCGTAGAACCGCGAGTCACGCTTCTTGCGCTCCGGAGCGTTGCGCACACGCAGGATCGCGAAGGTGCCCAGCCCAAGGAGAACAGCGATGGAGAAGAAGTCCTCCATGAAGCCCAGGAACTGCGACTTGCCGATGATCGGGATGTGGAAGTCCCGATCGATCAGCAGCGCGCCGTAGGCCTCAACGATGGTGAGGTTGAGGACGATGAAGCCCCACATAGTGAAGAAGTGCGCGAGGCCGGGCACCGACCACTGCAACAGCTTCTTCTGTCCGAGCACCTCCTCGGCGTCATTGCGGGCGCGCGGAGCGACATCCTTGCCGCGGCCAGGAGCTGGCTTGCCGGAGCGGATGAGCTTGATCAGCCACAGCACACGCCGGCCCGCAATAGCGAAGGTGGCGAGCGACATCGCCGCCGTGAGGATGATGCGCAGTAACACCTAAGAGTCTCCTTCAGACAGGCTGGTCCACGCGCCAGCCCGGGCGACTGTAGAGACTACCGGGGAGTAACTCCCATAGGTAGCGACAGGTTGCTCACAGTCATACGGCAAGGGGCCCGGGTCCTCGTCGCCGTTGACGAAGCCCGGGCCCGAATTGCGCCGTTATTGAGGGTTGCTGGCGTTGTGGCCGGCCATTGGCGCTAGCAGGTGGACTGAACGGGTTTGCCCGCGAACCGGTCTCCCAGGAAGTTCAGGGCACTAAACAGCCCCTCAGCGGCCGCGGTGACGTGCTCAGCCAAGAGGTAACGCTCCTTGACCACCTTGACCCCGCCGGCGCAGTAGGCGGCAACGAGGTTGTCGTTGCCCTGTGACGGAACGATCTGGTCGAACATTGCCCCGTAGTTGAATACTGGCGCGGCAGGCATGCGCTGACCGAGTTTGTTCTGAGCCATGATCGATTGGTAAAGCGGTTCGGCGATGACGTTAGGTCGGACGGTGTAGTCGTCCAGTTTCTTGAAGGCCCCTTGTAGCAAGACGCTACCGAGGCAGGAGTTCTGGTTGGCGTTGAGCAAATCCCGACCCGCCTGGTTCAGGACAGGATCCAGCGCCATCTCGGGGTACGCACGCCACAGGCCAAGAACGCCGATGAACTCGAAGCCAGCGAAGACCCCACCATTAATTTGGTTGACCAGCATTCCCAGGTCCGCAGGCACGCCACCCTCTGCTGTGCCCACTACCTTCAGTTCGGGGGCGTAGCTGCTCTGCAGTTCAGACGCCCAGCCAGTCGCTGCTCCGCCGCCGGAGTAACCCCACAAGGCGGTAGGTGTCTGCGGGTTAAGCCCTGACGGGGAGAAGTGCTGGACTGCACGGACTCCGTCGAGGACCGCATGGCCTGCCTGAGCACCGGCGATGAATTGAGACTCAGGACCTTCGTAGTCAGGGATGGCCAACGCCCAACCGTGTAGCAGCGCCTGCGAGGCCTGTAGCACGTCACCGATGACGGCAGGGTTGGAGAAGCTGGTCAGCGAAAAGCCTGGAGCGCACTGGGCGCCGACGCTGTCTTCTGCAGCTTGGTAGGAGACCAGTGGCCGAGGCCCGGGACCGCCGAATGAGCCGAGCGGAATGATCAGGCTTGTGGAATCTGCAACCGGCTGTCCTTTGGCGTCGGTGGATTTGTACAGCAACTGCCAGGACTGGATCGGCAGTGGTAGCCCCAGGAAACTCAGGTACGTGCCTCGTGAGCGGATCACGGTCCCATTTGCCATTCCAGAAAGATTCGAGGGCGCGGCGTACCAGCTATCTACTGAGGCGGGTGTCTGGTAGCTGGCTGCGGTGGTGGCGCTGGATCCCGAGACACCGACGAGCAGGCTGGCCACCACCGACCCCAAAGCTAAAAGAATTAGGCCAAGCCGGAGGTTTCGTCTGGTAAAGCGTCTATCTGCCTTGCTTGCGTGCTGCGACTTGGGGCCGGATCGCATAGGTACTCCTGAGTTCTCAATTAAGTTACTCGTCGGTCAGATGTGATCGACCGCACAAAGGTAAACCCCGAAAATAGCCGTACGCAAGGGGTGAGCTAGAACACAGTCATGATCTGGGTCACAGGTTGACGAACCTGGAAAAATGTCCTGTATGGCGTATGAGGTCGTGCCGAACGGGCGTATCGACGTACATCAGCATCTCTGGCCGAACGAACTTATTGAGGTGCTTCGAAACCGGTTCGAGCCTCCATATTTACGGGGTTGGACGCTTCACGTAGCTGGTTATCCGGCCTACGAAGTGAACCCCGCTGATCACAACCCAACCCTGCGTGCGCAACTTGATGCCGACGCCGCAATGATCGGTGTCGCGCTGTCGGCGGGCTTAGGGGTGCATGACCTTTTCCCTAGTGATGCAGAAGAGCTCCTGACTGCCTGGCACGCCGGTGCCAAGGCGCTAGGGGCTCCTTTTGCCCCATGGGCGGCCGCGACGCGGATTGACCCTGACCTCATCGGCCTGGCAGAGCTGCTGACCGACGGCTTCATCGGGCTGGAGATGCCCGCGACCTGGTTGGCGACGCCTCGGTTGCTGGAAGAAGTCGCTCCGTTGCTCGCGGTCTGTGAGACGGCAGGTGTGCCCGTCCTGGTGCACCCTGCGGCGTCGACGGAGGTTGATTTGATCGGTCTGCGTACCGATCTGCCGGGCTGGTGGCCCCCAGTCGTGGACTACACGGCCCAGCTGCAGGCAGCCTGGTGGTCCTGGCATGAGGCCGGCCGTTCGCTGCTTCCGGACCTTCGGCTGTGTTTTGTCGGAGGCGCCGGCTTAGCGCCACTGCATGAAGAGCGGTACAAGGCCCGTGGCGGCCCGCCGCGACTCGCCGACACCGGCGTCTTTGCCGACACTTCGTCCTACGGTCCGCGTGCGTTAGGCGCGCTGGTCGGCGTGCTGGGTATCGACGCTCTCGTCTTCGGAAGCGATCGCCCCTATTCCGCCCCGTCGGCAACAGGGTTCTACGCCGCGGCTGACGACCAGATCAGCGTCACTAATCCGAGGCGTCTACTTCGCGGCTGAGAGGACCATCGCCGTCTTAGGCTGGCGGCGAAGGAGTGTCAGGCGGAGGCGGATAGGTCGCCCCTGAATGTGGTTGGCCATAAGACGGTCCCTGCGCAGGAGGCGTTCCATACGGCGGTGGTGTTCCATACGGCGCGGGGTAAGGCTGGCTGCTGTAGGGCTGTCCATAGACGGGGTCTGCGTAGTTTCCGCCGTAGGGCTGCTGGCCTGGGTAGGGTTGCGGACCTGCATAAGATTGCTGGCTTGCATAGGGTTGCTGGCCGTAGGGCTGCTGGTAGGGAATCGCAGGTAAGGCGCCATAGTTCATGGCGGAGCGACCCCACCACGCGCGGGCTGATGAACTCAACAGACAGTAAAGAAAAGCAAGGCAGTAGCTCAGGCCCAGGAGAGCGACGAATACGCCGCCGCCGCTGCTGTGTCGAACGGTGCCGTCAGAGGACACGGTGTCGGAGCTAGTGGCGTTGCCGATCACGGAGACCAACCAAAGGGCGCTGAAAAGCCCCTGAAAACGCAGAGGACGATGGGCGGCGCGCTGCGTCCTGGTTTGAGCTTCACCAGCAGAACTGCGAGTCCGACGGCCAGCGCGACCAGCACTACTGAGATGCCGATGAGTACGCCACCGGCCAAGTTCGCGAGGCTACCGAAGTCCTCGTCGTTGTTGCTACGAGCGCTACTTAGGGCCGCGCCGAGGATCAACAGGACGATTGCACCGAGGGTCGTGCCTGCGAACTCGATCCAGCCGAGAATCCGTGCTGCGGTGATAGTGCCCGGGGTGGCGACGACGCCAGCTTGTGGGTAGCCATAGCCATATCCAGCTGGTGGATAGCTCATGCGGCTCAGTATGCAGCACCTGAGCCTCGCTGGCTGGCATGTCTCGTGAAATTCGAACGATGGCGGCCTCGTCGGTGTACCCGTTAGCTAATAGGGGCGAACCAATGGCCCATCGGAATATTTCTCAACGTCATGAAGATGGTCGCGCCCATGATGAAGCCGATCATTACTTGCCTGCGCATCCGCGGCCTGCGGATCAAGAAGTCAGGTATCGGGGTTCGGCTGCCAGTGGCAAGCCAGCGCACCCATAACAGGAGAAGGGCAGGGATGGCGACGACGTACATCGCGTTGTCATGAAGGGCCGTCATAAAGTCGCCATGCATTACCGCGTAGGTAGCCCTAGTGGCGCCGCAGAATGGGCACCAGAGGCCCGTCGTTTCGCGCAGCGGACAGACGAGCAACGTATGCCTATTTGGGTCGACGAAGTACAGGGCCGTCGACGCGGCGAGGGCGGCCCCGGCCAGTGTGGCCGGAACCGCCCTCGACGAAGTCGCTTCTTGTTGCATGAGACTCATTGTGCCCCGTTGCTATTGGGCGACCTGCGAGCCAGGCCGCGCCGGACTATTTGGCAGAAATCACCAGCGTGCCCGCGGCTTTGTCGTGCCAACCCTGTTTGCGGCCGGAACTGTCAAAGAAGATCGACACTGGCATCAAGATGCTGAAAAATCCGCAAATTAAGCCGGGTGCTTGGAGGACGAACTCACGAAGGAAGGCCTTGCCAAGTCCGGGTATTTGCCCGCTGTCTTCGCGAATAACTTTGATACCGACCGCCATCTTGCCTGGCGTCTGTCCTTTAAAAGCGATGAACAGCCACTGATACAGGATGACGATGACGAAGAAGACGAGGACGGCAAGGATAACGCCACCGACCGCAGCGCCGGACGGCTCCGTGGTGGTGTACGCATAGCCATCAGAGTCGATCTTGGTCACGGTGTGGCTCGACGAAATTGCACCCGCCAGCGCGCCGAAGAAAACGATCGCGCCGACGATGCCGGTGAGCAGTCCATCGATGATGCGGGCGCCAAGACGCCCCCCGGCGCCTGCGATCTTGACTACACCGACACCGGGCAGATTGATCATGTCCGGGCCGACCATTCCGGGTCCAGCCATCCCGGGGTAACCACCAGGGGTCTGGCCATACGGCGCTGGCGGCGGTGCTCCAAAAGGCGCTCCGGGCGGTCCGTACTGCGGTGGGCCCGGAGGAGCACCATAGGGCGCACCCGGCGGCGGGCCAGGAGGCGGCCCCTGCGGCGCGCCGTACTGCGGCGCACCAGGTGGCGGTCCGTAAGGCGGGGGCGTCGGGGGTGCGCCGTACTGCGGCTCGGGAGCCGGCGGTGTGTACGGCGGGGGTGGTGAAGGCTTGGCAAAGGGGTCCTGGGGCTGTTGCCCCTCGCCTGGACCACCGAATTCAGTCATGGATGTCTCCTCAACGTCCATCAGGTCGGGGTCGGCCCTTAATGAACCGCCCTCACGCAGGGAGAAACATATCGCAACGAATACCTTATAAACCGGATAACCACCGGTTGTAGGCGGCGCGGTCTGCGTCATCGTCGTCCACGTTGTCTCGATTTGAGGTCAAATCAATGGCCTGACGTTCGCCCAGGCTCTGCCGTCGAGCTTGCTCAAGCCAACTCGATCGGTCTCGTTCGCCCTGTCCGGAGGTCCGCAGCCAGGCCACCGTGAGGATGATCATCAGCGCGGCCATAATCGCGTCACCGCCGAACCACATGATGGCTCCGCCGGTCTTGGTGTCGCTGAGCGGATCGATCCCCGCTGGCGCCTGCATGGTCACGGCTTTGGTGCCCATCATCAACACCAGACCAGTAAACGTGTCCACCGCCATGGAGATAGCCAATAAAAGCCAGCGGATTGGCGTAGACAGTCGCCATCGCAACGGTTCGTCGCCGAGGATGAGCGCGAAGAACTGACATCCGACCAAGATGTAAACGAGATGCTCAACCTGGCCAGCCCACGTGCTGGTCATGATGTCGTCCATCAGTCCGGTGAGGTGCGAACCAACGATTACTGCGGTGTAGCTCGCGATTGCCACGGGGGGTGAGGTGAACAACGAGATGGCACCGCTGGCGGCGATCCGACGAATCCGCTCTGCACTAACCGGATTGCAGGCTCGTACGGCAAGTCCCAGCGGGTGAGCGGCGACAAGGAAGGCAGGGGCAACCATGACCAGCGAAAGATGCCCAAGCATGTGTGCAGTGAAGAGTGCCTTGTCGTAGACGGCGATGCTGCCGCACGTCGCGAAAACTATGGTGACCAACCCCGCGACGAGACTGGCGAGTCGCAGTAACGGCCACGGATTATCAGGTGTTCGGCGTCGCTGACGCAGCATCAATGCGAGATAACTGATCGCGATCAAGGCGACCAACGCGATCGACGGCGCATCGAGCTGCCACGCCGTGAGTAGTTCCCGCCCCAGGAGTGACTTAGTCGTCTCCGGTGCGTGGGCTCGAAAGACCGCGTCGCCCGAACTATGCATGGCATGGCCGGCGCCTGTAGTGGCGAGCTGGCGGGTGACGAAGATAGCGAGCGTCACCAAAACGCCAATGCTGAGGATCCAAGCGATGACGACGACGTCGGGGAGGTGCTTCTCCGCCGGTTTTGACTCGTCTGTGTCTCGACGTGTGCTTGGTTTCATGAGGTTTCCTGGGGCGTGAATTTGGAGAGATCGGCGAGGTCGAGGCTCGTCTCAATACTGTTCACTTGGTCGAGTAGCCGCTGCCGCGCGTCGTTGCCGAACTGCCTGCGCTGCTCTTCAGTGAAACGTTCTGCCAACAGCCGCCATATCCGATCCGAGACTGTCTCGCGAAACGCCGGGAAAATAAGGGTGTCCTCCCACGCTTCGTGGGGTTCATACATTCGTACGAAGTTGTCTAGCTGGCGACGCAGGCTATCGGTCGCGCGAGGGCTGATCGTCGCTTTGGGCGAGGTTGTGCTTTCTGCTGCGATGTCCAACACATTGGCGGTGATATGCCGTCCTCGATCATGTTGGGCGAGAAGTACCGCGACGATGTCGCTGTGCTTGCCTAACTTGATCAAGGCAGGAAAGACGAATTCCTCTTCTAGCCCTTCGTGGTAACCCTCGATGAAGTCGCGAATCAACTGCGCTCCGGCAGTGACGTCACTGGCCAGAACGGGTGAGCCGACGGCGAGACGGTTACTGATCTCCCGGT
>Ga0070667_100005208_pt1 | contig 10867 bp, 8 predicted proteins | sample KBSS33metaG_FD_64659 | JGI IMG/M metagenome (GOLD analysis project Ga0070667, IMG submission 64659) | Switchgrass rhizosphere microbial communities from Kellogg Biological Station, Michigan, USA - KBS S3-3 metaG | ecosystem: Host-associated > Plants > Roots > Rhizosphere > Soil ...
CCGCCCGCGGCCTGGATCGCGTGGCGGCCGATCTGCAGCGCCGCGAAGGCGAGCCCGCGCAGGCGGTAGGCCTCGTTCAGCTCTTCGGTGACCCGCTTGGCGTCGTCCTCGGGACGGTGCTCGGCGAGCGCCGCCAGGAAGCCGCGGCCGATCGCCCGGTGGGCCCGCGAGAGGTCCTCCAGCTCGGCGCCGTCGTCCCCGGGATCGTTCGCGCGCAGCCGCTCGGCCGCCCGCCGCAGCGCCGCCGGCACCCGCGTTTCGACCGCCGCGCGCTCGTTGGCGAAGCCCTCGCTGACCCACCCGGGCGCAGGCTGCTCGCGGGCGAGCGAGTCGAACCAGTCGAGGTCGTCGACCAGCCGGCCGAAGGCCGCGGTGCGCGCGCCGACGCCGCTCGGCCGGTGCGGCAGCGAGACGAAGGCGTTGCGGGCGGCGACCACCGCTTCGTAGGCCTCGGCGGAGCGCCGCGCCAGCCGCTCCTCTTCCTCAGGCGTGGCCAGCTCGGCGCTGAGCATCGCCCCCATCCCCTCCAGCAGCGCCGCCAGCTTGTCGAGCGCCGCCGCGCCCCCGCGCCGCAGCTGGTCCGGCGGGCGGTTGGGCCAGAGGCCGAAGATCGCGACCAGCGACAGCGCCCCGGCGACACCCCATCCCGCCAGGCGGTCGGGGATTTCGCCGGGGTCGGCCTGGACCATCGTGGCGATCACGAAGGTGAGGATCAGGACCAGGGACGCGGCCGCGACGTAGCCGTCGATCACCCCGGCGAAGAGCACCGCGAAGCCGATCAGCAGCATCATCACGACCGCCAGCCAGGTGGTGTGGGAGCAGAGCGTGCCGAGCGAGATCGTCACCGTGCAGACCAGCAGCGTCCCCAGGTAGGCGAGGAAGCGCTCGCGCCGGGTGCCGCCGAAGTCAACGAAGATCAGGAGGCCGACCGAGCCGAAGGCGCCGAAGAGCGCCATCTGCGGAAGCTCGAAGACCTTGAGGCCGAGGGCGAAGGCCAGAGGGACCACGATCGCGGCCCGGATCGCGTTCTTCAGCGCGAAGCGCCCGGGGTCGGAGATCGTCAACTTCACCTGGCGAACATACTTCGGCTGTCGATGTCTGACGAGACCACCCAGTCGAACGGCGGGCGTACCGCCTGGGCGCGCAATCTGGCGACGCCGGTGCGCGACTTCCTCGGGACCGAGACCGGCTCCGCGATGGTGCTCGTCGGCGCCGTCGTCGCCGCGCTGATCTGGTCGAACGTCAGCATCGGCAGCTACAGCGAACTCTGGGAGACGCACCTCTCGATCCAGGTCGGCTCGCACGGCATCTCCAACACGCTGCAGGAGTGGGTGAACGAGGGGCTGATGGCGCTCTTCTTCCTCGTCGTCGGGCTGGAGGCGAAGCGGGAGATCGACCTCGGCGAGCTCCGCGAGCACAACCGGCTCTGGTACCCGGCGCTGGCGGCGCTCGGCGGGATCGCCGGCGCGGTCGGCATCTACCTGCTCTTCAACGCGGGCGGTTCGGGCGGCAGCGGTTGGGGCGTGGCGATGTCGACCGACACGGCGCTGGCCCTCGGCGTCCTGGCGCTGGTCGCGCCGACCGGCTCCACCCGTCTGCGCGTCTTCCTCCTCACGCTCGTGGTCTTCGACGACCTCGCCGCGCTGGCGATCATCGTCATCGCCTACACCGACTCGATCGACGCGGCCGCCCTCGCCGTCGCCGTCGGCCTCTTCGCGGTCCTGGGACTGCTGCGCTTCCTGCCGACCGCGCGCGGGCCGATCGCCGTCCTCGTCGCGCTCGGGATCTGGGTGGCGATGTACGAGTCGGGGATCGACCCGGTGATCGCCGGGCTCGCGATCGGCCTGATCACGAGCGCCTACCCGCCCTCGCGGCATGAGCTGGAGCGCGCCACCGACCTCACCCGCGAGTTCCGCGAGCAGCCGACCGCGGGCGGCGCGGTCGAGGCGCGCCGCAGCCTGACCGACGCGATCTCGCCCAACGAGCGCCTCCAGTACGCGCTCCACCCGTGGACGAGCTACGTGATCGTGCCGCTCTTCGCGCTCGCCAACGCGGGCGTCCACATCACCGGCGACCTCGCCTCCGAAGCGATCTCCTCGCCGATCACGATCGGGATCGTCGCCGCCTACGTGATCGGCAAGCCGCTCGGCATCTTCCTGCTGCCCTGGCTGGCGACGCGGGGGGCGGTGCGCAAGATGATCGGCGGCGGCAAGCTGACGATCACCTTCCCGGGGCTGCTCGGCACCGGCACCGCGGCCGGCGTCGGCTTCACCGTCTCCTTCCTGATCGCCAGCCTCGCCTTCACCGGGCCCGACCTCGACAAGGCGAAGATCGGCGTGCTCGCCGCCTGCGTGATCTCGCCGATCGTCGCCTTCGCCGTCTTCCGTGGCACCCGTGCGCTGATCCCGCAGTCGCGTCGGCTCGAACAGCTGCGCCGGACGGCCGAATCGATCATCGACCTCTCCGAGGACGTCGACCCCGAGCGCGACCACATCCGCGGCGACCCGAACGGCGCCGTGACCCTGGTCGAGTACGCCGACTTCGAGTGCCCCTACTGCGGCCGCGCCGAGCCGACGATCCGCGAGCTGCTCGACATGCACCACGGCGGCGGCCTCCGGTACGTCTTCCGTCACCTGCCGCTGCAGGACGTCCACCCGCACGCGCAGCTCGCCGCCGAGGCGAGCGAGGCGGCGGCGGCGCAGGGCGCCTTCTGGCAGATGCACGACACGCTGATGGCACACCAGGGGGAGCTCGACCTCGACGACGTCCACCGTTATGCCGACGAGCTGGAACTCGACGCCGACCGCCTCGAAGAAGAGGTGCGCAAGCGGGTCTACCTGGAGCGCGTCGCCGAGGACGTGCAGAGCGCCGACACCTCCGGCGTCTCCGGCACGCCGACCTTCTTCATCAACGGCCGCCGTCACCAGGGCGTCTACGACATCGAGGCCCTCACCAAAGCGATCGCCCGCGCGCGGCGGATGTCCGAACTGGAAGAGAAAGCGCTGGCGGACAAGAAGAAGGCCAAGGAAGCGGCGAAGCGCGCGGGAGCCGGCAAGGCCTGATGGCGAGCTGGCGGGACGTCGAGGAGATCGCCCTCGCGCTGCCGGAGGTGGCCGAGGAACCGACCTTCGGCAACCGCGCCTGGAAGGTGAGGAAGAAACTGTTCGTCTGGGAACGGCCGCTGCGGGCGAAGGAGCGGGACCAGCTGGGCGACGCGGCGCCGGCGGCGGACGCGCCGATCCTCGGCGTGCGGGTCCCGGACGAAGAGGCGAAGCGGGCGCTGCTCGCGAGCGAGCCGGAGACCTACTTCACGACCCCGCACTTCGACGGCCATCCGAGCGTGCTGGTCCTGCTCGAGCGCATCCCCCGCGCAGACCTCGAGGAAGCGATCGTCGAAGCGTGGCTCAGCCGCGCGCCGAAGCGGGTCGCGGCCGCCTATCTCGACGCGCGCGACTCCTAGAACGCGTCGGCGCTAGAGCGCCGAGCCGGGCGCCAGCTTGGACGAGGCGCGGGCGTGGGCGGTCAGTTCGCGGGCCTCGCGGAAGGTGACCAGGCGGCCGCCCTCGGGGTCGATCAGCTTCAGCCGCAGGCTGCGCACGCCGTCGCCGAAGGTGAGGATCGGGACGTCGGCGAAGATCGGGCTCTCGTCGTGGGCGCGCTGCAGGTTGTAGTTCGGGATCTTCGCGCTCAGGTGGTGGACGTGGTGGAGGCCGATGTTGCCGCTGAAGAAGCGCATCACCGGGTTCAGCTTCAGGTAGGAGCTGCCCTTGAGCGCGGCGTCGGCGTAATCCCACTTCTCCCCCGTCTCCCAGTAGGCGTCCTCGAACTGGTGCTGGACGTAGAAGAGGAAGACGCCGCCCATGCCGGCGATCAGCGCGGCGGGCATCTGCACGATGAGCCAGTTCATCGGTCCGACGATCGCCATCGTCCCGCCGACGAACAGCACGAAGGCGACGTTGGTGAGCCAGACGCTGTGGATCTGGCGCGGGCGCATCTCTTTGGTCCAGAAGCGGGGGCCGATCATCAGCGACCAGAGCGGGCCGATGGTGAAGAGGATCGCCGGGCTGCGGAAGCCCCGGTAGGCGAGGCGCCCCTTCCAGGAGCGCGCCTGGTACTCGGCGACGGTGATCGTCTCGACGTCGCCCTGGCCGCGGCGGTCGAGGTCCCCGGCGGTGCCGTGGTGGACGGCGTGGTTGTGGCGCCAGTTGGCGAACGGCTGCCACACCATCAGCGCGGTGATCCGGCCGATCCAGAGGTTGCCGCGGGCGCTCGGCACGAACGAGCCGTGGCCGCAGTCGTGGAAGACGATGAAGGTGCGCAGCAGGAAGCCCGCGGTCGGCAGCGTCAGCACCGCGACGATCCAGGGGTGGGCGTCGACGAGCAGGTACATGGTCACCATGCAGACGACGTAGGCGCCGAGCGAGAGCGCCAGGTCGACCATCGCCGTCGACCACGAGGGCTTCTCGAATTCGGCGACGTGTTCGCGCCAGTAGGCACGTGCCTTGCGGCTGCCGGCGTCCTGCGGAGACTGCGGAGAATCGACCACGCTTGCTCCCCTGCCCTCGTGTCGGTTTTTGGTCACCGACCAAGGGGCAGCCGGTCGCGGACTTATACATGTCCGACATAAAGCGGGCTTTCAGGTTGCGGCGCTGCAAGGGCGCTGGGACCGGCGCGGCGAGGCGCGGCGCTATTCGAAGATCTCGTTGACGTCGCCCGCGTGGACGGCGTGGACGCCGTCGATCTCGTTCAGATCGGCGGCCAGGGAGGCGACCGATCCGCGGCCGTGGACCTCCAGCGAGACGGCGACGTATTGGCCCGGGTCCTCCCCGCGATCGACGCTGACGTCGGCGACCTTGAAGTCGCGGGAGGTGCAGGCCTCCAGCACCTTGCGGAGGATGCCGCGGCCGTCCTCGTAGACGACCCGCACGGCGGAGGGCGCGTAGGGCGACGCGGGCAGCCGCCGCGACAGCGGCGCGAGGATGTGGACGGTGATGAAGTAGGCGACCGTCCCGGCGATCGCCAGCACCGGCAGCGAGGCCCCGGCCGCGGCGCCGATCGCGGCCACCAGCCACACCCCCGCGGCCGTGGTGAGCCCGCGCACCGCGTCCTGGCGGACGAAGATCAGCCCGGCGCCGATGAAGCCGATCCCGGAGACGATCTGCGCCGCGACACGCGACGGATCGAGCACCACGTCCCGACCGAGCACATCGAAGAACCCGTACTTCGAGATCAGCATGAACAGAGCCGACCCCAACCCGACCAACGTGTAGGTCCGCAGCCCCGCACTTTTCTGCCGCAGCTCCCGGTCGAGGCCGATCGAGGCCGAGAGCACGAGCGCCAACCCGAGCCGCCAAAGAAGGTCCCATTCGTTCACGTGAGGCATTTTCTACCCGACCGGTCGAGAATGCATCGGAGGCGAGGGACGACCAAGGGACGCTGCCCTCTCGGCGGCGGCCCTGGCAGGCTGTGGCCGCCGCCGAGAGGGCGGGTCTGTGGGAGTGACGGATCCGTGAAGGCTCTGCGACGCGGGACGCACGCGGGTCCCACGGGAGAGTCACGAGACTCGCAAGTCGTGACGGAGAGCGTGGGAAGTCCACGCTTCCGTGCGTGTCGGACAACACCGAATTACGCGCTGCGTGTATTGACCGTGCTGTAGCAAGGTCAAAGCACGCAGCGCGTTTTCGGGGCCTCTTTCCAGGCCCGAAAAGCGCACGAATGTGTCGGAAGGTCAGGGGAAGTGTGGAGTTCCCGGCATCTCTCGCACGGCTTCGTGCCGGGTGTGGCATCTCTCGCACGCACCTGCGACGTAAGTCCGACCTCCGCCCGGACCTGTGCCGAGAGACGCACTCCCTCACGTCCTAGGACTGCCGCAACGGCCGGCACAACACCCGGAAGCACCCGCTGGCAGATCACCCCCCGATCGGCAACCGCGGATTGGCGCCCCAGAAGACCAACGTCCCGACCATGCCGATGATGTGGACGGCGACGATGTTGAAAGCCATCGACTTCGCCGTCGCGGTGCCGACGCCGACCGGGCCGCCTTTGGCGTTGTAGCCGTAGTAGCAGCCGACCAGCACGATCACGGTGGCCATCGTCATGCCCTTGACGATCGAGTAGACGACGTCGGTGGGGTCCTGGAACATCCAGAAGATGAGGGAGTAGCCGCCGCCGGAGACGTCGCCGATCTGCTTCACCACGGCGAGGTAGCTGGCCAGGTACATGACGCCGATGCCGATGAGGTAGATGAACGGGAGGGCGATCCAGGCGCCCAGGAGGCGGGAGCCGCAGAGGAACGTGATCGGCGGCACGCCCATCACTTCGAGGGCGTCGATCTCCTCGTTGATCCGCATCGCGCCGAGCTCGGCGACGATCCCGGTCCCCACCTTCGCCGAGAGGATGTAGCCAAAGGCGTACGGGAGCGCCTCGCGGAGGTCGCAGAAGGCGGCGAAAAGGCCGGCGTAGGCGGGCGCCCCGTTGGCGCGGAAGAAGTAGGCGCCCTGGATCCCGCACTGCAGTCCGTAGATGAAGACCACGCCCCAGATGACGAGCGCGGAGCCGAAGATCAGGATGCCCGCCTGCCTGATCCCCTCGCCGAAGAACCGCAGCGCCCGCCCCGTCCACACGATCCCCATGACACGCGAGCCGAAGCGCGAGATCTCGCCGAAGGTGACGAGCCAACCGAGCGCCGCCCCCGGGCGAGCCCTCGTCCCGTCGCTCATCGGATCGTCTGCAGGTCGGGATGGGTGGCGAGGAGGACCGCGGTGAAGACGTAATTGAAGGCCGAGACCGCGACCAGCGAGATCACCACCGCCTGGTTGACCGCCCGCCCGACGCCCGCCGCCCCGCCCGACGCCGTCATGCCCTTGTAGCAGCAGACCACGGCGATGATCGCGCCGAAGATCGAGCACATCAGGACCGATCCCCAGACGTCGGTGGTCGAGGCGTTGGAGAAGAGCGTGGCGAAGAAGCCGCCGAGGCTCTGGCGGTAGATCAGCTCGGCGAGGATCCCGGCGGCGAGCCCGAAGAGGATCGCGAAGGCGTCGAAGAGCGCCGTCACCAGGACCAGCGCGAGGAAGCGCGGGACGACCAGGTTCTTCACCGGGTCGACGCCGAGCACCTGGAGGGCATCGAGCTCCTCACGGATCTTGCGGGCACCGAGGTCGGCGGTGATCGCGGTCCCGGCGACCCCGGCGACGACGATCGCGGTGACCAGCGGGCCGATCCAGCGGACGGCGGTGAGGACGAAGAAGCCGCCGAGCCGGTCGAGCGAGCCGAAGACGTGTAGCGGCCCGGCGGCCTGCAGCCCGGGTGCCCCGAGGTTGAGGGCGAAGGTGGAGGCGAGCAGCGGCAGCCAGCAGAGCCGAATCGCGAACATGACCTGCTCGACCAGCTCGTCGCCGTAGGGGTAGGGCGCGCGCGCCGCGGAGAGCACCGTGCGCATGGTGAGGACGACCATGCTCCCCACTTCCTCGAACACCGGAGCGACCCGGCCCAGGCTTCGAGCTACCGCTTCGCCCGCCACCAGCCCATCGCCCGGGCCAGCGGCCCGGCCTCCCCTGCTTCCTGTGCGGCGGACTCCTCGCCGGCGCGGCGACGAGCGTCCTCGGCGGCGCGGCGCTCGGCGGCGCGGCGCGCCTCCGAGAGCTGGGCGACGAGCGTGTCCCTGGTCTGCTCGAGCTCCTCCACCCCGGCGACGTGTGCCGAGGTGACGCGCGGCGCCGTCGGCATGTCGACCGGGATGTAGCGGGCGAAGTCGGCGAGCTCCCGCTCGAGCACGCCGATCTGGCGGCGGAGCTCCCGGCGGACGCCGATCGCTTCGGCTTCGGCCGGGTCGAGCGCCCCGGGGGCGGGCGCGGCCCCGGCGTCCCCGAGCGTGTCGCCGGGGATCGCGGCGCAGACGAGGACGACCTCGGCGAGCGCCCGGGCGGAGAGGCCGGCGGCGGTCGCCTTGCGGATCGCCTCGACGGCGATCTCCTCCAGCTCCGGCGCGGTGCGCACCCCGTCGGCGACGAAGGTGCCGCGGCCGTGCTGGCCGGCGACGAGCCCTTCGTCTTCGAGGCTCGCGTAGACGGCGCGGACCGTGTTGGTGTTGACCCCCGCCCACTCGGCGAGGCGGCGGACGCTCGGCAGTTTCTCTCCCGCCGGGAGGCGGCCGGTGGCGATCAGCGCCCGCAGGCGCAGTGTCAGCTGCAGGCCGACCGGGAGCTGGTCCTCGGGGTCGACGGCGAAGGGATTCGGCGCCGTGACTGACTGTGCCATCACGGCAGCACAGTAACACCTAGCTGTGCGTCAGATCAAACAGTCCTGCTATTCGCAGCTCGGGCGCTTGCCTTCCGGGAGTTCGTGGACCTTGCCCTTGGTGTCGACCGAGAGACCCATCGGGCTCGAGGTGTCGGGGGTGTTCAGGGCTTTGCCGTCGACGAGGACGTGGACCGAGCCGTTGCCGAAGGCGGCGGTGAAGGAGCGCGACTTGAACGGGCCCATCGATTCGCCGGCGGCGAGCGTCGCCCCGTCGACGACCGCCTTCCCCTTCGCGTTGATGACGCAGGCCCAGACTTCGGCGGTTGGTTCGATCTTCAGCTTCACGGTCTTCGGCGAGCTCGCGGGCTTGGCACCGGCCTTCGCGCCGTTCTTCTGACCCGCGCCGGCGCCCTTCGCGCCGCCCTTCCCTTCGGCCTTGGCGCCGTTGCCGGCCACGGCCGTGCCCTTCCCCGGCTTCGCCCCGCCATCTTCGCCGCCGCTCGAGGACAGCAGGACGACCACGACGACGATCGCGGCCAGCAGCCCGATCGCGCCGACCCAGGCGTAGACGCTCTGGCGCTTGCGGCGGCGGCGCAGCGCCGCGGCCTTGCGCGAGCGGGTCCGGGCGAACGGCGAGGTCGGCGCATCCCCGCGCGGCCCGCCCCCCACCTGGCGCTTGTACTCCTCGACCAGCAGCTCGGGATTCACCTCGAGGTACCGCGCGTACTTGCGGATGAAGGCGCGCGCGTAGAACTCCTCCGGGAGCGCGTCCCAATCTTCCTGCTCGATCGCCTCCAGGTAACGCGGGCGGATGCCCGTCGCGGCGTGGACCTCCTCGAGGTCCACCGCCCGCCTGGTCCGCGCCTCGGACAGGGTGTCGCCGATTACACCCACGTTTCCATTGTGCAAGTTCTCGGCGTGGAGGTGGTTAAAGGTCCGCGCCGGCGGGCGATCGGGGAAAAGTCGTGCAGTTCTGAGGGGGTCGCGTGGACGGCGTCCTCCCGGCCGCCCCGCCCGTCCGAGAGCGGTCCTGGGACGTGAGGGGTTCGTGTGGGTTCTGGCACAGGGACGGCACGAAGTCGGACTTTCGTGACCCCCGGTCGCGTCGCACGTCTCCGGTCGCCCGAGATGCCCGGTCCCGATGCTTGTGGAGCTTTACCGCCGCATAGGGCCGGTTTCTCTCCACAGCAAAGAGCTGACCGGTGAGGACTTGACGAAGACGCCGGGAACTCCACGCTTCCCGCAGCCTTCCGTCACTTCCGGGCGCTTTCCGGGTCCGAGGAGAGGCCCCCGAAAACGCGCTGCGTCCCTTGTCCGAGCGCCAGCTTCAGGCGCCCCGGACTGGGACCTCTACGGAACCGCGACCGGGACCTCGGCCTCGGCCTCCTTCGCAGGCGCGCTCACCGGCTGCGGTTCGCCCGGGATCTCGCGCACCTTCGACATCCGCGCCGGCAGGAGCCAGAAGACGCCGACGAGGCCGCCGACCGCGGCGATCCACATCGTCGGGCGGAGGCCGATCGCCGCGGCGAGGAGGCCGCCGCCGAGGGCGCCGATCGGGCGGATGCCCCAGTTGACGAAGAGGATCGCGCCCCAGGTGCGGGAGCGGAGCTGGTCCGGGATCACCGCTGCCTGGAAGGAGTAGAGCCCGACCTCGAGGATCATCACCCCGATGCCGGAGAGGAACTCGGCGGCGGTCAGGAGCCCCATCGAGAGGGCGGGCGGACCGGAGGCGAGCGGCACGAGGACGAGGGGCAGGGGCGCGAGGACGAAGCCGAAGATCAGCGAGTTGCCGAGGCCGAACCGGCCGGCGAGCCGCTTCGCCAGCGCCGAGCCGAGCACACTGCCCAGCGCGCCGACCCCGAGCGCGATGCCGATCGCCCCAGACCCGAGGTGCAGCTCATCGGTGGCGAAGATGATGATCAGCGCCCAGAAGGCGGTGTTGAAGAGGTTGAAGGTGGCCGAGCTGAGGAGGGAGGCCTCGAGCAGCGGTGTGCGGCGGATGAAGCGGACCCCCGCGGCGAGGCCACCCGAGTCGGGCGGGGCGGCGGGCGGCTCGGGAACGTCGGCGCGGCGGACGAAGAGCGCCGAGAAGAGGAAGCTGACGCCGTCGATCGCGATCGCCACCGGCGCGGTCACGGCAGCGACCAGGAGGCCGCCGAGCGATTTGCCGCCGACCACGGCGACCGAGCGGCTGCCGATCAGCAGCGAGTTCGCCTCGACGTACTCGCGCGGACGCACCAGCGAGGTGAAGACGGTCTGTTCGGCGACCATGAAGAGGATGCCGAGGGTGCCGGTGAGGAAGGCGACGACGTAGAGGAGCGGCAGGCTGAGGATGCCGAGGACCGAGGCGATCGGCAGCCCGAGCAGCAGCACGGCACGGCCGAGGTCGGCGGTGACGAGGATTGCCCGGCGGCTGCTGCGGCGGTCGACCCAGGCACCGAGGTGGAAGGCGAAGAGGAGGCTCGGCGCCATCTCGACCGCGGCGAGGAAGCCCATCTGCTCGGCGTTCGCGCCGAGGGTGAGGACGGCGAGCAGCGGGATCGCGATCAGCGCGATCTGGTCGCCGAATAGGGAGATGGTCTGCCCCGTCCAGTAGTTGCGGAAGGGGCGGTTGACCCGCAGCAGG
>Ga0070667_100005211_pt1 | contig 10867 bp, 10 predicted proteins | sample KBSS33metaG_FD_64659 | JGI IMG/M metagenome (GOLD analysis project Ga0070667, IMG submission 64659) | Switchgrass rhizosphere microbial communities from Kellogg Biological Station, Michigan, USA - KBS S3-3 metaG | ecosystem: Host-associated > Plants > Roots > Rhizosphere > Soil ...
GGCGCTGACGTCACCATCGTCTCCGACGCCAACAACCACGCTTCGATCATCGATGCTTGCCGCTTGGCTCGCTCCCCCATCATCGTCTACCCCCATCGCGACGTGCAGGCAGTCGATGCGGCTCTGGCCAGCCGCCGTACCCCACACGCGGTAGTTGTCACCGATGCGGTCTTCTCCGCCGACGGCGACCTTGCGCCGCTGGCCGAACTACACGCCCTCGCGCGTCAGTACGGCGCGTTACTCGTCGTCGACGAGGCACATTCCCTTGGTGTTGTTGGCACATCGGGCCGCGGTGCGGTACATGCTGCGGGCCTGGCCGGCGAACCTGACGTGATCCAGACCGTGACACTGTCTAAGTCATTGGGTGCACAAGGCGGAGCGGTGATCGCCGCGCCCGAAGTCATCGAGTTAACGATCAACAAGGCCCGGTCTTTCATCTTCGACACCGGCCTTGCCCCCGCCGCCGCAGGCGCCGCACTCGCCGCCCTAGGTGTCATCAAGGCCGAGCCACACCTCGCCGCGGCAGCACGGACCGTTGCCGAGCGCCTAGCGCAGCTCGTCCGCTCGACCGGCGCGGAGACGACCCAGCCTGCCGCCGCAGTGGTCCCGGCATTTCTCGGCGATCCGCGCGTTGCCGTGGCCGCCGCCCAACTTTGCCTGGATGCAGGCGTTCACGTTGGTTGCTTCCGCCCACCATCGGTGCCGCGCGGACGTTCGTGCCTTCGACTGACTGCGCGAGCGAATCTCACCGATAGCGAGTTCAACCATGTCGCCACCGTGTTGAGCGAGGCAATCTTGCGTGCAAAGGGACTTAGTCCGGCATGAGCATTCTCGTCGTCACCGCGACGGGGACCGAGGTGGGCAAGACCATAGTTACGGCCGCGCTAGCGAGTCTCGCACCACACACCACCGCCGTCGTGAAGCTCGGTCAGACTGGCGTGGACGCCCACGGTAGCGGCGATATTGACGTAGTACGGGCGTTGTCGGGGTGTCATAGCGTCTATGAATTCGTTCGTTATCCAGATCCACTTTCGCCGCACCACGCCGCCAGAATCCGCGGACTGCCGACCTTGACGCGCGCCGACGCGGTAGGTCGCGTGAATGACCTTGCCGCCAAGAATCAGATCGTGGTGGTGGAGGGGTCCGGAGGCGCTCTGGTGCCCTTCGATGAAACGGGTTGGACTGTGCTCGACCTGGCGGCAGATCTCGACGCCCAGATCCTGTTGGTGACCAGCGCAAGCCTCGGCACCCTCAACCACACAGCGCTCACCGTGCGCGCTATTGCGGCAGCAGGCCTTAGCCTTGCCGGCATCGTTGTTGGCTCCTGGCCCGCGACGCCGGGATTGGCCGAACGCTGCAATCTGCGCGACCTCGCCGCCATGTCCGGCAAGGGCCGACTTGCGGGTGCGTTACGCGCTGGGATACCGGACGTGTCAGACTTCTCTGCTGAAGCAAGAACCGCCCTGGGCCCTGAGCTGGGCGGTAGCTTCGATTGGGCGGCGTTCGCCGCCAGCTACGAAAGCTAGGAGCTATCCATGACCGACATCCTCGACATCGCGCGCCGCCAGGTGCTGGAGCAGGGTATCGGTCTGACGCAGGAACAGGCGCTGGAGTGTCTTCGGCTGCCCGACGAACGTGTCGACGAGCTGCTTGACCTGGCCCATGAGGTGCGCCTCGCCTGGTGTGGCGAGGAGGTCGAGGTCGAGGGAATCGTCTCGTTGAAGACCGGTGGCTGCCCTGAAGACTGCCACTTTTGCTCACAATCGGGTGTCTTCGACTCCCCCGTGCGCTCCGCGTGGCTCGATATTCCTTCCCTGGTGAAAGCCGCTAAGGAGACCGCCGAGACCGGCGCCAGCGAGTTCTGCATCGTGGCGGCCGTGCGCGGTCCCGACGAACGTCTAATGGCTCAGATTCGCGACGGTGTCGCCGCAATCCAGGCCGAGGTCGAGATCAATGTCGCCTGCTCGCTCGGCATGCTGACCCAGGAGCAGGTAGACGAACTCGCCGAGATCGGCGTTCATCGCTACAACCACAACCTCGAGACCGCCGCGTCATACTTCGACAAGGTGGTCACCACACACACCTACGACGAACGTGTCGATACCTGCCAGATGGTCCGTAAAGCCGGCATGGAACTGTGCTGCGGCGGCATCCTCGGAATGGGCGAGACGGTGGAGCAGCGCGCGGAATTCGCTACTCAACTCGCACAGTTGGAGCCGGACGAAGTTCCGCTGAATTTCCTCAACCCACGCCCCGGAACGCCATTCAGCGAACTTTCGCCCATGACCGCGACCGATGCTCTGCGTGCCGTAGCGACCTTCCGCCTGGTGATGCCCCGGACCATCCTGCGCTTCGCCGGCGGCCGCGAAATCACCTTGGGCGATCTGGCTGAGCGCGGCGTGCGCGGCGGTATCAATGCGATGATCGTCGGGAACTACCTGACGACCTTAGGACGTCCCGCCACCGAGGATTTGACGATGCTGGCTGACCTAAAGATGCCGATTAAGGCCCTAGCCAAGACCCTGTGAGCAACCCCGTGATCGACGAACTCGGCACCGGCGACGCCACCGCGGCGGCACTGTACTGCGACCGCTGCGGGAACCCGCTTAGCGAGGGCACTCACACGGCGTGCCACAGCGCCAGAACGCTAGAGCCACCTCGCTACTGCGGGCTGTGCCGCAGGCGGATGGTCGTCCAAATCGTGCCGACCGGCTGGCGGGCGCGTTGCTCCGAACACGGTGAACGCACCGAATCATGCTGATTCGCGACAGCTTTTATCCCTAGCTTGCCCCCCATTTGGGGGGCATTTGCCTTCTTCCGGAGAAATTTTCAAAAAATCCTGCCGTTTAAAGTAGACAGGAAGTAGTTTCCGTGGAAACCTTTTCTTAGCACGGAAAGCGAGACGCAGAATCCATCGGGGGACGGACGAAGCTAAAGCTCGCAACGTTTAACGCAGAAGGTGATCGGATCTGGGGGATTCGATCAAGAACTGCTCATAAATGTTTCACCGTCTTGGTCGGGGGACACGGACGGTGAGGCACATAGCAAGACAGCTGGGGAAAGCTATCAGCTGGGGAAAGCTGGAACAGCGACCTGTCGGGGGACGAGGTCCATTCCGGTACCAAATACGATCCGGGCGGCTCGGGGGACTCGCCAGGATCATGCACAAGAAAAGGTCTGCCTCATTGAGGCAGACCTTTCTTGCATCTACGAAATGTCGAGGTCGAAGCAACCAAATGAGCAGGCCACGGAGTCAACAAGGCATGTCACCTAGTTCACTGGCTAGTTCAACGATCTCCTCAAGGCGCTCTGTCCTCGCGACTCTCGCTGCGATGACACTGCTGGTTAGCGCGGTATTGGCTCCAGCAGGTGCCACACCTGCCTCCGCCAGTGCAAGTGGGCTACAAGAACAGTCGTTAGCTTCCCCGCAGGCCGGAGCCGCCTTACGAGAAAGCGTCGTCTCGTTCGACTCACCTTTGCCCGCCAGCTTTCCTGCCCATCCGGCCGGCTGTGACCGTCTGAGCTTCCTGCGCGTACGCAGCGACTCCGGTGCAAACGACTGGGCACAGGCTGACGCCATCTACGTCACGATGCCTGGACTTGCCTTGGGCGCCGACTCGCTGGCACCGATGGCCCGCAATGTCGTTCGAGCCTCCGCCGCGCTGGGCAGGCACGTCGAGGTCTGGGCGATCGACCGTCGAGCCAACTGCCTGGAGGACCACGCCGGCTTTACCGCCGGCGCACTCCAGCAGAGTCCGACAGCGGCCTTCGACTACTACTTCGGTGCTCAGCCGGTCAACGGCAAGACGTTCACGCCGCCGTCCGCTACTGACCTTGCCTTTGTCGGTCGTATGGGGCTTGCCCAGACGGTGCAGGACTATCACGCTGTCCTCGACCTACTCCCAGCCTCGGTGCGGGCGACGAAGGTCATGTGCGGTGGACATTCGCTCGGAGCGCTGATCGTGGGTGCCTACGCGAACTGGGACTTAGATGGCCAACCTGGCTACCGTGATTGCGCCGGGTACTTTACTTTGGATAGTCGCCTCTCGATCCGTGTCGCCAGTGCACTGCCGGAGGCTCTCGCCTTGGTTCAGGCGATTCTGCCGATGGCTCTCCCCCTCGATTTGGGTGCGACCACGGCTACTGCTTCCGGAAGTCCGTCTCTCAATGTTTCTCCACTGTTCCCTGGCATGGACCTATTGATCGAAACCTTCGCTCAAGCAGCACAGATCGCTCCCGCCGACGCCAGCACGCTGCTCGCATGGGTACCCACGTCGTCAAACTATGACGGGGCTCTGCGCCTGTTCACCGCACCGGATATCTGGACGTATCTGTTGCATCTGACTGATCCCCGCGCCTTGCACGTAAGCAATCAGACCGCACTCGGCATGTTGCAAGACGACAGCCTGCAGCCCTTCGGCTTCATGCGTGCAAGCATGGGTGCGCCGACCGGCGGACCGATCACGGCGAAGACATTTCCGATGCCTTATGGCGCAGCGTCAGTGGGCGGCCTCGTGGGCGGAAACCGTCAGGTCAGCATGACCAGCACCTCAGCGACCTATACGTGGAAGAACTACAACGCGCTCACGACTGCCGACGGGCAGACCACCAACCACAGCGTGTACACCAGTGCGGCTAAAGAGGTCACTGACATCAACGACTTTGCCGCCGCATTCAGCTCCCCCACACTCGATGGGACGGAGTGGTACTTCCCCGTCAAGCTTTTCGTGGACACTCTCACAGCAGGTCTAGGCATTAGAACCGGTGATCTCACCAACATGCGCTACTACGACGGCGTACAACGCCATCCGAGCATCAACCTCGACGCGGAAGACGCAAGCATGGTTGACGCGTTGGATCCGCTTCGTTCTGACCCGGCAACGACTGTCGTGCTCCCCGGCTACAACCACCTCGACGTCGCCACGGCCGCTTGGACTCAGAACACGGGCCTGCCCGAACCGGTGAGCCAATCCCTGGCTGGTTTCACCCAACAGCACCTCAGCTAGTTCGGAATATGGCGGCTCAAGCCTTCACTCCTACGACGACGGTGGCGTCAACGTCGTCGCCACGATGAATGCTGGACTCAAGGCCAGCGGCGTCGAAGAACCCAGCCGTCTCGGGCGCTTGCTGCTCGCTTGTCTCCACCAACAACTGTCCACCCGGCGCTAGCCATTGCGGGGCTGAGGCAACGATTCTGCGTTGGATATCCAACCCGTCCGGACCACCATCTAGTGCGATCAAAGGTTCGTGATCGCGCGCCTCGGCAGGCATGAACGCGATCGATTCAGTAGGGATGTACGGCGCATTGGCCACCAGCAGATCGATACGGCCAGACAACTGCGTAGGCAACGCATCGAAGAGATCTCCCTCATGGATCTCTCCTCCGATCAGTGCGATATTGACCCTCGCGCAGCTCACTGCGCGAGGGTCAATATCGACGGCATGCAACTGCGCATCAGGTAGACGTACCCCCAGCACGAGAGCGAGGGCACCGGAGCCACAACACATGTCCACAATTACCGCGGCATTCGGCGAAGAGGCGACGGCAGTGGTCGCTAAGAACTCACTCCGGCGACGCGGCACGAACACCCCGGGTTCCACAGCGACGCGGAGGCCACAGAACTCAGCCCAGCCAAGGATGTGCTCCAGCGGCTGCCCCGCGACGCGTCGCTCCACCAAGGCAGCCAATTCGTTCGCCGTCACCGCAGCGGAATGCAGCAACGCCGCCTCCTCTTCAGCGAAGACGCAGCCTGCTGCTCGAAGCCGCTCGACGACGTTCGACAACGCGACGCGGTCCAGCGACACCCTCGTCACGACCGCTGTTCTGCACCGACTGGCAACGGTTCACAGCGCAGAGAATTACCCACGGAAGAAAGGCATTTACCGTCCTCCAACCGCCACTTCCACCCATGCATTTGGCAGGTGAGGACGCCGTCCTCGACATGTCCGAATCTCTTGAGATCGGCCTTGAGATGCGGGCAACGACGCTGCATCTGCCAACCGTCAAGCTCGATGGTTTCGTCATCGTGGTCCTGCTCAGCGAACCACCCTTCGGCATAGTTGAGACGTTCCTCAGACAAGCACTTGAAGAAGACATAGACGAACTCGTTATAAGGACCGATGCGCTGCGCAGAGAATCGGCAGGACAGGAACAGGCTGTTCACCCAGTCGATCTCGTGCTCGTAGATCAACTGTTCTAGGTAAGCGCGCCTGGTGCGGAAGCGATACCGCACCTTCTCATCGACATACTCACGGACCTCGCGCGCCTCGAAGTCGATGAGGATATCGACGTCACCCCGATCCGCGTCCTCGGCGGTGAAACGCACTCCTCCGGCAATGCCTTCGGCCATCCGTTCGGCCTCCTCAAGCAGAGGAGTGAACCATTCTTTGAGCGAGGCAAAGATGTCGATCTCTGGGTGCGCCCAGGTCGCCTTCATCGCCTCCACCTCGGGCATGCGGCGCACCTGCATCTCACGCAGGTAACTGGTTTTATCAGTGAAGAGCGCCTCGATCTCACTGTCGCTGATCGGGTGCGTCAGTGGACAGTCGGGAAGGCTCAGGTCAGCAACTGTGCCCGGAAGCAGCAGCAGCCCCTCGTCATGGCCTTGTTCGCGTAGCCAGTCCAGATAGACCCGCTGGTCGGGAAAGATGTTCGACTCGTCGCCAAAGATGTCGTTGAAACCCCACAGTTCCTCGTCGAGGAAGCAGGGTGGTCCGGCGGTCGGGAAGACGAAGGACGCACCGAGTTCTTGGATATAACGCAAGGTTCGGTCGAACTGACGCGCACGTTTGGTGGCCCCTAGAGCCTCCTTGGCGCGCTTAGGAAGCTCGTACACCATCGGGAACCAGATCGCGCCGGAGAACTGCACGAGATAGGCATCGACGTGGCCCAATGCTTTGAATACCTCAAGCTCGGAGGGGCGGGCGTCGTTTTGGTTCAGCACGCGATGAGTACCGTCACTGAGCCACAGCGACGAGTCACCGATCGGCCCGTCGGTCGGCGAGGTCAGCGACTGCACCATCACCTGCAGACCATCGAGCTCCACCACCTCATCACTCACCGTCTTAACAAACGAAGTGAAGCCGCAGTCACGCAGCGCGTCCTCTAACTCCGACGTCGGAAACGCCGGCAACAACACCGTCGCCTTCTTGTTGACGTAGCGCTTGAGGTGCTCCGGGTCGAAGTGATCCCGATGCAGATGGGAGACGAAGAGGTAGTCAGCGTTGCCGAGACGTTCCCAATCGAGCAGGGAGTTGTCCGGAAAGGGAAACCACGAACCGAAGTACGCCGGGTTGACCCACGGGTCGGTGAGGACGCTGCCGAACTTGGTCTCGATCAAGACACTGGCGTGGCCCAGGCCGGTGATGCGCATGAAGCAAATGCTCCTTATTTCTTAAGGTGTTTCTTCAGTCAGTGTTTATCTCGCGCGGGCGCGGAGGTACAGGCGGCGACGAGGTGAGGTACCAACGCGCGCAGCGCCTGCCCTCGGTGGCTGATCGCGTCCTTCACGGCGGGATCCAACTCACCGTTAGTGCGCTGCTGCCCCTCGGCGACGAAGATCGGGTCATAGCCGAATCCGTTGTGTCCATGAGGCTCACGCACAAGCCGGCCACGCATGACGCCGCGCACTATCGTCTCGCCACCAGATGGGATGACTAGAGCGGCCGCGCAGATGAATTGCGCACCTAGTCGCTCAGCAGGGACGTCCGCGAGCTGCCCTAAGACCAGCTTGAGGTTGGCACAGTCGTCACCGTGCTTCCCGGACCAGCGCGCCGACAACACACCTGGCATGCCGTTAAGGGCGTCGACTGCGAGCCCAGAGTCATCAGCGACCGTAATCAGGCCTGTCTCCCGAGCGCCTTCTCGAGCTTTGTCGAGAGCATTCTCCTCAAACGTCGCCCCAGTCTCCGGGCTCTCGTCATAAGGCGGTACATCGGATAGCCCGATGACACGAGCCTCAAGCAGCGGCTCAAGAATGCGCTGCAACTCGGCTAGCTTCTTGGCATTTCGGGTCGCAAGCAGGATCTGAACTCCCCCGACGGGCGAACCAGAACTCACTGCCCGAGCGCCTCACGCTGTGCGGCGTCGAGCTCTCGGCAACCACTCACCGCCAGATCCAACAACGCGTCGAGTTCGTCACGGCGAAACGGCTGTCCCTCCGCCGTTCCCTGTACCTCGATGAACTCTCCCGACCCGGTGATGACCACGTTCATGTCGGTCTCAGCCCGCACGTCCTCTTCGTACATCAGGTCCAGCCGTGGCTCGCCGTCAATCACACCCACCGACACTGCCGAGACCGCGTTGATGATCGGCTGATTGCTAGCTAATGCTCCTCGCTTTGCCAGCCAGTCCACCGCGTCTGCCAGCGCGACGTAGGCACCGGTGATCGCAGCGGTCCGGGTACCGCCGTCGGCCTGCAGGACGTCGCAGTCCAGCGAGATGGAGTTCTCCCCCAAAGCCTTGAGGTCGATCGCGGCGCGCAGGCTGCGTCCGATCAGGCGAGAAATCTCGTGGGTACGTCCGCCGAGCCTGCCCTTCACCGACTCACGGTCGTTGCGGGTGAGGGTGGCGCGCGGAAGCATCGAGTACTCCGCCGTCACCCAGCCCAGACCGCTGCCCTTGCGCCAGCGTGGCACACCCTGCACCACTGAGGCCGCACAGAGCACCTTGGTATCACCGAACTCGATCAGGGCCGATCCCTCGGCGTAGGCCTGCCAATTGCGGGTGATCGTGATGGGTCGAAGCTGGTCAGCGGCACGAGAATCCGGTCGTAGTGACATGCCCTGAACTCTACGTGCGCCCGAAATAGGGCCGGTGCGGGCGGGCCTGGTTGCACTGGCGTGTACAGCTGTCGGGGTGTTCAGACTTCGAAGACATCGTCGGCGGCAGCGGCCACCACTGGGCCACCGAAGGTAGTTAGCGCCTGCGTCACGGCGGTGTCGCGAGAGTGCCACGGCGGGACATGCGTGATCACCAATCTGCCGACATCGGCACGCGCGGCGTGCTCACCAGCCTGCGCGCCGGTGAGGTGCAGGTCAGCGACGAACTCCTCCGAGGCGGCGAACGAGGCCTCGCAGAGGAACATGTCCGTGCCACGCGCAAGCTCGATGACCTCCTCACTCGGCCCAGTATCTGCGGAATAGGTAAGGCTCTCCCGCTCCCCGGCAAGCCGCACGGCGTAGGTCTCGATGGGGTGCCGAGTACGGGCGAAGGTCGCAGTGAACGGGCCAAGATCCATGTCGCGCGAGACAGCGAACTCGAAGATGTCGGAGGTATCGAAATCTGGTCGGTTCCCCGCGTAGGCAAGAGCCAGCCGCTCCTGAGCTGCGGACGGCCCGATCACCGGGATGCGCCTGCCTGCGGGTGAAGGTGAGTACTTCAAGTACGTCGACATTGCGGCAAGGTCGAGAAAGTGATCGGCATGAAGGTGGGAGATCACGATCGCGTCCACCTGCTCAGGAGCGCTATAACGCTGTAAGGCGCCGAACGCGCCGGGTCCTAGATCCAACAGCACCCGGAAGCCCTGCGACTCCACCAAGTAGCTTGAGGCGGGCGAGTCAGGCCCGGGCACGCTGCCAGAACAACCCAATACCGTTATTTTCATGGGCTTTCCGCATCTGCAACGAGATCACCGAGATCACCAGCAAGGTTCGCGGAGACCGCCATGACTTCCGGGCCGAGGAAGCGCTGGCTGAGCTTGGTGAACATCTCCGGCGAACCAGTGGCCTCGAAAATGTGCCGACCTGGTCCGTCCGTCTCCTCACACAGCAGATCTTGCTGCAGTAGTACGCGGTACACGTCCTTCGCGGTCTCCTCGGCACTGGAGACCAGGGTGACGTCCTCACCAAGCACAACGGAGAGCAGGCCAGTCAATAACGGATAGTGCGTACAGCCGAGGACGACGGTATCGACACCGGCATGGTTCAACGGAGCGAGATAGGACTCTGCGAGACCGAGAAGCTGTCGGCCGCTAGTGATACCTCGCTCGACGAATTCAGCGAATCTGGGGCAGGCCGCCGCGTAGACCTCGACGTCAGCGGCAGCGAACAGATCTTGGTAAGCCCCGCTCGTCACCGTGGCAACGGTTCCGATAACACCGATCTTGCGGTTGCGGGTGGCCGCGACCGCGCGCCGCACCGCAGGCACGATCACCTCCACCACCGGCACGTCATAACGTTCACGTGCATCACGCAGACAGGCTGCGCTCGCCGAATTGCAGGCAATAACCAGCATCTTGACACCCGTCGCGACCAGCTGGTCCATCACGTCCAACGCGTAGCGACGCACGTCAGCCAGCGGCTTAGGGCCGTAGGGGGAATGTGCCGTGTCGCCTATATAGAGCAACGATTCATGGGGCAGCTGATCCATGATGGCCCGAGCGACTGTCAACCCACCAACACCACTATCGAAGACACCGATCGGCGACCGTGCCTGTGCTGCCTGGCCTTGCGGTGGCAGTTCCTGAGTCATCGCGCCTCCGCCGTCTTACGTTTACGTGGATGCAGTAGCCAGCCGACCCCTATACCAGCGGCGAAGCCTGCCAAGTTGGCCTGCCACGGCGCCGCCGAGCGCACCGGACCCAGTTGTGCACCATCGCCGATACTCGGCAGCAGCGCAGCGAAGACGCCGCTGAAGATCAATGCCGCAAAGAATGCCCCAATAATCCAGAGGACTCTGCGGGAGAAATACGCCCTAGCCAACAGGTACCCCATCCACCCGGCAGTGAGACCGCTGACCCCGACGATCGTCCCGCTCGGCGCCACCGCCCAGGCGAGCGCGCCCCACAGCACCACGACCAAGCTCGTCACCGTCAGCCACACTCGCACACCTGAGATGAGCACCGCCCAGCCCAGCAGGACGAACGGT
>Ga0070667_100005214_pt1 | contig 10863 bp, 8 predicted proteins | sample KBSS33metaG_FD_64659 | JGI IMG/M metagenome (GOLD analysis project Ga0070667, IMG submission 64659) | Switchgrass rhizosphere microbial communities from Kellogg Biological Station, Michigan, USA - KBS S3-3 metaG | ecosystem: Host-associated > Plants > Roots > Rhizosphere > Soil ...
ACGCGGTCGCGAAGGAAATGTGCGACGACAAGGGCGGCAACGCCAAGGACGTGTGCATGACCGAGGCGAAGTCGGCCCACACCAAGGCGCTGGCCGACGCGAAGATGGACAAGAAGGTCGGCGAGGCGCGCAAGGACGCGGCCGACGACAAGCGCGACGCCGACTACAAGATCGCCACCGAGAAGTGCGACAGCCTCGCCGGTGATGCAAAGTCGGCTTGCATCAGCGCGGCGAAGTCGAAGTACGGCAAGAGCTGAGCGCGGTCGCCAGGCAGGTCGAGCAAGGAAAGCCGGCGCGAACGCCGGCTTTCGCTTGCCGGCCGCGGATCGCAGTGATCCGCGGCAGGCTTCACTTCTTCGGTGAGCGCGACGCCTTCCTGACCGCCGGATCTTCACCCTTCGAATGCGACTTGCCGACTTCTTCCGCACGTTTCAGGCTCTCGGCCTGTTCCGGGCTGCCGGGCTCGGCCGCGTGGGCGGCGGCGTCGACCTTGCCGGACTGCACGAACTCGCGTGTGGCCTTGTCGTAGCGTCGCGTCGCGTCGTAGTTGCCTTCGCCTTGAAGTTCCTTGTCTGGGGTGGGCTTGTTCATGATCGTTCCTCGGTTGCTGGGGGAACGGCAACCATAGGAAGTGCGCCGGCCGCGCGCGAGCGGCGCTGGCCGCTTGCGCCGGTAGGCGCCGTCCGACAGCCGTCGATGAGTGGGAGCTCGCCGTGAAGGCGGTCTCGTGCCGGGAATGCCCGTTGCGCGCATTGCCGCTGTTCGTTCCGCACAGCGATGGCGAGGTCACGCTGATCGAATCGCTCAGGCGCGAACAGATCGCCGTGCCGGCCGACCGCACCGTGATCCACGAAGGGCAGAGCGATGCGCCGTTGTACACCTTGTTCAGCGGCTGGGCCTTTCGTTTCAAGACGCTCAGCGACGGCCGACGCCAGATCCTGAACTTCCTGCTGCCGGGCGACTTCATTGGCGTGCAGCAGAAGATGGGCGACGCCTCGGCGCACGGCGTGCAGACGCTGACCGATGCGATGCTGTGCGTGTTCCGTCGCGATGCGGTCTGGGAGCTGCACCGCTCGGCGCCGACGCTGGGCTTCGGCGTGACCTGGCTCACCGCGCACGAGGAATCGCTGGTCGACGACACGCTGCTCTCGGTCGGACGCCGCAGTGCGGAGGAGCGCATCGCGACCCTGCTGGTCGTGCTCTACAAGCGCGTCGCGGCGCTGCTGCCGGAGGGCGATGGACAGGCGGGCGTGCCGTTCCCGCTGACGCAGCAGCACATCGCCGACGGGCTGGGCCTGTCGCTGGTGCATACCAACAAGACCCTGCGCAAGCTCGAGCGCCGCGGCCTGCACCGGATCGAGAACGGGCGGCTGCAACTTCTCGACGTGCACGCGCTGACGCGCATCGCCGACCTCTACGGCGACGGCAAGCCGGCCCCGCGGCCGCTGATCTGAGGGGATGCCGAACTGTCGGCACCGTCCTACGATGCTTTCGGCGCGGTCCGACCGTGACGGCGGCGGCAACTCGATACGCTTCTCCCACGACAGGCGCGGGGGGGTGTCCGCCACGCCGTCACACACTTGCTTGATGGAGCATCGCATGTACCGCGAACGCCAACAGGAAGCCGACTTCAAGTCGGACCGCCATCCCACCCGCAAGGAATGGGGCCAGGGCGGCGAAGAGCAGCATCAGCTCGAAGCCCGCGAGCACGCGCGCCAGCCCGGCCGGACGCATCGCACGCACGCGGTGCGCGCGGCCGAGGCCGAACGCCAGATCCGCGAACTTCGCGGTCGATATTGAATCGCAGCGAGGTCGGATCGGAGCGCGACGATGCCTTCTTCCACCCCGCTGTTCCTGCTGTTGATCGGCTTGGCCGTGACCCCGGCGGCGCAAGCCGAGGACGATGGGCCCGTGGAGGCAACCACCTCGGTCGCGGCGCTGACGGCCATGCCGGGTGGCGGCAGCAACGACGCGCCGCGCCTGGTGCGCAGCGACGACCCGACGGAGCCGCGGCGCAGCACGCCGGGCTTGCGCGGCGAAACCACCGAGCTCGGCTACCGCTGGTGGGTGTCGAAGGGGCGGGCTGATCTCGGCCTGGGCCTGGGCACGCTGGCGTACGTCGTGCGGCCCACCGGCAGCGTCCCCGGTCTGGGCGACAACGGCGCGACGATGCTCGCGTCCGCCAGCGTGCTGACCCTGGGAATGCGCTACCGCACCTCGGCGAGTTCGGCCGTGTTCGCCGATGCCGCGAGCTGGCGCGGTGGCGGCCTGAACGGCGAAGGCGTGGTCGGCAAGGTCGGCCTCGAGTTCAAGACCGCGAAGTCGACCTTGAACCTGGCCTATGGCGGCCTCGGCCTGGCGCTGCCCGGCGACGCGCGCATGCTGCTGCGGGTGCGCCGCGGCGGCCTTGGCATCGCTCTGCGCAGTTCGTTCTGACGTCGCGAGACCGAAATGAGCACACGGCCCAAGAACAAGCCCGGGGCCGACCCGTCCCAGAGCGGTGTCGATCTCACCTCGCCGGCGGACTCGACCGCGCCGCCGCTGCCCCACGAGCGCGACGAAGGCGTCGGCATGACCGGTGACGTGCCCAGCGAGCGCGTTCGGCAGGGTCACCGCGATCTGAAGCGCGGCCTGCAGGACACGAGCCGTGCGCCCGAGGCGGACCGCGCGTACCGCAAGCTCAAGAAGTAGCTCGGGCACTGCCGCCCTGTCAACCCTTCATCAGATGTGCGAGGCGCTGGCCGGGCCGCGTGTGCTCGGCGATCACCTTCATCAGCACCACGAGCGCGGGGCCCAGAAGCAGGCCCCACACGCCCCACAGCGCGCCCCAGAACACCACGCCGAGGAACACCGCGGCCGAATTCATCTTCGCCGCGCGGCCCTGCAGCCACGCCGTCACGACGGTGCCGATCAGGCTCGACAGGATCACGAGGAACGCCGCCATCCCGAGCGCGGCACCGACCGTGCCGTGCGCGAGGTAGGCCTCGGCCGCGCCCAGCCCGGTCAGCAGCGCCATGCCGAGGTAGGGTACGACGTGCAGCACCGCCGCGGTGATGCCCCAGCCGCCGGCGTCGGGCAGGCCGGCGAACGTGAACGCGCCCCAGACCGCCAGACCGACGATGCTGTTCGTGACCAGCAGCACGGCGCCGTAGATGTGGATCTGGCGCACGCACTCGGTCGCCGCGTGTTCGGCGCGCAGGCGCAGCCCGGGCCGCTCGTCCCAGAGATCGAGGAAACGTGTCGCCAACGGCGCGCCGCCGACGAGCACGAAGAACGCGACGAACAGGATCACGGTCAGGTCGCCGGCCAGCTTCAGCAACACGCTCGAACCGCTGACCGCGCTCTCCCTCAGCGCCACCGTGGCGGTCTGCGTGATGTTGACGCCGGCATCGGCCGCCTCCGCCGCGCTCGCGGCGGCTGCGGCCTGCTTCGCCGCCGCGGCCCGGGCGCGCGCGGTCTGGATCAACGGCCGTGCGCCGGCCAGGCGATCGGCCGCTCGATCGAGCTCGCGGAACGCATCGCGCGCACGGCGCAGGACCGAATCGGCGCCTGGGTCGGTCTCGGCGACCTGCACTGCCACAAGGCTGATCATGTCGGGCACGCGCCCGGCGACGCGGCCGAGCTGATCGCCGAACGCCGCGCCGGCCGCGCCGATCACGCCGACCACGATCGCCAGCGTCAGGAGAACCGCCAGGAACCGCAGCCGCAGCCAGCGCGTCAGCAGCGTGGTCAGCGGCGTCACCAGCAGCGCCAGCATCAACCCGGCGGTGATCGGCACCAGGAAGCTGCGCCCCCACCACAGGGCGACCACGATCGCGAGGATCGCCAGCACCGTGGTGGCGACGCTGGCGGCCGGTGTGGCCAGTGAAGCGCTCTCGTGGCCGACGGCACTCATTGGATTGTCTCGCTTCGCTTCGACGATTGACGCGCAAATGAACGCCCCGCGATCCGCGAGGAATCCGGGGCGTGGATCGCAGGCCGGCGGATCGCCGGCCGTGCGCCGATGAAAGTCGCCGCGCTTACGGGCGGACGGCGATCTCGTTCTTCACGCTCTTGACGCCCTTGACGTTGCTCGCGATGTCCTGGGCGGCCGAGCGCTCGGCCGCGCTTTTCGCGAAGCCCGACAGCATCACGGTGCCGTTCAGCGTCTCGACCTTGATGGCGCCGGCATCAACCGTCTTGTCGTCGACGAAGCGCGCCTTCACCGAAGTCGTGATCGCGGCGTCGTCGACATACGCGCCGACGGTCTCCTGGCCGCGCTGCACCGCGCAGCCCGAGGCGGTGACGAGGGCGATGACGGCAATGGCCGAAGCGAGAGTGGTGCGCAATTGCATGGTGTTTTCTCCTGAGTGGTTGAGATGAGTTATGGCTTGACCGGTGGCCTTGGGCCCGCCACCGCAGGGGCCGGAATCATTCGGTCATCCAGTCGCTGAGCTCTTCGGCATGTTCCTGCTCCTGGCTCAGGATGCTTTCGAGCATGCGGCGCGTCGTCGAATCCTTGTCGCCGATCAGCGTGATCATCTGGGTATAGGCCTCGATCGCGACACGTTCGGCGATCAGGTTGGCCTTGATCATCGCCTTCAGGTCGAGCGACTCGTCGTAGTCGGCATGGCTGCGCGCGAGCAGCGTCGACGGCGAGAAGTCGGGTTCGCCACCGAGCTGCACGATGCGCTCGGCGATCTGGTCGCCGTGCGCCGTTTCCTCTACGGCGTGCACCAGAAACTCCTCGGCGATCTTCGGCGACGCCAGGCCCTTGGCCGTGAAGTGATGGCGCTTGTAGCGCATCACGCAGACGATTTCGGTGGCCAACGCGTCGTTCAGCAGCTTGATGATGTCCTCGCGCCAGGGGCCGTAGCTCGGTACCACCGCACCCTGGTCGAGCGAGCGCTTCGCCGCGGTCAGTGCGGCCTCGTCCAGCACCAGGCGCTCGGTGGTGACGGGCAGTGCGGTGACGTTGCCGGATGGTTTTTTTGCACTCATGAAGACTCCTTGAAACGGCGGGCGCGCGAGGGCTGCGCTGTGGATGCCTGAACTGTAAGAACCGGTGAGTGCGCGGCCCATCGGAGCGGCGCGCGGGGGGCTGTAGGACAGGGCCGCGCAGCAGCGTGGCCCCTCAAGGCAGCGTGGGTGTGGTGCTGGCGGCGGCCACCGCGATGCTGGGCTCGAGCGCTTCAAGGCGCATCAGGCAGGTGCTGTCGTTCGCGAGACGATTCCAGTGCAGCGTCTCGCCGCGGCGCAGTTCGAGCATCTCGACGGCCGGGCCTGCGGCCGATGCCGACGCTGCGCGCCTGAAGACCACGCGCAGCTGTCGGCTGCCGCGCCTCAAGGTCAGCTCGGCCTCGTTCCAGTGCGACGGCAGGCACGGCGCGAAACCGATCTCGTCGCCTTGCTGGCGCAGCCCGAACAGGTGCTCGATCGCCGCGCGGTGCATCCAGGCCGCCGAGCCCGTGTACCAGCTCCAGCCGCCGCGCCCGACATAGGGCGGCTCGGCATAGACGTCGCCGGCCATCACGTAGGGCTCGATCGCGTACGCCGGGCCGCGCGACGGGTCGGCCGCACGGTGCGCCGGGCTCAGGTAGGTGAAGTAGCGGTACGCGGTGTCGCCATCGCCGCCGAGCGCCTGCGCGATCAGCGCCCACACTCCGGCGTGCGAGTACTGCCCCCCGTTCTCGCGCACGCCGGGCGGGTAGGCCTGGATGTAGCCGGCGCTCGGCTGCTGCGTCTGCAGCGCCGGTGTCAGCAGCTTGATCAGGCCGGCCTCCGGGTCGACGAGGTGCTTGTCCATCGCGCTCAGCGCCATGCGCCGGAACGCGGTCGGCGCGGCGTCCGAGATCGCCGACCAGGCCTGCGCGATCAGGTCGATGCGGCATTCACGGTTGACCTTCGAACCCAGCGGCGTGCCGTCGTCGAAGAACGCGCGCTTGAACCACTGGCCGTCCCAGGCCTCGCGCTGCAGTGCGCTGCGCCATTGGCGGCCGGCCGCTTCCCAGCGCTGGGCACGCTCGGTCTCGCCGCGGCCGCGCGCGATTGGCGCGTAGGCGTCGACGATCTGGCACAGGAACCACGCCAGCCACACCGATTCGCCGCGGCCCTCGGCGCCGACCCGGTTCATGCCGTCGTTCCAGTCGCCGCTGCCCATCAGCGGCAGGCCGTGCGCGCCGACCTTCAGGCTGCGGTCGATCGCGCGGGCCCCATGTTCGAACACGCTGACGGCGCCGCTGCCCGGCGTGGGCACGTAGTAGGCGTCCTCGGCGCCGTCGGGGATCGCATCGCCGTCGATGAACTCGACCTGCTCGTCGAGCAGCGAGGCGTCGCCGGTGCGCGCCACGTACTGCGCGCAGGCGTGCGGCAGCCACAACAGGTCGTCGGAGAAATGAGTGCGCACGCCGGCGCCGGTTGGTGCGTGCCACCAGTGCTGCACGTCGCCCTCGGCGAACTGGCGCGACGCATTCAGCAGGATCTGCCGCCGCAGCATGTCGGGGGCGGCCCAGGCCAGCGCCATCGCGTCCTGCAACTGGTCGCGGAAGCCGAACGCGCCACCGGCCTGGTAGAAGCCGGCCTTCGCCCACAGCCGGCACGCGATGGTCTGGTAGAGCAGCCAGCGGTTCACCATCGCATCGAACAGCGGGTCGGGCGTCTTCACCGTGGTGGCGCCGAGGAGCGCGTCCCAGTGCATGCGGGTCGCATCCAGGCGCTCGGTCGCGGACTGCGTCGCGGCGGTGGTGGCCAGGCGGCGCGCGTCGGCCGGGGTCGCACCGAAGCCGAGCAGGAACACGCACTCGGCACTCTCGCCGGCGGCGATCGAGATCGAGGTCGACAGCGCAGCGCAGGGATCCAGGCCGGCACCGCTGTGCTGGCCGAACGCGTCGGGCACGGCGAGGCGGCCGCGCGCGTCGAAGCACTCGCGGCGGTCGCAGGTCCAGTCGGGCACGTCGTCGGCGTCCGTGCGCAGCGCGAGAAACGCGGTGCCTGCGCCGAAGCCGGCCGAGCGGTCGTTCTGGGTGCAGGTCAGCGCGGTCAGGCGAGGTGTCGCATCGCCGTCGGCGCCGCCGCGCGGCGCGCCGGACAGGCGCTGCGTGAACGACGCGGTGTCGGTACTGGCGCGGTCGCCCCGGCTCGCGCCCATGATCCATTCGGCGATGCCGATCACGCGCAGCCGTTGCGTGCGGTGGCCGCGGTTCACCAGGCGCAGGCGCAGCTGCTTGAGCGCGCTCTCGGGGTCGACCGACCAGACCGCACTCACCTCGAGGTCGCCGCGGCGGTGGTTGATGACGCTGTAGCCCTGGCCGTGCGCGACCCGGTAGGTGGCCGACGGGTCGCCCCAGGCCGACGGGCTGATGCTCCACAGCTCGTTCGTGCGCCGATCCTGAAGCAGGAACCATTCGCCGGGCGGATCGGCCAGCGCGTCGTTCGACCACGGCGTGAGCTGGTTCAGCCGGCTGTTCAGCGCCCAGGTATAACCGCCGCCGGCCTCCGAGAGCTGCGTGCCGAACTCCGGGTTCGCGAGCACGTTGACCCAGGGCCGCGCCGGACGCTGGAACACACTCACATCGAAGCGGAATTCGCCACCTTCTGGCATGAAGCGGCCCTGCGCCACGCGTGGCTGCGCGAGCGTGCCGCCGGCGATCGGCAGGGCGGTGATCGAGCCGGCGTGGCGCTCCTCGAACGCGGCTTCGTGCTGCTCGCTCCATTCCTGCACATGGTGCGTGAGCGGCCGGCCATCGGCGTTGAAGTGCACCCGCGCCAGCGTGCGCAGCGTGCCGAGCTCGTCGGCACTCAGATCGTCGGCACGCAGCACATGGAAGCTGGTGACGCCGGCGCCGGGCGCACCGCCGTTCTGCGCCGTGAACTGGTCGCGCAGCGCCGCGACATCGCGCTGCAACGCCATCAGGTACGAGCTGGGCTCGGCGTTGACGACGACCAGGTCGCAATTCACGCCCGACCACGACCAGACGCGCAGCGCCTGCACCAGCGTGCGCAGCAGCCCCAGGCCCTGCGGCGCGCCGGCCGAGATGAGCACGATGGGGCGATCGCCGGACAGGCCGAAGCGCCACAGCAGACGGCGGTCGCACGGCGGTGCGCGCGGATCGTCGCCCGCCTCGTCGGGCAGCGCATCGCGCGCACGCGGCCGCGTCAGGGTCATCACGACGGCGGTCGTCAGCGACTGGATCGCCGCATGGTTCTCGGCGTTGATCGCGAGCTCGCGCAGGCGGATGCCGGTCAGCGTCGCCGACATCAGCGAGGCCCGCTCGACGGGGCTGCGCTGGCGGTGCTTGTCGATCACGGCGTCGAGCGTGGCGCGCTGATCGGAAGCGGCGGTGCAGAACGTGAGCACGAGCCTGCTGTGCGGCGCGAGCTGCAGCCGCACTGACAGCGCGCACACCGGGTCCAGCCCGGTGTCGAGCGGCAGTTCGGCCGCGCCGTTCGCATCGGCCTGCGGCGGGGGCGGGAACGACGCCAGCGGCTGACTCGCGTGGCGGTTGCGGCCGAGCCAGCCCAGGCGGTCGGTCTGCACGCGCAGCGCAATGACGGCCGGGTCGCTCTCGGCAAGGAAGTGGGCCGCGTAGATGCCGGCCTCGGTTGGCAGACGCGGCTTGCGTTCGAAGCGCAGCGCCTGCTGTGCCGGCTGCCACGCGGAGCGCAGGAACAGGTTCGAGAACGCGGGATGCGCTTCGTCGGCGGCCGCCGGGGCCAACGTGATCTCGAACGCCGACATCAGCTCCAGGTCGAGGCTGCGCTCGCTCAGGTTGCGCAGCTCGACCTGGCGGAACTCGATGTCGTCTTCGGGGCCGACCCAGACGGTCGTGCGGGTCGCGACCTCGCGCCAGCGCGCATCGAAGCTGACGCGGTCGGCGTGGAAAGTGCTCTGGTAGTGCGCGGCTGGGTCGGGAGCCGGGTGCTGTGTCAGCGACACCGCCTGCGGCTGGCGATCCCATCGCAGGTAGAAGAAGCTGCCGTGCGCGTCGCGCAGCGCGTCGTCGCGCCAGCGTGACACGCCGACCTGCCCCCAACGGCTGCGACCGGCGCCGTTGGGGCGCAGAGAGACGCTGTAGCGGCCGTTCGAGAGCAGGTGCGTCGGCGCCAGCGCCGTCAGGCCTGGCACGAGTTCGCGCAGCATGCCCGGCACGCGGCGCTGGCGCGCGTCGGGCGACGGCCCTGGCGGCGGTTCGAGCAGTACCGAGACCTCGCGCGGCGCACGTTCGTGCAGCAGCGAGGCCATCGCCTCGATGTGCGCATTGGCCATCGCCCAGCGTCGCGGCGTGCCGTCGAGCAGCACGTTGGCGAGCGCGACGATGCTCATGCCCTGGTGGTGCGCCATGAAGGTGTCGACGCGCGTGAAGCCTTCGGTCGTGGACTGCTGGCGCCCGGGGCTGAAGTCGAGCGCCTCGATGAAGCCGTAGCGCGCGCGCGGTGTCAGCGCATCCAGCCGCGCCAGGTTCGCGACCGCCAGGTGCGGCGTGACCTGCGCCGCCAGCGCGGTGGCGTAGGGTGCGATCACCAGTTCGTCGGGCGGTGTGCGGCGCAATGCCAGCCGCGGCACGCCCTGCGGTGCGTACTGGTAGGCGAGCGTGTGGTCGCTGGCCGCGTAGGCCGACTCCGAGATGCCCCAGGGCACGTGTTGCTCGCGCCCGAACGCGACCTGCTCACAGATCGCCGCGTGGCCCGCCTCGCGCAGCACGCTGCCGTGCGGCTCGTCGAGCAGCAGCGTGGGCATCAGGTACTCGAACATCGAGCCCGACCAGGAGCGCAGCCCGGCATGGATGCCGACCGCATAGAACGGTCGGCCGAGCGCGGCCCAATGGTTCACCGGCACGTCGCCCTTGGCGATCGCCAGCAGGCTGGTCAGACGCGACTCGGACGCGAGCAGGTCGTAGAAGCTCGCGTCGAGCTGCTGTTCGGCGACGCGGTAGCCGATGTGGAACAGGTGCCGCTTGCGGTGATACAAGAAGGCGTAGTCGGCCTCCCATGCGAGCGCGTCGCAGCGTGCCGCGACGGCGTGCAGGCGCTGCATCGCGCCGGCGTCGAAGCCGATCCGGTCGGCGGCATCGGCGTCGGGCTTCTCGGCGCGCATCGCCTGTGCGTCGAACAGCGCGCTGCGCAGCGTGACGACGTGGTCCGCGGCGCGCCAGGTGAACTCGTCGAGCGTGCCGGGCGCCAACGCCGCGCGGTCGTCCGGCAGCAGCCCGGCGAGTTCGTCGGAGGCGCTGCGCAGCAGGCCTTCGAGCCAGTCGGGGCGGGTCGTTGCGTCGGACAGCGGGTCGGCGAGCGCGAGCAGGCGCATCAGTGCGCCCTCGGGCAACGCCTCGGTGGCCGCCGCGCGCAGCGCTTCGAGGCGCGCGTTCGAAGCCGCCAGCGCGCCGCGCGCGGCGCTCGTGTCGTAGGGCGCGCGCGCGAGCTCGATGCAGGCCTGCGCCACCGCCAGCAGGTGGCCGCTGAGGTTGCCGCTGTCGACCGTGGAGACGTACATCGGCAGCAGCGCCGCCTTGCGCTGGGTGTCGTACCAGTTCAGGAAGTGACCGCGGTGGCGCGGCAGCTCGGCCAGCGTCGCCAGCGTCGCCTCGAGGCGCCCCAGCAGGTCCTGCGTGCCGATCCAGCCGAAGCGGCGCGCGCAGGCGGCGCTGAGCAGGTACAAGCCGATGTTGGTCGGCGAGGTGCGGTGCGCGACCAGGGTCTGCGGCGTGAGCTGCAGATTGTCGGGCGGCAGGAAATTGTCTTCCGGGCCGACGCAGCGCTCGAACAGACGCCAGGTGTCGCGCGCAGCGTCTTCGAGGTAGCGCCGGTCGGCGGCCGGCAGCGCGGCGTCGCGCTTCGGCGGGCGCGGGCGGCTGACCCACCAGGTCCACAGCGGCGAGGCGGCCCAGA
>Ga0070667_100005216_pt1 | contig 10859 bp, 7 predicted proteins | sample KBSS33metaG_FD_64659 | JGI IMG/M metagenome (GOLD analysis project Ga0070667, IMG submission 64659) | Switchgrass rhizosphere microbial communities from Kellogg Biological Station, Michigan, USA - KBS S3-3 metaG | ecosystem: Host-associated > Plants > Roots > Rhizosphere > Soil ...
ACACGGTTGTCTCTGCCTCGCCGTCGGTGATGTTGGCGATGAACGGCCCGAGTCTGGACGAGAACGCACTGCGGGTCGCGCGTGCTTTCGCTTATCAGGCCGCCAGTGCCCTACGTGCGGAGCGTCTGGAGGTCGAGGCCGAACAGGCCCGTCCGTTGCGTGAGCTGGACAAGACACGGACCGCGCTGCTGGCGGCCGTTAGCCATGACCTACGCACTCCGTTGGCCGGCGCCAAGGCCGCAGTGAGCAGCCTGCTGAGCGACGCTGTGGATTTCTCCGAAGAAGACCGTCATGAACTGCTCGCTACCGCCGACGAATCGTTAGACCGGCTAACCCGGCTCATCTCCAACCTTCTGGATATGAGCCGAATTCAGGCCGGCGCGATGCTGGTGCATAGTCAAGATGTGGACATCGACGGTGTCATCGCGCAGGCCCTCGATTCACTGGGACCAGGCGGGGACTGCGTGCGGATCCATGTACCGGACGAGATCTGCACGGCTTACGCCGATCCGGGCCTGCTAGAGCGTGTGCTGGGCAACCTGTTGGAGAATGCGCTGCGTGTGTCACCACCAGAGCAACCGCCAGCTGTGGTCCTACGTTGTTTGCCTAATCGGGTACAGATCCGCGTCGTCGACCACGGACCTGGCTTGGACGAAAGCCAAAGAGAACGCATTTTTCAACCTTTCCAACGTCTCAGCGATACCTCAAATACCACAGGCGTGGGACTCGGGCTGGCTGTGGCACGTGGATTCGCCGAAGCAATGGGCGCCACGTTGGAGCCGGAGCCAACCCCCGGTGGCGGCCTGAGCATGGTTGTCTCCCTGAAGGTCAACGCGAGCTCGGCATGAGGATCTTGGTCGTCGATGATGAACCACAGATCGTGCGTGCCCTCAGCATCAATCTCAAGGCTCGTCAGCATGAGGTCATCGCCGCGAGCAACGGCGCGGCAGCGTTGGTACTCGCCTCCCGCACTCCGCCAGATGTTGTGCTGCTAGATCTAGGTTTGCCCGACATGGACGGTGTGGATGTCATCGCTGGGCTGCGCGGCTGGACCTCGGCACCCATCATCGTGCTCTCTGGACGCGTCGGCGGTGCAGACAAAGTCGACGCTCTCGACGCCGGAGCCGATGACTATGTCACCAAGCCGTTCGCAATGGAGGAGCTGCTTGCGCGTATCCGCGCGGTGACCCGTCGCGCCGGGTTGGATGCCTCAGCCGCCCAACCTGTCGTACGTATCGGCAAGCACACCATCAACATCGCCACGCATGAGGTTCTCGACGACGACGGCACGCCCGTGCACCTCACGAAAACCGAGTGGCAGCTGCTGGAACGGCTGATCCGTCATAGCGGCCAGCTCGTGACTCAGCGGCAGCTGCTCAGCGAGGTATGGGGCCCCAATTATGCAGACGAGTCAGGTTATCTGCGGTTTCATTTCGGGCAGTTACGTCGCAAACTCGAAACCGATCCTTCCCGTCCCCGACATCTGATTACCGAGGCAGGAGTGGGTTACCGCCTAGTTGAGTGAGTTGGTGTCGAATGAATTGGTATCGAATGAATCGTGTGAGCATCTCTGTGCGAGCGTGAGGAAGTCGTGAGGACGGCCGGACGACGCCTACATACCGTCCTTTGATGGGGATGTGACTGAACGTAACGCTGCACCACTGACACTGCCGTCCGTCAACCTGCCGGAGCGGGTGCGTTATCGCATCAAACGCTTCGTACTGGGCAAGCCACTGGTCTCGGCGCAGCTGCATGACGAAAAGCTATCCAAGAAGGCAGCACTAGGGGTGCTGTCCTCCGACAACATCTCCTCCGCTGCCTACGGCTCAGAAGAAATGCTGTTAGTGCTGCTGGCTGTCTTCGGCCTTAGCGGATTTCACTTGCTCTTGCCGATGACCGCGGCCGTCATCGTCGTGCTGGTCATCATGGCGATTCTGTACCGCGAGGTCGTGATGGTCTACACACGTGCCGGCGGCTCGTACGTAGTCGCACGTGAGAACTTTGGTCCAAAGATTGCTCAAATCGCTGCAGTGGCGCTGCTCATCGACTACATCGTGACGGTCGCTGTGCAGGCCGCGGCAGGTACAGCGGCGATCACCTCCATGGTTCCTGGCCTGACGCGCTACAGCTTGGAGCTCACCATAGGGGTGGTGCTATTGCTGGCCTACGGCAATCTGCGTGGGGTACGTGAGGCCGGCAAAGCATTCGCTTTTCCAACGTACTTCTTCGTCTTCATGGCGGGGCTCGTCGTCGTCGTCGGCATCATCCGTGAGGTCCTAGGTGATCTTCCCCAGTACGGTCACAGCGAGGGCATGATCGCTGTAGTCAACGAACACCATCCAATATTCTCGGGAATCGCCTTATTTTATCTACTCAAAGCCTTCGCCAACGGTGGCGCGTCGTTGACCGGGTTAGAGGCGATCTCGAATAGCGTCAGCGCACTCAAGCCGCCGACTGGGCAGAACGCACGCACTGTCTTGACCATCATGGCGACATTGTTGGGCGTTCTCGTACTGGGAATCTCTTATCTTTCCTACGAGACCCATGCCACCCCGTACAGCAGCGGTTCCCCGACGGTGATCAGTCAGGTAGCGAAAGCGGCCTTTGGCACGGCGTGGTACGGCCACCTTGGATTCGTCCTTGTACAGGTCTCCACAGCACTGATCCTCTACACAGGCGCGAACACGCCGTTCACCGGTTTTCCTTTCTTGGCGAGCTTTATCGCCGAAGACTCCTTCCTGCCACGACAGATGACACGACGAGGACATCGTCTAGCATTCAGCAACGGTATCCTCGTGCTCACCGTCAGCGCGCTCGCGCTATTAGTCGGTGTTGGTGCCCACGTTGACAAGCTGATCCCGTTCTACGCGATCGGTGTCTTCACTGGATTCACCATGGCCGGTTTCGGTATGGCCAAGCATTACGTCACCCATAAAGAGGCAGGCTGGCGCGGCAAAGCGGCCGTCGGAGTAATGGGTGGCTGCGCCTCGTTGCTCGTCGTGCTCATCTTCGCCGTGGTCAAGTTCACCGAAGGCGCTTGGCTTGTCGTCGTGTTGTTCCCGCTCCTGTGGCTGATCCTGATCCGGCTCAATACGCAGTATCGGTCAGAGGCTCGTGCGCTGAACGTCGTCGCCGCCGAAGGATCAGAGCCCGTCACGATGCCGTACTACCCACGTCATGTTGTGCTCGTTATGGTCGATCGCCTGGACCTTGCTGTCATCAGAGCACTGCGCTACGCCGGAAGCCTGAGGCCCACTGAGACCCGCGCTATCCACTTAATGATCGACTCTGAGGCGGCAGACGAACTGCAAAAGGCGTGGATCTCACGTGGCCTGGGGGACCGGGTGCCGTTAGAGCTCGTCGAGTGCCCAGACCGACGCCTCGGGCGCGGCGCAAGCCAACTTGCCTTAAACACAGTGATTCAGGAACGCAGTGAGGTAACGCTGCTGCTTCCTCGACGCAATTTCCGTCGCGTCTCACAACGGCTCCTTCATGATCGGACGGCCGACCGGATCGCTGCGGCAGTGGCGCGCATTCCTCACGTATCGGCGACCATTGTTCCGTTCGATACCACGCTGACCCCCGAGGCGGAGGGACGCCTAGAGGCACAGCGCAAGGTCGCTGCGGAGGCACCCGCACTGCGTTCGGCGGTGGCGACAGCCATCAAAGCACCCGTCGAACAACCCGTGTCGATTGACGGGATTACCCCTATTGCCTCGGCGCAATGGCGGCAGAAAGTCACTATCGAGGGACGGATTAATTCGGTGCAGGTCGGCACCGCGGCCGGACGTTCGTTGGAGGCTCAGGTCTTCGATGGGACCGGCGGCCTACGGCTGATCTTCTTTGGCCGAACCCACATCCCCGGCATCGCACCCGGCATCAAGATCCGTGCCACAGGACGTGTCGGTGATAGCAAAGGACACCTCGCACTCGCCAACCCTCGATACGAATTGTTGAGCGAACCGGCAGCCAAAGGTGACTAAAGATGATCGCTGTCACGGCAGCCTTAGGGGCGCGGCCGCCAAGGACCAATCGTTTAGTAGCGCCAGCCTTCGCCTACGTCGGATGCTCGCTCGGGTTCATAGGCAAGTCGGTAACCACGCTTAACGACCGTCTGCACGATCTTTGCGTCACCCAAAGCGTTACGCAGCCGACCCACAGCCACCTCTACGGCATGTTCGTCCGCGCCTTCACCACCCATCGCCCCAAGCAACCGCGCCCGAGAGACGACTTGGCCAGGTGCGGCGATGAATTCACGTAGCAAGCTCATGCCTGCACCACTGAGTGGCACGTACCTGCCATCCACCACCACTGCATGCCCGCGAATGTCCATAGTGTGTCCTGCCACCGGCAGCAACGTCCCACAGCGGCGGGGCACCTGAGCTACCAGTTCACGTACCAGCGCACCGAGACGCGCACGGTCGGGCTGCACGACGGGTACTTCGCGCTTGATTAACGGCCCGGCCGTCACCGGTCCGACGCAGGCCGCCACGACACGAGAGGACAGCGCATCGAGAACCGCCTCTGTGCAGTTCTGTTCTTCGGCGGCACGCAGGAAACTTGCGGCGGCGGGCGCGCTGGTGAACGCCACCGCGTCGACTCCACCCGTCGGAACCATCTCGATCAGGCGGCGCAGCGGCGTCTCGTCCGCTGGGCGTACCCACCGGTAGACGGGCACCTCGATGACGTAGGCGCCCGCGAGCTTAAGGGTCTCCACGACATCGGGCAGTGGCTCACCGTGCAGTTGCACGGCGATACGTTTGCCTTCGAGATCGCCTTCGTTGATGAGGTGGGCCAGTACCTCGCTGGAGGATTCCGACTCCGGTGACCAGGTCTCACGTAGCCCAGAGGCGCGCATCGCGCCCCGAGCTTTAGGACCACGAGCAAGGAGAATCTTGCCTTCAAAGGCAGCAACGAGCTCATCGGCCAGGCCCCACGCATCAGCGGCTTCGATCCATCCCCGAAAGCCGATACCCGTAGTTGCGATAACGATGTCCAGTGGTGCTTCGAGGCAGCGTTCCGTGGCAGCACGCAGCTCAGCGTCGTCTGCCAACGGCACTATGCGAATCGCTGGTGCGTAGATGACCTTGGCGCCGCGCCGTTGTAGGGCAGCACCTAGTTCCTCCCGCCGCCGAGCGGCCGTGATTCCGATCGTGTAACCAGCCAGAGGTCCGACCGGGCTTTCATCGCTAGGAGCGACGTCTGTCATGTAACCGCCAATTCGACCATCCCGTCGCGGACGCGAATCGGGTGAACTGCTGCACCCACTGTGGAGTCGTCAAGGCACTTGCCCGTTCGGAGGTCAAATACCTGCTTGAGCAGTGGGGAGGCAACGGTAGGAATTCCGTTGCGATCTCCTACGATCCCACGTCCGAGTACGAAGGCGCCAGTGAAGGGGTCTTGATTGTCCAGCGCGTAGACAGATCCCTCATAAATACGGAAGATTGCGATCTGCCTATCGCCTACGAGGGCCGTCACACCGCATTCGGGCTGCAGGTCGTCGTAGCGGCACACCGGCACCCAGCGCTGCTGAGCCTCAAGACTTACGGCATCGTCAGACATGGCCTTCTCATCCACCGTTGATGTCATCGTGTGACCTCCATCAGCTGCACTGGCACGGGCTTAATCTGCCCTCGTTCGATCTCGAAAGAGATGCTGGGATCCGGTGCGTCAGGAGCATTCACAAATGTGGCGAAACGGCGCAGGCGATCCGGGTCGTCCAGTACGGCGGCCCATTCGTCTTCGTACTGCGCGACGTGGTGCTCCATGGCTTCGTCGAGTTCAGCCCCGATGCCCAGGCTGTCCTCCACGAGCACCGAGCGTAGGTAGTCCAGCCCATTTACTCCGTCAGCGGAGAGCGACTCCACCCACAGCGACGTTCGCTGGAGCCGATCGGCGGTACGGATGTAGAACATGATGAAACGGTCGATGGTGCGAATCAGCGTCTCTGTGTCTACGTCGGAGAGCAGCAAGTCGGCGTGACGTGGCCGGAAGCCGCCGTTGCCACCCACGTAGAGGTTCCAGCCGTTCTCCGTGGCGATCACGCCAATGTCTTTGCTCTGCGCCTCCGCGCACTCGCGGGCGCAGCCCGACACACCGGCCTTGATCTTGTGCGGGGAACGGATACCCCGGTAACGCAGTTCAAGGTCGATTGCCAGCGAGACAGAATCCTGAACGCCGTAACGGCACCATGTCGATCCGACGCAGGACTTCACGGTACGCAGCGCCTTACCGTAGGCGTGGCCTGACTCGAAACCTGCCGCCACCAAACGACGCCAGATGGAGGGGAGCTGTTCGACGCGGGCGCCGAGGAGATCCACGCGCTGACCACCGGTGATCTTGGTATACAAACCGAAATCGCGGGCAACCTCGCCGATAGCAATCAATTTCTCCGGGGTGATCTCCCCACCAGGAACACGTGGCACTACCGAGTACGTGCCGTTCTTCTGGATGTTCGCTAGGTAGCGATCGTTGGTGTCTTGTAGGACGGCCTGCTCACCATCAAGGATGTGCCCGTGTTCCAGGCTGGCAAGAATCGAGGCGACGGCTGGTTTGCAGATGTCGCAGCCGCGTCCCTTGCCATGCTGCTGGATGAGTGCGGTGAACGTAGCGATCCGTTCCGTGCGGGCGATCTCGAAGAGTTCAGCACGCGACATCGTGAAGTGCTCACAGAGTGCGGTACTGACTTCAACACCCGTCGCGGAGAGCAGTGTTTTAAGCATCGGCACGCACGATCCGCAGGAAGTTCCGGCTTTGGTGCATGCCTTGATGCCGGGGACATCGGTGAGGTCATGTTCGACGATCGCACCGCAGATGTCGTCCTTGGTCACACCGTTGCAGGAACAGACCTGGGCATCGCCAGGGAGGCTGTCGATGCCGATGGCGCTGTCTCCACCGCCGGGGGCAATCATCGTCACAGGGTTGCCAGGCAGTGCGCGTCCCACGAGCGGCCGGAGCATCGTGTACTTCGATGCGTCGCCCACCAAGACGCCGCCCAGCAACGTCTTCGCATCATCGGAGACGACGAGCTTGGCGTAGGAGCCTTGTACCGGATCGTTGAGCGTGACCTCCAACGCACCTTCAGTCGTTGCCATCGCGTCACCGAAGCTAGCGACATCGACGCCGAGTAGCTTCAACTTCGTCGACGTGTCAGCGCCGGTGAAGGTCTTCTCGCCACCGAGGAGCTGGTCCGCCACGATCTCGGCCATCGAGTAGCCAGGGGCTACGAGGCCGTAGACCATGCCGTTAATAAAGGCACATTCTCCGATTGCGTAGACGTTCGGCTGGCTCGTTCGACAGATCTCGTTGACCGCGATGCCGCCACGAGGTCCAAGCTCCAGACCAGTTTCACGGGCGAGCTGGTCACGCGGGCGAATGCCGGCAGAGAAGACAACGAGGTCGAGGTCGAGTTCCGTGCCGTTCGCCAACGTGGCGAGTAGACGATCGTCGTCTTGCTTGATGACACTCACCGACGTTCCGACATGCACGGTGACGTCAAGCTGCTCGATCATGTCCTTAAGAAGTGCACCGCCACCCTCGTCAACCTGCAGTGGCATTAGCCGCGGCGCCATCTCGACGACGTGTGGCGACAAGCCCAGTAGGCGTAGCGCCCGTGCAGCTTCGAGGCCGAGCAGGCCGCCGCCAACGACCATGCCGGCCGGGCGGCCACGTCCCTTTGCTGCCGCTGCTTCGGCGGCGGCCCGGATGTCATCGAGGTCATCGATGGTGCGGTATACAAAGCAATTCGGCAGATCGTTACCCGGCGTAGGCGGGACGAACGGGTAGGAACCAGTGGCAAGCACCAGAGCGTCGTAGGTCAGTCGCTGGCCCTTACTGGTGACGGCCACTCGCTCAGCCGGATCAAAAGAGACCGCACTCTCGTCAAGGTGCAGGGTGTAGCCGTCAGCGTCATAGCAACCGTCGGCAACGACGTCGAGCTCCTCCGCCGAGACGCCGTCGAAGTACGACGACAGGGCTACCCGGTCATAGGCACGGCGTGGTTCCTCCGAGAGGACAGTAACTCGCCAAGCGCGGTCGGTATCGCGGTCCTTCAAAGCCTCAACGAAGCGCTGACCGACCATGCCGTTACCGACAACTACTACGTGCTGCCGTTGCATACCTAACGTCCTTCCGACTGCCGATGGCCCGCACATGCGCGCCACACTCACCACTATCGGTGGCGGTCGTTAGCTGAAGCGTTCGACGTTGTTACATCTCCGAAACAGAAGCCTCTCCAGCGCCACGATGCGCTGGTGCGATTCGTCGAGATCCAACTGGGCGAGTTGTAACTCGCGCAAATCGGACCATCGGGTAAGACTGTTGCCATGATCATCTATTTGCTCTGGTGGCTAGTTAGCATTGCTGCGTTCATTTACCTGGTCGTCGACATCTGGCGCTCACCCGCAGTCCAAAACACAAAGATCCTTTGGACCATCTTCAGCTTCTTCTGCGGAATAATTGCCTTGGCCGTCTGGCTTCTGGACGGTCGCAAGAAGGCGTACGGGCAGGTCTAGCCACGCCGGAGGTTCGGGCGCTTCGCCACGAGGGGGAGCGCCCAGGGCTACTTAGGCAGCGTGGAGTGCGTTCAACGCAGCAACGTGCTCGACGACTGCCTCGTGCAGCCGATCCGCAGCTGCAGAGATCCAGAAATCGACGCCGCTCTGGTGCGCAGCGTGGAGGGCACCTTCAGCGTCGTAGAGACGTCGCGCAGCAGCTTCGGCCCGGTGGGCGGCAGATAATCTCTCTCCGGAGCTGTCTTGCAGTCCGCCGACTCTGCTGATTCCCGGGTCGGCACCGGGGGATGCCTGAATGTTCATATCTCTAGTCAACGCCCTCACCCCAGCACCCCATAGACATTTCTGCGTCGATTTCGAAGGGTGCAATCAACACGTTACATAGGTGCAATTGACCTACCCCAAAACCGCTAGGTGAGCGTGAGGGCATACCCACCATCCACAGCCTTGTGCGAAGTCGGTGTGAGCAATCTTTTGCCCCTTTCGTGAATTACGCGACTAAAGACTCTTCGTTTAACGAGCAGCAGTTACTACTCTCAGCACCAAGTTGTGCACTTAAAGCATTTACAAGGCCGCTGCCGTATGGGAGCGTTGGTGCGTCGCGCCCTGACCGTCCATTGAACGGCCGCAAGAAAGCTGCGGACCGCCAGATGACCGACCCTGGAGGCTCGCCCAACATATGAGCGTTACTGCAGCCACCCCGGACCTCCCCGCGCCTAAGGCCTCCAAGGTCGCTTTACGTCGCGCCTCGGTCGCCGTGCTGGCCATTTTCGTACTCGTCTCAGGTGCCTTGTTCTTCGGCACCCGGAAGGTCGTGGACGATCAAGAAGGCCGGCTTCTCACTGAACGTGGCGCAGATGTAGGCACCCTTTTGTCGACGTCGGTCAGCTCGGGTCTGCAGTCGGCGCTGACCTCGCTGGCGACCGCTGCCCAGTCGTCGACCGCTGCCTTTACTCGATCCGCTCAGGCGCAGCTGACCGCCTCTTCGGGGAGTACGTCAGCTATTGCCTACGTAACGAAGAAGGGTTCCGGTTGGACCGTGGTGGCCTCGGTCGGGCAGAACCTTGAGCAGGACGGAATGCAGATCGGCGCGCTGGTTAACGGTCCACGCGCGGCAATGTTCACCGCCACGGGGCGGCTGCTGCACTCCGGTGTCGTGCAGAGCGCAGCAGGAAGCCCCCGGTTGGCGATCACGATCGGGCCGCCGACAGCTCCGCCGAACTCTGTGGTCTATATCGAATATCCGCTTGATCCGACCCGGCCACGACCAGTCACCAAATCCCAGCCGTTCAACGAACTCGCCATCGCTCTCTACGTCGGGACCACTATCGAGCCGGACAAGCTCATCATCTCCACAAGCCAACAGACACCACTGACCGGCAACGTGAAGACCATCGACCTGACTGTCGGCGACGGGACGTGGCGGGTAGTCGCCAAGGCGAAGCATCCGCTAGCAGGCACCGTCACCCACAGCCTGCCGTGGATTCTCGCGCTCACTGCGCTCTTGATCGGCTTGGTCATGACCGCACTCGTCGAGATCATCAGCCGCCGACGCGACTACGCATTGGTCCTGGTCAAGGAACGCACCTCAGCCCTCGAAGACTCGATGACGAAGCTGGAAGAGACCCAGCAGGCCCTGGTCACCAACGAACGTCTCGCTGCCCTGGGACAAATGGCCGCAACCGTAGGGCACGAGCTGCGCAACCCGCTTGGCGTGCTAACAAACTCCATGTACCTCATCCGCTCAGCGGTTGCAGGCACAGCCGACGACAAGTTGCGTAGACAACTCGACACTGCGGAGCGAGAAATTTCCGCGGCAACGCTGATCGTGTCTGACCTACTGGAGTTCTCCCGGCCCCGCGAGGCGACACCGACGATGGTCGAGCTCGACGATCTCTTCGAAGAGGCTGCCAGTGTCGCCCCGCCCCCTACCGGTATCAGCGTGGAGCATCAGGCCGACGGAGTACCTCCGGTGGCGGCCGACCGTGACCAGATCCGCCAGGTGATTCTCAATCTTCTAACGAACGCCTACGAGGCGATGCCAGGAGGTGGCACGGTGAAGATGACGGCACAGATAGTCGGCCGGAGCGTCGAAATCAGTGTTGCTGATACCGGGGTCGGCATGGATGAGGAGACCAGAAACCACGTATTCGATCCGTTCTTTAGCCTGAAAATCAAGGGGACTGGTTTGGGACTAGCCGTGAGCAAGCGAATCGTGGAGGCCCACAATGGCACGTTGCGGATGGATTCAGAAGAGGGTCATGGGTGTACCGCCGTACTGACGCTGCCTCTTAGCCAAGCTGCGGTCGGGGTGAACGCATGACCACCAATCGACGCCCCCAAGTA
>Ga0070667_100005218_pt1 | contig 10858 bp, 7 predicted proteins | sample KBSS33metaG_FD_64659 | JGI IMG/M metagenome (GOLD analysis project Ga0070667, IMG submission 64659) | Switchgrass rhizosphere microbial communities from Kellogg Biological Station, Michigan, USA - KBS S3-3 metaG | ecosystem: Host-associated > Plants > Roots > Rhizosphere > Soil ...
CCGGATGGCCGGTGCGCTTGGTCTTGCCTTTCAGGGTGAGCTTCAATTTAGGGGCGAACTTGAGTCGATCGCAGCCGCCCGCCTGGAACCGATTGGATAGAGCGGCGGTCTGGCCCACGGTGGTGGTCACACTGCCGCCGATGTTCATGACTTCACAGCTCGTTGGGTTGAGCGTGAAATCGTGCCGATCGATCTTCACCGCGATCGAGCGCACGTCCAGCGGGATGCCCTTCCACTGGGTCGGGATCGGGTCGCTCTTCACCGTGATCTGTGCGGTGAACGGATCGACCTCGAGAGCCGAACGCACGACGACCGTACCCAGGTCGAACGGGCCCGCGACCGCCGGCGTGATGATCGCCAAGCCCAGTGGGGCACCGCGGTAAGGCCCGGTGAGGTAAACGCGGCCTTGGACGAAGTACGGCGAGGGACCAGCCCCGGCACCTACGCTTACGACCCCGACCTGGGAGGCGGCCGGGCAACTCGGGGCAGCGCCCTCCTGATGTCCGGTCATTCCGGCGGCCGTGGCCAGATCGGCGTCGGAGCAGTAGGGGATCCCGACAAGGCTGCCGACCAATCCCGGCGGGGGCGTAACGGTCAGCGAGGAGAACTGCTGGGAGCCATCGTCTCGCCGCAGCCGCAACACGAACGGGCTGAAGACCCCGGCGAACGGAGCTTCGCTACCCGCTTCGAAAGCCGGGTTGTCAGGTAGCTGATCAGTCGTGGTGGCACACCGACCCCCACCCGGGGCGGCGGAGATCGAGTAACCGTCGGCGGGCGTCGTCGGCGGACCGGATTCCGGTGCCGACCAAGGGGTCAGCGTCGACTTCGTTTCATAGTCGCCGCAGACCGCCGGGGTCTTCAGCGCCGCCCCCGGGCCACCGAAGAAGTCGAGCTTGAAATCTTCGAACGGCAGCTGAGGATTTTCGTCGAAGGTCGCCGTCAGCTGGCCTTCGGCGCCGATCTCGACGTGGCCGGCGAGCTTGACCACCACGCCGGACTTGGGATCGTTTATCGCGATGTAGATCGCGAGCAGGCTGTTGAACGGGTTTTCATAAGGAGACGCCAGATAGACGGCACCGGGCAGCGGACTGTCGAGCAACGGCGTGTCGATTTCCACCGTTCCGATCTTGGATCCGTCCGGGCATGCCGCAGGCCCTTCGGTGGTGGTGATCGGGCTTTTTCCCACCGGGCTGGTGGCGCCGAGCTGCGACAACGAGCATCCTTCCAACCCATTGGCGGAGGAGGGGTTGACGGTGAGGTTCGGTGGCAATTGCACGACGGCTTTCCTCAGGTCGGCCGTTGCGAGATCGTTCGGATCTTCGTTCTGCGGAACGCGTAGATCCACATGCAGTCCAGTGGGCGAGTCACCGACGTTGGTGGTCGGACGAGCTTCCAGTGCCGGGGCGAACTTGAGTCGATCGCAGCCGGTCATCGGTGCGATCGACGCCGGAGTGTCACTGCCGACAAACAGTCCGGGAGCCCCTTCGGAATCGGTCCGCAGCAGGACTGCCAGCGGATTCGCCGAGGTGCAGGAGGTCGGCATCCGCAGCAGCGGCACCGCCGGTCCCGTTTCTTCGCATTTCGCTTCGTTGGGAACTTCGCATCGCTTTTCGTTGTGGATCGGAGACGACGGCACTCCCCAGATGGAAAGCTCTGCCATCCGGACGGCGTCGAAGGAGGTCAGATCGCTGAGCCGAGCGTCGAGCGTGTACGTCCCGTCCGCGTGCACGTGAAAGAACATCGGTATGTGCGCCTGCCCGCCAACGGTGAAGCCGAACTCCGCAGGCTGCCCCAGCGGCGGCACGATGTTGTAGATCGCCGCGTTCTGTCCGGCGGTCAAGGCGCCGAAGAAGCTGAAGTAGGCGAACCCCACCTGGGTGTCCGACGGACAGCCGAAGTTGTTGACGCTCGATTGGAACTGTGCCTGCGTGCACCGCGGCCCGCTCGTGGCGTTCCCGACCAGGCCGGCGGGCAGTTCGATTTCGATATTCCGCGGAGCGGACACCAGCTGGGCACAGCCGGGTGACGTTTCGAACGTCTGCCCGGGTGGTTCACAGCTTTCCGAGGCCGAGACGCCGCGGACGTGGGTGGCGAAGATGGTGGAGATCGTCGTCGGCCGACCACCCGCCTGAACCTCTTCTCCGTTTTCACCGGTCGCCTCCACGTCGACCGTCGCGCCGTAAGGGACGGGCTCCGTAGGCGCAACCACCGGCGTGGGCGTGGTGACGCTTGCTTCGCCGCCCGTGCCACCCGAGATGACCGCTTCGTTTCGAAGCACGCCCGATGCTCCGATGGGAACTTCGACGTTGATCTTCGCGCCCACACGATCACCGATGGGCACCGGTTCTTCGGCGGTGCATTCGACGGTCTGGACGGTGGTCCCGGTCACCGTGCAGGACATCACATGGGCGATGCCGTGCTGCACTTCATCCGCGACCCCGGCGGCAGACGCCACCGAGGTCACCACTACGCCGGGAGGAAGGACGTCCTTGAGGACCACCTGTCCGGAACTCGGCGCCGCGCCGTCGTTGACCGCCACGACTTCATAGAAGTCGAGCGCATCGCCGGGGTGAAAGTAGGTCGGCGCGGGTTGGGTGAGGATCTGCCAATGGGCGGTCGGCGCCGCCAGAGCCGAGGCACTGGCCGCGGCAAGAGAGATGACCAACATCACCGCAGTGGTGATGAACGTCGTGCGAATGGTTCTATGCGACTTGGCGATCCTCATCGGTGACTCCCCTGCTTTTTGCCGTGGCCCTTCTTGGTTCGGTGGTGATGCTTCTTGGATCTCTTCTTCTTATGCTTCTTCACGCACTTGCGGTGGCGTTCGACCTTTCCGTGACCGCAGTGCTTCGGCTTCGCGTTGCCAGGGCCTTGGAAGTTCGGCGTCGCGGGAGATGGGTAGTCCGGGGGTGCGGGCAATGGCGACCTGCATCGCTGCGCGTCGGCGCATTCCGGCGCGGGTTCCGTTTGCGTGAACCCACCGTCGATCCGGGCGTCGTAGATGTCGGACAGTTCGTCCTTGTCCGAAGGCAGCAGTTGCTCCGGGGTCGCGAAGAAGACGTCCGAGCCATCGGCGCTGGCATCAAGGAACACCGATTCACTCGGCGGATTGCTGCCGGACAGCAGGCTGACACAACCGCCGGCGGCTGAACAACCACCTTCGGTGGGCGCTTCCCATTGGTAGATCTTGGCGTTCGTGTTGGCGGGATCCACCCCGCCGACGAGCGCATCCTGGGAGCTGAAGAAGACGCGGCTGCCATCGTTGCTCACCGCCCGCACCGGATGGAAGGCGGAGCTCTGTGAGACGTCGCTGTTGCCGGGCCGATGCACCCCACCCAAGAGGCCGGGACCGATGGGCGCCGCTCCTGACGGATCGCAGGACGCACAAAACAGGTTCCCGTCCACGGAATACTCGTAGACCTCTCGTTCTGGAGTGCTCGTGACTTCGTTGACGTTTTCGTATCCCGACGGGAAATTGACGGTCGGCAGCGGGTTGACGGACGTGAAGGCAGCGTGTCGACCGTCAGGCGCCACGTAGGATTCCCGCATCGCTCCGCTCTGAGTCCAATCTTGGGCGTCCGCTTCGCTCAGAGTGGCGACGAAGACAGGCGGTTCGCCTTCGTGACTCACGTATAGATTCGGTTCACCGGACACGCCTTCGGAGCCGTCCAGCTGAGCGCGGGCGACGAAATAGATGTAAGAGCCATCTTCGGAGGCGTCGAAGACACCGAGCACCTGCGCACCGGCCTCGACGCCGGCGTCCGCGGTGAGATCGTGAAGCTCATCGCCGCTGCGGGAGAAGTCGTATTCGTACAGGTCGGACCCTTCATGCGCGGGACCGGTGTTCGAGGCCGTCGTCAGCTCGGCCGAACTGGTGAAGAAGACCCGGTCACCGCTGACCGAAGCCGCCCAGAAAGTCGCTGCGCCCGCCCCGGGATGGGTCGGCGTGGATCCAGGAGCCGGCGCCGAGAGCTCGATCGTCTCGGTGCCGTGCAACCGGTCATACACCTGGGGCAGGCCAAGCTGACCCACTTCGTCCGGCTCCCCTTCGTTCGAGTTCGCCTGGAAGATGACGCGATCGCCATCCGGAGAGATCGCGTTGGCGACCCGGTTGTAGAGGTCTGGCGCCGCGGTCGAGGCGAAGATGCTCGACCCCGAACCGGCCGTCGAACCTTCGGGAGCCCCTTCCCCGTCTGGAAGTACACCCACGGGGCTCATGTGCCAGGTGCCTGATTCGAAATCGCTCCGGAAGAGTTCTTCGTGCCCTTCGAAGTCGGCCAGGTTTTTCCTTACCTGGACGAGGATATGTTTGAAGTCAGGCGTGGCACCGGCATAAGTCACGATGTCGACGAACTGCCAGCAGGCGACTTCGAGACTCGGGACTGGACATTCCTCCGGGAGTTTGACCGCCGGCGGATCGGTGTTGATCAACGAATATCTGCCCGCCGAGTCTCGTAGGAACAGGTTCAGCACAGTCGGGTCCGCGCCCGGAGCAAGCGGAGCCAGCGGGAGTTTGAGAATGCTCTCCGAAAGGTCGGGGGAGAATTCATAAGAAGCGACAGCTCCACCCGGCGGGGTCGGAACCGGAGTGCTCGGTGGCGATACGTTCACCACACTCCAACCGTCCGTGGGGCTTCGTCGAGCGACGTAAAGGTTCGGGAAGGCGCCGCTGGGTGAGTTCGCGTACCGACCCTTGCTCGCATAGCCCAGCGCGTTTCCGTCAGCGGTCGAGCGGCTGGGAACTCCGGTCTCGAGGGTGGCTTGGCCGTTCTTCTGGGCCGGGGTTACCTGCTCATATGCGCGACAGTTCGGCAGGCCCGCACTGGGGCCAACGCGATGGATTTCGTTAGGACAACCCGCTGCCGTCGCCGGAGCGGCAGATATCACCAGCGCCACAGTCGCGCCGGCGATCAGGCTGAAAATCATCCCGAGCAGCCGGGCTCCCGCCGGCGCCGCGGACTTGGTGGCATTAATCATGAACGTTCCCGTCTCCCAACGTGTCCGAATTCCGGAAAGACCTCGACGAAGGTTGCGCGGCCTCGGCGACCCTGCTCGCGCCAAGGCTGGCGACGCCGAGGCGTCGCTTCTCCCTGGGGCTAGTGGGTCCACAACCACTCGTTCTCCCTCAAAGAATCCCCGCTGACGGCGGAGCTCCCGAGCTCCGATCAATCCCTGCCTGCAACTTCATAAACGGCAATGGACGCCGTCCAATATTTCTGTGGAGGATAAACAGTCCCAGCTCTCTGTCAAGCGCTGGTTTCCTAAAGAGACGCCATTGGTACGACCGATACGAGATTTCCTACCTACGAAGAACGGCGCGGGCACCGCACGGTGCCCGCGCCGCATCGCATCAGCGCGTACGCCGAGTCGACTAGAGAGAGTCGTAACCGATCGTGACGCCAGATTCCGGTTTGACTTCGTTGTTGCCTTTGTAGGTGCCGTTGCTACCGCTGGCACCACAGAGACCGCCGCTGGAGGTGTAGGTGATGCCGCTGACATTGCTTTCCTCGACGAGGGCAGTGGTCAGCACGTTCGCCGGGCTGAAGCTGACGGTGCCGACCGTCTGTCCCGCGGGGACCGTCTGACTGCAGCCCGCGAGGGGAACTTCGATTTTGATCGCTTTGTTGATCGTGACGGTATTTTTGTTTTCGGCTTTGGCGTTGAAGATGTATTCGGCTTCGGAGATGTTCACCGAGGCGAAGCCGAACGCCGTGCAGCCGCTGTATTTGACGAACACTTTCTGCGTCGTCGAACCCGAGGCCGCAGTGGTGCCTTTGGTGGCGGCCGAGGTGCAGGTCACCGTACCGGCGTTGGTGGTGAACACTTGGCTGCCTTTGGCGGTCCCGGTGAGGGCCGCACCCGCTTTGCTGGTTGTAAACGACGGAGCAGCCGAGGCGTTCGCGACGCCGATCGCACTGAAAGCGAACACAACGACAGCGAGAACACTGAGCTTCTTGAGCTTACGCATTTCGCGCCTTTCCCTTGTCTCTGATTTGAGCATCCCCACTCCTACGAATCGACTCCCTGCCGATCGGACTGGGATTGGTCGAGCCGATCGGCTCGACGGGAAAAGAGTTACTGCTCACTTGGTAATGAGCAAATTTATTTTTAGTTCGTTTTATATCTTGGATGCAGTTGGCCCATTTGGGATGAAGAGCATCAGGTGGTGCTATGCCGTCCTGCCGCAATTGATCGAGCCCGAAGAACGAATCGCTTCCCCCGCCGACTCGGCACCGACGATCGGGGCGAGGACCACATAGCTCAGCAGCGGCGCGATCCGCGGCAGTTGGCGCGCGCGCCCGGCGGCGATGTCAGCGTGCGCGATACGCCACGCAGCGGCGACCGAGGCTTCGGCGGCAACCTGAGAGGGTCGCTGCCCAGGCGGCGCTGCCTGCAGAAGCGCGGTGGTCGCGCGGCCGATCAGACGCTCCCGGCGAAGCAGCCCGGGGCGACCGGGACGGAAGATCTCGAGGAACGTGACTCGAGCGAGACTTTGGTCGCGAGCCGCCTGAGCACAGAGCGCAAGGATTGCGCGACAGATGCGGATCCTCCAGTCTTCGACGCCGGCCGCCCATGCGCTTGCCCGCACGACCGACTCCTCGGCAATTGTCTCCACCGCGGCGAGAAAGCATTGATCCAAGTCGTCGAAGGTGGCGTCGAAACCGCGGCGCGAAACGCCTGCCTCGGCCCGGACATTCCGCGTGGTGAGACCGGCGAAGCCGTCGGCCGTCGCGACTTTCGCGGCGGCCCTGAGCAGCCTCTCGCGCTCGTCGACGACCGCGCCGTCGACGATCCTCTGCGTGGTGTCGGGGAACGGCTTCGGCTCGCGACCATCCGCGGCGGATGCGCCGGCGCCCTGCAGCAGAGAGCCGATCTCCGCATGGGGCAGACAGAGCATCCACTCAACCAGATCGTCGGCGAGGCCGGGCAGCTCCGCACCGCGCCCCGCCGCGGTTGTCTGCCGCGCCACCCGGATCGTCCCCGCGGCCATCCCAGCGACGAGGCGGCGCGGTGCCGGCGGTGGCCTGGGCTCGGTTCGCAGGCTCGACGCAACCACCTCTTCCAGCTCGGCGACCGCATGGCCGATCCGGCGTCGCGCCCCGGGGCCCGCCGAAAAGACGTCGAGCAACGTCACCCGCGCCGAGCGCGGCTCCTCGGCGAACTCCGTCAACAATGCCCGCACCGCGGAGCGCAGGGCGGTGCGCCACTCCCGCCTACCTCGCCCGGCAGAAGCCGAACGTCTCAGCGCCCCGCCCATCGCCGCGTCGAAAGCCGACGCGAAACATTGGTCGGCATTGGCAAAGTGCTTGTAGAAGGTCGTCGTCGAGACTCCCGCGACGCGCGCCACCGACCGTACCCGCACGTCCTCCCAGCTCTTGGCGTCGACCAACGCGATGATCGCGCCGTGGAGCCGACGCCTTTGGTCGGCAGCTACCTCCTCGGCCGACATTCCTGGCCCCGGCTTCAGTTTGCTGAACAACAGCCCTACCTCGGCCTCGGGCTCCGTTCCGTCGATCGCTCTCCGACTGTCCCCGCTGTCAGTCACGCAAAACCCCCATTGCGTCGATAGACTGCCGATCAATTACTGCTGAGCAGACATTAGCGTACCGGTATGTTCAGTGCCGCCACTGCACGAACGGATCGCCGGATATCCCTTGGAGGGACCTAGCCGGCACCGCTGATCTCGAGGGGTGGTCTCGTCGTGCGAAACCGGGAAGGCGCCCACCGGAATCGAACCGGTGTAAACGGCTTTGCAGGCCGCTGCGTAACCACTCCGCCAGGGCGCCGCGGACTGAGCATTATGCCCGCGCGGGGGGGATTGGGGCGTTTCGCCTTGGGGGGCGATTAGTTTTGGGCGTCGGGGCGGTTTCTCCTGCGACCGGATGGATCAATGGAAGGGGTTGTGATGGCCAGGGACCGGATCGAGATGGCGAAGGAGAACTACCGCGCGTTCGCGGCGGGGGATCGGGAGGCGATGGAGGGGTTGCTCGGGGAGCCGTTCGAATTTCACTCGCCCGCGGATGAGCAGGGGCTGGATCGGGACGGGTGGTTCGAGCGGTGCTGGCCGGGGGCCGGGTCGCTGACGGAGTTCGAGTTCGTGCGGCTCGTGGAGGACGGGGACGAGGTCGTCGTGACCTATGAGGCGACGCGGAAAGACGGCAGCCGGTTTCGGAACACCGAGGTGCTCACGTTCGACGGGGACAAGCAGGTTCGCGCCGAGGTCTATTTCGGCTGGAACCTCTGAGGGCTACTCGGGGGCGTCGCCCTCGGTGTCGTCGTAGGGCGTGACTTTGCCGTAGTCCTCGACGGTGCCGCCGTCGCGCATGCTGGCGTCGTCGGGATTGTCGCCGGCCTCGCGCAGGGAGCGGCGCTGGCGGAGGTAGTCCCAGGTCTTGTCTAGCTGGACTTTGATCTCCTCGAGGCGGGCGTGCTCGTCGTCGTCGAGCCCCTCGCCCTCGTGGCGGTGGAGGAGGTCCTCCTCTTCTTTGACGAGGCTGTCGATTCGCTCAAGTACTTGCTGGTCGTCCATGGCGCCTAGGTTACCCGGCGGACGCGGCCGCCATTTCGCGGAGGTGATCGTGGAAGCCGCGGCCGAAGGCGGTCGGGGTGCCGTCGTAGGTCTTGATCAGGGACGGGCCCGCCCGGCAGGTCCATCCCCCGTGGGTGTCCCAGGCCCAGGCGAGGTAGGAGATGCCGTGGCGATCGGCCCAGCGCATGTAGGGATCGATGTAGGTGGTGCGGCAGTCGCCCTCCCCCATCTCGCCGGTGACGACCGGGTGGATCCGCGCGATCCCCGCCAGGGCGGTGCGGCAGCGGCCGAAGCAGGCGCTGAAGTTGTAGGTGTGGTTGGAGGCGACCTCGGCGTCGGCCGGGTCGGGCGGCAGGTGGGCGAGCCAACCGGCGTCGTTGCGCGCCCACTCGGTGCCGCCGAGCATCACCGGCTGGGTCGCGCCGGTCGAGCGCAGGGCCTCGAGGAGTTCGGTCATCCCCGCCGCGCGGTAGTCGCCGACGCGGTCGTCGTGGATCTCGCAGCCGTTCTCCCAGCACCCCCACCCCACTTCGTGCGGCTCGTTGTAGAGGTCGAAGAGGACCGCGTGGTCATCGCGGTATTCGCTCGCGACCGAGCGCCAGAAGTCCGGCGCGTGGTCGGCGTCGGGCATCGGGATGATCCCGGTCGCCTGCTGCGCGCCGGGCGCCGCCCAGTGGAGGTCGAGGATGACGTAGAGGCCGGCGTCCTCGAGGCGGCTGACCCAGGCGCGGATCGTCCGCCGGTAGGCCTCTCCCCCGTACTTCGCCGGGATGCCGTTGATGCCGAGCCAGCAGGTCTCGTTCAGCGGCACCCGCACCGAGTTGATCTGCCACGACTTCATCGCGCGGATCGACGCCGCGTCGCTGGGACCGTCGAAGAACCCGTACCCCTGCTGGCAGGAGTACTCGGTGCCGGAGCGGTTCACGCCGAGGAGGCGGACCGTGTGGCCGGACTTGTCGACGAGGTGGCTGCCCTGGACGTCGATCCAGGGCCTGGCGGCCGCCGGCGCCGCCCCGACCAGGAGGACGACGAAGGCGAGGAGAAGCGCTCGCCTCAGGCGGCGACCCGCTCCGGCACGCGGACCTTCCGCTTGAACGTCATCGCGCCGTCGTCCAGGCTCCCGTAGCGGAGGCTGCGCAGGTCGATCGCGTAGTTCTGGCGCAGTTTCCACGGCTCCTTGGAGCCCTGCTTCGGCAGCTCGGCGACCGAGCGCAGGACGTAGCCCGAGGTGAAGTCCATGATCGGCTCCGGGGTGATGCTCGGGTCGTTCAGGTGCGGCACGCAGATGTCGTAGCCGTTCGCGTCCATGTGGTTGAGGAGGCGGCAGGCGTATTCGGCGACGAGGTCGGCCTTCAGCGTCCACGAGGCGTTCGTGTACCCGATCGTGAAGGCGAGGTTCGGGATGTCGGCGAGCATCATGCCGCGGTAGATGAGGAGGTCGCCCAGGTCGGGTTCCTCGCCGTCGACCTCCAGCTTGAGTCCGCCGAGGAAGAGAAGGTTGAGCCCGGTCGCGGTGACGACGACATCGGCCTCCAGCTCCTTCCCGGATTTGAGCTTGATCCCGTCCGGGGTGAAGCGGTCGATGTGGTCGGTCACGATCTCCGCACTGCCGTCGTGCAGCGATTTGAAGAGGTCGCCGTCGGGTACGACGCAGAGGCGCTGGTCCCAGGGGTTGTAGTTCGGCTTGAAGTGCGTATCGATGTCGTAACCCGCGGGGAGGGCCTTCTCGACCCCCTTGCGAAGGAACTTCTTCATCAGGCCCGGCCGCTTGCGCGATAGCCGGTAGTTGAAGCTCTGCAGCGCGACGTTCTTCCAGCGGACGATCGGATAGACGGCGCGGTGCGGGAGGAACTTGCGCAGGAACTCCGCCACCGGGTCTTCGCCCGGCAGCGAGACCACGTAGGTCGGCGAGCGTTGCAGCATCGTCACGTGCGCGGCGTCCTTGGCCATCGCCGGCACCAGCGTCACGGCGGTCGCGCCGGAGCCGATCACGACCACCTTCTTGCCCGCGTAGTCGGCCTCCTCGGGCCAGTGCTGGGGATGGATGACCTGACCCTTGAAGTCCTCGATGCCGGCGAACTCGGGCGTGTAGCCCTCGTCATAGCGGTAATAGCCGCTGCAGTTGAAGAGGAAGGCGCACGAGATCGTCACGGTCGAGCCGTCGTTGCGCTCCGCCGTCACCGTCCAGCGCGCCTCCTCGCTCGACCAGGACGCCTTCACGACCCGGTGGCCGAAGCGCACCTTCTTATCGATCCCGCCCTCGCGCGCGGTCTCGCGCACGTAGTCGAGGATCGACGCGCCGTCGGCGATCGACTTCGCCGCCGTCCA
>Ga0070667_100005229_pt1 | contig 10847 bp, 9 predicted proteins | sample KBSS33metaG_FD_64659 | JGI IMG/M metagenome (GOLD analysis project Ga0070667, IMG submission 64659) | Switchgrass rhizosphere microbial communities from Kellogg Biological Station, Michigan, USA - KBS S3-3 metaG | ecosystem: Host-associated > Plants > Roots > Rhizosphere > Soil ...
TGGGCTCAGACCGGGAGCCGCTTTGCGAAGCGCAGGCGCGATCCGCCCTCGGCTCGAGCGGCGACGTCGAACTCGTCGGAGATCGCCTTGATGATCGCGATTCCGAGGCCGCCCTCGGCGATCGCGTCGTCGCCCTCGGCGCTCCGCTCCGGCGGCGGAACGAATCCCGTCCCTGCGTCGTGCACCTCGACGACGAGCCTGTCCGGATAGAGCTCGTAGACGATGTCAACGGTCCCCGTCCCGCCTGCGTACGCGTGACGCACGGAGTTCGTGCAGGCCTCGGTGAGAGCGAGCTTCAGGTCGCCGAGCACCTCCTGCGGGAGGGGCTCCTGGCGAAGTCGCGCGATTCCGGTCAGGGCGAGACGTCCCAGAGCGATGTACTCGGGTTTCGCAGGAATCGTCAGCCGGATCACGTGCATCCGGCCGTTCGCGCTGGCGGTCGCCGCCATCGTCACGTCGAGCACATCCCCTCGTTCGAAAGAGCCGCAGCGATGATTCTGCCGGATCTTCCACCAACCTGCGCGCGACTCTTTACCGGAGCCTTTTCCCCGTCGCCGCGTTTCTAACCACGAGTCGGCTCAGCCGTTCCCGCCTGCGCGCCGTCCTAGCCGAACCGGGATCGTCAGACGCTTCCCCCCTCTGACTACCGTGAACCGGGCGACCTGATCGGGGACGAGTCGCTCGGAGACGGCACGCACGAGATCCTCGGACGTCGTCACCGCGCGGCCGTCGATCGCCACGACGACGTCGGCACCGAGCTGCACCTCGAGCCCGGCGACCACCTTCGTCCCGGTACCGGCGTGAAAGCCTGCGGCCGCGGCCGGCGAGCCGGGCACCACGGTCTCGACGACAGCGCCGGTGTGGACGCGGTAGCCGGCGGCGACCGCCGCGCCGGGCGTCAGGGTCGCAGCGGTGATCCCGAGATACGCGTATTCGACCTTGCCGTGTTGCAGCAGATCGTCGAGCGTCCGCCGGGCCGAGTCGACCGGAACGGCGAAGCCGACCCCTTCGAATCCCGACGACGTCCCGCTCGAGCGGATCTGGGCGTTGATGCCGATCACACGGCCCCTGGCGTCGAGCAGCGGTCCGCCGGAGTTGCCGTGGTTGATCGGCGCGTCCGTCTGGATCGCGTCGATGAGGTCGTAGCGTGTCGTGAGCGAGGGAATCGCCCGTCGCACCGCCGAGACGACGCCGACGCTGAGCGAGTCGGCGTTTCCGAAGGGGCTCCCGATCGCGGCGACGGGCTGGCCGACGACGAGACGGGACGAATCGCCGAGCGGCAAGGGGACGACGGCGTGAAGATGCGGATCGACGCGGAGAACCCCGATGTCGTCGTACAGATCCGCACCGACGATCGTCGCCGGCACGCGGTCGCCGTCCTGAAACTCGACGTAGACGGCGCGCGCGCGGGCCGAGCCGCTCCCGGTCCCGGCCGTCGTGATCACGTGCGCGCTCGTGAGCACGAACCCGTGGGCCGAGACGGCGAATCCCGAGCCCTGGCCCACGGATGCCGCGGGCGAGGCCGGATCGCCGAAGGAGGAGACGATCGTGACGACGCCGGCGACGCGCGCGCGATAGATCTGCGCAGGATCGAAGCCGTTTCCGGTGAGCGGGCGCGCGGCGTCGGCGATCACCGGCGCAGACGCGTCAGGCACGACCGCCGCCCGCACCACCGTCGTCCGCCCCGCCGGGCCGACCCAGCCTGCGGCCCGACCGACGAGCAGCACCGCGGCACCGCCGATCAGGGCAGAGATGAGGGAGACAAGCGCGAGCCGGCTCACGCGGCGAGGGTAGCTGCGACCCGGTCGGAGGGTCTCAGCTGGTGTTTTCACGCGAAAACGCCGGGGTCGACTCGGGCACGTCGACCCCGAGCACGAGGGTGAACGCCGTCCTGCCCGGCGCCGACTCGAGCTCGATCCGGCCGCCCATGAGCTCGGCCAGCTCGCGGGCGATCGAGAGCCCGAGACCGCTCCCCGAGGCACGGCGGCCGCCGAGGCGGTAGAAGCGTTCGAACACGTGCCGCTGGGCGTCCTCGGGGATGCCCGGGCCGTCGTCGTCGACCCGGAGCTGCGCACGGCCGCCCTCGCGCGCGGCCGTGACGGTGATGGTCGTTCCCGGCGGCGTGTGGACGAGCGCGTTCTCGAGCAGCGCACGGCCGATCTGGAGAATCCGCTCCCCGTCGCCGCTCGCGAGCACGGCGTCCCCTGCAACGACCGCGAGCGCATGGTCAGCCGCCGCAGCGCGCGGCCCGAACGCGGCCGCCAGCTCCGCCGCCACGTCTGCGAGATCGACGGGCTCGTGGTAGACCGCGAGGCGCCCGGCGTCGATCCGCGACAGGTCGAGCAGCTCCGTCGCGAGCTTCGTGAGTCGCTCGACCTGCTCGTGCATGCGCGTCAGGAACTCGTCGCGCGTCGCCGCGTCGAGCTCCGGATCGTCGAGAAGCTCGAGGAAGCCGCCGAGTGAGAAGAGCGGCGTGCGCAGCTCGTGCGAGGCGTTCGCGATGAACTCGCCGCGGGCGCGGTCGAGCCGCGCCAGGCGCAGCCGCATCCGCTCGAACGCCCGCGCCAGCTGCGCGAGCTCGTCGGAGCCGGCGTCGACCACGGCCTCGTCGAAGTTCCCGTCCGCGATCCTCTCGGCGGCGACCTCGAGCCGCCGGATCCGTCGGGCGAGCATGGTCGCGCCGAGATATCCGAGCAGAACAGCGAAGACGACCGCGAATCCGCCGGCGACGAACACCCGCCGCCGCACGACGTCGACCGTATCGAGCTGCTCCTCGAGCGACGACGCGAACGCGATCACGTCGCCGTCGACCGGAAGCGCGACCTCCGCGGTCTTCCGGCCGTCGCGCTCGACGATCCCGCGCGCGAGCCGGTCGCCGCGGGCCGCCGCGAGCGCGATCGGGTCGTCGGTGAGCGTCGAGTCGTCCGTCGTCGTGTTCGAGTCCGCCGTGACGGCGACGGAGCCTGGAATCGCGGTGTACGAGAAGACGAGCGCTCGGACGTTTCGCGTCTCGCGCATCTGCTGCACCCAGCCTTGCTGGAGAAAGCTTTCACGTGGAAACGTCTGGGACGCCGTGGCGAGCGTCCGTTCGAGGTTCCCGAGCGCGTTCTGCTCGAGGGAGTTGCTGTACGACGGCACGACGAGGACGTAGACGATCGCCAGCACGCCCGCGACGACACCTAGCAGAGCGATCGCGAGGCGGCTGCCGACGCCGCGAAACGGCATCAACGCTCGCGAAAGCGGTAGCCGACGCCGCGCACGGTGAGGATGTGCTCGGGAGTGCGCGGCTCGTCCTCGAGCTTCTCCCGCAGGTGCCGGATGTGGACGTCGATCGTCCGCGGATCCCGGTAGTCGGCGCTCTTCCACAACGCCTCGAGCAGCATCCGCCGGCTGAACACGCGCCCGGGCTGCGAGGCGAGCGTCCGCAGGAGCTCGAACTCGACGTAGGTGAGCTCCACGTGCTCGCCGCGGTTCGTCACCGTGCGCCGCGGCACGTCGATCACGATCTCGCCACGCTCGATCCGCTCCTCCTCGACCGGATCGAGCCGCGCCTGGACGCGCCGCAGCAGCGCCCGGACGCGTGAGCGGAACTCGCGAATCGAGAACGGCTTCGTGATGTAGTCGTCCGCGCCGAGCTCGAGCCCGATCACCTTGTCGAGCTCGTCGTCGCGGGCAGTGAGCATGATGATCGGCACCGCGCTTGTGGCGCGCAGCCGCTTGCAGACTTCGAGCCCGTCGAGCTTCGGCAGCATGAGGTCGAGGATCACGAGGTCGACCGTCTCGCGCGCGAACAGCTCGAGCGCCTCCTCGCCGTCGCCTGCCTGGAGCACGGTGTAGCCGTCGCGCTCGAGCGGAAAGGTGAGCACCCTCCGGACCGCTTCCTCGTCGTCTACGAGCAGGATCGTGGAGCGGTCGCTCATCGCCATGTTGCGCTCCTCACGCTCGGGGCGCCGGGTCGACGCACGCCACCCTGCTCACGCCCCCTTACTATAGCCCCGCTATGGCGCCAACCGGCACTCCGGGACGGCGTCGTCCGCGGCGCGGGTCCGTCGAGCGGCCGGTGAACGGGCGTCTCTACCGGACATCGTTCGCGATCCTTGCGCTCCCGCTGCTGCTGGCGGCGTTCAGCCTCGCGCGCCCCGGCCCACTGCCGGCGCCGCTCCTCCCGCCGTCGTTCGACGCGACGTCCGCGCGCGAGCTCGCGGTCGATCTCGCGACGCAATACCCCTCGCGCGCGCCCGGCAGCGCCGGCAGCCTCGGCGCAGCCCAGTGGTTCAGGGACCGGATGGCGCAATACGGGCTCCCGGTCGCGTCGCAGGAGTGGACGCAAACGGTTGCGGGACTCGGACGCGTCCCGCTCCGGAACCTCTGGGCGATGTCGGCGGGCGAGTCGCGCGACGCGATCGTCGTCGTCGCGCACCGCGACGACCTCGGCGATGGCGCCGGCGCGAACGCCGATGCAAGCGGGACGGCGACGCTCGTCGAGCTCGCGCGGACGTACGCCCGGCCGGAGACGCCGGCACAGCAACGTGTCCGCTCCGCGCACACGATCGTCTTCCTCTCGACCGACGGCGGGGCCTTCGGCGCGATCGGGGCCGAGCGCTTCGCGGCACGCGCTCCGTTCCCGATCCTCGCGGTGCTCGACCTCGGCTCGACAGGGGGACGGGGGTGGCCCCGCGTCGACATCGTGGGCGACACGCCCCGCTCTCCGGCGGCGACGCTCGTCGCGACGGTCGCGCGAAGGCTCACCGACCAGGCCGGCGAGCCGCCCGACCGCGTCAGCGTGATCGGACAGCTCACCGACCTAGGACTCCCGCTCGCTCTCGGCGACCAGGGCCCGTTCGTCGCCCGCGGCGTCCCCGCCGTCGCGGTCTCCACACCCGGCCCGCACGGCGTGCGCGACCGGCCGGAGAGCCTCGACATCCGTCGGATGCGCCAGGTGGGCCAGGCGGCCGAGGCGGTCGTCGCGTCGCTCGACCAGGGCTTCGCGCTCGCACAGGGCAACTCGAGCTTCATCTGGCTCGGCGGGCGCATCGTTCGCGGCTGGGCGGTCGAGCTGCTCCTCGTCGCGCTCACCGTCCCGTTCCTCGCGGGAACGGTCGACCTGTTCGCGCTCTGCCGCCGCCGCCGCGTGGCGCTCGGCGGCGCGATCGGCGCGTTTCGCAACCGGCTCGTGTTCTGGCTCGTGTCCGGCGGCCTCTTCCTCCTCTTCGGAGCGCTCGGGGCGTGGCCGGCCGGAGGGGGCAGGCCGCTCGCGCCGGCCACCGCGGCCGCGGGCGACTGGCCCGTGCTCGCCCTGATCGGCCTCGGAGTGCTCGTGCTCGGCGTCTGGACGCTCGCCCGCCACAACCTTGTGCCGAGGAGCGAGGTGACGGGCGAGGACGAGCTCGCAGGGCAGACCGTCGGCCTCCTTGCGCTCGCGATCGTCGCCGTGCTCGTGATGGCAACGAACCCGTACGCTCTGCTCTTCCTCTTGCCGGCGCTGCACGCCTGGCTCTGGCTCCCGCAGGTTCAGGACCGGCGCAGGGCGGTCCGCGCGGCGATCTTCGCGTTCGGGCTCACAGGCCCCGCGCTGGCGGTCGGGGAAGTCGCCGTGCGCCACGGTCTCGGCCTCGACGCGCCGTGGTACGTCCTCGACCTCTTCTCCCTCGGCGTCCTCGGCCTCCCGACCTTCGTGCTCCTGCTCGCCACCGCGGCGGTCGGCGCGCAGCTCGCCACGATCGCGGTGCGCCGCTACGCGCCCTATCCCGCCCCGCAGGACCGTCCGGGACTCGGCCCGGTGCGGTCGCTTGTCCGCACGGTCGTGCTCGCGCGTCGCGCGCGCCGGCGGATCGCCTAGAGGCTAGAGGATCGGGAGGTAGCGGACGGTCGCCCCGGAGGCAAGCTCGCCCTCGCCGCGATCGATCCGCACGAGCGCGTCCGCGGCGGCCGAGCGGACGATCATGTGGGACTCCTGGGCGCCGAGCGGCGAAACGACGATGCCGTCCTGGCCGACTTCGAGGCGTGCGCGTACGAGCTGCTCCCGCTCGAGGTCGCGCCGGGCGGGAAGCGCGAGCCTGCCGGGCAGATAGTGCGGTCCCGGAGGTGCGCCCTGCAGCGCACGGAGAGCAGGGCGGACGAAGAGCTCGAAATCCACGAGCGACGAGACCGGGTTGCCCGGCAGGCCGAACACGAGCGTCGCGCCGCGGCGGAGAAATGCCACGGGCTTTCCGGGCTTCACGGCGACACGCCAGAACACCTCTTCGGCTCCGAGCTCCTCGAGCGCCGCCCGGACGAGGTCGTGCGGGCCGACCGAGACACCGCCGGAGGTGATCACGACGTCCGCCTCCAGCGCAGCGGCAAGCGCGGTGCGGGTCGCCTGCGGATCGTCCGCCACAGGGGGCAGCTCGGACGTGAGCGCTCCCGCCGACGCAGCCTGCGCCGCGATCAGCAGGCCGTTCGACTCGTAGATCTCGCCCGAGCGCAGCTCGGATCCGGGTGGGCGGAGCTCGTTGCCAGTTGGGGCAACAACCACGCGCGGCTGCCTGGCGCAGGTCACGGACGCCCGGCCCGCGGCCGCGATCGCGCCGAGATGCGCCGCGCGGAGCACGGTGCCGGCCGGCACGACGAGGTCGCCGGCACGGACGTCTCGGCCCGGCTCGCGCACGTTCGCGCCGGACGGCACCGCGGCTGCGACGGTCACGCCGGCATCGCCGACGACGACCCTCTCGATCGGGACGACCGCGTCGGCGTCGTCGGGCACGGTGGCTCCGGTCGAGATCTCGATCGCCTGGCCAGGCCCGAGCGCCACGGTCGCGGGGCGACCGGCAGCCGAGCTGTCCACCACCGTCAGCGTGGCGGGAAGGTCGCGCGAGCGAACCGCGTAGCCGTCCATCGCGGAGCTCCGAAACGGGGGCAGCGAGACCGCGGCGGCGACGTCAGCGGCGAGGACGCGCCCGGCCGCGCCACCGACGGCCACCTCCTCGAGCGCGAGCGGACGCACGTGCTCGAGGACGCGGGCGAGCGCCTCGTCGATTCCCAGCAGGCGAGTCACGATGGCTGGACCCTAGACGGCCGGCGTGCCTACTGCGGCTTGCGCGAGAACACGGTGGCGGCGGGCGCCGCAGGCCGGGGCGGCGGCAGGGGCGCGGCAGGGGTCGTCGGCGTCGCCGGCGCCGTCGTCGTGGCGGCGACCGGGGGCGAGTACGTGTAGACGTAGCCGAAGTAGTTCTTGTGCCAGTACGAATATTCGGGGTAGTGCCTCGGCTCCGCGAACGGGATCACGAGCTTGCGGTAGAGCGCCGCCCGCATGTACTCGTGCCAGATCGGGACCGCGAAGGTCGCGCCTGCGACCGCGACCCCGTGGACGCTCTCCATCGCGTACCGCTCGCTGTCGCCGCGGAGATACCCCATCCAGACCGCCGTCGAGAGTTGGTGCGTGTAGCCGATGAACCAGGCATCGGCGTGGTTCTCGGTCGTGCCCGTCTTTCCCGCGCACGGGTGCACGCCGTCACACGAGCCGGCACCCGTCCCGTACTGCGCGTTCTCCTGAAGCACCTGGTTCACCTTCCAGGCGACGCCGTCCGGCAGCACGCGCTTCGTCTCCGGCTTGCCCCACGCGCCGTCGGTCTTTCCGTTCGGGAGGACGACCTTCGTGATCGCGTTCGGCCGCGCCCAGATCCCGTTCGCCGCAAAGGCCGCGTACGCGGCGGCCATGTCGAGCGGCGTCACCGAATAGACGCCGAGCTCGATCGAGGCGACGGGTGTCTGCTGACTCTTCGTGTCGAGGAAGTGGATCCCCATGCGCTTCGCGAGCGCGTAGATCTTGTCCGGCCCGGCGTCGAGCGCAAGCTGGGCGTAGATCGTGTTGTCGGATGCGAGCGTCGCCCGCGTGACCGACGTGGTGCCGAGATACGTGTGCCCGTACGTCTCGACGTGCCACGGCGTCTGCGCGTTGCACCAGGCCCCGGTGGCGCACGTGAACGGGCCCGAGGTGTAGTACGTCGAGTCGGGATCCATTCCCTCGGCGATCGCCTGTGCCAGGGCGAACACCTTGAACGTCGAGCCTGCCTGGCGCGCCGCCTGCGCCGCGAGGTTGATCTCGTTGCCGTGCGTCCCGGGTTGGAGGTTCTCGGGATTCGGCGGCACCTGCGCGGTCATCGCGCGAATGGCGCCGGAGCCCGGCTCGACCGACACGATCGCCGACGCGGGGTCCGTCCTCTCCGTGAGGATCTCCCGCATCGACTTCAGGGCGGCGCGCTGAAGTCGCGGATCGAGCGTCGTGTAGACCTTGAGCCCGCCCTCGCGCACGGTGTTCGAGCCGTACTGCTGCTCGAGCCTATCGATCACGTACGAGAAGAAATACGGCTCCTTGATCCGTGTGTAGATCCGGCCCGGCCGCAGGCCGAGCGAGCGCGAGGCGATGCCCTGCGCGTACTGCGTCGCCGTGATCGCCCCGTTCGCGAGCATGGCGTTCAACACCTCGCCGCGCCGGGCGAGCGCGGCCGACGGATTGTGGAACGGGTCGTAGTCGCTCGGCGCCTGTGGCAGGCCGGCGATGAGCGCGGCCTGGAGGAGCGTGAGGTCACGCGCGTGGCGGGAGAAGTACGTCTGCGCCGCGGCCTCGACGCCGTACGCGTGATTGCCGTAGTAGACGACGTTGAGGTAGTCGGTGAGGATCTTCTCCTTCGGCCAGCGCCGCGCGAGCTTGATCGCGAGGCACGCCTCCTTGAGCTTCCGCCGGAACGTCTTCTCCTGCCCGGTGTACAGGTTGCGGACGAGCTGTTGCGTGAGCGTGGAGCCGCCCTGCAACGTCTTGCCCGTCGTCAGGTCCGTCCACGCCGCGCGCGCGATGCCGACGTAGTCGACGCCGCCGTGCGCGTAGAAGCGCCTGTCCTCGATTGCCACAGTGGCCCGGGGAAGCCAGGGCGTCATCTGGCCGAGCGCCACCGGCTCGCGGTTGCGTTCCGCGGGGATCGACCCGAGGAGATTTCCCCACCGGTCGTAGACGAATGAGTTCGCGCCGATGTCCACCGGCCGCAGAGCGTTGAGGTCGCACGTGGAGCTGAGCGCGGCTCCGGCGCCGAAGCCCGCCGCGAGCACGGCCGCCGTGGTCCCGCCCACGAGGATGCCGACCGCGAGGCCGGTGCGACGGCGGCGGCGGATCCTGTCCGCCCGCTTGCGCGCGCGCAAACGGTGCGCGAGGAGGAACAGGAGGTCGTCGGGGCGGCGCCTCACGGCTCGACCAGCCCGGCCGCCTCGAGACGCTCGGCCACGTCGAGCCGCAGGTCGCTCTCCGCCCGTTCGGCCTGCGCTGCCCGCGAGATGCTCCGCCGCACAGTGACCACTGCTTTCTCCGCGAGCTCCGACAAGTACACCTCGTCGCCGTCGCCGGCGAGCGCCGCGAGTGTCCGTCGCAGGTCGCCGGCCCGCGGCACCTCCGCCGTCACCTCGACGGCGGTCCGGGTGCTCCGGATCGTCGAGTTCCTCACGGGGACGGAGACGATGTATTCGTTCGGCACGACGAGCCGGTCGTCGTCCGGGAGGCGGAGCCACGTGTACGTCAGACCGATCTCCTCGACGGTGCCACGCGCGCCGGCGACCTCGACGGTGTCGCCCAGACGGAGCGGCTGCGACAGCGCGATGAGGACGCCTGCGACGGCATTCCCGATCGTCCGCTGGCTCGCGAAGCCGATCACGAGCCCCAGCACGGCCGAGCTCGCGAGCACGCCGCCTGCGATCGCTCGCACCTGCGGCACCACGAGCAGCGCCGAGAGAACGCCGATGAAGACGATCGCGCTGACGATCGTCCGGCGGAGGACGCGGTAGCGCGTGATCGCCTCGGGAGGCAGCTCGCGGCGCGAGATCCGCCAGTCGACGAGCTTCGCGAGCGCGAGCGCCGCGACGATGACGACCGCGGCGACGATCGCGTGTTGCCAGAACGCGGGCATAGCGGCCGCTAACGCCGGCGCCGGGGGGCGCTGTTAGCCTCGGCTGGAGTGAGCGAAGGGGCGACCACGGCGGACGACGCGAATGGTAGGGCCTCGTACCGCTTGTGGCTCTGGCTCGGCCTCGTCGCGCTGCTCGCCGCCGTCGCCTACGGAAGCCGCGCCGGTGCGAGCACCGACACGCAGAGCGCGCTGTACGAGTGGGCCACGGCCGCCGGCGCGGTCGTCCAGGACGCGATCGTCCTCGGGCTCGTGCTTGCGATCGTCCGCGGCCGCTACGGCCTGCTCGCGCTACGGCGGCCCTCCACGACGCTCGGCCGGACGCTGCTCGTGCTCCTCGCCGCGCTCGTCGCCGTCTACGCGTGGGAAGGGATCTACAGCGCGGTTGCCCATCCAGGCAACGAGCAGGGTCTGACCCCCGACCGCTGGGAGCCGGCGCACGCTGCCGCCTACGTCGTCAACGGCATCGTCATCTGCACCTGGATCCCGTTCGTCGAGGAGCTGACGTTCCGGGGTCTCGGCTTCGCGGTGCTCGAACGGTTCGGCCGGCTGCCCGCGATCCTCGGCGTCGGCATCGCCTTCGGGCTCGCGCACGGCCTCGTCGTCTCGCTCCCGATCATCGTCGCGTTCGGCTGCGTCCTCGCCTGGGTTCGGGCGCGTACGTCGAGCGTCCTTCCGGGGATGCTCCTGCACGCGTCCTTCAACCTCATCGCCCTCGTCGCCGCGGTCACAATCAAGACGGCGACCTAGGCCTCTAGGAGGGTTTGGCGAAATACGTTCGGTGTCGGGGTGCGATGGACGTTTCGAGGCGAGGACGCAGGGAGCGTCGATAGCGGTGGCTATCGACGCGACCGAGGACGCTGCATCGGGGCGTCCAGCGCGGCCCGACGACACAACGGGTATTTCGCCAAACCCTCCTAG
>Ga0070667_100005233_pt1 | contig 10845 bp, 10 predicted proteins | sample KBSS33metaG_FD_64659 | JGI IMG/M metagenome (GOLD analysis project Ga0070667, IMG submission 64659) | Switchgrass rhizosphere microbial communities from Kellogg Biological Station, Michigan, USA - KBS S3-3 metaG | ecosystem: Host-associated > Plants > Roots > Rhizosphere > Soil ...
CTGCGATCGAGGATCGAGGAGCTCGTGCACGTGCTAGTGGGCGCGGAGCCCGGCGTTGTGATCGTCAATGTTGATGCCGATCTCGAGGCTGTGGTCGATGCGATCGCGCTCGACCGCATGCTCTCCAATCTCGTTGCGAATGCGTTCCGGCACGGGCAGCCGCCCGTGACCATCACTGCAGCGCGTCGGGGCACGCACCTTAGTCTCGCCGTCGAAGATCGCGGCGGGGGCGTTCCGAGTGGGTTCGTCTCCGAGCTGTTCGACCGGTTCACTCGCGGTCCGGAAGGTCTACGCCGAACCGACGGCTCCGGTCTTGGCCTCGCGATCGCCCGAGCATACGCGCGTGCCCACGGCGGCGATATCACCTATCAACCAGCAATCCCACACGGAGCCCGATTCGAGATCATGCTCCCCATTCGCGCCACCGCGCCAGAGGCGACCACTGTTTAGAAGAGCGTTCCGGTGAGCCCGATCGCGCAACGCCTTCCTGCAGCCTTTCGCGAGCGCGATTTCACGCTCCTCTGGCTCGCGCTGCTCGCGACGGTAGGGGCGACGCAGATGGTGCAGGTGGCCGTCGGCTGGCAGGTCTATTCGCTGCACCACCGCGCGTTCGACCTCGCCCTGATCGGGCTCGCGGAGTTCGTGCCCCTGCCGCTGCTGGCACTCCCGATGGGGCAGCTCGCCGACCGGCTGCCACGCGCGCGACTGCTGGCCGTCGCGAGCCTGCTCGAGGCGGGCCTGTTCGGGCTCCTCCTCGCGATCACGCTGCGCGGCACCCATGTCCTCTGGCCCTACCTGCTCGTCGCGGCGGGAACCGGCGTGGCCTCGTCGCTCGGAGCGCCCGCGGGGCGCTCGATGGTGCCGGAGCTCGTCGCGGACGAGCTGCTGCAGAGCGCCATGGCGCTCCGCTCGATCGCGCTCGAGGTGGCGACCGTCGGCGGCCCCGCCGTCGGCGGTCTCATCTTCGCGGTCGAGCCGGCAGCGGTCTACGCGATCGCCGTGGCGCTCAGCGTGATCGGCTGCGGCGCCATGCTCGGCGTGCGGAGCGCGGCTGCGGTGAAGGCCGAGCTGGGAGCGCCGCGCCTGCCGGGCCTGCAGGGCCTGCTCGACGGCCTCCACTTCGTCCGTGCGACGCCGGTGCTGCTCGGCGCGATCACGCTCGACCTGTTCGCGGTGCTGTTCGGCGGCGCGGTCGCGCTGCTCCCGCTCTTCGCCCAGTCGATCCTCCACACGGGCCCGTTCGGGCTCGGCATCCTCAGGAGCGCTCCGGCCGTCGGCGCACTCGTCGCCGGCGCGTGGCTCGTGCGCCGCCCCCTCGCCCGCCATGCCGGCAGAACGTTGCTCCAGGTCGTCGGCGTGTTCGGCGTGAGCATCGTCGTGTTCGGCTTCTCGCGCTGGTTCCTGCTCTCGCTCGCCGCCCTCGCCGTGAGCGGGTTCGTCGACATGTTCAGCATGAACATCCGCTCGACCACCGTGGCCCTCGCGACGCCGAACGCGGTGCGGGGCCGCGTGGTGGCGGTCGAGATGGTCTTCATCAGCGCCTCGAACGAGCTGGGAGCGTTCGAGTCGGGCGCCGCCGCCGCCCTGCTCGGCGCCGTGCCGGCGGTGGTCGCCGGCGGAGCGATCACGATCGCCCTCGCGCTCGTGTGGAACCGGGTGTTTCCGGCGCTCGGCGCCGTCGACCGCCTCGAGGAGGTCACCGCCGGGCCCGCCGTGGCTGACTAGGGCACCAGCGTCGGCTGCACGCCCGCGAGCGCGCGGATGACCCGATAGCCACGGACTCCGCCCGCGCCCAGGCGCACCTCGAGGATGCCCGTCGCCCGCGTCGCCGCGCTCTGCGACGGGAAGACGAAGTTGCCGAGCGTCCAGGCGACGAGCCGGCGGCCGTCGGGGCGCGTGATCGGGCCGAACACGCGCGGGTGCGCAGGTCTGTTCCCGCTCAACTGATGAGGCGGGGGCCGGCGTGGGCGCCGGGTTGTCCTTGGCGGGAGGGTGTGAGGTAGCCGAGGGTGCGGGCGCGGTGGATCCAGTTGCGGGCGGTGCTGGTTGGGATGTCGAGTTGTTGTGCGAGCTCGGCCGTGATGTGCCGGCGGTGGCCTTGGTCGAGGAGGTCGAGGTAGAGGCGGGCGATGTCGCGGTAGTGCTCGTCGGGGTAGGAGCGTCCGTCGCGTGGTGGGGGGCTGCCGGCGCGTTGTAGGGCGTCCGCGAGCAGTCTGCGGTGTTCTTCTGGTATCGCGTAGTGGTGTCGCTCGGCGAGGTACTGCTGCCATTCGGCCGCATCTTTGAGGTGGTCGACGGTGGCGCGGATGAGTATGTCGGGGCGGATTGCGCGGAGGACGTCGGTCGTGATTCCGTCGAAGCCGCGGCTGCCGGGCTCGAGGGGTTGTGTGGCGCCGGGCCAGGGGCCGATCGCGAGGGGTGAGAGGGCGAGGTTGCCGCGGGGGGCGACGATCAGGTCGCCCCAGCAGATCCAGCGGAGGTTCGGCCGGTCGCTGAATGGTGGCCGTTGGCCGGGAGTTGCGAGTGCGAGTCGGCGGCCGTTTCGGAAGAGCAGCAGGCCGGCTGCGAACTCGGCGATCACCTCGGGCCGACCGGGCAGACCTGATAGCGGAAAGGCCTTGAGCCAGATCGGTGGTGGGAGGCTGTGGGCGGCTGCGTGCTGGAGTTGTTCGGCCCAGTCCTCGTCGACCCCGAACTGAACGATCTCCTTCCTGGGTACGTCGACGTCGGGCTGGAGCGGGCGGGCGTTGAGCACCCGGCAGGCGTCGTCGTAGGAGCCGACCCGCCGCTGAACGTCGCTCGTGTCTGTCATCGCCTGGTATTCTATCCGAGAAGAAATAGTCGCGCGCAGTAATTTACAGTCTCCGGTCAGGTTCGCTCGGTAGGAGCGGGGGAGGGTGGCGATGGGTGGGAGGCAGAAGGTCGATCGGCCGCCTGTGGGGCAGGGGGTTGTGGACTATCCGGTCTCGAGGTTGCGGCTGTGGCCGGGGAATCCGCGGCGGAGCACGCCGCTCCGGCTGGAGGATCTGGGCCGCTCGATCGAGGCCGACCCGGAGATGCTGCGGGTTCGGTCGTTGATCGCGAACGCCGAAGGCGTTGTCTTTTGCGGTAATCAGCGGCTTCTGGCGGCCCGTTACCGGGGTTGGACGACGATCCCGGTGGCGTTCGTCGACATCGCGCCGGAGCGGGCGAAGGTGTGGGCGTTGGTCGACAACAACCAGTGGGCCGACTGGGACGAACCCGTCCTTGCCGAGATGTTGGCGGAGCTCGCGGCGGGCGGTGTCGATCTCGCGCTGTCCGGGTTCGACGGCGCCGAGATCGATCGCCTTCTCGCCGGCTTCAGGCCCGACCGGGATCCCGATGAGGTGCCGCCGCTGCCGACCGGCGAGCCGGACTCCCGGGTGGGCGAGGTGTATGAGTTGGGGCCCCACAAGTTGCTCTGCGGTGACTGCCGCGACCTGGACCAGCTGGCCGCGCTGATGCAGGGTGAGCAGGCCCAACTCCTCCTGACGGATCCGCCGTGGGGCGTCAGCTACGAGGGCAAGACCGCGGACGCCTTGACGATCGCGAACGACCAGGCGGACGGTCTGCCTGACCTCCTCGCCGACGCGTTCGCGGCGATCGACGGAGCGGTGGGCCCGTCGATGCCGTTCTATGTGTTCGCGCCGTGCGGGCCGCTCGGGACCGTGTTTCGCATCGCGATTCGCGATGTCGGCTGGCGCTTCCGGCAGTCGCTCGTCTGGTGCAAGAACAGCTTCGTGCTCGGCCACCATGATTTCCACGTCGCTCACGAGGACGTCTTGTTCGGGTACACGGCGGGTCCGGGGCGGCCCGGCCGTGGGCGGCATCGGGGGTCGCGCTGGTTCGGCGACAACGCCCAGTCGTCGGTGTTGTACTTCGACCGGCCGAAGCGCTCCCCGGACCACCCGACCTCGAAGCCGATCGGGCTGCTCGAGGCCCTGGTGAGGAACTCGTCCCGCCGCGGAGACCTCGTGCTCGATCCGTTCTGCGGCTCCGGCTCGAGCCTCGTCGCGTGCGAGCGGCTCGGCCGCCGCTGCTTCGCGGTCGAACTCGACCCGCGCTACGCCGACGTGATCCGCCGCCGCTACCGCGAGCAGACCGACCATGTCTGACAGGGCGCCACGGCCGTCGGGATCGGACCGGGGGAGGCCGGCCTGCGACTGGGCCGCCGCGTGCACGTTCTGGCTGTCGCTGCCGTCCGAGCGGCGCAGCTACGCCGCGGTGGCCGAGGAGTTCGGGGTGTCGATCCGGACGGTCGAGAAGCACGCGCGGCTCGAGCACTGGCAGGAGCGCCTCCGTCACGTGCAGGCGCAGGCCGCCGTCCGCACCGACGAGGCGCTCGCGCGGGCCTGGGCGGAGCAACTGGCGGAGTACGAGAAGCTCGCCGCGGCGTCGTTCATCACCTATGCGCAGCAGCTCCGCAGCGGCGGCGTCCGGATCACCGCGTCGGAGTTCGTCGGGCTCGTCAAGTTGATGTTGCAGCTGCGCGGCGAGCCGACGGCCCGGGTCGAGCTCTCTGCCGACTCGGGCGAGTGGGTCGCGCTGCGCGCGGCGATCCTCGGCGCGCTCGACGGGTTCCCCGAGGCCCGGGTCGCGCTCGCCGAGGCACTCGAAGGCCGTGACGGCGATGGCGGCTAGACCGTCCTCGCTCGGGCTCGCGCGTGATCTCTCGCTCGCGCTCGACCCGGTAGGCGTTCTCGCCGCCGCCGGTCTGCAGCCCGACGGCTGGCAGAGCGAGTTCCTCCGGCTGCGGCCGCAGCGCGCGTTGCTGTGCTGCTGCAGGCAGGCCGGCAAGAGCGTCACGACCGCCGCCGCGGCGCTGCACGAGGCGCTCTACCGGCCGGGCGCGCTGATCCTGATGCTCGCCCCCTCGCAGCGGCAGTCGGCCGAACTGCTCCGCAAGACCCGCGATCTCCTCAACCGGCTCGGGTCGACGGCGAGCGATAACGAATCCACTCTCTCGCTCACCCTCACGAACGGATCCCGGATCGTGTCGCTGCCGGGCAAGGAGGCGACGATCCGCGGCTTCTCCGACGTCGACCTGCTCGCGATCGACGAGGCCGCCCGCGTCGACGAAGACCTCTACACGGCCGTGCGGCCGATGCTCGCCGTCTCCGGCGGCCGCCTCGTCGCACTCTCAACCCCGTACGGGCAGCGCGGCTGGTTCTACCAGGCCTGGCAGAGCAGCGAACCGTGGCACCGCACCCTCGTCACCGCCCACGACTGCCCCCGCATCAGCGCCGACTTCCTCGCCGAGGAGCGCCGCACGATCAGCCCGCTCGTCTTCGCGAGCGAGTACGAGTGCCGCTTCACCGACGCCGCCGACAGCGCCTTCTCACACGACCAGGTGATGGCCGCGCTCGACCACACCCTGACCCCGCTCTACCCCGAAGGATGGTGAGACCGATGGCTGCACCCGCGTCCGCGGGAACCCCGACCGTGACGCCCTGGTACGTCCTCGGCGTCGACCTCGGCCAAGTGAACGACCCGACCGCGATCGCGCTGCTCGAACACGAACTCGTCAAGGCTCCGATCTACCGGCTCGTCTACCTGCAGCGCTTCCCGCTCGGCACGAACTACAGCGCAATCTCCGACCGGATCGCAGCCCGCGTCAACGAGAAGCCGCTCCTCGGCCGCAGCACCGTCGCCGTCGACGCCACCGGTGTCGGCAAGCCCGTCGTCGACGACCTGAAGCCGAAGCTCACCCACAGCCGCTTCCACGCGATCACGATCACCGGCGGCACCACCGTCAACGCGACTCCTGGGAACATCAACGTCCCGAAGCGCGACCTGATCACAACGACGCAGCTGCTCATCCAGAACGAACGGCTGAAGATTGCCGCCGCGATCCCCGACGCCGCCGCTCTAATCGAAGAGATGCTCGCCTACCGGATCACCATCTCGGAGAACGGCCACGACAGCTACGGGCCCTGGCGCGAACGCGACCACGACGACCTCCTCCTCGCGCTCGCCCTCGCCGCCTGGACCGCTGAGAACCGCACCTACCGGCCCGCGAAGGTCTACGTCCCGCAGGGCACGTTCGAGACCCTCAGCCCTCGCACGCGCGAGGCGATGGACGGCCCGAACGGTCTGTACCGCCGCTACGGCTTCTAGGCGCCAGCACCGAGCCCGCGGACAACGGCGCCCGCCCGAGGGAAGTCGACGCCGCATCGACGGACGACCCGAGTGCGAAGGGACATGGAAGACGTGTTCTCAGATCAGGCAACGATGCCGAGAAGGACTGCGTAGCTGACCCTCCCCCCTGCAACGTACGCTGCATCTGCGCTGCTTCTACGCTGCCCCGGCACCGGGGGCCTCCCAGTCGCGCACTCGATCGCACACGACTCAACCAACGACCAGATCTGGCTGCACGATCGGCGTTTCGACCTGGAACGTCGTGTAGTCTCGAAAACCGTTATCCGTCGCAAGGCGGATCGAGGGTTCAAATCCCTCCCCCTCCGCTGATAGAGCCGGATCCCGTGCTGTTGCGCGGGATCCGGCGTGGTGAAGACGGGCAGAGCGGGGAGGGCCACTGCCCCGTAGATCGCCCTCGGCAGTGGGCGCTAAGCTCTACGCCTGCCGTCGTCTCGAAAGGAGCGATCGTGTCGGAGCAGCCGTCGCCGTCGACGGGGAAGGTGGTCTCGTCGTGCGACGTGGTCGTCGTCGGTGCGGGCATCGGCGGCCTGTACGCGCTGCATCGGCTGCGCTCGCTGGGGTTGGACGTGCAGGTCTTCGAGGCCGGCGACGGGGTCGGCGGCACGTGGTACTGGAACCGCTATCCGGGCGCGCGCTGCGACGTCGAGAGCCTGTTCTACTCGTATTCGTTCTCGGCGGAGCTCGAGCAGGAGTGGGAGTGGACTGAGCGGTATCCGACGCAGCGCGAGATCCTGAGCTACCTCAACCATGTCGCCGACCGGTTCGAGCTGCGGCGCGACATTCGCCTCGAAACCCGTGTGACAGCTGCCGTCTACGACGAGGCGGCGAGACGCTGGAGCGTGACGACGGATCGCGGCGACCAGGTCATGGCGCAGTTCGTCGTGATGGCGACGGGGTGCCTGTCGACGTGGCAGATCCCGGCGTTCCCGGGGGTCGACTCGTTCCAGGGCGAGCGCTACCACACCGGCAACTGGCCGCACGATCCGGTCGATTTCGCCGGAAAGCGCGTTGGCTTCATCGGCACCGGGTCGACGGGCATCCAGGCGATCCCCCAGATCGCGAAGACGGCTCGACAGCTGACCGTCTTCCAGCGCACGCCGAACTACGCCATCCCGGCGCGGAACGCGCCACTGCGTCCAGGCGACCAGCGCGAGGTGAAGGCGCGCTACCGCGAGATTCGCGAGCGGATGCGCACGTCGCCGTCGGGCCTGCCGTTCGCCGTCGCCGAGCGCGCCGTGCTCGAGGAGCCGCCCGACCTGTACCTGGAGGCGCTAGAGGAGGCCTGGCAGGCCGGCGGGCCGCCGTTCTTGATGATGTACCGGGACGTCGCGGTCGCCGAGGACGCAAACGCGATCGTGGCCGACTTCGTCCGCTCGAAGATCCGCGAGACGGTGCGCGACCCGGCAACCGCCGAGCTCCTCTGCCCGATCGATCACCCGATCGGGTCGAAGCGGATCTGCATCGAGATCGAGTACTTCGAGACGTACAACCGCGACAACGTCGAGCTCGTCGACGTGCGCCACTCGCCGGTCGAGGAGATCACTCCGACGGGCCTGCGAACGAGCGAGCGCACGTACGAGCTCGACGTCCTCGTGTTCGCCACGGGCTTCGACGCGATGACCGGAACGCTGCTGCGGATCGACATCCGCGGCCGCGGCGGCGTGCCACTGCGGGAACGATGGGCCGACGGGCCACGCACGTACCTCGGGCTGCAGGTGGCGGGCTTCCCGAACCTCTTCACGATCACCGGGCCGGGCAGCCCTTCGGTGCTGAGCAACATGGTCGTGTCGATCGAGCAGCACGTCGACTGGATCGCGGACTGCATCACCGACCTGCGGGCGGCGAACCTCGACACGATCGAGGCGCTGCCGGAGGCCGAGACGATCTGGGTCGAGCACGTGAACGAGGTGGGCGCGATGACGCTCTACCCGAAGGCGAACTCGTGGTACCTCGGCGCGAACATCCCAGGGAAGCCGCGGATCTTCATGCCCTACGTCGGCGGCGTCGGCGTCTACAGGCAGTACTGCGACGAGGTGCGCGAGGCGGGCTACCAGGGCTTCGTGCGCAGCTCGCCGGCCGGCCCGGCCGACGCGCCATCGCCCCGCGCCTTCGCGACGGTGACGCGGTACAGCAAAGCTTCGGCGACGTGACTCACACCGGCGGGCGGCGGCGGGTCACGTCTCAGGGCGAGGGGTGATGAGCTCGATCACGTTGCCGTCGGGGTCTTCGCAGTAGCAGTAGACGGGTCCGGGAGCTGCACCGTGGATCGCGCTCCTGCGTCGACCTCCGAAGGCTTCCAGCCTGGCTACCGACTCCGCCACGTCCGTACATGTGAGGCCTAGATGGGAGATGCCCGTCTGCCAGTACCGGAAGGCCTCAGCCGGGCGCTCTACGGTCGGTTTGACGAACTCGAACAGTTGGAGGCGGGTGCCGATTTCGGAGCCCAGATAGGCGATCCGGAAGTCGGCAACTCCCTGCCCGAAGATGTCACGGACGCGTTCCTCGTCGCCGCCGATCAGGTCGGGTCCTTGCAGGACCTCCAGTGCGAAGACGTCGTGGTACCACGCGATTGCTGCGTCGAGGTCCGTCACGGTCAGCCCGACATGGTCAACCGCCGCCGGGCCCGTGCTGGCCATATCCACCATTAGACGTTCCTCTCTCTTGGATTGAGCTCATGTGTCTGCGCCCCAGTTCACAGCGTGTACGTCGAACGGTAGAGCCAAGCTCTCGACGGGATAGCATTCACAGCAGTACGAGCGGCGACGCACTCGAAACCGTTACCCACCGCAAGGCGGAGCGAGGGTTCAAATCCCTCCTCCTCCGTTGCTTCACCCGGAGAGGTGTCCGAGCGGTCTAAGGAGCGCGACTGGAAATCGCGTATGTGCCGAAAGGTGCATCGAGGGTTCAAATCCCTCTCTCTCCGTCCCGCGAAGGCCCGCTTCCGAGCGGGCCTTCGCGCGTCCGGGGCTTCGGTACGATGCGCCCGCCCGGAGAAGTGGCCGAGTGGCTGAAGGCGGCGCCCTGCTAAGGCGTTAGGTGGGGATAACCCTGCCTCGAGGGTTCGAATCCCTCCTTCTCCGTCGTCGGACGGGCTCTCCCGTCGAGTTGAGCGGAACACGTAGGAGCCCACCTACGAGAGGCGGGCATCGCGCCGCGCCTCGTCGAGGCCGCACGGCAGAACGTTCGAGAGCCGGCAGGCCCTCGAACTACGATATGCGGAGTGACGAGGGAGCTCGCACCCGCGGTTGACGTGGTTCACGAGACGATCGACGGCGAGACGATCGTCATCGACCTCGCGACCGGCACGTACTACAGCCTCGAGGGCAGCGGCGCCGAGCTCTGGGCGGCGGCTGCCGCAGGTCATCCGCCTGCCACGTCGGTGCCGGCGCTTGCCGCCCGCCACGCGGATCCTGCGGGCGCGACCGCGGAGCTCGAGCAGTTCGTCGACCGGCTGGTCGAGGAGGGCCTACTCGTCGAGAGCCCTGGCTCGTCGGCCGACTTGCCGCTTGCCGTCGACCGCGAAGCCCCGTATGTGCCTCCGGCGCTCTCCGTCTACACCGATATGCAGGCGTTCCTCCTCGCCGATCCGCTCCATGATGTCGAGGAGGCTGGCTGGCCGCACGTGAAGGCATGACGGTCGGCGCGGCGGCGCTTCGCGACGCTGCTCTGCGGGAGCACGAGGCTGCGGTCGCAGCAGCAGGCACGCACGAGCAGGATCTGAGCTTCGGCGGGCGCCGCGTGCGTCTGCGCGCCGCAGGGCGTGAGCTTCTCGCTGCGCTCCTGCCTGCCTTCGCGGCGCGGCGCATCGGCACCGGCGGCACTCCGGACGTCACGATCGCGCTCTGGGAGGTGGACGTCGCACGCTCCGTGGAAGCCGATCCACTCGCGCCGGGGCGCCTCGCGTTCGGCGCGAACCGCCTGGCCGAGGATCCGGGCGCGGCCGTGGTCGTCGCGCGCCCGGCCGGCTCCGATGCGCTGACGATCGTCGATCGCGGCGGACGGCTCCTGCTCCAGCGGCACCCCCGTGCGGCCGACCTTCCATCGTGGGAGCGGGCGGCGCCGCTCCGATCCGCCCTCGACTGGGCCCTGGCCGGGCCCGACCGGGGTCTCGTCCACGCGGGTTGCGTCGGGCGCCGCGCGACGGGCGGCGTGCTCCTCGTCGGGGGCAGCGGGTCGGGGAAGAGCACGGTGGCGCTCGCGGCACTCGAGGGCGGTCTCGACTATGTCGCGGACGACTACACCCTCCTGCGTCGCGGCCCGGTGCCGAGCGCGCTCAACGTCTACGGGACGGCGAAGCTCGAGCGCGGACATGCCGATCGCTTTCCCGCCCTTTGGCAGCTCGCGCGCCGGCCCGCCACGGCGGACGACAAGGCCGCGTTCCACGTCTCCGCGCACCGTCCCTCGGCCCTCGCCGAGGCGCTCGACGTCCGGGCGATTGTGCTGCCGCGCATCCGCGGCGGACGTGCCGCCACTCGGGCGGTGAGCACGGCCGCGGCGCTCCGCGCGTTCGCCCCCAGCACGGCGCTGCAGCTGCCCTACCGCGCAGCCGAGGTGCTCTCCATTCTCGCTGATGCGTGCCGGCGCGTCCCGTGCTTCGAACTCGACGTCGGCGACCGGCCGGAGGAGCTCTCCCGCGCGGTCGACGACATCCTCACCTCGGCGGCGTGT
>Ga0070667_100005248_pt1 | contig 10834 bp, 7 predicted proteins | sample KBSS33metaG_FD_64659 | JGI IMG/M metagenome (GOLD analysis project Ga0070667, IMG submission 64659) | Switchgrass rhizosphere microbial communities from Kellogg Biological Station, Michigan, USA - KBS S3-3 metaG | ecosystem: Host-associated > Plants > Roots > Rhizosphere > Soil ...
CTGCCGGCGAACAGCCAGTTGTTTCGTCCGAGGGCGATCGGCCGGATCTGGTTCTCGACCCAGTTGTTATCGGCCGGCAGATCACCGTCATCCAGGTAGCGCGTCAACGCCGCCCAGCGGTTCAGGCTGTAGTCGAGGGCCTTGGCGGTGGCCGAGCCGTCGGGCACCTTTTGCCGTTGCAACGCCAGCCACTTGCCGAGTGCCTCGGCTACCGGTCGCGCCTTCGTTTGACGGATCCTTCGTCGCTCGTCCGCGTCGACGTCTTGCACCTCGCGCTGACTGCATACAGCTGTACGAAGTATTTGAGCGCCTCTTCGGCGACGGTGCTCTTGTGGTTCACCCACAGGTCGAAGAACTTGCGCCGTGCGTGCGCAAGGCAACCGGCCTCGGTCACGCCCATCGTCAACAGCTGCTTGTAGCCCGAGTAGTCGTCACAGACCAGCTTGCCGCGCCAACCATGGTCACTTGGCAGTCCGAGGAACTCGCGTGCATGCAGACCCGCGCGACTCTCAGCGAAGTCGAAGACAACCGCCTTGGTCTCGTTGTAGCGCGTCGTGCAATAGCTCCACAGGTACGCCCGATGCGTCTTGCCGTTGCCCGGTTTGAGCATGGCCACCGGTGTCTCGTCGGCGTGCAGCACGTCGTGCTTCAACAGTTCTGCCGTCAGTGCGTCGACCAGCGGCTGCAGTTGCGCGCCGCACTCGCCCACCCACTGGGCGAGGGTCGATCGTGCGATGGCCAGACCGGCGCGCTCGAAGACGCGTTCCTGCCTGTACAGCGGTAGGTGATCGAGGAACTTGGCGACGAGCACCTGGGCCAGCAGCCCGCTCGTGGGGATACCCTTGTCGATGATGTGCGGCGCCACCGGCGCCTGCACGAGCGTCTCGCACTTGGCGCATACCCATTTACCGCGCACATGGCGCTCGACGGTGAACACACCGGGCGCGTAATCCAGCTTCTCGGCCACGTCTTCGCCGATGCGCTCGAGTGCGCAGCCGCATGCGCACGTGGTGTTCTCAGGCTCGTGGTGGAGCTCGCGGCGCGGCAAGTGCGCCGGCAGCGTCTGTCGCTTGGGTTGCTTCTTCTCGCCTTTGCTCTGATCGTCGGGGCGGACCTTGTCGAGTTCGGCCTGCAGCGCTGCCAGGTCGGCGTCGATGGTCTCTTCGAGCAGGCTCTTCTGCTCGGCGTTGAAGGCTTCGCTCCTGGCCGCGAACTTCAGCCGCTTGAGCACCGCCATCTCGTGCGTGATCTTGTCGATCGTGGCCTGCTTGAACGCGATCTCGCGGTCCTTGGCCACGACGGTGCCCATCAACGAGCGGACCATCTCGCGCAGTTGCGGCGCGTCGAGTTGGTTCAGTTGCGTCGTGTCGATCACGGAGCGTGATCGTGCCCGATGTCATGCCGGGCGCCATCGGCACTATCAGCAATTGCAGGTCGGCTCAGCTCTGCATCAGAGCAAGCGGATGACGCCGGCTTCGCCGATGCGCTGCCACGGCAGGCCGAGCACGAGCGCGTCGAGTTGCGGGTGCGTCAACGACAGTGTGGTGCCTGCATCCTTGGGCCATACGAACTTGCCCTGGTTGAGCCGGCGCGCGGCGAGCCACACGCCGATGCCGTCGTGCACGAGCACCTTCATGCGGTTGGCTCGGCGGTTGGCAAACAGGTACGCGTGGCGCGGGTGGGCTGCGCCGAAGACGCGCACGACCCTGGCTAACGCTGCTTCGGTTCCGGCTCGCATGTCCAGTGGCTCGACTCCCAACCACACAGCGTCGATGCGGATCACCGCAGCAGCTCACGAGTCCAAGCTGCCAAGTCTGCAGCGGCGCTCATCGGCCAGGTGACCTTCATCGTTAACGCGCCGCGGCGAAGTTCGACTTCGATGTGCTCATCACGGGCCTGGACCTCGGGCGCTGGCGCAATGGCCACTGGCACGAAGTCTCGCTGCACAACGTCTATCGCAGCTCCGCCTGGGCGGGCCAGCTTGCGCCACCCATGCAGGATGTTTGCGTTGATGCCGTGCGACATCGCCACCCTCGCCACTGACGCGCCTGGTGCGTCGCACTCGGCCAGGATCTCCGCCTTGAGCTCCGGGCTGTACCGCCTGCGCTTACGACTCCGTTCGAGTTCCATCGTGTCCAGCTATTGCTTCGTGGACATGATCGTTGTCGCTGCAGATTCAAATCTCAAGATGGGTTCGCCAGACGCTTACACGGGGTCAACGATTGTGCCGCCACTTGAACTCGCGCCGCTCGCGACGAAAGCAAATGTGGCAACCCTATGCGGGCATCTGCATCCGCTTGCGCAAGCTCTTGTCGAACGCCGACGCCGGTACGAAGCGCCTGAGCAGACTGACCGTTGTGGCGTCGCGACCCGCCGTGTACCGCAACTGCGGCTTCGCGGCCGTGGCGGCAATGATGACGGTTCCGGCCACCACGGCCGGTGGGTCGGCTTTCGCGACCTCCGTGCGCAACACGGCTTCGGCGTTCGCTCGGCCCAGCGCGTAGTGTTCGCTCGGCTGGTCGGCTGCCAGCGCGTTGCTCTCGAACGTGGTGCGTGTGTAGCCCGGCTCGACCAGAACGACCCGGATCCCGCAGTCTCTGACTTCGTGGTCCAGCGCCTGCGAGTAGCCCTCCAGCGCGTGCTTGCTTGCTGAATACAGCGCCATGAAGGGAGAGGGAATCAGGCCCATTACCGAGCTGATGTTCACGATGCGTCCCGACCGCTTCCGGCGCATGAACGGCAGGACCGCCTTGGTCATGCGAATCACGCCGAACAGATTCACGTCGAAGACCGACTTGGCCTGGTCGAGCGAAGACTCCTCCGCGGCCCCCACCAACCCGACCCCCGCGTTGTTGACCAGCAGATCAATGCGGCCCGCCTTCGCAAGGACCTCGTGGACCGCTGCATCGACCGCCTGATCGCTGGTCACATCGCAGAGCACATAGTCGACGCCCGGAACCTTCGTCGTCGGGAGCTTGCGATAGGTCCCGAACACACGGTATCCGGCGGCATGCAGCGCGCGCGCGGTCGCTTCGCCAATGCCTGTCGTTGCCCCCGTGACGATCGCCACGCGCTGCGCTTGCTGTTTCTGATCTGTTGACATTGTCATCTCACTTTCCGTTTAGAAATCTGGTAGTCACGCGCTGGCCGCTATAGGTGCCGCGTCGGGCGCCTGCGCGGGGCTGTCGCGCCGGACGCGAAACCACGCGGCATACATTGCCGGCACGAAAACGAGGGTCAGCGCCGTCGCCACGACCAGGCCGCCCATGATCGAGATCGCCATCGGCCCCCAGAAGACGCTGTGGGTCAGCGGGATCATCGCCAGCACCGCGGCGGCGGCCGTCAGCACCACCGGGCGCGATCGCCGCACCGTGGCGTCGACGATCGCGTCCCAGGGGGCAATGCCGCGCGCGACGTCCTGGTCGATCTGATCGACCAGGATGATCGAGTTGCGCATGATCATCCCGCCCAGCGCGATCACACCCAGCAGCGCGACGAAGCCGAACGGCGCATTGAAGAGCAGCAGCGCCGGCACCACGCCGATCAGCGCCAGCGGGCCCGTCAGGAACACCATGAACAGCCGCGAGAAGCTCTGCAGCTGGATCATCAGCAGTGTCAGCATCACCGCGAACATCGCCGGGAACACCGCGAATAGCGCCTTATTGGCCTTGTCGCTTTCCTCGATCGCGCCGCCTTCCTCGATGCGGTAGCCCGCAGGCAAGCTGTCGATGATGGGCTGCAGCGACGGACGGATCTTCGCGGTGGCGTCCGGACCCTGTACGCCGTCGACAACGTCGCTGCGCACGGTCAGCGCCATGTCGCGGTTGCGTCGCCACAGCACCGGCTCCTCGAAGGCCGGCTCCACTCGGGCCACCTGCGACAGCGGCACCGTCACGCCGCTGCGCGTGAACACCTGCAGGTCGCCCAGTTGACCGATGCGCTTGCGCTCTTCGGGTGTGGCCCGAACGACGACGTCCACGAGTTCCTCGCCGCGTCGGATCTGCGTCACCGGTGCGCCGTCCAGCGTGGTCTGCACCAGGCCCTGGATGTCGGCGCTGGACAGACCCAGCAGCCGGGCTTTGTCCTGGTCGACGTGGACCTGCATCGAGCGAACCTGCTCGTTCCAGTCGAGCTGGGTGTCACGCACCAGCGGGCTCTGGCGCACTGTGTCGCGTACCTTGTAGGCGATCTCCCGCACTTGTGCCTTGTCGGGACCGATGACGCGGAACTGAACCGGGAAGCCCACCGGAGGTCCGAACTCGAGACGCGTCACGCGCGCGTTGACGTCGGGCAGGACTTCGCCGTTGGCGAACAGAACCAACAGCCGCGTGCGGACGCGTTCGCGCTGCTCAATACCGGCCGTCTTGATGACGAACTGTGCGAACCCCGGATTGGGGAGTTCCGGCTGGATCGACAGATAGAAGCGCGGCGTGCCGGCACCGGTGTAGGCGGTGAAGAACTCGATGTCAGGGTCCTTCGCCAGTCGTCCCTCGAGCAGCTTCACCTGGCGCTCGGTGGCGGCGAACGACGCCCCCTCGCGCAGCCGCAGGTCCACCAGCAGTTCCGGCCGCGAAGCGGTCGGGAAGAACTGCTGTTGCACAGTCAGCATGCCGGCACCGGCGATGGCGAAGACCAGCACCGTGATGCCCAGCACCCAGGCCCGGTGCTGCACCGCCCGATCGATGACGGCACGCAACCGGCGGTAGACGGGCCGGTCGTACGGGTCGTGGTGTGTGCCCGCCGCCAGGTTCTTCGGCAACAGAAGCACGCCCAGGTACGGCGTGAAGATCACGGCCACCAGCCACGACAGGATCAGCGCCACCCCGACGACCCAGAAGATGCCGCCCGCGTACTGGCCGGCGATCGACTTCGCGAAACCCACCGGCATGAAGCCCGCGGCCGTGATCAGCGTGCCGGTCAGCATCGGAAGCGCCGTGGTCGTGTAGGCGTAGGTCGCAGCGCGCAGGCGGTCCCAGCCTTCCTCCAGCTTCACCACCATCATCTCCACGGCGATGATGGCATCGTCGACCAACAGGCCGAGTGCGATGATCAACGCGCCCAGCGAAATACGATCCAGGGCCCAGCCGGCGGCGTGCATGACGGCCGCCACCAGCGCGAGCACCAGCGGCACCGATGCGGCCACCACGATGCCGGTGCGCCAGCCCAGGAACAGGAAGGACACGGCGAGCACGATGGCCAGCGCCTCCAGGAACGAGCGCTCGAACTCCCAGACGGATTCCGCCACCACGCGCGGCTGGTCGGCGTACTGCTGGATCTGCACGCCCGCGGGCAGCTCCTGCCGCACCTGCACCATTCGCTGTTCCAGCGCGTGCCCGAAGTCCAGCACGTTGCCGTTGGGCTGCATCGTCACGCCGATGGCCAGCACCGGCACGCCGTTGTGCCGGATGGTCAGGCTCGGTGGTTCCTCGTAGCCGGCGCGCACGGTCGCGATGTCCGCCAGCCGCAGCAACTGGCCGCCCACTTCCAGCGTCACGTTGGCCACATCATCGGTGCCGTGCAGCCCGGTGTCCACACGCACCTGGACGCGGTCGTGCGTTGCATCGGCGGAACCGGCCGGGGCCACCAGGTTCTGGCGTGCCAACGCGTCGAACACCGCCGTCGGCGGGATGCCCAACGCGGCCAGTCGCCGCGTCGACAGCTCCACGTACACGCGCTCGGCCTGCTTGCCCAGCACGTCGACCTTGGCGACGCCGTCCACGCCCTGGATGCGTCGCTTCACGTCTTCGGTGACCGCCAGCAGTTCGGCCATCGACAGCTCGGGCGCACTCAGCGCATAGAGCACGCTGTAGCGGTCGTTGTACTCGTCGTTGAAGAAGGGCCCGCGCACGCCCTCGGGAAACTCCTGGCGCACGTCGCCGATCTTCTTGCGCACCTGGTACCAGGCGTTCTCCAGTTCCGCCTTGCTGGAACCGCCCTTCATCCACAGCGTGATGCCGCCGTAGCCCTGGCGCGCGAAGCTGCGCACGTACTCGAAGTGCTCCAGTTCCTGCAGCCGGCGCTCGATGCGGTTGAGGACCTGGTCTTGCACGTCCTGCGCGGTGGCGCCAGGCCACACGACGATGGCCGTCATCTGCGGCACGTCGAAGTTGGGGTCCTCCAGGCGGCCGAGCCGGCTGAAGGACAGGCCACCGACGATGAGCGTCGTGATGATCAGGAACAGCACCATCGGCCGGTGCGTGACGGCCCATTCCGAGAGATTGAAGCGCTTCATGAGCTGCTCTTGCCGATGGCGGTCGATGCGGCGTCGGATGCGCGCTCGATAGCGCGCACAGCGGTGCCGGCGTCGAGCTTCTGAGCACCGACGCTCACGACACGGCTGCCGACAGTCAGGCCGGTGACACGCACCGAGGCGTCGTCCATGTCCACCACCTGGACGGGTTTGAAGACCAGGCCCGACCCTTTGCCGTCCAGCACCCAGACGCCTGCCGGTCCGCTGGCCTTCACCAGCGCGGTGACCGGCACGACCGTGGCGGCCGGCCCGGCCGCCTGTCCGGCCAGGTTCAACTGCATGGTGCTGCCAAGCGGCAATGCGGCGACCTGGGCGCGCGAATCCGCGTCCGCGGCGTAGCGCACCCGGAAGGTTCGGCCCTGCGCGCTGGCAACCGGAGAGAGCTCACGCAGCACCAGCCGCAGCGAAGACTTCTTGTCTTGCCAGGGCGCGGCCGTGGCGGCGAGCGTGCGCACGCGGCCCACCCATTCCTCCGGAAGGTCAGCGACGATCTCGCGCTCGCCGTCTCGGGCCAGTGACAGCACGGGCTGGCCTTCGGCCACCACCTGGCCACGCTCGAAGCGCAGGGCGGTGATCACGCCGGCATAAGGCGCCACCAGCGTGGTGTAGCCCTGCCGGTTGTGCGCCAGATCGAGTTGGCGGCGCGCCTGCTCCAGCCGCGCCGCGGCGGCGTCGGCGCGCGCCTTCTGGCGCTCGTGGTCGGCGCTGCCCACCGAGCCGTCGGCGAGCAGGCGGCGCAAGCGCGCCTCGTCGGACGCGGCCTCCTGCGCTTCCACCGCCGCGGCCTGCACCTGGTCGGCGGCGGCACTCACGGCCAGCTGATAGTCAGCCGGATCCATCCGCGCCAGCGCCTGTCCGGCCTTCACGGCGTCGCCCACCTCGACGAGCCGGTCCACCACCTTGCCGGCAGTTCGAAAACCCAGGTCCGTCTCGACACGGGCGCGGACGACGGAGGTGAACGAACGCGTTTGCGAGGACACGGCCTCCGTCACGGTGGTCACGAAGACCGGCTTGGCTCTGACGGAAGGGGTGGGAGGGCCACTGCAAGCAGCCAGCTGAACGGCGGCGGCTGCCATCGCCAGAAGCGACACGGCGGGGAAAGTCCTGTTCCTGTTCATTGGGGCGTCCTCTCGAGAAGGGAAGTCATGGCAGTGCCGGCCTGGGCCGGCGCGACGCCGCCACCAAGGGCCTTGTAGAGCTGCACGTCGGCCAGCACCTGCTGAAGGCCGCTGTCCGACAGCGCGAGTTCGCTGGACAGCACCGATCGCTGCACGTCGAGCAGCACCAGCAGGTCGATCTGTCCTTCACGCTGCAGCGATTGCGCGCGCTGCAGCGAGCGGCGGCGATGATCGACGGTGCTGCTCAGCGCAGCGGCTCGCTCGGCCTCCTGCGCGCGCACGAGCAGGCTGTCCTCGACCTCTTGCACGGCAACCAGCACCGCCTTCTGCCAGACCAGCAGCGCCTCGTCGGCGCGCGCCGACTGCGCGCGGACGCCTGCGTCTGTGCGGCCGGCGTTGAAGATCGGCATCGCAAAGGCCAGCGCGACGTTCGAGAAGTGCACCGGTGCGAGATCGAGCGCATTGAGTCGCAGATCCTCACGGCCGAACAGCGCGCTCAGGAAGAGCTTGGGCCAATACTGGGCGCGCGCCTCGGCGCCGCGCAGCGTCTCGGCCGCCACGCGCGACTCGGCAGCGATCAGGTCGGGACGGCGCTGCAGCAACTCGCTGGGCTGACCGGTGCCGATCTCGCGTGCGGCCGGCCACGAAAAGCCTGCGTTCTCGCCGACGACGCGGGTCGACGGGTTGCGACCCAGCAGCACGGCCAGCCGCGTCTGCGAGGTGCCCGCCAGCGTCCGCACCGGGGGCACTTGCGCGTCGATCGCATCGGCCTCGGCGCGTGCGCGGTCCAGGTCGAAGGCGCTGGCCTCACCTTCACGCAGGCGGCTGGCGACGCGATTCGCCGTTTCGCGCTGGGCCGCCGCGAGAGCCTGCACGATGCGCAAACGCTCCTCGGCGCTGCGCAGCACGAAGTACTGCCGCGCCACCTCGCTGGCCACCAGCAGCCGTGCGCCTTGGACACCGGCCGCTGCTGCGGCAGCATCGGCCTGCGCCGCATCGCGCGCCGCCCGCACGCCGCCGGCCAGGTCGATCTCCCAAGCCACGTCGATGCCGGCGCGCAGCGCACGGGTGTCGGGCATGCCTTGCTTGACGAGGTCGGGCAGCCCGCTTTCGCTGCGCGAGGCGGAGGCCTGCACGCCCACCGTGGGCCACAGACGAGAGGCCGCAGCATCGCGACCCGCACGAGCCTGCGCGACGCGCTGCAGCGCGATCGCCACATCCTGGTTGGCGGTGAGGGCTTGCTCGACCAGCGCTGTCAGCACCGGATCGCCGTAGCCGGCCCACCAGGCGAAATCCAAGACCTGAACTTCGGCGCCAGACGAACCAGCCTGCGCAAATGCGGTGGACAGTGGCACCGAAGGCGCCGGCGGCCGCATGGGCGGTGCCGAGCAGGCCGACAGGATCGCCAGCACCGCGGCGGCCGGTACGAGACGGATCGGTCGGGCACCGAGGTGGCGATCGCGGTGCGGGGCGGGCGTTGTCAAAGGTTTCATATATTGTACTTGAGCGTCCAGTAAGTATATTGGCATATAGTGGACTGTCAAGTACAGAAAGACGTCAATGCCCCAAACCGAGAAGCAAGTCGAGTCCCCACCGCGTCGCGGCCGGCCGCGCGACCCCGAGCGCCTGCGGCGCATCGTGGAAGCGGCGCACAGCCACTTCAATGCACATGGTCTGGAGCGGGCCAGCGTCGACGCCATCGCCGCCGACGCTGGCGTTTCGAAGATGACCATCTACAGCCACTTCGCTTCGAAGGAAGGGCTGTTCGAGGCGGTGATTCGCGATCGCACCGACCGCGTGATGGGCGGGCTCGCCGGCGTCGAAGCGCTGGACCCGACGCAGCCACAGAAGGCGCTGCTGACCGTCGGAGAGCAGTTCCTGACGCTGGCACGCGAGGAGGAAGCGCTGGGCCAGTTTCGCTCGCTCTATGGCGCTGCTGGGTCACAGCCCGAGGCGTGCCGGGCGTTTTACAGGCAAGGGGCCGACAGACTGATCGCCGACCTGGCGGCCTATCTGCGCCGCGCCGATGCGCAGGGCGCGCTGCACATTCGGCAACCACGTCAGGCGGCGGACTTATTCCTGGCGATGTTCCTCGGCGATGGCCACATCCGCGGACTACTGAAGCTCGATATGCCCGATGCGCGGGAGAACAGGGCACTGCTTCGGGAGGCGGTGCGGGTGTTCATCGCGGCCTACACGAGAGCGCTGTAATGCGGGGACGAACAGCGCGAGATCAACTCACAGGTTGCGGCGGAAAACAGTACGTCGTGGGTTCACCGTAGGCACGTGGACGGGCCTCCTCGTCAAGCACCCCAAAGCAAGGTCCGCTTTCTACTCAACCCCGGAGTCTGCAATGGTCGACAGCTGAGGTTGTGCGTTAGTCGGGGTCCGGCCAGGAGCGGACGTTTGCGAACGGCTGCTTGCACCCGCTACTCCGGGCTCGAGCTTCGCGATAGGTTCAAGTGGAGAGGCGATTGAGGCTCCCACCTTCTAGACCCGAGCTGTCGGCGCAGATGATTGCGTTCCTCTCGGGCCAGAACCACCCGCTCGATCTAGCCCGCCCGAGTCAATGCAGACGTCCGCCGTGGCGCCCTTAGACTCGAGGGCAGATGATCGCCACACTTTCCGCCGTCACGCGCGAACGACTGCGGCGCTTCATGCGCATCGTGCGCACGGCTGCGGTCATCGGTGCAGGCGTCGGCGCACTCTACGGTGGCGCCATTGCCGGACCGGGCGCTCGCACGCTGCTGCATTCGCTGCTGATCTCCATACCGATAGGTGTCATCGCCGCTCTGCTCACGGCTTCATGGATCGCAGGCATCGAGATGTTCCTGTTGCCTCGCGCGTCGATGCGATGGCTCGACGCGATGCCGTTTGCTGCGGTGTTCTTTCTGAAAACGCTTGTCTATGGCGCGATCGCAGGGGCAGTCTTCGCCGGCCAGCCGGGACAGCGCTTGTTGGGCGTCGTCACCGTCTACAGCGCGCGCACCGGGCTGATCGCGGTTTGCCTCTCGCTCGTGGCCGTTGCCGTCGTGGTGATGATGTTTCAGGCCGCCGGCCTCGTCGGCTACCGCACGTTCATGGCGCTTCTCCTCGGAAAGTATCGCCGGCCCTCTGCCGAGCGACGCTTCTTCCTCTTTGTTGACGTGGTGGGTTCGACCGCGATCGCCGAGCGGCTCGGGGCGCTGGAGGCACATCGGTTCCTCGCTGCGGTGTTTTCGGCAGCCGCCGAACCGATCGAGCTGTGCCGCGGCGAAATCTACCAATACGTCGGCGACGAGATCGTCATCACCTGGGTCGAGGCCGACGGCGTGGCCGATGCGCGGGCGTTGCGCTGCTTCTTCGCGATGCGCGCGGCGCTTGCGGCGGACGCGCGCCGGTTTGTCCAACGCTTTGGCGTGGATCCGGAGCTTCGTGCAGCTCTGCATCTGGGGGAGGTCATCGCCGGCGAGGTCGGCCAGGTGCG
>Ga0070667_100005251_pt1 | contig 10829 bp, 9 predicted proteins | sample KBSS33metaG_FD_64659 | JGI IMG/M metagenome (GOLD analysis project Ga0070667, IMG submission 64659) | Switchgrass rhizosphere microbial communities from Kellogg Biological Station, Michigan, USA - KBS S3-3 metaG | ecosystem: Host-associated > Plants > Roots > Rhizosphere > Soil ...
GTCTTGGTCCGTGGGGCACCACCTTCGGCCTCGCTCGCGCCAGCGTCCTTTTTTGCCCGCGGGGGACGTCCACCGTCCCCACTGGGCCGCCGTCCACCGCCGCCAGACTCTTTGCCTGACTCGCCTCGACCAGAGCCCCGACTGGAGCTGGAGCCGCCAGAGCCACCTGACGCGCTCCCGCGACGACGTCCACCTGCTGCTCCGGCAGATCCACCGAGATCCTCAATCTGCTCTGCACCCAGGCCGGCCCGAGTCCGCTCGGCACGGGGAAGAGTGCCCTTCACATCGGTTGGGATGTCGAGTTCGAGGAAGAGATGCTCTGAGGTCGAGTAGGTCTCGACCGGCTCGTGGAACGGGAGAGCAAGCTTGTCGCAGATCAGCTTCCAGCGCGGAATATCGTCCCAGTCCACCAGGGTGACGGCTGTGCCGGATCGCCCCGCGCGGGCGGTTCGACCGATGCGATGGACATAGGTCATCTCATCTTCTGGTGCCTGGTAGTTGATGACATGGGTGACGTTCTCGACGTCGAGACCACGCGCCGCGACATCGGTGGCGACCAGCACATCGACCTTGCCGGTACGGAATGCGCGCAATGCCTGCTCACGCGCACCTTGCCCGAGGTCGCCGTGCACGGCGGCGGCGGCGAAGCCCTTCTCAAGCAGCCCGTCACACACCTTGGCTGCGGTGCGCTTGGTGCGAGTGAAGATCATGGTTAGGCCACGTCCACGGGCCTGGAGCACCTTGGCGAGCAGCTCGAGTTTGTCCATCGAGTGGGCGCGGTAGGCGAACTGATCGATGTGCTCGGTGGCTGGGATGTCCTGACCATGCTCAGCACGGATCTGAATCGGCTGGCGGAGGAATTGACGCGCCAGCGCCAGGATCGGCCCAGGCATCGTCGCCGAGAACAGCAACGTCTGACGATCAGTCGGCAGCGTTGCCATGATCTTCTCGATATCGGGCAGGAAGCCGAGATCGAGCATTTCGTCGGCCTCGTCCAGAACCAAGGCGTTGATGTTCTCGAAATGCAGATGTCCTTGCTTTATAAGGTCAAGGAGTCGTCCTGGCGTGCCGACCACGATGTCGATGCCCTTGCGGAGGGCCTCGATCTGCGGTTCGTAGGCTCGCCCGCCATAGATCGCGAGCACCTTGATGCCTAGCTTCTTGCCTGCCGCGCTGATATCACCGGCAACCTGCACTGCCAGTTCACGGGTGGGTGCGATGACCAGGGCCTGCGGATGGGCGCGGTCGGCGTCGTCGAGCTTCAGCCGGTTCAGTAGCGGAATGCCGAAACCGAGGGTCTTACCGGTACCGGTGCGGGCCTGACCGATGAGATCCTTGCCAGCCAGCGCGATCGGCAGGGTCAGTTCTTGAATAGCGAACGTGTGGGTGATGCCTACTTCGGCGAGTGATTGGACGATCTCGGGGCGAATGGGGAAATCAGCGAATGCGGGGCTGGTGGGTTCGACCGGTGCGGCGGCGACTAGGGGCGCCGGTGCTGGTTCATCCAGGTCGTCGGCTTCTGCTGTGTGCTCCGCAGCGGTGTTGTCGGTAGTCATGTAGATGTAGGTTTCCCTCTCGGTGCGCAGACCGCCTTTAGCTGACCGGAGGACCCTAAAGGTCCTCTAACGTCATAGTCGCTACGCGAAAGGGTCCACGCTCAATATCGGTGATCACCGTGAGCTGCGGGATTTGGTCTTCGCAGGCGGTGATGCTGTGAATGCCGAACGTCTCCATCCGTGAGGTGTCCGGTTGTACGCATCCTAGTCCACGGTCGCTGACAGCGGTCTGATCCTGCCCGGATGGACGGACTGGGCGGGGTTTACGCTGCACTTCGTGGCCGATATTGCATCCCCCTCCGCCGGTGCCAGCACACCCAACGTGACGATCTCGCCCGAACAGGATCAGGCCTTCGACGAGGTGAGTGAGACCAACGCCGAGGCCGTCACCGATCTTCTTGCGGTGCTGGCCTACGGCGAACTCACCGCCTTCGAGCGCTTGGCTCAAGATGCGACGCTGGCTCCCACTCTGGAAGGGCGGGCGGCGCTGGCGCAGATGGCCGGCCGCGAGATTGCCCATTTCACGCGGATCGCCGAGCGACTGGCGGAGCGCGGCGCCGACCCAGCCAAGGCGATGGCGCCGTTCGTACCTGCGTTGGAGACCTTCCACGCCACGACGACGCCCTCCAACTGGTACGAGGGCCTGGTGAAGGCCTACGTCGGTGACGGTATGGCCGCTGACTTCTACCGCGAGGTCGCTGAATTCGCCGATCCACAGACTCGCGCGTTGATTACGGAGGTCCTTGCCGACACCGGCACCGCAGAGTTCGTGGTCCGCGAGGTGCGGGCTGCGATCGCGGACAACCCGGCGTTGGCCGGACGCTTGGCGCTGTGGGGACGTCGTCTGGTCGGTGAAGCGATCAGCCAGACACAGCACGTATTGGCAGAAAACGACGCCCTCACCGAGCTACTCGTTAACGGCACGGGCGGGCTGACGGGGGTCTCGGCGATGATTACCCGCATTACTGACCGGCACGGCCAGCGCATGCAGGAGCTGGGCCTTCAATAAATCGGGCCTTCAATGAGTCAGGCCTTCAGCAAATCAAGGGCCCAGTAAGCGATGGCCCTTAGCCTGCGAAGCCCACCCGGCGTACGTCTGCTTGGGCGATCTCCACATAGGCCACTAGCGACGACGGAACGAGCACGACCCGGCCCTTTTCGTCGGCCAAGGAGAGCAGACCTTCTGGGTTGCGCATCGCCGCCGATACCAGCGTCTCGACCTCCGCGGGCGTCTGCGCGCTCTCGAGCACGATTTCGCGCGGGGTGTGCTGGACGCCGATCTTGACCTCCACGAGGAGACCTCCTGATATTGCTGCGGTTGCTGAGGGCATCCGCGGGTGATGGATGGTTCTGACAGTTCTTAACGTACCTAGTCAAACCGTACTTAGGTTCTAGGCCTGTTGCTCCAGAACGTAGAGGGGGAAGTTGGAGATGCCCCGCCACTGCAGCGATTCAACGAGGGAAACAGCCTCCGCCTTGGGAATCGGGCGATCATTGTTGATCCACCAGCTGGCCACTACCTGCGCGCCACCGGTCAGCACCATCGCGAGCAGTTCAGCTCGCGGACGGTCAAGGCCGGTGTCGGCGGAGACGGTGTCGGCAACGGCGCGCATCACGGCGGTGGAGACGCGATCGACGCGCTCACGCACCGCGGGGTCGTTACCCAGATCGGTCTCGAAGATCAATCGGAAGCCGCCCGGCAGGCTGTCGTGGGCGCCATCGACGAAGTCAAAGAAGGTGCCCAACACGCCGTGGACTCGCTGCCGGTTGTCGGGAGTGGAGGAGAGTGCCCGCGAGATTGCGTTGATCAGGGTCTCGGCCTGCTCATCGATCAGCGCGAGGTAGAGCTCAAGTTTGCCGGGAAAGTGTTGGTACAGCACCGGCTTGGAGACGCCCGCTTCCGCGGCGATGTCGTCCATGGCGGCGTTGTGGTAACCGTGGGTGGTGAATACGGTCTGTGCCGCGGCAAGGAGCTGTTTACGACGTTCTGCGCGAGGCAGCCGTCCGCTTCGTGTCGATGGGGCATTCTCGACTATCAAACGTAACTCCGTGAGCCGGCGACAGGGGCAATGTTGCGACGATGGGGCAGGGTCAGACTAACCCGGCCGAGGGTAACTGCGGCGCAGGGCGCAGCAAAGCCCCTGCGAACAAATCGCCGAAGCGCTCCACGCGAGTAAGAACGGCCCCTGCGTCGAAACGTAGCTTCTGGGGCTCGGAGAGTTCTTCCCAACGTAACGGCGTGGAAACTGAGGGCACCTCCTTAGCCCGCAACGAATAAGGCGCGACTGTGGTCTTGGCCGTGTTGTTCTGGCTCCAGTCGATAAAGACCTTTCCATGGCGGAGGTTCTTGGCCATCACTGAAACCACCTGTTTCGGGTGGGATTCTGCGAACTGTGTGGCAAGACTCTTGGCAAAGACCGAGGTTTGCTGCGGGTGCTCAACTTGCACAGCGGCGGTGACTTGGATGCCCTTGGAACCAGAGGTCTTGACCACCGGGTCTAGGCCTTGTGCCAGCAAATCGTCGCGCAACAGCAGCGCCACCTCGGCACATTCGACGATGCTCGCAGGCGGACCCGGATCCAGATCGAAGACGATCTGATCGACGACCGGCGGCGGATTGTCCGGCAGCGGCGTGTCGGCGCAGTCCACGCGCCACTGCGGTACGTGCAACTCCAGTGCGGCCTGGTTCGCCAGCCAGACCAGGGTAGCCAGCTCGGTGACGAGGAGGTAGTCGATGCTGGTGCGGTCCATCGTCGAACCAGGCACCTCTAAACGAACGGTCGGCACCCAGTCTGGGGTATTGCGTGGTGCGTTCTTTTCGTAGAAGAAAGACGCCTCGACGCCGTTGGGGTAGCGCTTGACGGTGAGCGGTCTGCCCTGAAGGTGCGGCAGTAGCACTGGTGCGATGCGCGTGTAGTAATCGATCACCTCGGCTTTGGTGAAGCCGGTCTGGGGGTACAGCACCTTGCTCAGGTTCGTCAGTACGAGTTGGCGGCCTTCGACCTCGACGGTGACGCTTTCACTGGCCATAGAGCACCTCCTTTCGCACCTGCTGCGGCTGCTTGTCGGTCCGGATGCCTAGTAGGACCGGGTGGCGAAGCCGGCCGTCGGCGGCCCATTCGGTGTAGGAGACCTCGACCACGACGGTGGGTTCGACCCAGGTGACGATGCGCCCCGGTGAACGAAACCCCGCATCGAAAGGATGCGGCGAGACGACCAGAACGTCGCGCAGGCGTCGCGCCGTCGCTTCGTCAAGACCGCTACTTACTTTGCCGGCCAAGTGCATCCTCTCTCGCCCGCCGTTCTCAGGTTCGGTGTTTTCAGGTTCGGTGTTTTCAGGTTCGGTGTTTTCAGGTTCGGTGTTTTCAGTCGTCATGCCGCTCGGTCCGTAGTACCCGAGCACCAGTGAGGTCAACCGGTCGGGGAACTGCGTTGCTGCCTCCCAGCCGATCACCACAAGTTCTGCGTGCTTGCTCAGCTTGACTTTGATCCAGTCCCCGCCGCGTTTGCCGGGTGTGTAACGACTCGAGGTCAACTTCGCTACGACACCCTCTAGGCCTTGGCTCTGCGCGACTTGCAGGGTGGAGTCGCCGTCGTCAAAAACCGGGCTGACGCTGCAGGGCATTAGCTGAGCGTCGCTGAGCTTCGCGAGCGCGTTGAGCAGCTCACGTCGTTGGGACAGCGGTTGCGCGGTGAGATCGACACCGTCTAGGCGAAGCAGGTCGAAGGCAATGAAGTGCACGGGGACGCTCGGTACCAGCTCAGCTATCTGCTGCCGGTCGCGCAGGTGCATCCGCAGCTGCAGGCGGGTAAATGACGGGACAGCTCCGTCGAATGCCACGATCTCGCCGTCGATCAGCGCGTCGGCGCGCAGCGTCGCCATGAACTGCAATTCCGGATACGCCACCGTCACGTCGTTGCCGTTGCGGGTGGTGATCCGCAGCTGCCCGTCGCGGATATCCACCAGCGCCCGGATACCGTCCCATTTGAACTCGTAGGACCACATATCGCCGCGGGGCAACGAGGCGCGCGGCTGCGCGAGCATCGGCTCCACGTGCTCATTCTGGCCCAAGAAGGGCATTATGAGGTTAAGCACCCACAAGCAACGGGAAGGTTAGCGGCATGCGGTCGATCTGGAAGGGCGTCGTGTCGTTCGGCCTGGTGAACATCGGGGTCAGGATGTATTCGGCCACCGAGGAGCGTGATGTCAGCTTCCACCAGGTGCGACGCAGTGACGGGTCGCGGATCCGGTACCGCCGGGTAGCCGAGGCCGACGGCGAAGAGGTGAGCTACGGCGACATCGCCAAGGGGTACTCACTGCCCGACGGCGGGGTGGTTGTCCTCACCGACGAAGACTTTGCCGACCTCCCGCTACCGACCATGCGTGCGGTAGATGTGCTGCAGTTCGTGCCTCTGGAGCAGATCGATCCAATTTACTTCGCTAAAAGCTATTACCTTGAGCCGGACAAGCTCGCGGTCAAGCCCTACGTGCTCCTGCGAGACGCGCTCGCCGAGTCGGGGATGGTGGCAGTGGTCAAGGTCGCGATCCGTAACCGTGAACAGCTCGCGATGCTGCGCGTGCGCGAAGACGTCATTGTGCTGGAGACGATGATCTGGCCGGACGAGGTCCGCGATCCCGCCTTTGAGATCGACGATGCCGATATCGCGCTACGTCCGCAGGAGAAGGCTATGGCGCAGTCACTGGTACAGAGCATGGCCGGTGATTTCGACCCCAGCCAGTTCACGGACGAATATCGCGAGGCGTTGCAGCAGGTCATCGAGGCCAAGGTCGAAGGTCGTCAGATTCTCGAACCAGTGACAGAGCAGCCCACAAGTGCCACAGTGGTGGATCTGATGGCGGCCCTGCGGGCCTCCGTTGACGCCGCGAAACGAGAACGAGGTGAGACCGCGTGAGGCAGCTATCGGCTGTTCTACGTGCCCGTTTGCCCCTACTGCTACTCGCTGTCACAGCAGCGCTGTTCGCCGGCTTGGGGCGGCGGAAGCGCCGAGGCGACGGGGGCTGGCACCATCACACGGCTCAGCCACGGCTCAGTGAGCGTCCGGTGGGTCCGGTGGACCATGCCCAACCTATCTGGCCGGGTCGTGAAGTGAGCTTCGGCGACAAGACGCTGTACGTGCGCTCCACCCCGCCGCGTACACATAGTGCTCAGGTGGATTTCGTTCATCCCGACGACCGTGAGGCTGCGTTGTTTGTCCACGGTCTTGGCGGCTCGGCAGGAAACTGGACCGATCTCGCCACCCTGCTGGCGCCGCGGTTCGCTGTCGATGCCATCGACCTGCCTGGCTTTGGACGCTCCAAGCCCACGGGCAAGTATTCGATTCGGACGCAGACCGACCTGGTGATCGCCTACATCGAAAATCAAATGGCTAAACCTGTTCACCTTTTCGGAAATTCGATGGGCGGCCTGATAAGTCTGCTGGTGGCTGCGCGGCGTCCCGACCTTGTCAGGACCCTGACGTTAATCTCTCCGGCCGTACCGGATCTGAACCTTCGGCGGCAGTACCGCAACCCAGCCGCATTGTTGGCGGTCCCGGGTCTTTACCGTTTTGTCGTCCTACGCAAGGCCGCGAAGATGAGCCCGAAGCACCGGGCCTACGGGCTATTGAAGCTCATCATGGCCCAGCCTCGAACACTTAGCGAGCTGCGTCTGCAAGAGACCATTGAGGAGATTCTGGAGCGCGACGCCATGCCGTGGACCGGCCAGTCGATGCTGCGGGCGGTACGCGCCATCCTGGCGTCCCATCTGGTGCCGGGCGCGAACGGCGTATGGAGGCAGATGTCGCGAATCGCCACTCCGACATTGGTGATCTGGGGCGATCGCGATCGGATCGTTAACGTCAGAATGGCGCCGAAGGTCGGGCGTGTAATGCCTGACGCACGAGTGCTCGTGCTGCCCAACATCGCGCACGTGGCGCAGATCGAGGATCCGGTCACGACGGCTCGAGCTTTCTTAGGCTTCCTGGAAGAACTGGACGAACGCGAAGGTCTCGCGAACCTGGCTGGGACTGACGTTGGGACTGATACGGCGAAACCGGTCTCTGTGCGGTAGCCCGTCCCCGTTCGTATGTCACCCTTAAACCGTGGCGCAGTCGACCGAACCCCGACATGGGCCGGACACCTCTGCACGTCGCGGTGAGGCGATCCGGACGATTCAGGCTGCCCTCAGCGACACCGAGGAGCTCCTCGATCCGCGACTGATCGCTGCTGGCTCACGCAGCGGCACTCGGCAAGGCCGTCGAGGCGTCAATGAAGACGTGGCCGCGACCGCACATGCCTATCGCAGTGCTACGGCACCGAACGGCAGACGATCCTCCTCTTCGGCGCAAGCCCGAGCTCAAGCCGAGGCCCTTGTTCGGGCCCGTGCCGCGCAAGGTGGACGGGCTGGGCTCACCCGGGCGGAAGCGAAAAGGCGTAACAAACGCCGCGGCCTGTTCGCCGAGTTTGTGCATCGCTACGGATGGCGGGCCTACGCGATTCCGGTACTGCTCGTAGTAACCGTTGTCGCGCTCTTTGGCTCTAACGCCGATGTACGCAAGGCGGTCCTGCGACCAGTCACCTCCTCCGCACCGGCCGGCAAGGCACCGAGCCAGGCACCGGCGAGTGCTCAGCTCAAGGTCGATAAACCGCAGCCCGGTTCGGTGGACCAGTTACTCGCCTCTTACGCCCTCCCGCCGGGGCCGGCGTATTCTGAGCAGGGGAACGGGGCGTTTATCGTCCAGCCCGGCTCAGCGCCCGGGGTGGGGTCTGGCAAGGTCTGGAAATACGACATCGACGTCGAAGGGGGCATCACCGGCGTAGATACAGCCGACTTCGCCAATGTCGTCTTCACGACGCTGCTCGACACACGTAGCTGGATCGGTGGCGGCAACGCGGCGCTACAACGGGTAGCTACCGCGGCCCAGGCCGATTTCCACGTCACCCTGACCTCGTCGATGACGGTCCGGACCCTGTGCGGCTACACGATTCAGGTGGAGACGTCCTGCTACGACGCGGCGCACAAGCGCGTTGTGCTCAACGTTGCCCGGTGGGTACGTGGTGACTTGGCCTACGTCGGTGATCTGCAGACTTACCGGATTTACATGGTCAACCATGAGGTCGGGCATGCGATTGGGCACATGCATAGTCACCAGTGCCTGGCGAATGGATTGGCGCCGGTCATGATGCAGCAGACACTGGGGCTGAAGTCAGAGAACGGGAAGATCTGTCAGGCCAACCCATGGCCCTATCCGGCGAACGCCACTGACGCGCCGGGGGCGGAGAGTGCCGACACACCGGCTAATTCACCCATTCAGATCCCCGGTTCCTAGGGGCCACAGACGACGCACAGTCACACATCGACTGGTCAACATAAGTCACGCCAAGCACGGCGACAGCTCATGCCGGGAACAGAGCGCCTCGCTGCGCGGTTAGGCTTGAGCGAAAGCTTTTCTCACTTGTAAGGAGCAGCACGTGACCTCAGCAACATCCACGCCACCACCGCTGGTTGAACCCGCGGACGGGCTGACGATTGACGAGGTCCGCCGGTACAGCCGCCACCTGATCATCCCGGAGATCGCGATGACAGGGCAGAAGCGTCTGAAGAACGCCAAGGTGCTCTGCGTTGGGGCCGGTGGCCTCGGATCGCCTGCGTTGATGTACCTCGCTGCTGCCGGTGTGGGCACGCTCGGCATCGTCGAATTCGACACCGTGGACGAGTCCAACCTGCAGCGTCAGATCATCCACGGCCAGAGCGACATCGGCCGTTCGAAGGCGGAGTCGGCTCGCGACTCGGTCAAGGAGATCAACCCGTACGTCAACGTCATCGTGCACGACGTTCGGCTGGATAACTCCAACGTCCTGGAGATCTTCGCCCAGTACGACCTGATCGTGGACGGCACGGACAACTTCGCGACGCGGTACATGGTCAACGACGCCGCCGTGTTGCTGAAGAAGCCTTACGTCTGGGGGTCGATCTACCGCTTCGACGGTCAGGTCAGCGTCTTCTGGGACGAATACGGCCCGAACTACCGCGATCTATACCCGGTGCCGCCACCGCCTGGCATGGTGCCGTCCTGCGCCGAAGGTGGCGTGTTGGGTGTGCTCTGTGCCTGCATCGGTTCGGCCATGGTGAACGAGGCGATCAAGCTCATCACCGGTATCGGTGAGCCACTTATCGGCCGTCTGCTTGTCTTCGATGCCCTCGGCATGGAGTGGAACGAGATCAAGGTTCGCAAGGATCCGAACACGGCGCCGATCACCGAGCTCATCGACTATGACTCGTTCTGTGGCGTGGTGTCGGAGGAGGCGCAGGAAGCTGCGGCGGGTTCGACGATCACGGCTTTGGAACTGAAGGACCTGATCGACTCGGAGAAGCCGATCTATCTGGTCGACGTGCGTGAGCCGGCGGAGTTCGAGATCGTCAGCATCCCTGGTGCGACATTGATCCCGAAGGACCGGATTCTGCGCGGCGAGGCGTTGAGTGAGCTGCCGCAGGACAAGCAGATCGTCATGTACTGCAAGACCGGTATCCGTTCGGCGGAGACTCTCGCCGCGGTGAAGCGCGCTGGTTTCAGCGATGCGGTGCACGTGCAGGGTGGCGTCACCGCGTGGGTGCGTCAGGTCGATCCGACTCTCGCGTCGTACTGAGGGCACCTAGGCGGACGTCCTAGGTGCACGTCGTAGGCGCATATCGGTAGAGATACGTTCCATCAAGTCCGAGTTTCTGTTGATATTCGACAGAAACTCGGACTTGATACGAAGGATTGGCCGGCCGTTCTAGGTTCGTGTGCCGGGGCTGCGATTTCTTCGGCGTGCGTGGGTAGTTTTGTCGGTGTCTCGTGCTGAGATGGCAGGGTGATCGTGTCCGGTTCGAGCGAGTTTGGGTTCGAGAGTCTGAGTTCAAGCGAGGTACCCGGTAGATGACGGCCCCGTCCTCGGTCCGGTACCGCTTGCTACGGCCGCCATCCGCGGCCAAAACTGGTGCCTCGGGTCTTCTTCTGGACGAGGCTCAGCGGCAGGTGGTCGAGCACCGCTCCGGCCCGTTGCTGGTGCTGGCCGGGCCTGGTACGGGTAAGACAGCCACCCTGATCGAATCGGTCGCGGCCCGCGTCGAGTCTGGTGTGCCGCTGGAGAACGTCTTGATGTTGACGTTCAGCCGCCGCGCCGCCGCACAGATGCGGGAACGACTGATGGCCCGCCTGCCCGGCACGGTGCGTGAACCGGTGGCGCGGACCTTTCACTCCTACGCCTTCGGGGTGCTGCGGATGGCAGCG
>Ga0070667_100005269_pt1 | contig 10815 bp, 5 predicted proteins | sample KBSS33metaG_FD_64659 | JGI IMG/M metagenome (GOLD analysis project Ga0070667, IMG submission 64659) | Switchgrass rhizosphere microbial communities from Kellogg Biological Station, Michigan, USA - KBS S3-3 metaG | ecosystem: Host-associated > Plants > Roots > Rhizosphere > Soil ...
AACAGTTGTAACAGGTTGTCCGCGGGGAAGGATTGACTCATGTGGAAGTGGCTCGGAGGGGAGGATCGTCGCGAACGCGTGTGACCGCGATCCTGACCGGAGATCTCGACAAAGTTTCGAGTGATCTCCTTATTCGAATACTCGGGGCGTTTGAATATTGAACTGGTCTGATTTTGCTCTTGGATCGCGCGACATTCCACGAGGGAAGAAGACCAGGCAAAGTGTTGGTATCCGACGCAAGCGAAGATTCCGCCAGGTGCCTTGCCCTGAATGTGGAGCATCCAACCCTAATCCGCTCCCACCTTACCCAAACGATCTGAAATTCCAAACCTGAACACTCCTCACCGGATTTCGTCCAAGCAGGATTTGCCGCGGCATTGCGTGGCAAGAATCATTAATTTCCTATGCTGGCGCGTGGTCGAGGCGCCGGTGATCACGATTCCACTTAGTTTAGGATCAGGCTCACACTGGCGGTGACTCGTGCCCCAGCCTCGACTGTCACAGCGGCGCCGCGGCCGGCGTACCGCGAAAGAAACTCCGCATTCTGGTACGCGCCCGGTGGTGTCGAGTCCCAGGAGAAAAGGGTGTAGTGCCCAGGAGGGAGATTCGCCAGATTGAAGTGGCCCTGTGCGTCGGTTCGCGCGGTCTTGTAAAGGGCGGGATTCTGGCGGCGGTTTTCCGGAGGTATCAGCACCACTGCCTTATTGGCTTCCGGTTTCTGATCGGCGCCGATGACGGTTCCTTCGATGTTGCCGCCTACGGAGTTCACCAGGACTTCGACAGGAATGGGCCGTTCGGTTCCAATGACGATGCCGTTGTCGTATACACTCGTGGCGCCCTGGCGAATATCCGCAAGATAGGCGGTGGCGGATAAAGGCGGCAGTGCGGGCGGGGCCGGTGCACCGGGACCTCGTCGCGCTCCCCGACCTGTCGCGACCGGCATTGCGCCCAGCACGACCTGAAAGCGATACCGCCCTTCAGGGAGAAGCGGAATCGTAAAGGAGCCGTCTCCGGCGATCGGTGCCTGGAATTGTGCGATCTGATTCGCCGTGAGGGCGGTCTGTTCGTCGCCGACGCTATCGAGGGAGCCATTCGGTTGCAGAGAAATCCGGACGGGAACCGGGCCGGGCTTTCCGTCAAGAATCACGCGCCCTGTCAGATCGACCCCGTATCGAACAACAACGGCGACGTTTTCGATGCTGGCGCCGCGGACGTCGACTGAAGCCCTTCCAAACGCCCAGGGAGCGTTCGCCAGAGATGGCGGGTTCGCGCTCCCCCAACCGGTATTCGCCGGAGCAGGAAGACGTGCAACCAGATCGTAGGAACCGGGAGAGACGTTTTGAAACTCAAATACTCCCTCGGCGTTTGCGCTGATCGTTCCGCCGCCGGAACCGAAGTCCATCAACCCACCCTTATCGCGTGCAATGAGGGACACCACCGCCAGCGACGTACGAACATTCCCGTTCGACACCGTGACGGGTTCCGGAGGCAACGTGCTGGTTACACGACCCGACACCTTGTAACCCAGTCCTGTTCGCGCTTGAACGTTGATCCCGGAAATCTCGTCCCCGGAGCGCACAGTAATGCGAGAGGCTCCCCCGGGATCTACGACGTTGGGAAAGAACGTGACGACCGGTGTTTCACGCGCACCTGCTCCGGCATTGCCGCCAGCGCCGCCGGTGACGGCAGCGAGGAGGCCCCGCCGCCGTGGATCGGCAGCAACGTAGTACTCGCCGGGCGCCACGCGGTACAGCCGGAACTCGCCACGATCATCCGTAGATTTAATATTCACGACCTGAAATGAAGGCACCCCATTGTCATACGCCGCGCGTAGTAACTGCACCATGCTATCGGACAGAGGTTTGCCGGCAGGATCGAACACCTTTCCAGTGATTGTTCCTCCCGGAAGCAACTCGACCTTGACGTTGGACACCTGATCCGCCGTGACGCTCACTGGCATGATAACGACTGACGGATAGCCTCCGTTGGAGGCGGGACCGAAATATCCTTCGAGTTGTGCGCGAAGCGTTGACGTTCCCACCGGAACACTCCTGAAGGTGAATTGCCCGGCGCTGTCCGACACCGCTGTCGAAGCCGTCACGCCACCACGCACGGCCTCCTGCGCGTTCTGCAGCACCTCCGGCGGAACGTTTGCGTTTCCCCGACTCACGGCGTTCAGAAGCGATTGCCCTTGTTGTGCGGTCATGCCGCTCGCCCCAGTCAGATTGAATTGCACGTCGGGGATGGGCTCGTTTGTGCCTTCGCGAACAACCGTTACCTGGATTGTTCCGAATGCGGGAGCTTGCTGCGCGGCGCGGGGAATTAATTGCGGGGCGGCCAGCGCGAGCAGTGCCAGAAAAAAAAGTGACCTTCTCTTCATGGGATTCTTGAACCTCACTTTCATCAAATTCTGGCGGGATCCTACGTTGGTCGAATTAGCGCGCGGGAATGGAATCTTGTTGCAGACTGTTGCGTTCGTGGGAATGAAGCAACGCTTCGCGCTCCCACAAACGGAGCACAGTTGCGGCATCGAGGTCTGAAGCGGAGAAGATGACATTCGCTAGAATGTTGCGCACTTCGGAAGGTTCGAGACTATATCGCTTTCCGATTTCAGTGTGAAAGGCGCCTACAGATTTCCGTCCATTCGTGTAACTCACCGACTCCTGAAGACCCGACAAGTATGCGCGAACAGCGGCGGGATGCGCTGTGCGGAGATTCACGGCCGCATGCATTTCAAACCAGCCCAAAAGCCCCTGGGGAATTCTATGGACGGGTCTGCTTCTCTCGATGGCGCGTCTGGCGTGAGTCACAAACGGCTCCCACCCCGCAATACATTGCGCGGTTCCTTCGATCAACGCCCTGACGCAGTCCGTCAACGAAGGCAGGACCAGAGGAGGAACCAGTTCGAATCCCCAGTTCCTGCTTTCGAATGTCAGGCGAGTGACAAAGGAACTTCCGGCCAGAACCGCGAATCGTTTGTTTCTCAGTTCTAAGGGCGAAACCACCGGTTTCGTGGAGATCCCCGCAATATAGACTTTCGACAATAAACACAGGCGCGCGCAAAAGTCCGGTAGTCGCGAGACTAGGTCTCCCGGAATCACAGCAACATCGGCATGATCGGCTGCAAGAAAGTCGAAGCTGCCATTGCCGTGCGGTGTGGCGTGAGCCGTGGGCTTCATATTGTATCGGCAGGCAAGAAGACCGTGAGGAGTTCCTTCCTCAATGTCCCACTGCAGCATTGATGAGGGGATCACCGAAAGCGTCTTGTTCTCCGCAATCCGAATCACGGCGGGCGGCCGCCGCGACCGCAGGATTTCCACCGCCGCCTTCGCCCGCTTCGACGGTCGGGCGAGCCATCGTGAAAGCGTGGCGCGATTCAGTCCCTCAAAGCCTTCGTGCGCTCGAAGAGCCGCCGCCATTGTCTCCAGAGAAGTGAAACCCTGGCGGATGATGTTCAGGTCCCGTGCAAGGTCTTCGGTTGAATTGGAAGTAATGCCCATAGCAGACGCGATGAATTCAGCGAGAGCCTAGATTGAACCCGCAACATCCTGCAACAACATTCGTGTGGGAAAGCTCGTCGCATCGCCCATAGGATGGTGCCGGTTTGGATTCAAATAATGCAGTGGATCAGCGCGAAGACGCTGGGAAAGGGATTGCAGTATGGGTGTAACGACAAAGACACAGGGGGAGAAAAAAATCTATCAGCACCTGTACGTGCAAGTGCTCGCCGCTATCTTTATAGGCGTTCTCCTTGGCGCATTCAATCCTGCGTTCGCACAAAAGATGCAGCCCCTGGGTGACGGTTTCATCCGGCTGATCCGGATGATGATCGCTCCGATCATCTTCTGCACTGTCGTTCACGGCATCGCCAGCATGACCGATCTGAGGAAAGCCGGGCGCGTCGCCCTCAAAGCCATCATTTACTTCGAAGCCGCGACGACACTGGCGTTGCTTATCGGGCTTGCTGTAGTCAACCTGGTGCAGCCCGGTGTTGGAATGAACGTGGATCCCACGACGCTCGATAGGTCGCAAATCCAAACGTACACGACGCAAGCCAGGCAGCAGACGGTGGTCGAGTTTCTGACGCACATCATTCCGACAACGGTCGTTGGAGCGTTCGCAGAGGGCGAAATCCTTCAGGTTCTGTTCTTCTCAGTCCTGTTTGGTATTGGCCTGTTTCGACTCGGCGAACGTGGCAAGCCGCTCGTCGACTTTATTCAGCTCGGATCGAAGGCGCTTTTCGGTGTGGTGAATATCGTGATGCGCGCGGCTCCGATCGGAGCTTTCGGAGCGATGGCATTCACGATCGGCAGATATGGCGTCGTCTCACTGCTGCCCCTGGCAAAACTGATGGGCGCGTTCTATACAACGTGTCTGTTGTTCGTATTCGTGGTGCTGTGGAGCGTTGCCCGGTTCGCGGGCTTCAGCCTCTGGAGGCTGATCAAGTACATCAAAGAGGAACTCCTGGTTGTCCTGGGCACATCTTCCTCGGAGCCCGTGCTGCCGCGAACGATGGCGAAGCTCAACGATCTTGGATGCGAAGAATCTGTCGTCGGTCTCGTGATTCCAACAGGCTATTCGTTCAATCTCGATGGTACCTGCATCTATCTCGTGATGGCGACGGTCTTCCTGGCCCAGGCGACAGACACGCCACTATCGATCATGCAGCAGCTCGGGATTCTTGGTGTGCTATTGATAACGTCCAAAGGTGCGGCCGGTGTTGCAGGTGCCGCGTTCATTGTGTTGGCCGCCACGCTGTCGTCGCTCGGCACGATTCCCGTCGCGAGCATCACGCTGATCCTGGGCATTCATCGATTCATGGGCGAGGCGATCTCGATGACGAATCTTGTGGGTAATGCCGTCGCGACTATTGTGGTTGCAAAGTGGGAAGGCGCGCTGGATGTGGCGAAAATGAAGAAGGCGCTCGGGGAGTAATAGTGGCCGGCGGCGTCCCACGTAAGGCGAATTGTCCGACAGTCTTTGTGTAGAAATCCCACGACCCGAGCCGGATGCTTCCTCTGCTTTGAGCATCCTCCTACCAAAAAACACCAAGACGAGAGTGATTTTGTGGCATCGCTTTGCAACGTGTTGTTCAGTTCCTCTTGAAGATCCGAACAACTCGCATCTCACCTTCTCGCGAGAATCCCGCGGAATTTTGGAGGATTGGCAGTGGTTAATATGGGATGGCTAATTCTACGAGCTTTCGAAGTCCGTTCCGCATTCACTTTTTCTACACGCAGCAAGGCCGGAATCTCCAGATCGGAGTGTAAATACCAAGATTGAGCGGGCAGTTCATCCAAATGTGCAGCGAAATGATTGCGGTCAGGACTCCGCAGGCCGGGTGCGATACAAGCGAGGTTTGGAAAAGGCCGTCTCCCCAGGAACTCCGGTCAGAAACATTACAACTCACGAGGATGCCAACGCCTACCTCCCGGATTGGATCGGCAGAAAATACACCCCCAATTCACCGTCGCGGCTCGAATTGGGCAAATCGCCCAAAACAGCCATTGTCCTCACATCTCCGCTTTCGCGATCGCTTCTCATTAACGATCCTGGAGCAGGAAATGTGCGGACCCAACATCTGAAACAGATCCAAGAAAGAATCGAAAAAGAAGAAAGAAGGCCCTCTGATGAAAACTGACGCTGCGCTGGAAAAACTAAAACAATTGTCCCAGGGCAGCTTGCAAAACCCTTCGGTCTTCGCACAGTTTTCACAGGCCCGGCGAGTATGAACTTCAAACGACAAAACAGATCACTTGCTACAGAAACCGGACACTTTCATTTTCCACTGACAGAGTGACAAGTGCGAAGTCCACGTGCTACGGACACCGAAGGATTTATCGATCGTTCTAACGTGAGTGGCTCGATAAACCGTATAAGTTCCCACAGCGATAGCTAATCTACGGGATCGCTGGCGACTGCTCGGGCGGAATCGGCCTCATGCGGATATTGAGATAGACCAACCGGTTGACGAGATGAATTCACGCCGCGTGATCAGACCCATAGATTGCGATCCAGCGTTCGATACTGTACGGCCTCCGAAAGATGCTTCGGTGCCAGTTCGTCGTCGCCCGCCAGGTCGGCTATGGTGCGTGAGACTTTCAAAATCCTGTCGTATCCCCTCGCGCTGAACCCGAGCTTGGTCACCGCGTTTTCCATGATCTTTTCGCATTCGGCGGTCAACACACAGAACTTGCGAATGTGTCGCGGCCCCATCTGGGCGTTGGTGTAGATCTTCTCATCGTAGAATCTCCGGAACTGAACACTTCTCGCCGCAATCACACGCGTTCGAATCACTTCGGAAGATTCTGCAGCGCGTGTGTTGGAAAGTTCCTTGTACGGAACAGCCGGCACATCGATCTGGATATCGATGCGGTCCATTAGAGGCCCGGAGATCTTCGACATATAGCGCTGGATCTGCGGCGGCGTACAAAAACATTCCCGCCGGAAGTCATTCGCGAAACCACAGGGACAAGGATTCGAAGCGGCAACGAGGATAAAAGACGCCGGGAATGTCAGCGTCATCTGAGCGCGTGCAATGGTGACTCGCCGTTCTTCCAAAGGCTGCCGCATCACCTCGAGGACGTTCCGAGGGAACTCCGGCAATTCATCGAGAAACAACACGCCGTTGTGAGCCATGCTCACTTCGCCCGGACGTGGAACGCTGCCGCCACCGACGAGCCCTGCATCGGAGATCGTGTGATGCGGAGAGCGGAATGGCCGCGTATCGATGATTCCGGTCTCCGACGGCAAAAGTCCTGTGACGGAATGAATCCGGGTCGTTTCCAATCCTTCTTCGAAACTCATGGGCGGGAGGATAGACGGGATACGTTTGGCCAACATCGTCTTGCCGGATCCAGGAGGTCCAATCATCAGCATGTTATGTCCTCCTGCCATCGCGACCTCAATCGCACGTTTGGTGTGGAACTGACCGCGCACATCACGGAAATCTTCCAGACGGTGATTGGATTCCGAAGCCATCACCACCGGATCGATGCGCAACGGTTCGACACGCCGCGTTCCATTGATGAAGTCGACGACCTCGGTGAGCGTTCCCATCGGAAACACCGAGATGCCGTCGACAACGGCGGCTTCCCGGGCATTGCCCTTCGGGACAAGCACATATGGAATCTTCAGGTCACGCGCCAGCATGGCGATCGAAAGTACTCCGCGTACTGGACGGAGTTTTCCATCCAGCGACAATTCGCCGACCAGCAGATATTCCGAAAGATCCTGGCGATTGAGTAACCCGTGGCCGCCGAGGATGCCGACGGCCAGCGGAAGATCAAAAGCTGAACCCTCCTTCTTTACATCTGCGGGGGCGAGGTTGACGGTGATGGCCTGATAAGGAAACGTGAATCCGTTGTTTCGAATCGACGCAATGATGCGGCTTCGGGATTCTCGTACTGCAGCATCGGGAAGACCGGAAATGAAGAACCCTCCGTTGGTTCCGGTGGAAATGTTGACTTCGACATCGACGACATACGCCTCGATGCCATACACGGCAGCGCTCCGAGTTTTAAAAAGCATGGTTTTGTGGTGGGGGAAAATGCGAAGGGCAGACTCAGTCTAGAACGGCGACATGATCCGTCGCAAGCGCTAGAATCGAATAATCGATCACCTGTTATCTGTTACAGGTTCGCTTCGTTCCTTCCTGCGCGAAATTGAATTCGCAGGATTCGCATCTGGCGTCCTCAGGCCGAAACATGAAACCAAACATATGGAGTGAGGTGCTTCCCGGTGGGCATATCGCGTCGCCTAAGAGAATTTCTGGCTTTCGGTCCCTTATGCCTTTGCCTGATCGGAGGGACGCCATTCCCACTCGTTCAGTCGGCGGCTGCACAGGAACCGCCCATTTCGGAGCAAAACCCCGTCGAGACAACGCAACCGACTAGATCCGAAGACCTGCAAACCTCAGCCGACAGCGGAAGCAACCAGGCAACACAATCTCGGGGAGCGTTAGTCGTTGCCCCCCTGCCGATTGTAAGCCCCGCAATCGGCAATGGGATCATTCCGGTCGCGGCCTATATTTTCCCGTTTCATGTAAAAGACAAGAAGTCCCCGCCATCTGTGATCGGCGCAGCGGGATTGATTACAGACAATGGAAGTCGGGCGATTGCTGTTGCGGCTGATCTCTTCATGAAGGAAAACCGCTATGAATTCACTTCGGTCTACGTATTCGGCAAACTGGCCTACAACCTCTATGACGAAAGTGATTCCAACATAAAACTTCCGCTGGAACAGGATGGCCATTTCTTCCTGGTGAAATTCCTGCGAAACATGAAGTGGGATATTTTTGCTGGAGGACGATTCATGACGGGAAATTCGCTAATCGCTGTAAAGCCATCGAACGGAAACACTCCTCCCATTCCGGAGGATATCGGGCTAAGGACCAATCTTCGAGCTGTAGGACTGGAAATCCTGCGCGATTCGCGGCCAAACCGCTTTTATCCGGTTCGCGGGAGTTACCTTGATTTTAAGGCGAACTTCTTCGCAAAGAATCTTGGCAGCAAGTATTCATTTCAGTCCTACGACATCACGTTCAGCAAGTACGTGAGTCTTGATGGAAAGCAGGTGTTGGCATACAACGCTTTCGTCTGCGTGACTGGCGGCGAGCCTCCGTTTTATGGGAACTGCATTTACGGCGCGGACAACCAATTGCGAGGCTATACGGCCGGGCGGTTCCTGGATCGATACATGATGACAACGCAAATGGAATATCGGCTGGTGCTGCCGTGGCGTTTTGGGCTGGTGGGCTTTGGTGGTCTTGGCGGCGTGATCCCCGGAAAAGACCAGCTTCGAACCAAACAGTTTCTCCCTGCCGGGGGCACCGGCATTCGATTCCTGATGAGCAGAAAGTTCCATGTCAACCTGCGAACCGACTTTGCCTGGGGAAAAGACAATTTCACATGGAGTATGTCGATGGGGGAAGCGTTCTAATCCGCAATAAGTCGATCGTCGCCGTGCTAACATCCTCGATGTGAAGCAACTCGCAATCGCCTGGGCGCTGTTGCGCTTCTACGTCCGCATCACTCCCCCAAACTGGTATCGCCACGCACCGTTCTTACCTCTTCCGCCCCGCGACTACCTCGAGTGGAGATTTCATACGGCGTACGGAAATAATCGTCCGCGGATGGGGACAGTGCTTCGCGACATCTGGCAGTTGGGAGACTGGCTCAGGACGTTTCCGGAGTAACGTGTCGAAACCTGAAAAACGGTCCGTTGCCGTTCTAATTCGAAAGGGCGATCTCATCCTGACGGTACGCCGCGCGGATAACGATGACGAGTTGCCGGGAGTGTGGGGGCTACCCGCCGGATCTTTCAGCGGTTCAGAATCATTGGAAGACCTCATAGAAAGGGTCGGACAACGAAAACTCGGCGTCGCCCTGATGCCAATTCGAAAGCTTGCAGAAGGGACGCAGGAACGCACTGCTTATCGGCTTCAAATGGAATTGTGGGAAGTGTCGATGGAGGGGACGCCAAATCATCCAGCGTACCGGTGGGCGCGTACTGAAGTTCTCAAGCCGGGTATGGCCCGTGGATCCCTGTGTTGCGAACTAGCCTTAACGTCCGGGACTTAACATAACTGCCGTTGAATTCGATGAAATCCCCAAGATGTTGAAACATTGAGCGCGAGAATGTTCTGAGATCCACATGTTGTTTTAGCGGTCCTCTCGTGGAAGGGGAAAGGGAAAAGCCGCCTCAGCTTAAAATTGCTTGTTCGCCAGGGACGGTAGCGGAAGAAGCGATGAGCTGGGACGGCCTTATTTTCCCTATGTGGATTAATAGAGAGACCAGGGCCGGCAAAAATACAGGAAGTTTAATATTCCCATCGAAGAAGCAGGCTTCCCCAGGTCCAACCGGCGCCGAATGTGGCCATCAGGACCTTATCTCCCCGAAGAATTTTCTTATTTTCAACCGCTTCCGAGAGGCAGATGGGGATGGTTCCGGCGGTGGTATTGGCAAACCGGTCAATGTTGATTGCCACCTGGGAATCGTCCAATTTCATTCGGTCGACCGCCGCCTTGATAATTCGAAGGTTGGCCTGATGGGGGATAAACAACTTGATGTCCTTCGATGGGATGCTGTTCTTTTCGAGGATTTCCGCCGAAATATCGGCCATTCCGCGAACCGCGTACCTGAACACATTCTTCCCGTCCTGGTGGACGTAGTGCATCTTCTTCTGAACGGTCTCCACGGATGGTGGGTTCAGGCTTCCCCCGGCCGGCATATACAGGTACTGGCCTCCCGAGCCATCCGATCGCAGCAGAAAGTCCATGACCCCGACTTCCTCTTCAGCCGCAGGCTCCAGCAATACGGCACCTGCTCCGTCTCCGAAGAGGACGCAAGTGGCTCGGTCGTTAAAATCGATAATGGACGTCATGACGTCCGCGCCGATCACCAGCACCTTCTTGTGTGACCCGGCCGAAATAAACTGCGCACCTGTCGCCAGGGCGTAAACGAAGCCGGAACACGCCCCGGATAAATCAAATCCCCACGCGTTTTTCGCGCCGATTTTGTGCTGAACCAGACACGCTGTGGAAGGGAACATCATGTCGGGCGTGACGGTGGCGACGATGATCAGATCAATCTCGGTTGCGTCGATTCCGCGCTTTTTGAGGAGTGATTTAGCCGCTTCCGTCGCGAGATCACTTGTGGCCTGACCCTTGGCAACCACACGCCGTTCGCGGATTCCAGTCCGCTCCACAATCCAGCTATCCGACGTATCGACAGTCTGCTGCAGCTCCAGGTTGGAGACTCTTCGCTCAGGGAGATAGTGAGAGGACGCCGTAATTTTTGCTCGAAGTATATTCA
>Ga0070667_100005270_pt1 | contig 10815 bp, 10 predicted proteins | sample KBSS33metaG_FD_64659 | JGI IMG/M metagenome (GOLD analysis project Ga0070667, IMG submission 64659) | Switchgrass rhizosphere microbial communities from Kellogg Biological Station, Michigan, USA - KBS S3-3 metaG | ecosystem: Host-associated > Plants > Roots > Rhizosphere > Soil ...
GCGAGGCAGGCGAGCCCGCATTCGGCTGCTTCCGATTGGAGCAGCATCGGAAGGGAGTGACGTCCGGGCATTCGCCAAGAGGCCTTCAGCTGCCCGCTCCGGTACCGCGCTCGCGCAATGCGGACAGCAGCGGCGCGACAAGCCAGCCAAGGATCGAGCGCCGTTCGAGAACGATCGAGGCCGCAAGTCCCATGTCGGCCTTGAGCATGGCACCAGGAATGCCGCGGGTGATCCGTACCCGCGTGCGATAGAATGGCTGCGAATTCCCGGCAACGAAAGAAGCGGCGAGCGGCACGTCGCGAATGACTCCGCGTCCCGTGCCATATTGCTGATAGGGATAGGCATCGAAGCGAAGGAGGACCGTTTGACCGCGTCCGAGTGATCCGGCGCTGCTGGCCGGCACGAACAATTCGGCGTCGAGCGCGCTACTTTTAGGGACAAGAGCCATCAGCTCTTGGCCCGAAGTGACAGTCTGACCGGAGGACACCGGCAAGGCGGCAACCAGGCCATTGAAGGGTGCGACAAGAGTCACGGCGGCTGCCTCGCGGGCATTCCATACGTTTCGCGACAATCCTTGCTGTCTCGCCGCGAGCTGCAGCTGCGCCTGACGAACTTGCGCTCTTTCCTCGGCGATCTGCAGGCGCAGGCGGGCCAATTCATGTTCGGCGTCGGCGGCATTTCCGCTGAACGCCGCAAGTTGCTGGCGCAGGCTGAGGATCGCCTCCTCGAGCGACCGGTAGCTCAGCTCGGACACATAGCCTTTGAGGCGAAGCGGGCCCATGCTCGCGAGCCGCTGTTCATTCTTTTCTATGCGCTGACGCTGCAAGGCGATCTGGGTTCGGGTGAAGCCTAGCGTTGCCTCGATTTGACGCTGGCGCTCTTCGAGTTCCGCGCGCTCGCCGTCCAGCCGCTGCTGCTCGGCGAGGCCCTGGTCCATCGCGAGCTGCTGTTCCCGTTGGAAGCTGTCCGCTTCCTCGTCGGCCGCCGCGCGTCCTCCGGCGAGGACGCCGGCTGAGCGAATGCTGAGGAGCGGCGATCCCCGGTGAACACTTGCCCCCTGGCGAACGAAAATTGCGTCGACGAATCCTGATCGCGGAGCGGTGAGGCGCGACACGCCGGCGGCGGGGATGATGATTCCGCGCGTGACAGCGACGCGGTCGAAATTGGCGAACAGTGTAAAAACGAGCAACAAAGCGGCGCCAAACGCGAAGACGCCACTGACGCGCCGCCACGATGGCGCGGAGAATGAGAAAAGTTCAGGGTCCGGCTCGGCCGCCGCCTGCGGCCGGAAAAGCGCCCTCTTATTGGCGCCGACAGACGTAGCGTCAGGTTCGACTGATCTCCCTTGTTCCATGAGTTCCGAGCCGGCTCCCCAAAGAAAGGCGGAGCGAACGCCAACGCATCCGCTCCGGAAACTGATGCTGCTGGACTAGAATCAGCCGGGCGGATCCAACTGTCAGCCGGCTCCGCTGAGTTCGGGAGAATCGCCCAGGGGATCGATCGCGCAACCTTTTCCGCCCGCGACTTCGATCAGTTCATCGTCCGTCAACTCAATCAATTCAAATTCGGGCATGTTGATTTCCTCCGCCCCGACGGATCTTCAGGAATTTCCGTTCGGATCGATACTGAAGCCCCGTTCAAGCTGATCGACTGATGTCCCGCTTCCGTCCGGGTCCATGGTGGGATGCGCGCCGCCCGCTACGAGATCCAAGCATTCTGGAGCGAGCTCGGTGATTTCGTGGTGCATGATCTTCCTCTCGGTTTGAGAATGGCGTTCAGACAATGCCCGGAACAGCCGTCGATCGTTTGAATTCGATCAGCGATCCCAAGAAATAGCGGAGCGGACGCCCAGAGGCATCCGCTCTGCATTTGGCATCATCGTCGAAGGATCAGCCGTTGGGATCCATCTCCCAACCGGCTCCCCCGGGGCTGTCAGACGTAGCGGACAGGCCATTCGGGTCGAGCTCCCAGCCCCGTCCGCCAGCTACCGCAATCAGATCTTCGTCAGTCAGCTCAATGAATTCAAATTCACGCATGTTAATCCCTCCTGTTTCTTTTCTTCAATCACTTCTCGGGACAACCAAACGGGATTTCCCCTTGCGGGCCTTCAGTAACTTCCGTTCGGATCGATACTGAACCCTCGCCCAAGCGGGTCGACTCTTGGTCCTTCCCCGTAAGGATCGACGGTTGGGCTCGCGCCCCCCGCAACAACTTCCAAACATTCCGAGGTGAGCTCGATGATTTCGTCGCGCACTGTGACTTCCCCACAACGAATTGACCGAAACCCGATTACGCTACGCGGACGGCGGGTATTGACGCGACTTACCCACCTTCATCTCAAATATTGCATCGACAACTATCGTCGACGACATTTCGACCAATCGACAAACGGTCTAGACTTGCGCTCTGCATCGAGCTGAATGAGGATGAATCGATGATCGGGGTTTCATTCGAAACCATTCGGGGGATCCCGCAAAAGCGTCACGCGCGGCGTTGCTTGACGGTGATACACCCCTCGCCTAACCGGCGAGCCGCCTTCAAACGGCCCCATCGTCTAGCGGTCTAGGACGTCGCCCTTTCACGGCGAAAACACGGGTTCGAGTCCCGTTGGGGTCACCAGGATTCGGGTTGTGGGTTCGTCTAGTGTCCTGACCTCAAGCGGACGGAGACTCGTGGATAGACCAGGGCGTCATCGCAACGTGATGCAGCGCGACGCAATCGTCGCGAGCCTCGCCTTGGCAGTAGCCGGCTGTAATCGCGGCATCCTCGATCCGGTTGGACCTGTTGCCAGCGCCGAGAAGCAGATTCTCATCAATTCGACCGCGATCATGCTCGCCATCATCATCCCGACGATGCTCGCCACCGTCGCCTTTGCCTGGTGGTTCCGGCGCGGAAATACGAAGGCGACCTATCGTCCCGATTGGGAATATTCGGGCGCGGTCGAGATGGTCGTCTGGGCGATCCCCGCGCTCACCATCATGCTTCTAGGCGGCATCGCATGGATCGGAAGCCACGATCTGGAGCCGAGCAAGCCGCTCAAGTCCAACGTGCCGCCGCTGAATGTCGAAGTCGTTTCGCTCGATTGGAAGTGGCTGTTCATTTACCCCGACCAGGGCATTGCGACCGTGAACGAGCTGGTTGTGCCGGCCGGTACGCCGGTTAGTTTCCGACTCACCTCGGCAACCGTGTGGAATGCGTTCTTCGTGCCGCAAATGGGCACGATGATTTACACCATGCCGCGAATGACCACGCGCCTGAACCTGCAGGCCGACAAGCCGGGCGTCTTCGATGGATTGTCATCGCACTTCAGCGGAGACGGCTTCCCCGGCATGCAGTTCAAAGTCCAGTCGTTGCCGCCCGATCAGTTCGCGATGTGGGCGCAAGGTGCCCGTGGCCAGGGCGCGGTTCTCGACGGCCGCGGCTATGCCGAACTCTCGAAACCAAGCAGCTACGTGAAACCAATCACTTACGGCAGCGTCGCTCCCGGGCTGTACGATGCGATCGTCGCGAATGGCGCGCCGCAGCTGCACGCTCCGCAGGCCGCTCCGCCGCCGAGCAAGAATTCAGCCGTTCCGGCGGGGGGTTAGGAATGTTCGGCAAGCTGACTTGGGACGCCATCCCGTTCAACCAGCCAATTCCGCTGATCACCTCGCTGGTCATCATGCTGGCCGTCGCCGCGCTCGCCATCTGGGTATGGCGCAAGGGTTGGTGGCCCTACCTGTGGAACGAATACATCACTTCCACTGACCACAAACGCATCGGCGTCATGTACATCGTCCTTGCGCTGCTGATGTTGGTGCGCGGGTTCGCCGACGCGATCATGATGCGCGCCCAGCAGTCGCTCGCGATCGGTGCGTCGCAAGGCTATTTGCCGCCCGAGCATTACAACCAGATCTTTTCCGCGCACGGCACGATCATGATCTTCTTCGTGGCGATGCCGTTCGTGATCGGGTTCATGAACTTCGTCGTTCCGCTCCAGCTTGGCGTACGCGACGTGGCGTTCCCGACGATGAACAACGTCAGCTTCTGGCTGAGTGCTTCAGGAGCGCTGCTGGTCAATCTCAGCCTGTTCATCGGCGAATTCGCGCGCACTGGCTGGCTCGGTTTCCCGCCGCTTAGCGAGAAGGCGTTCTCCCCGGGCGTCGGCGTCGACTATTATCTCGTATCCCTGCAGATATCGGGCGTTGGAACGGTGCTGACCGCCGTCAATTTCGTGACGACCATCCTGAAGACCCGAGCGCCGGGGATGAGCTATTTGCGCATGCCGGTGTTCTGCTGGACCGCGCTGGCGTCCAACCTGATCATGCTTGCGGCATTTCCAGTGCTGACCGTCGTTTTGGGCGAGCTCATGCTCGATCGCTACCTCGGCTTCCATTTCTTCACGAACGACGGCGGCGGCAACTCGATGCTGTATATGAACCTGATCTGGGTTTGGGGGCATCCGGAGGTGTACATCCTCGTCCTTCCGGCGTTCGGCATCTATTCCGAAGTCGCGGCGACCTTCTCCGGCAAGCCCTTGTTCGGTTACCGGTCGATGGTTTTCGCGACGATGGCGATCTGCATCATCTCTTATTGCGTGTGGCTGCACCATTTCTTCACGATGGGCGCCGGCGCGGACATCAACGCCGTCTTCGGCATCGCGAGCATGATCATCGGTATCCCGACGGGCGTAAAGATCTACAACTGGCTGTTCACCATGTACGGCGGCCGCGTGCGCTTCAACGTGCCGATGTATTATCTGATCGGCTTCATGCTGACCTTCGTCATCGGCGGCTTGACGGGTGTGCTACTGGCGATCCCGCCAGTCGACTTCATCGTTCACAACAGCCTGTTCCTGGTCGCGCATTTTCATCAGGTGATCATCGGCGGTGTCGTCTTCGCGCTGATGGCTGGATACACTTACTGGTTTCCAAAAGCGTTCGGCTTCACGCTCGACGAACGTCTCGGCAAGGCGGTCTTCTGGTGCTGGTTCATCGGTTTCCATCTGGCCTTCATGCCGCTCTACGTGCTCGGTTTCTGGGGAGCGACGCGGCGGATGCAGCACATTCCCGATCCGACCTGGAAACCCTATCTGGACGTCGCTTTCGTGGGTGCGGTGATCATCGGCCTCGGGATCGTCCTGACGGTCGTCCAGCTCCTCTATTCGATCAAAACCCGGGACCAGCGACGCGACGTCACGGGCGATCCCTGGGATGGGCGTACGCTCGAGTGGCTGACGCTGTCGCCGCCGCCGCACTATAATTTCGCGGTCCTCCCGGATGTCCACGGCGAGGAAGCCTATTGGACGCGCAAGCAAACCGCGATCAAGGAAGACCGCTTGATCGACGAGCCGAATTATCAGCCGATCGAAATGCCGCTCAACACGCCGACCGGCGTCATCGTCGCCTTCTTCGCAGCGGTCTGCGGATTTGCCGTCATCTGGTACATCTGGTGGCTGGCAATTCTCGGGCTCATCGGCGCCTTCGCCGTATTCGTCTGGTACGCCTGGCGCGACGAGCATGAGCATATCATTCCGGTCGAAGAGGTCAGGGAGAATGCGCGCGAGCGGCGCCGCATCCGCATGGAGCACCTCCACACTCTGAGTCAGTCGACATGAGCGTCGAAGCCGCCGCCATCGGACTTACCCACCAGGGCTCCGAGGACACTGGCCTGGGTCATCGCGGGCCGGAATCGAAGAGCATCGTCGTCCCCTATGGTTTCTGGCTGTTCGTGCTGTCGGACATGGTTCTCTTCTCGGCCTTGTTTGCGAGCTACGCGACGCTGGTCCACGCGACCGACGGCGGCCCAGCCACCAACCAATTGTTCGACCGCAATCTGGTGGCGATCGAGACCGTCGCGCTCCTGCTGTCGAGCTTCGTGTGCGGCCTCGCGATGATCGCCGCCAAGCGCGGCCACATGGCTTTGACCCAGGCCTGGCTGGTGATCACCGGTCTGCTCGGTCTCGTCTTTCTCGGGATCGAGCTGTTCGAATTCGGCAAGATGATCGGCGAGGGCGCAGGTCCTCAGCGGAGCGCCTTCCTGTCCGCTTTCTTCACGCTCGTCGGCTGTCACGGCGCGCACGTCACCGCCGGCCTGATGTGGTTGGGCACGATGATGGCGCAGATCTGGGCCAAGGGGTTCCGGCAGGACATCGTCCGCCGCCTCTTGTGCTTCAGCGTCTTCTGGCACGCCCTCGACATCATCTGGGTGGCCATCTTCACCATCGTCTATCTGATCGGGACCTTGTGATGAGCGAGCACGAACCTGACCTTCTGAACGTCGCGCCGGGCCAGCCGCATGACAGCCTGCTGAGCGAGACGCTCAGCTACGTCGTGGGCCTCGGACTCGCGCTTTTGCTTACCGGCATTTCGTTCTGGGTGGCCTCGACCACGTCGCTGTGGGGACCGGGCGTCGCGACCGGCCTGGTCGTCCTCGCCATCGCCCAGATGGGCGTCCACCTGGTCTTCTTCCTCCACATCACCAGCGGTCCCGACAACACCAACAACGTGCTGGCGCTGGCGTTCGGAGTTCTCATCGTCTTCCTGGTCATGATCGGTACGATCTGGATCATGGCGCACATGAATGCGAACATGAGCGCAAGCCCGGAGCTAATGAACCTGCAGATGCAGCACTAAGGGTTTAGAGCCGGGTCCAGGCGATGGCGAGCGTCGCGCCGAGCACCATCACGCTGGTGGCCATTGCTGCGACCGCCGGCACACCCTTGCGGCCAGCATAGGCCAGCGTGATGCCTATCTTCACGGCCATGTTGACGATGACCGTTCCGCCGATCGCAATGGCCGCGAGCAATGGCGAGATCGCCACGGGGGGCAAGCCGCCCAAGGTAATGATCGCCGTATCGACGTCGGTCGAACCGACGATCAGCAGCAGGAGCGCGATCCCCTGCTCACCAAACCTCCCTGCCGCCCATTTCGCGGCGACCGCGGCGAAGGCGACGAAGATTACGAACCCGAAGGCCGGCAAAAGCGCGATCGGATTGCCGGGCGGCGCCGGAGCATCAACGCTAGGCGCCTTGCGATAGAGCCAGAATCCGGCGCTCCACGCGACCATCAGCGCGGGCAGGACGATCAGCGCGAACGGCAGCAGCACGCGCGTCGACAAAATGCCGATGAGGAGAAGTAGGCGCAGGTACATGACCGCCGTGGCGAGGGCGATACCGGCATTTTCGGCGCCGCCCTCTCGTTGGCTTCCAAGACGCTGTGCCAGCGATTGGGTGACCGCGGTCGAGCTATAGGCGCCGCCGATCAGGGCGGTGGCGATCGTGCCGTGGCGTTCGCCGAAAATGCGGTTTGCCACGTAGCCCAGGAACGAGAAGCCGGTGACCAGGACGACCACAAGCCACAACCGTTGCGGGTTCCAAGCGCCAAGGGGTCCATAGTGACCGCTAGGCAGGAACGGCAGGATAGCGCCCGCGATCACGGCGTAACGAGCCAGCGCTTTGACGTCGTCCTCGTCCAGGCGCTCGATCAAATGATGCGCTTCCGTGCGCAGCGCTAGCAGCAGGGTAACGACAGTGGCGCCGGCTATGGCGAGCGCGGGATTGCCGGCTCCGGCGACGAAGCCCAGGCCGAGCGTGGTGAGCGCGGCAACCGGCGTTGTCGCCTCCGGTCGTTTGGCGATGTCGGGCCGGTGGGCGTAACCGATCGCAAGCACCGCAGCCGCGCCGCAAACGATGCCGCCGGCGGCTAGCAGCTGCCCCGAGGCGCCGATCAAGCCGGCGAGCCCCGCGGTCAGCCCGATCAGGGTGAAGGTGCGCACCCCCGCCACGCGCGCGCCGTCGGGTTCGCGGCGAAGCTTGAACCCGCGCTCGATGCCGATCAGCAGCCCGCAGGCGAGCGCCGTAGCGACCGACAGCGCCTGCCAGTACCAGCCGCCGTTCAACGCGATGGCCTAGATGGAAAGGCCTGGATCTCCCTCGAGAACTTGCTGCTTGAGCACGGGCCGTTCCCCCGCGTTCCACAATTGCGCCGTATGGACGATGCGATAGCGCAAGGGGCCACCGTCCGGGCTCTCGCTCCGCGTGATCGGACGCGGAATGCAGACGAACTCGGTCCGCATTTCATCGCCTGTGAGCCGAACCTTCGCATAGCCATGGCCTCCAAGATCGACGAACTCCAAGTGCGGGGCAAGGTCGGGGTTCGACGCGGCACGCGCGCGGGTGAGATCGAAGCTTTTCGCATATTCGAGAGCCGAACGGACACCGTGCTTCATCGTCAAGTTGTAGGTCCAGTCGGGCCTAGCCTGCCCCGGCCGGTCGACCAGGAACAGCGGCCGCAGTGGACTGTCCTTTGGTAAGTTGTACTCAGTTCCTTCCATTGGTCCGGCGCTCGAAAGCGAGCCGCCGACGAAGCTGAGGCCCACTGGCTCAAATTTCCCCGGTGGGAGCTGGGACGTCGCATATCCCGCCCAGAAGCTGTGGCGGTCGCCCGATACGATCGCAAAGCCGGTGATTTTGGCGTCGCGGACAAGGTCGTAGATCTCGCCACGCTCCGTCCAGGCGCAGCCATAATCGTTGGGGCTGGAATTGACGAAGCCGGCCGGCCACGGCTTGGGAAGGAGGCCCGCGGGCAGGTTCTGCGGGTCCATGCGTTCGTCGAGCGCTCCTTCGGAATTGCCCCAGATCTTCCACGTCGCCTTGGACTTGCGGAGCTGGTCCTTGAACCATGCTTTCTGCGTAGCGCCGAGGATCGTCTGCGGTGGTGCATCCTTCTGGGGGTTTGGAATGCGAGCCTCCCCGAACGCAAGTTCGGTGGGCGGGTTTCCACCATTGAAGGATCGGCCCCCGTCCAGGACTTGCTGCAGGTCTTCGGGGAACAGGCCATCATAGGCTGCCCAATCGCCCAGCTTGCCGAGCGAGTCGTCGCTGAACGGGTCCGGACTGCGATAGCTGTGCTGATCGGTAATAATGACGTCGAGATGCGGTCCGTAGCGGTAGGTGCGGTAGCCGATCAGGCTGTTGATCGCGATGAGGTTGTTCGGCTCATCACCAAGGCCGTTTTCGTCCCACTTCTCGATTTTGACATTGGCCACCGCCGGCGCTTCGAAATGTTCCCAGGACGTCCCGCCGGCCTTCTTGCAACGCGACGGCACATATTCCCACCACGCCTGATTGGCGGCGACCTTGATGCTCTGGCCGGGCCGCTCCTTCCCTGCTTTCTGGATGCTTTGCCAGCCCTGCCACGAGAATTCGTGATTGTCCCACATGCAGACGAACGGCCAGCGCGCCCGCGCGTCCTGCAAGTCGGGATCGCGGAGATAGCCTTTGTAGACGGCGCGATAGCCGTCCACGGTTAGTGGAAAATGGAAATTGCCGACCTTGCCCCCGTCCGGGATTCGCGCGACCTCGTAAATCGTGCGGTCGTATCGAGTCTTCACTTCTTCCGGATATTCGACAACCTCGTAGATGAAATCGCCTAGGTGGAGGACGAAACCGATCTGGTCCGCCGGCGCCGCCCGTTCGTCCTCGAAGATCATCCGGCGATAGGCATTTAGCGATCCTTCGTTGACGTCCTGGCAACTGACGAAAGCGAAGTTGATCGGGCGCTCGTCGCTGTCCAGAGGCGCGGTGATCGTCCGTCCGACGCGGCTGCCGTTTCCGTCGGCGTCGGTGAAGCGGTACCAGTAGATCGTGGCGGGTTTGAGTTTCCCGACCAGCACGCGCGCCGTCCAGTCGGCTGACGCCAGAACGGGGACGGGTGTTTTGGCGACAACCCGGTGGAATTGTGGATCCTCCGCCACTTCGACAGTGAGCTGCTGGCGTGTGCCCTGCCCGAATGGACGCCGGGTCCAGAGAATCACGCTGTTCGGATCGGGATCGCCGGAAGCCACGCCCTCGGGATAGAGATCGCGCGCCTCGCGCCATTTGGTTCGGGATGCCCGAGCGGGACCGGTCCAGGCAAGCGACGCACCCATCGCCGCCGCTAGTTGAACGAATGCGCGGCGGCTGAATGTCATCCCCTATCCCCTTCGCAATCTCTCGGCGTGCCAGCGCAAATGTTCGGCGAGGAACGTCGAGATGAAATAATAACTATGGTCGTAACCCGGCTGAAGCCGAAGCGTCAGCGCGATGTCCGCCTCCGCGCACGCTGCCTCGAACAATTTGGGCCGCAACTCGTTTTCGATGAACGGGTCGGCATCGCCGACATCCACGAGGATCTCGGGCAAGCGCGCGCCGTCCTCGATCAGCGCAACCGCGTCATGCTTGCGCCATGCCGCGCGGTCGGGCCCGAGGTAGCCGCCGAGGGCTTTTTGTCCCCACGGCACCTGCCCCGGAGCGACGATCGGCGCGAAGGCGGAAACGCTCCGGAAACGATCGGGATTATTAAGAGCAAAGGTCAGTGCGCCATGCCCACCCATCGAATGGCCGGTAATCCCTTGCCGATCCATGTCGGCCGGGAATTCCGCGCCGACGAGCGCCGGCAGCTCCTCGGTAACATAGGTCCACATTTGGTAATGCTTGGACCAAGGCTCTTTGGTCGCATCGACGTAGAAGCCTGCGCCCTGTCCGAAATCATATTCCTCGGCGTCGGGAACGCCTTCACCCCGAGGGCTCGTGTCGGGCGCGACGAAGATCAGGCCTTGCTCGGCGCAAGCCGCACGATACTCGCCCTTCTCGGTGACGTTGGCGTGGGTGCAGGTGAGCCCGGACAAGTACCACACGACCGGGAGTTTGGTTTCGCCGTCAGCCTGCGGTGGAAGGAAGATCGAAAAGGCCATGTCGGTCGAGGTCGCGCTCGAGGCATGTTTCACGACCAGCTGGCGCCCGCCATGCGACTGGCTTTCGCTGACGATTTCGACGGTCAAATCTCGACCTTCTGC